>Ga0335077_10003980_pt1 | contig 17969 bp, 14 predicted proteins | sample Lox_Sample_31_FD_207151 | JGI IMG/M metagenome (GOLD analysis project Ga0335077, IMG submission 207151) | Soil microbial communities from Loxahatchee National Wildlife Refuge, Florida, United States - Lox_Sample_3.1 | ecosystem: Environmental > Terrestrial > Soil > Wetlands | place: USA... | reverse complement strand
GCGCCTTCGCCTCGCAGGTCGATTCGGCCGAATGGCACCTCCGGTGTACGAAAGGTCTCGCGAATATCCAGCAGATCCAGCCATGCCCGGTATTTGTAGCTCCAAAGCGGCGATTCCAGTTTTTTTGTCTCCGCCTGCAGGTCCATATGCGAGCGGCCGACGTCGATAATCGCCTGATCGATCGCCAAGCCGTCCTGGCTCAACGAAAATTTCGCCGCGAGATTGGCCGGCATCGGCACGTCTCGCCGCCGTGCCAACTCGATCTCCTGCCAGTCCAGCGCTCCTACATAAAACGGACGCTCTGCCGTGCCGCTCCGATGGATTTCCAGTTGCAGGTCGCCGCCTTCCATGGCCACCAACTTCTTGGTGTTGTTGTATAAGAACCACCCCTCTTTGATTTCCACGTGGCGCACACGTAGGTCGATCAGCTTCTGTTGCAGTAGCCCCGTGGATTCACTGCGATCGATCGTCGGAAGATTACTGGTACCGTTTTTTTCCACTCGGATGTGCACGCGCGGCTGCTGTAGGACTAGGTCATCCAGCCCGACCCGCCTTCCCCAGAACGAATCGATCCGCAATCCCACCCGCACTTGCTCGACGCTGACCAGCGGCTCGGTATCGGCCGGTTCTTGGCCATGAATTACGAGGCCGTTGACGGTAGCGTTCAACGAGAACCACCCGACCGATACGGTTCGAATCTCCACTTGTCCGCCGGTCAGCGTCTCGAGGCGATGAATCAACACGCGCCGCAGCAGAGGATTCGCCAGACCGCTTCCTACCGCGATTACACCAAGCGCGACCAGCAATACCGTCCACGTAGCCAGCACCCAGAGCAGGTGCTCGAGCCACAAAATTTTCCGCCAACGCGATTCTTTCGTCATTTCGACGTCTCGCCCAGCAGATTTTCCACGTGCAGACGCGACCGGCTTTCCTTCAGCCACTTATCGGCCTGCACGTTAATCGCCCGCTGTACCAACGCTTCCTGGATAAAATCGCGCGCCGCATCCAAGGTCGGCGGCGTTTGTCCTCGCGACTGCGCGCGGAGCACTACCCGGGTCTTATAAAAATCCTGAATTGCTTCCTCGTCGATCTGAATCGAGGCACGGAAGCGGGAATCCAGATAATTGCTCAGATACAATTGCGACCGAAGCATTCGCAGTACATCTTCATCGCTTAGCCCGCTCTGCTTTTTTCTGTCTTCATACTCCACGGGCGAAGAGAAGGAGCGCTTCAACCGCTCCAGGCTGCGGTTCACATCTTCTCCTGAAGGTACCGGAAATAGCGCGGCTTTTGCCTCTGCCCTCACCATCCATTGATCGATCAGACGGTCAAGAATCTCGGCATCGGTTTCCGATTTTCCGTCAACGAACTGCTGCCAGTGCGCAAGTTCCCGTACGTCGCTCAGCAGGATGACGTCCGTATCCACGCGCGCCACGATGCGGTCGACTACTTCCTGCGCCAAACCGGCGCACCATGCCGGCAGCAGCAACAAGAAGCCCGCAATCGTCGCTCGCACCCTGCGCATCAGAAGCTCGATCCCAGGTTGAAGAACACTTGCAGTTTCGGGAGCCGCGTCCCCTGCTGGCAGAGCACGGCCGTGTTCTTACAAGGAATCACGAACTGCGCCTGGTTCAGTTCATACCCCAAATCGATTCGGATAGGCCCCACGGGCGTGCCGTAGCGGAGGCCAAAACCAATCGTATGGGAAAAGTAGTTCAGCTCGTTCGTACAGTTGTAAATGCATTGCGTCGGGTTAAACCTTCCTGGCGGCTGGTTCGGGTAGACGGGCTGGAACACGGGTTTGGGGGGTGACCAGCGCAGGTTCACACGGGAAACTCTGCTGTATACGTTGCCACCGTCGTAGAACACGGCGCCGCCGAGTTTCGTGCCGATGAAGGGCAACTTCAGCGGGAAGCGCAGTTCCTGGTTCAGGATCAGCGTCGCCTGTCCACCTACTGGAAAACCTGTGACGGAATCGCGCGGCCCCGCCTGATTCAGCGCGAACCCGCGCAGCGAAGTGCCGCCGCCGGCATACAAGCGTTCCGGCAACGGGATCAGTTGGGGTAACGGGGGAGTCGTGGGAGCGGGAAACGTCAGTGAAACCGTCGAAGCATAGGGAGCCAAAATCCCAATCCGAATCGACCTTGCGAAGCTGATGTTGCGCGTAATGGGCCGGTACGTTGAGTTCTGCAGAAATACGCGCACGAAGCTGGCGCTCGAGCCCAGCGCTGTCCCCGCGATACTGATGTCCGCGGTGTTGAACGAGCCTTTGGTGGCGTCCGCGGGATTGTCTCGAGTGTCGCGAAACCACGTGCCGCTGAATTCCGACACCCGTGTCGGCTGGTTCCACAGCGGCACTTCTTGCGGCGGAATATTCAAATTACTTAGCGTGACTTTGCGAAACGCGTACCGCACCAGCAGGGAGGAGCGAGGCGATAGCTGGTCCGTGAGCTGCAGGTTTCCTTCGTAGCGCGTTTGCGTAAACGTATTGATGTCCTGCGTCTTCTCCACGTATGCGGTCGCCTGTAAGCTCAGGTTTGACTTGCCCAGCGTGTCTGGCGCGGTATACGCCAACAACGCACGCCCTTGAATCGTACTGCCTCGGATTTTCAAACTGAGGGAGTCGGCGCGGCCCGTCAGATTCTCTTTCGAAATTTCCAGGATCCCGCGAGGAGCGGCCTGTACCTGACCACCTGTCGGATCCGTCGTGCTGGCCAGGCGCTGGACTTCAAACCCTCCACCGTAAGAGATCGTGTATCGTTTCGCCTCTTCGACAAGCACTACCACGTCCTTCTCGGGATCAGTCCCGTTCGCGTTCTGCGAATCGATTGTGACGCGATTGAAAATCCCCAGGTTGTAGAGCCTCTGCTGCGAGGCCACCACGTCCCCTTCCCGCAACGGTTGGCCTGCTTCCAGCTTCACTTGGCGTTGAATCATGTATGGCCGTGTGTGGTTATAGCCCGCCAGAAGCACCTGGCGCACAATGACCCGCTGGCCCTCTTGAATTTTGTAGATCAGCTTCATCGGCTGGGCATTCTCAGCGGTGTCCTTATTGGCGCCAGATTTGCTGTTTGTCGGTACATTTTCGGCGGTAGAGTATTTGTCGGCGGATTCCGAGGTATCGGGCTCGGCGCTCCAGGAAAATGTGGCGTTCGGAAAACCTTGGTTAAAGTAGAGCGCCAGGATATTGTCCCGGTCGGAAGAGACGCTGATCTCGGAATACGGCTGTCCGGGCAGCGAACCCAGAACTCCACGCAATTCGTCCTCGGGAATCGCGCTGTTGCCTTCAATCTTCAGGCTGGACACCAGGGTCTGCTTGCCTTCATCGACAGTGATCTGCACGAGCAACTCGCCGCTCTTCTCCTGGTTGGCGGTCGGCGTAGTTCCCACAACCGATGCGGCGAGAAACCCGTTCGCTGCATAGAGATTTTTCATCGAGAGCAGATCAGCATCCAGCATGCGGCGGCTGAATCTTGGTTTTACGAAGGTACTGCTCGGCGTGATCGACAGGCGGCTAAGCAGCATGCCCTTCGAGAAGTAGTGATTTCCTGTAATTTCGACGCGCAGCCGCTTGTAGCGCGATCCTCGATCGACCTTATAGAGGATGGTCTCCTGCTGTGCACCCGAATCCGAATTCGCTCCTTTGCTACTGCTCGACGTGACCGTGTAATCCACTTTGGCGTCGAAATAACCCTGGCGCTCCATGCGCTCGCGTAAATTTCTTTTCCCCTCTTCCAGCAAGTCGGCGTCGACGGAACGCTCCTGGTAAACCGGAATCAGCCTCTGCAGTTCGCGTCGGGAGAATTTGGCGCCCTCCACGCTCAGAGTCACCTTAGGCCCCTGCGTCACCTCGAGCGTCAGCGTCAGGCTGTCGGTTGCCGCATCGTATTCACCTCGCCGCACGGACACGCGCGCGCCCAAGTGTCCAGATTTCTCCATGAATTTGCGGATGCGCCCGGTGGCTGACTGCACTCTGGAGATCGTAATTTCGCCGCCCGGTCTGATCTTGAATAGCTTCAGGATTTGCGCGTCCTTATAGTCCGAGTTGTTCAGCAGCACGATGTTCCCCAGTCGCACGCGCGGGCCGGGATCGACCTGTACAATTATGTCCATTTGGTGTGTTTCTTCGTGCGCTTGGCGCTCTACGCTCACTTTCGCTTCGTACAGCCCTTCGTCTCGCAGCGTATCTTTTAACCTCGAGACGGCATCATCGACGTCGCTGGCGCGGTAGGTCTGTCCCAGACTCAGTTGCATCGCACCAGTTGCCGAAGCTTCCGTCGGGGGAGGTTTCAACCCCAAAATGACCACGCGGTTGAAGAACAGATTCTCGCGGACGACAAAGTCAAGTCGTACCCCCTCCGGCACCTTCGTGACCACGGCCTTGATGTCCGCGTAATCCCCAGTCTCATACAGGGTACGGATGCTCGATGCCACTTCGTCCCGGTCTAGCGGTCCTCCCACTTTGACGGCGATCACCGGCATCGGGAACGAAACTACCCCCCCGCCTTCCTTCACCACCCTGATTTCTCGCACCAGGGGTGCCAAGACGGGAGCCTGCCCCTGGCCAAGCTCTTGAGGACACACACGCCCTCCCCCCCCCAAGAGAAGGAGTAGTGCAAGTCCGCGCAAAACATTGTCCCACCGGATTTTCATCCGTTCCATTATTCAGACGAAGCCTAACACACGGGCGTTGCTTTCCCCGGACGCCTTTAGGGCTATCATGAGTGGACTAAGTGCTGGGACTCTATTTTACGTGAACCACACTCTCGACCAGAAGTATTCACGGCAGATGCTCTTTCAGCCACTGGGCGAACAAGGGCAGGAACGCCTCGTGTCGGCCAGCGCCGTCCTAGTGGGCTGCGGAGCCATCGGCGCGGCCACGGCCAATCTGTTGGTTCGAGCCGGTGTTGGGCGCCTTCGTGTGATCGATCGCGATTTTGTCGAGCCTTCCAACCTGCAACGCCAAACCCTGTTTGACGAGGCCGACGCACAGCAAGCTCTGCCGAAAGCCCTGGCTGCTGAACGAAAGTTTAACGGCATCAACTCGGCAGTCCAAGTCGAAGGCATCGTTGCTGACTTAAACCCCCATAATGCGAAAGAGTTACTCTCTGGCTTCCCTTTGATCCTGGATGGCACCGATAATTTCGAAACCCGCTTCCTTCTGAACGATTTTGCGGTCAAGGCCAGCGTTCCGTGGATTTACACTGCGGCCGTTTCCAGCTACGGCGTGACCATGGCGATCCAGCCCGGCCAAACCGCCTGCCTCGCCTGCCTCCTCGATGCCAGCGCCGAATCGGGCTTGGAAGACACCTGCGATACCGTCGGCGTGTTGGGATCGATCGTCAATCTCGTCGCTTCCCTCCAAGCCACGGAGGCTATCAAGTTGTTAGCAGGCCGCGCACAGGCGCTTCACGGGCACCTGATCTCCTGCGATGTCTGGAGCGGCAGATTCCAGTCCATAACGCCTCAACGCAATTCGGCCTGCCGCGTCTGCGCTCTCCGAGAATTTTCCCACCTGACGGGGGCGGCGCAACCGCATATCACCATGTGCGGCCGAGATTCCGTCCAGATTCATGAACGCAGCCGGACACTTGATCTGAAGCTTCTGGAAGCGCGGTTGGCTTCGACAGTCTCCGACGTCCGTCAAAACGGATTCTTGCTGCGTTTTCGCGTGCCGCCATACGAAATGACGGTTTTCACCGATGGCCGCGCCATCCTGAAGGGAACGAAAGATCCCGCGGTCGCGCGCTCGCTTTACGCCAAGTATATCGGCGTGTGAAGGCTGTCTACCGCGCGAAGCCGCCGCGGCCGGTAGGCGTGCGCAGCGCGGCACGGTCCAGGTTTTCCCGCAGATTCATGAGCGTGAGGAAGGTGCTCAGCACCCGCGCCTTCAAATCATCCGTCAGGTGCAGCCCGCTGGTCGCCACGCGCGCCAGCCGTTCGCCGTTTTCCGTGATGAAGCTCATGATCTCGCGCTGCCTATCGTGCGGCGTATTCCCCAACGCCGTTTCCCGGCGCATTTCCGAACAACTGGCCTCGAGAGATAGCGTGAAATGGAGAATGCAAAGCCGCTGTTCGGCCAAGGCATTCGGCACGTCGTGCTTGCACCCAGAGATGTGGCAGGGCTCAGTCATAGGCCAATACTTGTGATTGCTGATTCGTAACATTCTCAGAGCCGAAAATCCAGCAATCATCTGTGCAATGCCACCAATCGTGCAGTAACCACCCCAATCCCTGTACTGCGGGTCAGACAACCTCCAGCGCATCCAGCAAATCGGCAATGATGTCGTGCCGGTCTTCCAACCCCAAAGACAGGCGAATTCCACCCGGACGCAACCCTACGCGGATTTTTTCCTCTTCCGGAACCACCGCGTGCGTCATTGAAAATGGGCTTTCAATCAGCGTTTTAATCTGCCCCAAACTGACCGCCAGCGTGATCGTGTAGGACTTCTCCGCAATATAGTCTACAAACTGTTCCGCCGCTTCAGCTGCGCCTCTTGAAGAGCCATCTTTGCCCTTCAACTCGAAATACAGCATGCTGCCCGGTGCAAAAGAACCGTCTCGCGTGGTCATCTGCCGGTGCGCCAACTCTTTCTGCGGGAAATTCGGCAGCCCCGGGTACACCACCCGCGCCACTTTCGGCTGATGGAGCAGAAATTCGGCCACCTGCATGGCGGTCTTCTGCTGGTTTACCAGGCGCGTTGCCAGCGTCGGCAGTCCATACACCAGTATCGGCCAGGCATTCTTCGGCGAGAGCACACCACCAAAGTCCTTTCGGTAGAGCATCAGATGGTTGAAGTAGCTGCTGCCGCCAATCACGCAACCGCCGGTTTCCGTTCCGAAGCCGCCAATGTCTTTCGTCAGACTGTGCACCACCAGATCGACGCCGTGTTCGAGCGGTCGCTGGCAATACGGCGTGGCGAAGGTATTGTCCACGACAATACGGATCTTTTCCGCCTCCCCCCTTCCGGCGTTCAGTTGCTCCACCACTCTGCGGATCGCTTGCATATCGATGAGTTCCATCGTCGGGTTCACCGGTGTTTCGAAATACACCACCCGGCAATCCTTGCTAGCTACCTTGAACAGGTTCTCGGCATCCGTCAGGTCACAAAAATCCGTGTGAATCTTGTATCGCGGCAGCCAGTTCGTCACCAGGCTGTGCGTGCATCCGTACAAAACCCGGTGTGCGACGATTTGATCTCCCGCCGACGTCAGGACTCCCAGCGCTGCACTGACCGCCGCCATGCCCGTGGCAAATGCCACGGCGATCTCTCCACCTTCCGCCACCGCCAGATTTTCTTCCAACATACCCCGGCTCGGTTCGTCCAGCCGGTCATAGATGTAGATCGGCGCCCGGCGCGATTCCGCCGTTGCGAACTCCACAAAACCCTGTGCGCCGCGATGCACCGACGACAACCGGTACGTTGCCGAACTCGATTGCGGCGGCACGACGTGGTGATCGTAGTCCCACTTTCCCGTGGCGAAGCTTCCGTGGATCAGTCGCGTGCGCAGCCGGTATTGCTCGCGGGGCTTCTTGGGAGTGCGTTCTTTCGGCATGATGGGCTCCTTCGGATTGCTGCGGGGCACCAGTGCGGCGCGGCCCGATGGACGGTGAGCGATTCCGTGCGGCAATTCCATCATAGGCCTTTTCTTTTGTGTGAGCTGCGTTCGCCTGGCCCGGTTTTCCATGAACGAAATAGCGGTCAAAAATGTTTGACAGCTTCCGTGGGGGACTGTATAAATATACAGTACGGTGCATAAATTATTCCATGAGCGCCACTAAAACATTCCGCCACGGACAGATTCTGCGCCTGATCACCGTGGAGCGCATCGCCAACCAGAAAGACCTGCGCCGCCGCCTGGCGCAACAGCGCCTCCGGGTCACGCAAGCGACGCTCTCGCGCGATCTCCAGGAATTGCAGTTGGTCAAAACAAAAATCGGCTACCGCCCGGCGAACGGTTTTGCTGAGGAAGCTCCGGCCATGCCTCCCTTGACCCGCGCCCTTGGTGAATTTCTGCTGGATATCCGGCCGGCAGAGAATCTGCTCGTTTTGAAAACGCCTCCAAGCGGCGCGCAGCCTCTTGCTGCTGCCGTGGACGGCGCCAAATTTCCTGAAATTGCCGGCACCATCGCCGGCGACGATACTGTTCTCATCATCACGCCGAATAAAAAGTCCCGCGAATCCCTCCAGAGGAAGATCGAGTCACACCTGAAATGAGGGATCCTCGCAGCATTGCCGTCATTGGTGTCACTGGCTATACCGGTTTCGAGTTAGCTACGCTCCTGCTCCGCCATCCCGAAATCCAGCCACCTACGTTCTACGTCCGCGAGACCAACGGTTTCCACTGTCTTTCGCAGCTGTTTCCCCAGCTACGGTCCCGCGCCGAGGCTCCGCTCCGTTCACTGGCGCTCGACGCGGTCATCGCCAGCAATGCGGGAACCGCGTTTCTCGCTACGCCTCACGAGGCGTCGGCGGAATACGTCCCTCCGTTGCGCGATGCCGGCCTGCGCGTCATCGATCTCAGCGGCGCCTTTCGCTTTTCGTCAGCCGAGACCTTCACAAACTGGTACCAGCTTCCCACTCCGCACGCCGACCGCCTGGGCGATGCGGTTTACGGCCTGACGGAGTTTTATGCCGATGAAATCCGCAAAGCCCATCTCGTCGCCAATCCTGGCTGCTACGCTACCAGCGTGATCCTGGCGTTGCGCCCGCTGATTCAGGCCGGTCTCGTGGATCAGTCCCAGAACGTCATTTGCGACTGCAAATCCGGCGCCAGTGGCGCAGGCAAGGAACCCCGTCGCGACCTCCACTTCGTGGAAGTGGGCGAGAACTTCCGCGCCTACAATTTGTTCTCTCACCGCCACACCCCGGAAATTCTCGAGCACACGGGCATTCCAGAGTCCAGACTTGTCTTCACGACGCACCTGCTCCCGGTTGCGCGCGGCATTCTCTCGACTATCTACGTCTCGCTCAACTCACCGCAGTCCCCGGAGAGCATCGAGAAACTCTACCGCCAGGCGTTTACTGGGAAGCCGATGGTCCGTATCTGGCCGACCGGCAAATTGCCCGAACTCCAACACGTGACCAACACGAACTTCTGCGACATCGGCTTCACGTTGGACTCCGCAGGCAGGCGTCTCATCGTCGTCTCGTGCCTGGACAATCTCGGGAAGGGCGCTGCCGGTCAGGCCATTCAAAACTTCAACTTGATGATGGGCTTCGAGGAACAGGCGGGCTTGCTATGAGAATCGTGATCAAATTTGCGGGTGCCTTGCTGGAAGACTCGGCCACCGTCCAGTCCCTCTCGCAGCACGTCGCCTCGCTCGCTCAAAACGGCCACGAGATTCTCGTCATTCATGGCGGCGGCCGAATTTTCACCCACACTCTCAAGCGCTTCGGCATCGAGAGCAAGTTCGTCGCTGGCCTGCGCGTTACCGACCGCCAGACCCGCGACGTTGCCATCATGGTCTTCGGCGGCCTGCTGAACAAGCAACTGTCTGGTGCGATTACTGCCGCCGGCCAGCCGGCTGTCGGCATTTCTGCCGCGGATGCCAACGCTTTCTCGGCCGCGCCTCTTGTCCACAACGACACGGAAGGCAGCCTCGGTTTTGTCGGTTATCTCACCGGCGTCAATGTGCGTTTCCTCGAATCGCTGTGGCGCGAAAATCTGCTGCCCGTGGCCGCGTGCCTCGGACTGGGTCCCGACGGCGAACTCTACAACATCAATGCCGACCACATGGCCGCGGCCTGCGCGGAGTTCCTCCACGCTGACCATCTGATTTATCTCACCGACGTCGCCGGAGTTCTTCAGGACGAGCAGGTCATTTCCGCCATTTCCTGCAAGCACATCGAAGCGCTGGTGCATTCGCGGGTCGTTTCCGGCGGCATGGTGCTGAAGCTAGAGGCTGCCAAGCGCGCGCTCGAGGGTGGCGTCAGCGAAGTTCACATCGTTGGTGGCGGATCGGCGGCCGCGGTACTGGATCCGCAACTTTTCGCCGAACCTACGGTTAAGAGCACATTTTCCGGTTTACCTGGCACGCGCGTCCTTCGGGAGCACTCCACCGGCGGCCAAGCGGCCAGCGCATTTGTTTGAGTTTTTGTTAGGAGATGAACATGACAGCAGCGACCTCGATTAGCATTCCAGTCTCCATCGCCAAGGACCTTCTTACCGGCGCCGAGTGGAGCCCTGCGGACACGCGTGACCTCCTCCACCGCACCGCGGAAATCAAGGCGCGCCCCTCGCGCTATGCCTCCGTGCTGCGCAACAAGCACATCGCGCTGATTTTCGAGAAACCTTCGCTCCGCACCCGTGTCACTTTTGAGGTCGGCATTCAAAGCATGGGTGGCTTTGTGTGCTTCCTCGACCACACGCAGGCTCGTCTCGGCGAACGCGAATCGATTCCCGACGTCGCCCGCAACCTCGAACGGTGGGTGCAAGGCATCGTCGCGCGCGTCTACGAGCAGCGTGTCCTCGAAGAGATGGCCGCGACCATTTCCATTCCCGTGGTCAACGCCCTTTCCGATAAGTTCCACCCTTGCCAGGCGCTCGCGGATTTCTTCACGCTCGAAGAAAAGTTCGGCTCGGCTAAAGACCTGAAGCTCGCCTACGTCGGTGACGGCAACAACGTTTGCCACTCGCTGGTCTTTCTCGCAGCTCGCCTTGGCGCCCACATTCGCATCGCTACGCCGGCCGACTATGCGCCCGACGCCGATGTCATCACCGACGCCAAGCGCGTTGCCAAGGAGACGCGCTCCAAAATTGAGATCTTCACCGATCCGCGGGAAGCGGTCGACGGTGTTCAAGCGGTCTACACCGATTCCTGGACCAGCATGGGCTTCGAGTCCGAAGAAAAGGTTCGCCGCCAGATCTTCAAGCCCTACCAGGTGAACCGCAAGCTCATGGAACACGCTGCGACTGACGCTGTGTTCATGCACTGCTTGCCGGCACACCGCGGCGCAGAAGTCACCGATGAGGTGATGGATGCCCCTTATTCCGTGGTTTTGCAGCAATCCGAGAATCGCATGTACGTCCAGAAGGCGATCCTCCACGCGTTGTACACGTAAAAATTCATCGTTCTAATTAAGGAGAGAGATTCCGTGACCCCGACTGCCCAAAAACCAAAGAAAGTTGTGCTCGCCTATTCCGGCGGGCTCGATACTTCCATCATCATTCCCTGGCTCCGCGAAAATTACGGCTGCGAAGTGATCGCCATGATCGGCGACGTCGGCCAGCAGGAAGATTTGGAAGCCGCCCGCAAGAAGGCCCTGGCGACTGGCGCTTCGACGGCTGTCGTCGAAGATCTGCGCGAGGAGTTCATCAAGGACTACATCTGGCCCACATTGCGCGCCGGCGCGGTTTACGAACACACCTATCTGCTCGGCACTTCGATGGCGCGGCCCGTCATCGCTAAGCGCCAAGCCGAACTCGCGTTGCGGTATGGAGCCGACGGTCTGTCCCACGGCTGCACCGGCAAGGGGAACGATCAGGTTCGCTTTGAACTGGCCTATAAGGCCGTCGCGCCGCACGTGCAGATCATCGCCCCCTGGCGCGAATGGGCCATCGATTCCCGCGAGGACGCCATCGCCTACGCGGAAAAGCACAAGGTTCCCGTCGAGCAGAGCAAAAAGAACATTTACAGCCGCGATCGCAACATCTGGCATTTGAGCCATGAAGGCGGCGAACTGGAAGATCCCGCCAACGCACCCAACGAAGCCATGTGGCAGTGGATTGTTTCGCCGGAGAAAGCTCCGGACAAAGCCGAGGAAATCGAAATCGGCTTCGAATCCGGCACACCCGTTTCGGTGAACGGCAAAAAACTTCCGCCGATCGATCTCCTCAACGCGTTGAACGAAATCGCCGCCAGAAATGGCGTCGGCCGAACCGATCTCGTTGAAAACCGCCTCGTCGGCATGAAATCCCGCGGCGCCTACGAGACGCCTGGCGGCACGTTGCTCGTCATTGCGCATCGCGAACTCGAGCGCCTTTCGGCGGACCGTGAGACAGCGCATTTCGCGCAGGCTCTCTCGGTTCGCTACGCGGAACTCGTCTACAACGGCTTATGGTTCTCGCCGCTCCGCGAAGCGCTGGACGGCTTCTTCAACGTCACCCAGCAGCGCGTCACCGGCTCCGTGGGCCTCAAGCTCTGGAAGGGAACGCTCAACGTCACCAAGCGTCTCTCTCCTTATTCGCTCTATCGCGCCGACCTCGCCAGTTTCTCCATGGGCCGGTACAATCCTAGGGACGCCGAAGGCTTTATCAACCTGTTTGCCTTGCCGGTCACCGTTCGACCGAAGGCCAAAGCCGAAGGCCAACACTAAACCCGAGTTGTTCGATGCGCTGCGCTGGCAACACTTCGACGAAGGGATCGCATGAACGAACGCAAAGACGACCGTCTGTGGGGAGGGCGCTTCGAAAAGGCTCCGAATGAGCTCTTCGACGCGTTCCAGAACTCCTTTGCGTTCGATTGCCGCCTTCTTCCTTACGAGATTGCGGTCGACCGCGCGTGGGCCAAGGCGTTGCAACGCGCCGGAATTTTGACGGAAGCGGAAGTTCAGCAAATTCTTGCCGCGCTGGACAAAATCTCGGAGCGTGCCGATCGCGATTCCTTGTGGCTCGCTGATTCCGCGGCCGAAGACGTCCATCACTTCATCGAAAAGGCGCTCGTTGAAGAGCTCGGGCCCGTTGGCTGGAAGCTTCACACCGGCCGGAGCCGAAATGAACTGGTCGCCACGGATTTTCGCCTCTTCATCATCGATGCCGCGGCGGAAATTCGAGTTTCTTTGACCGCACTGATCGAATCGTTTCTCGAACAAGCTAAGTCAAATCTCGGCGTTCCCATGGCGGGCATGACCCACATGCAACATGCCCAGCCCATCCTGCTTTCTCATTTCCTGATGGCCCACGCCGAAGCCTTCTCGCGCGATCTGACGCGCCTGCGGAATGCCGCCGCTTCCGCCGATGTCTGTCCGATGGGCTCCGGCGCTCTGGCCGGATGCTCCTTCGCGATTGATCGCAACGCCGTCGCACGCGACCTCGGTTTCTCGCGGATTACTCCCAACAGCCTCGACGCGGTCAGCGACCGCGATTTCGCACTGGACTATTTATTCGCTCTCTCAGGAATTGCCACTCATCTTTCGCGACTCGCCGAGGATTTTGTCCTCTTCGCCTCCCAGGAGTTCTCGTATGTAATTCTTCCCGACGAGTACTCTACCGGAAGCAGCCTGATGCCCCAGAAGAAGAATCCCGATTCCTGGGAACTGCTTCGCGGCAAAACGGGTCGTATTACCAGTGCCCTCTTTGCTCTGTTCACAACCTTGAAAGGCTTGCCCACGAGCTACCAGCGCGATCTCCAGGAAGACAAGGAAGCATTATTTGGCGCGCACGATCAGATCCAAGACATGCTATGGGTAGCCACGGGCGCAATCGCAGGAACCAAATTCAGGGAAGATCGCCTTCGTGCGGCGGCCAACAATCCTGCACTATTTGCTACCGACGCCGCAGATTATCTTGTCCACCGCGGTGTTCCCTTCCGCCAAGCTCATGATTTAATCGGAAAAGTGCTGCAGGAATCCGAACGGCAAGGGAAACAGTGGACGCAACTGTCGCTGGAAGACGTACAGAAAATCTCGCCGCTGTTCGAGAAAGATTTTTTAGAAGGCCCGTCGGTGGAAGATGTGATCGCCAACAAAGTCGTTCCAGGCGGGACGGCCACGGAACCTGTTCGAGCGGCCATCGCGCAACTCGAGCAAAAACTCGCTCAATTGGAGAAACAAAAATGAATCGTCCCGCTGTCATCTATGTCGTCGAAGCCGCTTCCTATCGCACGGAGGATCGGAGGTCCCTTCCGTGAGTATCGCCTGCGCCCTGCGGAACCGCCTCCCATGAAACAACCTCCGTCTGAAGCCGCTCTCCCTCGTGGATTCCGCTTTTCGGCCACCGCCTGTGGTCTGAAGAAAACCGGCGCGCTCGATCTCGCTCTACTTTGCAGCGATGTCTCCGCTTCCGCCGCGGCTGTGTTCACGCAGAATCTCGTCGTCGCCGCACCCGTCGTCGTCTCCAAGTCTCACCTGAAAGCTTCGAAAGGACGCATGCATGCGGTCATCGTCAATGCTGGTAACGCTAACTGCGCCACCGGCTCGACCGGCTACCAAGCCTCCATCAAAACAGTGGAAGAGACATCGCGTCGACTGAATTGCCAGCCGAAAGAGGTCTTCGTCTGCTCCACTGGCGTGATTGGCGTTCCTCTGCCACTGGAAAAAATTCTCCGCGCTCTGCCGGGCGTGACCAAGAATCGCCGCTCCTCCGCGCGTTCCTTTGCAGAATTTTCACTCGCAATTTGCACCACGGATACGCGGCCAAAAACCGCTGCATCCTCTTTCAAAATGGCGGGCAAGCGGATTCACCTGGTCGGTTGCGCCAAGGGTGCGGGAATGATTCACCCCAACATGGCCACCACGCTTGCCTTCGTTGCCACCGACGCGAACATCTCGCCGTCGCTGCTCCAGAGGACGCTGCGCGGCGTTACCGGCCGCACCTTCAATGCCATCTCCATCGATGGAGACACTTCGACGAACGATACCCTGCTCGTCCTGGCCAACGGCGCGGCAGGAGCTCCACCGATCAACCCAAACACCGCCGCGCATCGCGCATTCACAATGGCCTTGGAAGAAGTTTGCCATTCGCTCGCGCTGCAGATCGTTGCGGATGGCGAAGGCGCGCAACGCGTCATTGAAATTGAAGTCCGCCACGCCTCCACCGAAGCCTCCGCGCGCCGCATCGGCCAGACCATCGCCACCTCTCCGCTCGTCAAAACCGCCTTTGCCGGTGGCGATCCCAACTGGGGCCGCATTTTCGCCGCCGCCGGACGCGCTGGAGTGAAGTTCGATCCGGACAAAGTCGACATCCATATGGCGGGCATTCCAGTGCTGCGCCGCGGCCAGCCGATCGATTTCAACGAGCGCGCCGCCAGCAATCGCCTGCTCGAAAAAAACGTTCACATCATCGTGGATTTGCACGCCGGAAAGGCTTCCGCGCGCTACTGGACCTGCGACTTCACCGCCGAATACGTGCGCATCAACGCGTCGTATCGCACCTGACTAGCCATTGCACCGAACAGGCGTTCCAAGAGTCACGATTGCCATTTCCAGTTTGCGAACCGCTCGCGCAGTTCCATCTTCTTGAACTTGCCCACGCTCGTTCGCGGGATTGCCTCGACAAACACGAACGCGTCCGGCAGTTGCCATTTCGCAAAACAGGTACTCAGGAAATCCAGCAGTTCGTTTGCGGTCGCGTTTACTCCTTCGCGCAGAACCACCGCTGCTAGCGGCCTCTCCTGCCACTTTGGATGCGGAATTCCCACAACACACGCCTCCTTCACCGCAGGATGCCCCATCAAGGCGTTTTCGAGATCAACCGAACTGATCCACTCTCCGCCCGACTTCACCAGATCCTTGGCCCGGTCGACGAGCTTTACGTAGCCTTCTTCGTCGATCGTGGCGACATCGCCGGTCCGAAACCATCCATCGGCTGTCCAGCGATCCGCCATCTCAGGCGCCTTATAGTATTCGCCCGCGATCCACGGCCCTCGAATTTCCAGTTCCCCTGACGTGTGCCCGTCCCATGGCACTACTTCACCCTCGCGCGTGCAGCGCACCTCCACAAACGGCGCGGCCATCCCTTGTTTCGCGCGCATTTGGTATTTCTCAATCTCCGACCAGTCATCCATCGACGGCTTCAACCGGCTTATGGTCGCCAGCGGAGTCGTCTCCGTCATCCCCCACCCGTGCAGCATGTGAATCCCGAAGTGATCCATGCGCCGGATCAGTTCGAGCGGCGGCGCCGCTCCTCCGCAGAGGATTCGCAAAGGAGCTTCAAACTTCCATCGCCCGGTCTCCGACTCTTTCTCCAACGCATCCAGCAACCCTAAACAGATTGTCGGCACGCCCGACGCGAAGGTCACTCTCTCCGTTTTCATCCAATCCAGTAATCCTTTCGGTTCGAGATTCGGCCCAGGCAGCAAGAGCCGCGCGCCCACCATGACCCCCGCAAATGGCAAACCCCACGCGTTCGCATGAAACATCGGCGACATCGGCAGTACGGTGTCTTGTTGGCTCAAGGCGCAGGAATCGGGCAGGCAGATCCCAAAGGAGTGCAGCACCAGCGCGCGATGCGAATAAACAACTCCCTTCGAACAGCCCGTAGTGCCCGAAGTGAAGCACATTGCCGCGCCTTCGCCCTCGTCGAGCTCCGGATACGCGAAGTCACCCGATTCGGCGGCTAGCAATTCGTCGTAATTCAAGTATTCGCCGGGCAAGTTCCCCGACCCGCAACGCACCACGATGATCTTTTCGAGGTTGGCCTCTTGCCGGACTTTTTCCAACAGCGGCAGAAACCCTTCGTCGACAATCACAAACCGGTCAGCCGCATGCCTCGCAATCAACGCAATTTCGTGGGGATGTAACCGCGGATTCAAGGTGTGAAGAATGCCGCCTGCACAGGGCACCCCAAAAAAAGCTTCCAAGTGCGTGGCGTGGTTCCACATCATCGAAGCGATTCGATCGCCCCGTTGCAGGCCCAGCCGCGTCAATGCTCCAGCCAGCTTCCGCGCCCGTGTGTAAAATTCCGTGTAGTTCGACCGCACCACCGATTGATCCGGCCGCCGCGAACGTATTTCCACGTCTTTAAACAACTTACCGGCCCGCTCCAGCAGCACTGGCAGAACCAGTGGAAAATCCATCATCGTGCCGCGCATCGTCTCCTCGCCAAACAACACAGACCGCCGCATGCTATACCATTCCTCCGCGCCACGCGACCACTGGGGCCCTCCCTAGGCAGGTCACCTTTTCTCCAGATTATTAGGTTGCAAATCCGGGCATTTTTCGAGACCATGCACGGGACCACTGGACGGCCCCCCCGCCTTCGGCATACCCCTCGGTTTGCCTTTTCGGCGGCGAAAGCTCTCCAGTCGCTCCGCGACTCGATGTTTCGGTTCCGGGCAGAAGGAGTTCGAGGTGAAGAAGCTTTACGTCGGTAACCTTCCGTTCAGTGCAGCGGAAGAGCAGTTGCAAGAATGGTTGGGTCAATTAGGTGTCAGTGCTTCAGCAATCAGCTTGATTCGCGATCGCTTCACCGGCCAGTCCCGCGGTTTCGCTTTCATTGAAATCGCCAGCGATGAAGATGCCGATCGCGCAATCAACAGTCTCAACGGTCAAAACTTCGGTGGCCGAAACCTCGTGGTGAACGAAGCCCGCCCGCAAACTGAACGTTCCGGTGGCGGTGGTGGACGCGGTGGCTACGGCGGTGGCGGTGGCGGCGGCCGTGGTGGTGATCGCGGAGGTCGCGGCGGTGGCGGCGGCCGCGGTGGTGATCGCGGCGACCGTGGCGATCGTGGCAATCGCTGGTAATTCGGTCCTCCTCTTTCTCCTCTTGTGACGTGCTTCGGGCCTTCCGCCCAGATGCCCCCGGGCACAAGTTCCCATCGCTCTTCGCCTGCGCACTTGAGCTCTGTCAAGTGGCTTCACATCTGTCCGTCCAAAACTCACAGGCCTACCAAGAATTAACTGGCCATCCCGGCTCGTAGCGTGTACTATCCGCCCCGAATGAAACAGAGGCTCCTGCGCCCTTGCCATCGCTGTCATGGCTCTGGCCTCTCTGTTTCAAGGGTTCGCTCCAGGGAAAACTTCACCGCCGGAACTTCTCAGAAGTTGACGTGTTTGAAACATCAGGCGAAGAAAATTCTTCGTTCCGTTTCGCCTGGAGTGTATGAAATGAGCGGCTTGTATCTGACTTTATGATGTAGTTCATGGTGCGGCTGACCAGTACGACTGCGGCTCTGTTCTCAGCGAACCCTGCCGCTGCTCGCCGCATCCAATGATGGACTCGGAATTCGAGCGAACGATGCACACTTGGCACAAACGCGACTGGAAGCAATTCTACGAACTGGCCCGCCGTCCCTGGCAACGCCATCG
>Ga0335077_10003979_pt1 | contig 17970 bp, 13 predicted proteins | sample Lox_Sample_31_FD_207151 | JGI IMG/M metagenome (GOLD analysis project Ga0335077, IMG submission 207151) | Soil microbial communities from Loxahatchee National Wildlife Refuge, Florida, United States - Lox_Sample_3.1 | ecosystem: Environmental > Terrestrial > Soil > Wetlands | place: USA... | reverse complement strand
ACTTGGGCCGGCGTGCCGTTGCTGTGCGTGTGTGCCGCCGACCCTAGTTATGCCTACACCGCCCCGGGTGGGACCGCCTATCCCTTCAGCGACCGCGCCTACTGGCGTCAAACTTGGCTGGATCCATACATTCAGGACGATTGGAAAATCACCAAGAGACTTACCTTGAATATCGGCCTACGCTACGCTTGGGCCAGCAACCCGACGATGGTCGGTCGTCAGCCCATTTTTGTGATCCCCAACTTAACTGCGCCGACGACGACTGGAAACGACTTCGTTACCGCGCAGCATCCCTTTACCAGCAATCCAAATATCAAGAACTTCGATCCTCGCATCGGCCTCGCCTGGGACCCGTTCGGGGATCACAAGACCTCGGTCCGCGCCGGCTTCGGTATGTTCCACGAGCCCGTCACCGCGCGCACCTACGCCCTCGACAACACCTCGATGCGCCCGAATGAACCGCTGTTCTTCCTTTTCTTTGACGCTGGATTCCCCACTCTGCCTACCAGTCCCGGCCAACTCATAGGTGGCGTTCCGGCATCGAGCCAGATTGCCTGGTACTATGGCATCCTGCAGAATGTGGACACGGCTCCGTACGTCATGCAGTACAACCTGAACGTGCAGCGCGAACTCGGGCGCGGGACAGTGCTCACCGTAGGCTACAACGGCTCCCAGGGGAACCACCTGTTCTACTGGATTGATGCTAACCCTCCGCTAGCCTACGGCGATGCCACTCCGGCACAACTAAACGCACCGGGGGCCTTTGGCGCGCCCTCGATAGCGGTAACCTTCGCCCCGACCGCCCCCACTGGGCAGGGAGCACGGGGCACGGTGACCAACCCGTTTGTGGGCCTGCACGTCAATTCGAACTTCCAGGCGTTCGAAGCGGTTGAACCCGAGGCACACTCCACTTACAACGCCTTGCAGGCCACCCTGAGCCGGCAGTTTGCCAAGGCGCTGGTCGGCAATGTCGGCTTTACATGGTCCAAGTGCCTGGATGATGCCTCGGCCACCATCAGCACGGAACAGGGCGAGTGGGCCGTCGAGGATGCCTACAACCCGAGCTTGGATCGGGGGCCTTGCAGCTTCAGCTCGAACAAGGTGTTTACCGCCAATGCCATTTATCGGCTGCCGTTCAAGGGCAATCGGTGGGTGGATGGCTGGCAAGTGAGTCCTATCGTCAGCTACGCCCAAGGTCTGCCCTTTAACCTCCAGAACGCGTTTGGGGGTCTCTACCAGTCCCAAATTGGAGGCGCCACCGAAGCCGAGCGCCCGAATCGCCTCCCCGACTGCAGCCCCATGGTCAGGAAGCGCACCGAGTGGTGGAACCCGCAATGTTTCGTGTTAGCGCCCTATGGCACGCTCGGCAATTCCGGCCGCGACACGCTCGATAACCCCAATTTCTCTAACATCGACTTCGCGATCTTCAAGGACACGAGGCTGAACGAGAAACTCACGCTGCAGCTGCGGGCGGAGTTCTTCGACGTCCTGAACCATCCCAACTTCGTTCTGGGGCCGCAGACCTACTTGATGAGCCCCTCCAACACCGTCACGCCGTTGAATGCTAACTACTCGCAACTTTCGAACCCCGCTGCGTATGTGCCCCCGACCCTTACCACCGCCGGTGGCTTGCTGTGCAACCCGTCGCAGGTAGTCAACAATCCTTTGCCCCCTGGCCCCTGCTACCCCCCCACGACCTCACTGCTTCAGACCACGCCGGGGGATAAGGGCGGCCAGCGCCAGATTCAATTCGCGGTGAGGTTTATGTTCTAGGCCTCAGGGCGCCATTCCTCAACTTGGCCGGCGGCAACTCCAAAGTTGCCGCCGGCGGGTTGTTGTTCCTGGCTCAGAACTTCTGGTTCCAGCGAAATCGGAATTCAATTCTGAATTGCAACCCCGATTATGGGGAGGGCTTCCCGGCTCGCTACTCCGCAGGCATTTTGCTAAGATGTGCGCACGTATGGTGCCCAACACGCCCGAACTCCGCCGGATGAGCCGTTCGCTCGATGAAACCGATCCCGCCATCGCCGAAGTGCTGCGCAACGAACTCCGCCGGCAGGCCACCGGCCTCGAGCTGATCCCTTCGGAGAATTTCGTTTCCGAGGCGGTGATGGAGACGATGGGCTCGGTCCTCACCAACAAATACGCGGAAGGCTATCCGGGCAAGCGCTACTACGGCGGGTGCGAATTCGTCGATCAGGCCGAGCAGCTGGCCATCGACCGCGCGAAGGCTCTCTTCGGAGCCGATCACGCGAACGTCCAGCCGCACTCCGGCACGCAGGCGAACATCGCCGTCTATATGACCGCGCTCCAGCCGGGCGACACCGTGCTGGGAATGAATCTCGCGCACGGCGGCCACCTGACGCACGGACATCCGCTGAATTTTTCCGGCAAGACGTACAACTTCGTGCCCTACGGCGTCTCGAAAGAAACGGAAATGATCGACCACGACGAACTCGAGCGCCTGGCGCGTGAGCACAAGCCGAAAATGATCGTCGTGGGAGCGAGCGCCTACTCGCGCGCGTTTGATTTTCCGCGTCTGGCGCAGATCGCGCAGTCGGTGGGCGCGCTGCTTTTCGTCGATATGGCGCACATCGCGGGACTCATCGCCACGGGAGTCCATCCGAGCCCGGTGCCGTACGCCGATTTCGTCGCCACCACCACGCACAAGACGCTGCGCGGCCCACGCGGCGGGCTGATTCTCTGCCGCGAGAAATACGCCAAGGACCTCGACCGCGCCGCATTCCCGGGAATTCAGGGCGGCCCGCTGATGCACACCATCGCGGCCAAGGCCGTGTGCCTGAAGGAAGCCGCAGAGCCGGGATTCGTGGACTACCAGCGACAGGTGGTCGCTAACGCGAAGGCTCTGGCCGCCGCGATGGCGAAGCACGGATTCCGGATCGTCAGCGGCGGCACCGACAATCACCTATTTTTGGTCGATATCAATTCGCGAGGGCTTACCGGGAGCGTCGCGCAGCCCGCGCTCGACCGCGCCGGAATCACCGTCAACAAGAATTCCATCCCCTTCGATCCGCTGCCGCCGCTGAAGGCGGGCGGAATCCGCATGGGCACTCCGGCCGTCACCACGCGCGGCATGCGCGAGCCCGAAATGGAAAAGATCGCCGGATGGATCGCCGAAGTGCTCGGGCATCTGGGAGACGCATCGACCGAGCAGCGCGTCCGCGGAGAAGTGGCCGCGTTCGCCGCGCAGTTCCCTCTCTACGCCCGCCGACTGGAAGCCGCCGAGGCCATGCTCGCCGGCTCGCGCGCGGCCCGCTAAGTTACCCTCCGGTCAATCGCCTTGGGATCGCGGCTCGCGCCGCGGCGAAAAAGCCTCAATATATAGGCATGCCCCCTTCCGGAATCGAGGCTCCACCAGTGAACGAGATACGCTTCGGCGGACCCATCACCGAATTCGAAAGAGAAGAGGCCCGCCAGATTCAGCAATCGCTTCTGCCGGAGGGCGCGCTAACCGGACCTTCGTTTGAAATCGCCTATCGATTCTCGCCGTTCGCGGGAGTGGGCGGCGACTTCGCCGATTTCTTCGGCCTGCCGAACGGCCAAATCGGCCTCTACGTGGGCGACGTGGTGGGCAAGGGGCTTTCGGCGGCGCTTTACGCCGCACTGGTGATGGGCCTGCTGCGCGGCATCCACAAGACGGGGCAGGATACCGGCTCGGCGCTCACGCTCTTGAACAAACGGATGCTCGTGCGGCCCGTTCCCGGGCGCTACGTTGCCGCGCTCTACGCGCTATTCGATCCGCCCACGCGCAAGCTGACGTTCTCAAACGCGGGGCTGCCGTTTCCGCTGCTCGTCTCCGAATCGGGCAGCACGCTGCTCGGCCAGGGCGGTTTGCCGTGCGGGCTGTTTCCCGGGACGCTCTACGAAAGCCACACCGTCCAGCTTCAGCGGGGCGATGCTGTGCTTTTCGCCACCGACGGCCTCCACGAACTGCGCGATCGGCAGGATCACGACTTCAGCTGGGAGAGGCTGACGGAGATTTGGTCGCAGTGCCGCTGCAAGACGGCCGAGGAATCGCTGGGGCTGCTTTTCGACGAAGCGCGGCACTTTGCCGAAGGCGGCAGCGAGCAGCAGGACGACATCACCGCCGTGGTCCTGAAAATTCCCAACTAGCACGACTCGCGGCAGGCCCGCCGACTGCGGAGTGCGGGAGCTTGCTCCCGCTCTGTTGCCTCGCGGACGAGGTTTCGCCGACAAAAGCGGCGACAGGCCGCCGCACTCCACATGACCCGCTAGAGAATTGAAATTCCGAGTTCCGTAACGCGGCCGTCGCGAATCGAAAACGCGCGGACGGGCGTGGTGGCGTATGGCCGCGGCGAGACAATGAAATAAATCGCTTCCGAGTAGTAGGCGAGCTCGATGTCTCGCGCCGAAGGCACGTTGTCCCCGTTCGGATGCGAGTGATAAATGCCCAGGAATCCGAGCCTCCGCGCGCGGAATTCGCGCAGCAGCCGGACGATCTCCACCGGCGCGATCTCGTAGTGCCTCTTCGGATCGGCCGCGACGTTTCTTGCCGGAAACGCCTGCGAGATTACGCCATTCCGCCCTGCCAGCAGCCCGCAGCATTCTTGATGTGGTTGGCGCCGGGCGTGTGCGAGGAGTTGCCCGAGGACTTTGCGGCGGGTTTGAAGCGGCTGCTTCATTCCAAGAGTCTATAACGGGACGGACGTGCGATCGAAGGACGGACCGAGCGCACAAGGTAAATACACCACTGGGCGAACCAGGCGGGGATGCGAATCGTTGCATCCCCGCTCAGTCTCCCGTAGGGAACTGCTACGCCTTTTGCGCCTGGCGGCGAAGGAACGTGGGCACGTCGAGATCGTCCGCGGGCATTTCCGGAACGACATCGCTGACGTTGCGCGCCACCTGCTGCACCACGTTGGTCTGCTGCGGCGCCACGTTCGCTTCGCGGCCGGTCTTCCACGTCTTCGGCAAATAGGAAGGCCGCGTGTGCGTCTTCTTCGCCGCGACTTCGCGGAAGCCCGCCGCGATCACCGTGATTTTCACCGACTCCTTCATGGCGTCGTCCTGCACCGCGCCGAAAATGATGTTCGCGTTTTCGTGCGCCGCTTTCTGAATGATCGACGACGCCTCGTGAATCTCATGCAGCGAAAGGCTCTGCGAGCCGGTCACGTTGATCAGAATTCCCTGCGCGCCGTTGATGTTGTTGTCCTCGAGCAGCGGGCTGTTGATCGCGCGGTTCGCGGCGTCGATCGCGCGATTCGAGCCCGATGCGACCGCCGTGCCCATCACCGCGTAGCCCTGGCCGGACATGATCGTCTTCACGTCGGCGAAGTCGCGATTGATGATGCCCGGAATGGTGATGATGTCGGAGATGCCCTGCACGGCCTGGCGCAGGATATCGTCGGCGATGCGGAAGGCTTCGAAGAAGCTGGTGCCCTGCTCGACGCACTCCATCAGCCGCTCGTTGGGAATCACGATCACAGTGTCCACGCAGCCGACCAGCTCGCCGAGCGCCTGCTCGGCCTGCTGCATGCGCCGCTTGCCTTCGAACGCGAAGGGCTTCGTCACCACCGCCACCGTGAGCGCGCCAAGCTCGCTCGCCAGATTCGCCACCACGGGCGCCGCGCCGCTGCCCGTGCCGCCGCCGAGCCCGGACGTGACGAACACCATGTCCGCGCCGTCGAGCGCTTCGAGAATCTTTTCCGTGTCCTCGAGCGCGGCCTTGCGGCCGACCTCGGGATTCGCGCCCGCTCCCAGCCCCTTCGTCAGCTTGGCGCCGAGCTGAAGCTTTACGGGCGCCTGCGACAGTTTCAGCGCCTGAAGGTCGGTATTGGCGGCGATAAATTCGACGCCCTCGACCTTGGCGCGGATCATGCGGTTGACGGCGTTCGAGCCGCCGCCCCCGACGCCGATCACTTTGATCCTGGCGCCGTCTTGCGGCTCCTCGCTAAATGAAACGCGGATATTCGATTCCTTCGGTGTCATGCTTCCTCCCCTAGGAGAATTTCAAATCTCAAATTTCGGACCCCCCGCTCATGCCCCCGCAAACATGCTTTTCAGCTTGCCCATGAAGCCCGCGGGACGCGCTCCGGCGAGGCGCCGCGTGCGCGCCCCGTAGAGCACGAGCCCCACGGCCGTCGAGTATTCGGGCTGGGAAACTTCTTCACTCATCTCCGCGAGACCGCGAGGCGTGGCCACCCGCACCGGCAGGTTGAACACGCGTTCGGCCATCTCCAGCAGGCCGCGGAGCCGCGATCCTCCGCCCGTGAGAATAATTCCGGCGGGAATCTGCGATTCGAGACCGCCGCGGCGCAATTCGTCGCGGATGAGCATCAACAATTCCTGCGCGCGCGGCTCGACGATATCGGCCAGCATGCGCGCGAATACGGTTCGCGGCGGGCGGTCGCCCACGCTCGCGATTTCGATGGCGGAGTCCTGCGTCAGCAGCTCGCGAAACGCCTGCGCATGCTCGCGCTTGATCTTTTCGGCTTCCGGCACGGGAGTACGCAAGCCCACGGCGAGGTCGTTGGTGAAATGATCGCCACCCACCGGGATCGCCGCGGTGTGCCGCACCACGCCGCCCGCATAGGCGATCAATTCCGTGGTGCCGCCGCCGATATCGAGCAGGCACGCACCAAGCTCGCGCTCGTCCTGCGTGAGGCAGGCTTCCGCCGAGGCGAAGGGCTCGAGCACCGTATCGTCCACGCGCACGCCCGCGCGATTCACGGCGGTCACGATATTCTGCGTGGCCGTGCCGGACGCCGTCACGATGTGAACATTGGCCTCGAGCCGCTGGCCGACCATGCCGATCGCGTCGCGTATGTTGTCCTGTGCGTCGAGAAAGAACTCCTGCGGCAGAACGTGGAGCACTTCGCGGTCTTCCGGCAGCGTCACGCCTCGCGCGGCTTCGATCGCGCGGCGCACGTCGTCGCGCTGGATGTCGCGTGGGCGAGCGCCCACAGTGATTCCGCCGCGGCTGTTGACCCCGCGCACGTGCCCGCCGGCCACGCCGATCATCGCCGATTCCACGGGCACGCCGGTGATCGTCTCCGCCTCCTCCACGGCGCGGCGAATCGAGCTGACCGCGAGATCGAGATTCACGATCTGGCCCTTGCGCCAGCCCTTCGATTCGGCCGCCCCGAGAGCCGCGAACTTCACCGCTCCGTCGTCGTCCTGCTCGCCGATCAGCGCGCAGGTCTTCGTGCTCCCGATGTCCAGCGCCACGATGTGCCGTTCTTTCTTGGTCAAGTCCCCAGCTCCCCGTATTTCGATCGCCCCGTCATCTCGAAACTATTTCGGCTTCTTCGCCGCGCGCGGCACCGCCTGCTTTGGCGCACGGTGCGGCGGAACGGCGGCCGCATCCTGATTCACCACCGCCTCGCGGCTGAAGCGCAAATCCACCGATTCGACGCGCCCGGCCTTCGCGCGCCATTGCCCAATATCCTCGACCAGCGTCTGATATTTCCCCGAAAAATCGCTGTCGCCGAAATGCACCAGCACCGGCGCGTCGGCGTCGTTTCCGAAAATCGCGGCGCCCTGCAAACCGGAAATCGTTGCGCGCAGGTCGTGTTCATCAGATAGATCGACCTCGCTCACCTGATCGGCCGCGCCGGATCGCACCGATTCGATCTGCTGCATGAATCCGGAGAAAAGCTGCATTCGGCGCTCGCGGTCTTCGAGCGCCATGTCCGCTCCCATGCCGGTGACGACCGGGAAGCGAAAGTCGCCCTCGAGCGGCCGCTCGAGAATCACGCCGTGAATGTCCACCAGCGCCATGTCGCTCGCTTCACGCAGAAACGCGATCGGCGTGCGCTCGGTGATTTCGACCTCGATTCGGTTCGGCAGCGCGCGGCGCACGGTCGCCTGCTCGACCCACGGAATCGCTTCGAGCTCGTTGCGCCGCGCCTCGAGCGGAATGCGCAGAACGCTCTTGCTGCGGTCCGCTACGAAAACTTCCAGCACGCTTTCCGGCGGAACGTAGTGGTTTCCCTTGAGGCTGATCTGTTCGGGATGGACAAGCGCCATTTCCGGCGACGCGAGCAGAAAACGCGCCGCCTCGAACGCCACGCCGGCGCCCGCGATGCCCACAACCGCCCACATCGTGACGCGCAGATACGTGCTCCACGCCTTCCGGCCAAACTTCCGCCGCTTGATCTCGAGCGGCTTCTGCCGCCGGAGATACTTCGGCTCTTCGTCCGCCAGGACCTCCTGGGGATAGGTCTCCGCGTCGATGGCCTTTAGTTTCGCCAGACGATCACCTCGTTCTCAAGCTCGATCCCGTACGCACCACGCACGCGCTCGCGGACTTCGTCGATCAGCTTCAGCATGTCCGCGCAGCTCGCGTGGCCCGTGTTGACGAAAAAATTCGCGTGCCGGTCGCTGACCATCGCGTCGCCCACGCGGTGGCCCTTCAATCCAAGTTCGTCGATCATGCGCCCCGCCGAGCCGCCCGGCGGATTCTTGAAAATGCATCCGGCGCTCTTCTGATTGAGCGGCTGGCTCGACCGGCGCTTCTCGTTGCACACCTTGATGCCCGCCAGAATCTCCTTGAACGGCTTCGACGGCAGCTCCAGCTTCACGCGCAACATCACATCCTCCGGCGCGAACGACGTGTGCCGGTAATCGAAGCGTATGTCGCTCCCGCGCAGCGTCTCGATCTCGCCCGTGGCCGCGCGATAGAGCTCCACCTCGCGCACGTGCGGGCCGATCTGCGTTCCGTAGGCGCCCGCGTTCATTCGCAGCGCCCCGCCCACGCTTCCGGGCACGCCGATGAGCCCTTCCATTCCGCCGAGATCGTGCTTCGCGCAAAACGTCACCATGCCGCCCAGATCGGCCGAGGCATCCACGTACGCCGCGTTGCCTTCCACGCGCATTCCGGGCTTCGCTGTCGGGAGGTGCATCACCACCCACGGCAGCTCGCCATCGGCGATCAGTACGTTCGTGCCGCCGCCGAGAAATCGGTGCGGTATATGTTCGTCCGCCAGCAGGCGCATCACCTGCGGAATCGTGTCGTAGCGCCGCAGCAGAATCTCGTCCGTCGTCCCGCCGATGCCGAGCGACGTTTTCTCCGCGAGCGACACGCCCTGCCGCAATTCCGCGCCAAGCTCTTCCAATCGCGCAGCCACTTTGTCGCTAACGCGCATGCAAATTCGACACCCTGGAATCGAGCAGCATGGCCAGCTCTTCGGTGACGCGGCCGACGCTGCCCGCTCCGATCGTCAGCACGGCGTCGCCGGCGCGCGCCTCGCGCAGCATGAATTCGATGCCGCCTTGCAGCGTGCTCGAGTAGATGACGCTCTTGTGTCCCGCCGTGCTGATGGCCGCGGCCAGCGTCTCGCCCGTGATGCCTTCGATCGGCGCTTCGCCCGCCGCGTAGATGTCCGTGATCACCAACACGTCCGCCTGGTTGAACGAGCGCCGGAAATCCTCCCAGAGGTGCTGCGTGCGCGTGTAGCGGTGCGGCTGGAAGAGCACCAGGAGGCGCTTGAATCCGCAGCCGCGCGCCGCTTCGAGCGTGGCGCGAATCTCCGCCGGATGGTGGCCGTAGTCGTCGATGAGCGTAACGCCCGAAAACTTGCCTTTGATCTCGAATCGACGCCCCACGCCCGCGAAACGCTCGAGGCCCGCGCGAATCAGGTCGGCCGGAACGTTGAGCGCGAGCGCCACGGCCGCGGCCGCTGCCGCGTTGCACACGTTGTGAATTCCGGGGGGCGAGGGCAGCCGGAAGATTCCGAGGTCCTCGCCGCGATACTTGAGGCGGAACTCGCTGGCGAGCCCATTGAGCTTCACGTCGGCGATCACCAGGTCGGCCTGGCTCGATGTGCCGTAGGTGATCACGGGCCGCTTCACCCGCGGGAGGATCGCCTGCACGTTCGGCTCGTCCAGGCACAGCACCACCGATCCGTAGAACGGCACGCGATTGGTGAACTGGAGAAAGACTTCCTGAATTTCCTCGAGCGAGGTGTAGTGGTCGAGATGCTCGCGATCGATCGTGGTGACGACGGCGATCACCGGCGAGAGCAGCAGGAACGATCGGTCGCTTTCATCCGCTTCGGCGACCATGTAATCGCCCTGGCCCACGCGCGCGTGCGCGCCCGCATGGTTCACGCGCCCGCCGACCACAAACGTGGGATCGAGGTCCGCGGCCGCGAGCACGGAAGCGATCATGGAAGTGGTGGTCGTCTTCCCGTGCGCGCCTGCGACGGCGATGCCGTACTTCAAGCGCATCAGTTCGGCGAGCATTTCGGCGCGCGGGATCACCGGAATCTTCAGCCGGTGAGCTTCGACGATCTCGACGTTGTCCGCCGGGACGGCCGATGAAACCACCACCACGTGCGCGCCCTGCACGTTTTCGGCTTCGTGGCCCTCGTGAATCGTGGCGCCGAGCTTTCGCAGGCGCTCGGTGACCGGCGACGATTTGAGATCCGAGCCAGAGACGGCGTAGCCGCTCGACAGTAACACCTCGGCGATGCCGCTCATGCCGCTGCCGCCGATTCCGATCAAGTGGATGCGCTGAAAATTTCGGAATGTGACGTTCATGGCCGGACCACCCCTTCGATCACGTCCACGATGTCCTCGACGGCTCTCGGCCGGGCGAGCGCGCGGGCGCGATCTTCCATTTCTTGAATTCTCCGGGGCTGGTCCAGGAGGGAAAAAATCTCAGTTGTCAGGCGTTCGGGCGTCAGCTCTTCTTGCGTCAGCAGCCGGGCCGCGCCCGCGCTTTGCATGGCTTGCGCGTTGCGGGTCTGGTGCGCGTCAGTAGAGGCCCCGAAGGGGATAAAGATGGCGGCGCGTCCGGAGGCCGAGACCTCCGCGACAGTGATTGCGCCCGACCTGCAAACGATCAGGTCGGCCTGGGCAAACCTCTCCGCCATATTTTCGATGAAGGGGACGACCTCCGCCTGAAATTGGCGACGTGCATAAGCCACTCGCACGGCATTATAGTCGCGTTCGCCGGTCTGATGCACGATGAAAAGCTGGTTTTTTCGCTCGGCCAGACGGTCAAGCGAATCGACCACCGCGCGGTTGATCGGCAGTGCGCCGCGGCTGCCGCCGGTGATCAGCACGGTGAACGGCGCGCGGTGATCCTTAGGCGGCGCGGCGAAGAACTCCCTGCGCACCGGGCATCCCGTCACCACGGCCTTGCGGCCGAGGCGCGACGCCGTTTCAGAGTTTGCGACGGCGATCCGCGTGGCCAGCCGCGCGAGCACGCGGTTGGTGAATCCCGGCTCGACATTCGGCTCGAAGACCACGCTCGGAATCCCGTGCAGCACGGCCAGCAGCATCATCGGCCCGGAGGCGTACCCCCCGACGCCGAACGCGGCGCCGAAGCGATGCCTGCGCAGAATTTTCTCGGAGTCCCACAGGCCCGCCGGAAGCATCGCCAGGTTGCGCAGCAGCTTCGCGCCGCCGATGCCTTTCAATCCCGCCACGCGAATCGTCTCGAGCGGCATCCCCGCCTGCGGCACGAGCCGCGCTTCCATTCCGCGCTCGGTTCCCACAAACACGACGCTTCTCTCTCCCCGCCGCAGCCATTCCCGCGCGACGGCCAGCGCCGGAAAGACGTGCCCGCCGGTGCCGCCGCCCGCAATCAATAAACAATTCGCATCCGCGCTCACGTCTCATCCGCGTGCTGGCTGATGTTCAACAGCACGCCGGTTGCCAGCAGCATTCCGAGCAGGCTCGAGCCTCCGTAGCTGATGAACGGCAGCGGAATGCCCTTCGTCGGCAGCAGGCCCAGCACGACGCTCAGATTGATCAGCGCCTGCCCCACGACCATCGCCGTAATCCCAACTCCGAGGAACTTGCCGAACGAGTCCGGCGCTTTCATTGCGGCCACGAATCCGCGCCAGCCGTACACCGCGAAGAGCGCCAGCACGATTGCCGCGCCGATGAACCCAACCTCCTCGCAGATCACCGAAAAGATGAAGTCCGTGTGCGCCTCGGGCAGGAAGAACAATTTCTGGCGGCTCTCCATCAGGCCGACGCCTGTAAAGCCTCCCGAGCCGACCGCGATCAGCGACTGCGCCAGCTGGAAGCCGTGGCCCTGCGGGTCCGCGCCCGGAGAGAAGTACGCCTCCACGCGCTGCAAGCGGTACGGCGTGCTCGCGATCGCGATGTAGATCAGCGGGATGGCCGCGAGCGCCACCCCGGCGATGTAACGGTAGGAAAGGCCGGCGATGAACAGCATTACGGCCGCGATGAAGAAGATCATGCAGGCCGTGCCCAGGTCCGGCTCCTTGTAAACCAGCCCGACCATGAGCAGCACCGTGCCGACCGCCGGAAGGAGCGTGTGCGTCACGTTGTTGATTCCCGGGCCGCGCGGCTCGCGGCGGACTTCCAGGAACCACGCGAGATAGAAAATCACCACGAGCTTCGCGAGTTCCGACGGTTGCAGGCCCAGCGGACCCATTCGGATCCAGCGATGCGTCGCGTGCGAGCGATCGAGGAAGAATACGGCGATCAGCATCACGATCGTCACCGAAAGCGCGGTAAAAATCACGCGCGGCTGGCGCAGCTTGCGGTAATCCGTGTTCATCAGCCCGAACATTCCGGCGATGCCCAGCACGATCCAGAGAAGCTGGCGGATCAGGAAATAGTAGCCGTTGCCGTACCCTTCACGCGCCGTGATCGCCGACGCGCTGAACACCATCACCGCGCCGATCAAACACAGCGCCAGCGTGACGCCGAACAATTGCCGATCGTGTTGCAGGCTCCGGGGCATTCCTTATCCTTTCCGCGCGGAAGCAGGCGCGGCAGCGTGTTTTTCGAGCTTCGCGACGAGATCCTTGAACGTTCGCCCGCGCTGCTCGTAGTTCTCGAACTGATCGAAGCTCGAGCAGGCCGGCGCGAGCAGCACCACGTCGCCGGAGCGCGCGCGCTCGCCCGCGATCTGCACGGCGCGCTCCAGCGTGCCGGCGTTTTCGATCGCGACGGCGTCGCCCAAATCCGCGGCGATCTTTTCCGCGGCGGCGCCGATCGTGAGCACGATCTTCGCCCGCTCGCGTAGCGGCTCTACCAGCGGCGTGTACGGGCTGCCCTTGTCCTTGCCGCCCAGGATGACGATAAGCGGCTCGGAAAACGCCTCGACAGCTTTCAGCGCCGCGTCCACATTCGTGGCCTTCGAATCGTTGTAGAACTTCACGCCTGCGACGTCGGCGACGAACTCCAGACGATGCTCGACGCCGCGAAACGTTTTCACGCCGGCGGCGATGGCCGCAGGCGTCGCGCCCGCGAGATACGCCGCCGCGCAGGCCGCCAGCACGTTTTCGACGTTGTGCTCGCCGCGCAACGGGATGTCCTCACGCCGCCCGAGCGCCGCTTCCGATCCGTCATTGCGGAACACGATCTGGCCGTCCCGCAAATACGCTCCCTGCGCCACCTGCTTCTGACGGCTGAACCAGAAGACCTGGGGCCGCGCGGGCATGCGGCGCGTCACCTCGGGGTCGTCCGCATTGAGCACGGCGACATCGCGCTCGAGCTGGTTTTCGAACATGCGCATTTTCGCGGTCGCGTACTCCTCGAACGAAGCGTGGCGGTCCAGATGATCCGGCGTCAGATTCAGCAGCACGCCGATTTCCGGCCGGAACTTTTCGATCGTCTCGAGCTGAAAGCTGCTGATCTCGGCGACCGTGACGCTCGAGTCCGTCGACGATTCGACGAGCGAGAGCAGCGGCACGCCGATGTTTCCGCCGACGAGCGTCGGAATCCCCGCGCCCGCCAGAATGTGCGCCACAAGCGACGTCGTGGTGGTCTTGCCGTTCGAGCCCGTGATCGCCACGAGCTTCCCGCGCAAGAAGCGCCACGCGAGCTCCACCTCGCCCCACACCGGAATCCCCTTGAGGTGCGCCAGCACGAGCGCAGGAAGATTCGCCGGCACGCCCGGGCTCACGACGATCAGGTCCTGATCGAGAAACGCATCGGCAGGATGCCCGCCAAGCTCCAGTTTGACGCCCGCCTCGCGAAGCTTCGCGGCCGTCTCGCCCAGCTCGCTTTCGGATTTCTCGTCCGTGGCCGTCACCGTCGCGCCGTATCCCGCGGCGAAAAGCGACACGGCCACGCCCGTCCGCCCGAGCCCCACCACCAGCACGCGCTTTCCCGCAAAATCGAACCCGGGTCTCACGTTCCCTTACCTCAACTTCAGCGTCGTCAGCGAAAACAGCGCGAACACCAGCGCCATAATCCAAAAACGTACGATGATCTTCGACTCGCTCCAGCCCATCAGCTCGAAATGGTGGTGCAGCGGCGCCATCCGGAACACGCGCTTCCCCGTCAGCTTGAACGAGCCGACCTGAATGATCACCGACAGCAGCTCCAGAATGAAAATGCCGCCGATCGAGAGCATCAGAATTTCCTGCTTGAGGATCACCGCCACAGTGCCGATTGCTCCGCCGAGCGCCAGCGATCCCACGTCGCCCATGAACATCTCCGCGGGGTGCGCGTTGTACCAGAGAAACCCGAGCGACGCGCCGGCGAGCGATCCGCAGAAAATCGTCAATTCGGAGGCGTCCGGAATCTTCTGAATCTCGAGGTATTCGGCGAAGCGCGCGTTGCTCGAGAGATAGGTGATCACGGTCAGCGCCACCGACGAAACCAGCACGCATCCGATGGCCAGCCCGTCGAGACCGTCGGTCAGGTTCACGCCGTTCGACAGGCCGGCGATCACCAGTACGAGGAAAACTACGAACGGAATGTACGCGATCGGCCAAATGAAACGGTGATTGAGCAGCGAGTCGATCACGAGGTCCGGGTGCAGCCGCTTCAGGAACGGAACGCTCAATTGCGTCGAGTATTTGCCCTTGGCCTCGAGGCCGATCAGCACGGCGCCGACGAACGCGCACGTCAGCACCTGCAAAGCGAATTTTCCCCCAGCGGTCAGCCCTCGATTGTGTTTGCGCACCACTTTGTTGTAATCGTCCACGAAGCCGATCGTGCCGAACGCGAGCGTGGCGCCGAGCGCGAGCAGCACGTAAGGATTCCGCAGGTCTGCCCACAGCAGCGTGGGAATCACGATCGCACCGACGATCAAGATGCCGCCCATCGTCGGCGTGCCCGCCTTCGCTTGATGGCGTTTCGGACCCTCCTCGCGGATGTACTGCTTCACTTGCAGCGCGCGCAGCCGCTCGATCATCCACGGCCCGAACACCAGCGAGAGCACGAGCGCCGTGAGGCTCGCGACCGCGGTGCGCACGGTGATATAGCGGAACACGTTCAGCGGGCTGAAATGCGGGCGAAGCGCGAAGAAGAAGAGGTAGTAGAGCATTTCAGCGGGATCCCTTCCGGCCGGCCTCGAGCGCTTCGGGCGCATCCTTCGAGCCGGCGCGGCGGTGCCGCGCATCGATCGCTTCGAGAATCTTTTCCATTCGCACGCCGCGCGACCCTTTCAAGAGCAGCAAATCGCCGCGCGTGATGAATTGCTCCAGAAATTTCGCCGCGTCCTGCGAACTCGCGAAAAGCTGCGTGTGCTCCTGAGGATGACCCGCCGCCACGGCCGCCGAGACGAAATCCGCCGCATGGCCCTGCACGCCGAAAATCCAGTCGATCTTCCCAAGCCCCGCGGTCAGGCGTCCACATTCCCGGTGCAGCTCCGCCGAAGAGTTTCCCAGCTCGAGCATCTCGCCCGCCGCCACGATTCGACGCCTGTATCCGGGCGTCGCCGCCAGCAGCTGCACCAGCGCGCCCAGAGCCGTCGGGCTCGAGTTGTAGGAGTCGTTGATCACCGCAAAGCCTTCTTCGAAGCGCACCACTTCGCCGCGCTTGTCCGCAGGCGTGAGCGTCGGAAACACGCGCCGCGCTTCCTCCGCGCCAATGCCCCAGACGCTTGCCGCCGCGAGCGCCGCGAGCGCGTTCATCACGTTGTGCCGCCCGATCAACGGCAATTCCAGCCGCGCGCGCCCCGCGGGCGACACGAAATCGAATTCCGAGCCTTCGATGCCGCGCTCTTCAATCGCTTCCGCGCGAAACTCCGCGCCGGCGCTCGTCCCAAAGCGGATCACGCGCCCGCGCGCTACGTCGGCAAATCGAGCCACGCGCTCGTCGTCCGCGTTCAAGACAGCCGTCGCGCCCGGCCACGCCAGATTCTCGATCAGCTCGCGTTCGGCGACCGCAATCTCCTCAATCGACGAGAAAAACTCCAAATGCTCCACCGCCACGCGCGTCACCACGCCCACTTCCGGCGCCGCAATTTGCGCGAGCCGTGCCAGTTCTCCGCGATGCGACATCCCCAGTTCGACCACGGCCGCGCCATGCTGGTCATCCAGCTTCAGCAGCGTGAGCGGCAAGCCGTACTCGTTGTTCAGGTTCCCGAGCGTCTTCAGCACGCGGAACCGCGCGCTCACGAGCGCCGCCAGAATCTCTTTGGTTGTCGTCTTCCCGACGGACCCGGCCACGGCGCCGATGATCCGCCCGCGCCCGCCATTCCTCCATATCTCGCACGCGCGCGAGGCCAGCCGTTGTAGAGCGGCGAGCGTGTCATCCACGGCGAGGAGTTTGCCCTGAATTTCCGGGGGGTACTCTCCGAGGCATGCCCTCTCCACCACCCCGGCCGCCGCACCCCGCTCCAGCGCCCCGGCCACAAAACCGTGTCCATCGTGACGCGGTCCGCGTATAGCAACAAACAGTTCCCCAGGCTGGATAGTACGAGAATCAATCGAGACGCCGGCCACCCCGGCCAGGGGGTCGAGGCCCTTGGGAGTCGGGACACCCAGTGCTTCAACCAGTTGAACCACCTTCCACCGCATCGCGTCTCCAGTGAGCTGGGTTGCACCGCTCTCGCTATTGTCCCGCCTTCGCCTTCGAAAAGCCCTTGCTGCGCAGGATCGCCCGCGCCTTTTCTCGGTCGTCAAACTCGATGGTACCGGTCGGCAGCACCTGGTACGTCTCGTGCCCCTTTCCGGCCAGCAGGACGATGTCGCCTGGCCGCGCCTCCTCGAGCGCGATAGCCAGGGCGCGCTCCCGGTCCGGCTCGATCTGGTACTTCGCATTCACTTTCTGCAATCCCACGACCACGTCGTTGATGATCCGCAGCGGGTCCTCGCTCCTAGGGTTGTCGCTCGTGAGGACCACCAGGTCGCTCAGCGACCCTGCCGCTTCGCCCATCAGCGGGCGCTTGGTGCGGTCACGCTCGCCGCCCGCGCCGAACACGGTGATGATCCGCGCGGAGGGACCCAGCTCGCGCGCCGTTGCGATCAGATTGCGAAGCGCGTCGTCGGTGTGCGCGTAATCCACGATCACGAGAAACGGCTGTCCTTCGTCGATTCGCTGAAATCGTCCCGGGACCAGCTCGAGATTTGCGATTCCCTCTTCGATTTTGGCGTTCGGAATGTGCAGACCGACGCCCGCGCCGATCGCCGCCAGAATGTTGTACACGTTGATGCGGCCCACAAATGGTGATCGCACCTCGACGTTGCCCGCCGGAGTTTGCGCCGTGAATTCGAGGCCGTGAAAACTCAGTGCGAATTTCTTCGTGGTCACGTCGGACATCCCCTTCAAGCCGTACGTCAGCGTGCGCCGCGCGAGCCCTCCCAGCTGCTTTGCATAGGGGTCATCCGCATTCACTACGGCCACGCCGGGCGACGCCGCGCCGGTGCCCTCGAAAAGGCGGCGCTTCGCGGCGAAATATTCCTCAAACGTCTGGTGGTAATCGAGATGGTCGCGCGTAAGGTTCGTGAAGATCGCCGCCGCAAAGTGGCAGCCCCACAGCCGCTCCATTGCCAGCGCGTGCGAGCTCGCTTCGAGCACGGCGTGCGTGCCTCCCGCGTCGCGAATCTCCGCAAACATCTGCTGGAGATCGAGCGATTCGGGAGTGGTGTTGATCGCTTCGCGGCTGCCTTTCGGAGTGCGATAGCCCGTCGTGCCGATGAGCCCCGTGGTGAGTCCCGCCGCGCGCAGGATCGAATCCGTCAGGTGCGCGGTCGTGGTCTTGCCGTTCGTGCCAGTGACGCCCACCAGCTGGAGGCTATCGGCAGGATGCCCGAAAAAGTTTGC
>Ga0335077_10003978_pt1 | contig 17971 bp, 19 predicted proteins | sample Lox_Sample_31_FD_207151 | JGI IMG/M metagenome (GOLD analysis project Ga0335077, IMG submission 207151) | Soil microbial communities from Loxahatchee National Wildlife Refuge, Florida, United States - Lox_Sample_3.1 | ecosystem: Environmental > Terrestrial > Soil > Wetlands | place: USA... | reverse complement strand
CACCCGGTCACCACCTTGTAGCCCTTCTGCCATTGGGCCAGCAGTTGGGGAATCAGTTCGGGTGGGTCCTGCAAATCCGCGTCCAAAAAGACAACGGCATCTCCCCGGGCAAATTCCAAGCCGGCGCGGTAGGCGGGTTGCTGGCCGAAATTCCGGCTCAGAAGAATAACCTGCCAGTGTTGGAACCGTGACAGCTCATTGACAATCACATCCTTGGTTCCGTCCACACTGCCGTCATCCACGATTACCATTTCCCATTCCACCGATGTGTCCTTGAGGGCTTGGGCAAGCCGGTCGAACAATGGTTTTAATCCTTCCTTTTCATTGAACATGGGAATGACAATCGAAACCATCGCGCGACCCTTACCGAGCGGCTTGGCAGCCCGTGGCTGATCAATTTTGGTGTCAGGATCCATGTAACACGTTAACTGGATGACCGGGATGGGGTAATTATGGGTGTCGGTTGCGATTGCGAACGATTTGCGTCCGGCGGAACACACGGCTCAACCGCAGACAACAGCCCGGGCAGACGCAACACCAGCCAGGCAAACATACCAACGTTCAGGAGTGAACAAAATATTCTTACCACGACGAAGCTGACATGCACGTCCCGCAGCATGGTTTGGCCTGGGTTGGCCAATTCCCATGGATGCCAGACTTGAATTATGATCGACAACAAGTTTAGTCCATAAGTAATTGAAACACCCCACATTAGCACCCACAATCGCCGGTCCAGCATCCCGGCCAGGATGCACAATGCGACTGCAGGAGCGATGTACCGCTCGTGCATCCGGGTTAAAACCACGAACGGTGCCATACAACTGTAGGCCGAAACAATGGCCACCCGCCGGATTGCATCAACATCCGTGGCTTGGACCACCTTTTGTTTCCAGATCTGCCACACCAGCCAGGCCATTGAACCCAAATAGAGCATTCGTCCGATGCTTTCGAGCGTTATCCCGGCAATGTGGTAGCTGGTTGGCATTTGGAACGAAAGCCCCCACAAATTGTAGGCATTTGCGCTCGTCACGGGATAAGATTGGAACGAATTCACAAACACCCGCTTCAAATACATCCAATGCTCGCCAACCAGAAATGGCGCATAGGCCAACACCACGACGGCCAAAAAGGCAACCGCACTCTGGATGACGACACCCGGCTTCCAGGTCAACAGCGTAATCACTCCCAATACCGGAAGCAGCATGCCTGCTTGCAGTTTAAAACAAAACGCCAGACCCGCTGTGCCCCATGCCAACGTCCAGAAAGTGCGGCGATGATTTGAAAGTGCGATTCCCAGGAAGCACGCGGCGAGCAGGATATAGAATGAGGCTATGGCGTCGTAATTCCAGAGCGAGGAGTTAAGCATGGTGCCGGGATTGAACAAGTATATCGCGGCGGCCCACTGACCAGCACGTTGCGAAACGCAGCGTGCAAGTACCAGCAGAAGGGCCATGCCAATTAACAAGTCATAACCAACCGGAACGCTTCTCACGCATATTCTTTCAAGCAGCGAGCTTTCCATGATGGATTCTCCCTGCGCGGCCCGGAATTTTTCCCCAACCAAAAGGCCGATAAGATAATTCTGATAAACTAAACCAACGGGCCAGAGTTCAGTGGTGGGGATTTTGCTGACGGCAAAGAGACCTTCCTGCGATGTTACTCGCGCATATTGTGCCATTACATTGGTGTCAGCGATAAACCCTGGGTATGGAATCAAAAACAACCTCAGAAACAACGCGGCTCCAAATAACGCCCCCGCACGCCAGTGTAGCAGGTTTTCCTGAAGGAATCTCATATCCCGCACGCCTATAGCGGGATCTGGCCTGTTGTGCAATCCTCTTTTACGCCAATTATTTTTTTGGAATCATCCAGCGATTGATTTGACCTAAGATTGGCGTTCCTTTTTTGTGCGCGGCAATTTAACGGGTGTTAAGTACCTCGCGATAGATCTCGACATGTCGCTGGGCAATGACGACGGGATGAAAGCATCCCTTCGCGCGACATTTTGCCTCCGCCGCCAAGGCGCGGGCGAACTGCGGCTGTGTTAAAATTTTTTCCACCCCGCTGCTCATGCTCGCCGCGTTCTGCGGGTCACAAAACAAGCCGGTCTTTCCCTCTTCAATCAAGTCCGGCACGCCGCCCACTTTGGCCGCCAGCACCGGTACACCCGCCGCCATGGCCTCCAACACGGCCATCGGACAGTTGTCTTCCAGCGACGGCAGAACCAGTGCCGACGCGCGCTGAAAATAATTTTTCAGTTTTTCCCGGTCGGCGAATCCTTCATACGCACACCACGGACGCGACCCCAGCAGTTGGAAAAACTCGTCATCATACGCGCGTCCTTTCGTTGCCAAGCCGAGAAAAACCAGCTTGAATTTGCGCCGGCCGGCCAGCGGATCGAGCGCGCGAATGAAGTTGTTTTGATTCTTCAGGGGATAAACGGTGGCTACGCAGAGAATGATCGGCGCTGCGTCCGGCGATGGCTGGGCCTGAATGTCAAAAAAAGTTTTATCCACGGCATTGGGCAAGACCCAGGTGCGCCGGGCCAGGGAGGCGATGGCGGTACGCGTGTGGTTGGTCAGACAAATGACCCCTTGGGAACGAGGAATGGTGAACGTTTCAAGACGCGCCGCCCACCACAAAAAGGAAAACGGTTTGGCGTGATTTATCCGCGCGACCAATCGCATGTTGCCGTGGATCGTCAGCACATTGGGGAAACCGGAGAAAACGGCGCTGATGCCACAGTCGCGTTCCATCCCCTGGCCATGTGCGATATCCGGTTTGAGTTCGCGCAACTTCCGGCGGGTTGCGCGAATGCAACCTTGATAGGCCGTCCGCAACCAGCCGATTTTGGGCACATGCAGGCTGTGAAACCAGATGTTGTCCGCCAGCTTCGAGGGAGACGCCATCGGTTTTTGTGTGCTGGAAACGACATGCACCTCTATTTCAGGCAATTGCGCAAACCCCTGAAGCAATGCTTCCGGCGCCGTCCCAAAAATTGGATCGGGCTTTTCATACTGCCGAAAGTGATCCCGATTATCAGTAGTTAAAATCGCAATCCGCACAAGCACCTGTTACCAGAGCCTGTCTCCAACCTCAAGTTTAGACGGGTAAGTGGTCCTTAAAAGGACAATTGCGATGAACTGTGAAGTGCTTGGCACCACGCGGCCGCAGCCCAATGTCAAGGAGCTTCAACGCAGAGACACAGAGGCCCAGAAGGCCGCGAAAAAGATTAGTCTCTGCGTTGGAACGTTTGCGCAAGCCGCAAAAATGTTCACGGGGAGGAGGCAGACTACAGATAGCTACCGGGACGCGTGTCTTGAGGATTCGATGGTGGCTTGAAGTCCCGCCTGAAGATCGCTTGCCGGCGTAAAACCGGCAGCGCGCAGCTTTTCCACGGCGGCCATGGAATATTTTATATCACCCGGCCGTGCGGCAACGTGTTCGATTCGCGAACGAGATTCCGTCAAACGACAAATCGTACTGGTCAACTCGTTAATTGTCAGTTGCCGGCCATAACCGACGTTGAAAACGCCGGTGGCATCCGGATGCAACGCGAAAAAAACATTGGCCGCCGCCACGTCCTTCACGTAAATGAAATCACGCGTTTGTTCGCCGTTACCAAAAATAGTGATGGGTTCATTCCGGATCGCCCGCTGGATAAAAAGCGGCACCGCGGCAGCGTAATGGCTGTTCGGGTCCTGGCGGGGACCGAATACATTGAAATAGCGCAGGCATGCGGTGGGCAGGCGGCCTTCGCGGGTGAAAATGCTGCAATAGCATTCGCCGTCCAGCTTGGTGACCGCATAAGGACTTTTCGGTTCCGGCGGCAGAGTTTCCACCTTGGGCATGATGGGATTGTCGCCGTAAATGGCCGCCGAACTGCTCAACACCAGTTTCTTCACCTTTGCGCGGGCTGCCTCCTCCAGCAGCACGAGCGTGCCACGGGTGTTGACCTCGACGTACTCAATCGGCTTTTGCAGGGATTCCGGCACGCTGGTCAATGCCGCAAGGTGGAAAATATAATCCACACCCCGCACGGCCCGCCGCACCGATTCGCGGTCAAGAATTGAACCGGGTATAAACTCATGGCGCAGACCGGCAAGATTGCGCTTGAAGCCGGAATGCAAATTGTCCAGCACGCGGATTTCGGCCCGGTTTTGCAGGTGTTCCACAATATGGCTGCCGATGAAACCGGCGCCGCCAGTGACAAGCACATTCATCAGGGCAAATTTTTGCAGAAGAAGGATGCCGAGTTGTCCAGTGAAGTCAATCGTGCAGGTGGACAGCTGATTTGGTTTCTGCTTGCCAACCACGGCGTGGCGATTCAGACTGTTTTTAATGAGAATAGAGATTATCTTCTGCCTGGCTTTCAGCAGATGTCCCGCTCCCCAAATTCTCCATGTTCGACGGTTTGCGTTTGACAATTGGAACGAATCATCTCTGGCTGTGGAGTACTAGCAATTCCAACGAAGACACGATTATGGGCGAAGGCATCCTTCCTTCTCGGCGGCTGGACACCATTGCGTACCGGTTGCGGAATTGGCCGTTGGTCCATCGCATTGGGCGATGGTTCCGCAAAACTCTGTGGAGAGCCTTGGTGGAGGGTTTTTGGGAATTTGCGCGGCGTTTTTTTGCAAAAAACCCCCACTATGGTCCACCGGCAACAACTTTCTCGATATACCAAGCACTTCGCTGCGGCTGGCCCAAGGTGAATGGACGCATCGTGCTTCATGATCAGGGCGCGCCCAAAGTAACGGGCGATTCACTGTTGGTTAAAAGCGGCATGGCGCAACACCTTGAGCAGCCCTGGCCGATCTTCTGGAGTGAACACGCCAATGCCCGGCTGGTCTCGGAGAGTCTCGCCTACTTGATGCCCGACAAAGTGCTTTGCGTCGAGTCGGCGTATAATGAAAAGCGCTGGCGCTCCGATCCCGCCAGCCGCTTTCTGCGGTTGCCACCGCCCACCTGGCTGGCTGGCAACTGGACGAGCATTGTTTCCAAATGGGTACCCAATCGCGGGTTTCCCGTCTATGGCCACTGGCTGCACGATGCCCTCCCGCGCCTGGCTCTCCTGTCTGAATTCCCTCCGGATACCCGGATTATTGTGCCGCCTGACCTGAAACCATACCACCAGGAGAGTCTCGAATTGCTGGGTGTGTGGGAGCGTTGCCGACCCAGTCCTGAAGTTCATCTGGAGGTCGAACGCTATTTTTTCAGTTCGCCGGTCAGCATGATTGACTGCTACAATCCCTATGCGGTAGAGGTTACCCGAAAAGCGCTGCTTTCCAAAGGGGATCCCCACTACTCCGGCCCCCGAAAGTTTTTCATGCAGCGCACCTCGAAGCGCCGCGGGGTTGAGAACATAGAAGAGATCGCCGACTTTTTTCGCGGCAAGGGATGGGCGGTGGTTAAAGACGTTGACCTCACTTTTGCCCAGACGATTAAATTATTTTCGGAGGCCGAGGCTATTTGTTCGCATCAAGGCAGCAATATGTCCAACGTGCTCTTTTGCCAACCGGGTTGCGTGGTGATGCATCTGGTGCCCGATGTCAATCTGGACGGCTGGATTGACTGGATCGCCGAAGTTTGCAAGCTGAACTATCATTTTTCAATTGTCCACTGTGGAGGCCCTGATGCAACGAAGATCACCATAGACGCCAGGCAGATTGAAGAGTTATTTGCCTCCGCCGGGGTCTCTTTCTAATTAACCACGTTCCTTGGAAGCAGGGACGGTTTCCTCTTTTCCCGCAGTGTCCAATCTGGTTCGTTTCGCAACTTCCATGATCTTGGATTTCAAGTTCACACTGGTAGCCGCCTTGTCCTTGAACACAACCCCAGGCAGGTACTGGAAAGTATCAGCCAACACAGTCAGGATGAATATCGAACGAGGGTTTTGATTTTTTCGTCTATCTTTACGCCCGACATTTCCCCGCAAAGAACCACGCTTCCTCGTTTTGAGCCGGTTTCGGCAGAAGCGTCCGCGGCGGGGAAAAAAACCGAGAGCCGGTTGGCCGACACGGCCGGATTTATGTAGCGTAAATTAAGTGCCTTCTGCGGACCGTAATCGTCAAACCCGTAGCCTGAATCCGGCACACAGAAGTCATCTATCATAACAATCGGGCTTTCCCACTTGGAGAAAATGATTTCCAACTCGTCTCGTAATGGCAAATCCGCTCCCCAATGCGCATCCAAATAGAAAAACACATCTTTTTTGGGAACCGAGGGATCATCCCCCAGGCGGTGAAGAAAAGAGCGGGAATCGCTCTTGTAAAGGCGGATCGCGTTTCGGTTGAACATAAAGTGCAACCTGGAATATGAAAAGTAACGTGAATGGAATTCAGTGGTGTAAACAGGCAACGAGGTCGCAGCGAACAAGGCCGTGGTCGTTCCCCGGTACGTGCCCGTTTCCACAATGGCTTTAATCGGAAAACAATATAGAAGGTCGAAGAAGATGCGCTGTCTGAATTTCTGGCCGTTAAACGGACCTCCCCAACTGGCCGGCATATTGGGATTTCGTATAAAATCCAACCAACCCAGGACTGTTTGACCGAGAAGACGTTTTACCACATTTTTGATCATAATGCGGGTTTCCATTAAAATTCATCGATTTTCCCAGCCGCTATTTGTCATTTCATGGCGTCTTGTAAAGCGGTTAAGCTAAGACTTTTCGGATTTGGTAGCAAGACCGGGAAAACCGAACGGGAATTGGCGGCACGGGGTAGCTTGACACTGCCGCCGGCTTTGTTGGAAGGAACAGTGCGTTGTGTTGTCCCGGTCGCTGTTGTCCAAGCCGCATCAAGCCGGGGGGTCACAGAGCAGTCGGTTGCGCCGGCTGATCAATTGACTGCCCAAGGGTGCCCTGCAAAATTCCGCCAGGCAGGCCATGACGGAAAAAACTGGCGCGGTTTTAATTGGCCTGCAATTCTTCGGGCTGGTAAAAGACCCGCATGTATGGCCAGCAAGCATTTAGGACAACTGTTTTAGCAGGGGTCCGTTTGAACCAGCGGGTTGTCAGCGGACCGTTTGACTTGGCCAGAATGCAGGGCTGGCATGAGGAACAGTCATGAAACGGACGTTGGCCGTCGCGATCCCCTGGCTTCGGGAGCTGCCGCGCCGCCCGGCGTTGCTGACCATCCTGGCCAACAATGGCAGCACTTTGAGTTATACTCTTACGAGCCTCGTCACTGTTCCCTTCGCACTGCATTACCTGAGCGCGGCGGAGTTCGGACTTTGGGCGTTCACCAACCAGTCCATCGGCTATTTCCTGCTGCTGGATTTCGGGGTCAACCAGGCGACAGACCGGGGCGAATCAGTGGTTCAGCCTCAGCTTGATGATGATGGCAGTCCAAGGCCTGCTGATGGCACTGGCGGGCTACCTCCTGGTGAAGGGAGTGCTCGCCTGGTTTGGCATTCCGGCGGAACTGTTGGGACCGGCCCGATCTTTGTGGTTATGGATGCTCTGTTCGGCCGTCGGGGGTTACATTTTCCAGAACATGGGCGGAATTCTTTATGCGCAAAACCGGATTTTCTGGGGAGGGTTCGGAAACATATTGGGCGCTTGGATCGGCCTGGCCACGTTCGTGTTCTTTTTGAACCGCGGGGCGGGCGTGATGGCATATGCGTACAGTGCCGCTTTGCAGAAGGGCTGCTCTTGCTGGGTTCTCTGGGCCGGGGTCCGTCGCGGGCCGGATCGGTTTCGCTTGGACCTCAGAAACGTGAGTCTGGCGCGTTTGCGACAGCTCTACGGGTTCAGCGGCGCCTTGTTTCTCAGCCAACTTGCCAATCTGGTGCTGGTTTCCGGACAAACGCTGATTGTCACCAAAATGCTGGGTTTGAATGCCGCCGCGGGATACAACGTGAGCGCAAAAATCATCCTGACCGTCAGGGGCGTGCTCTGGCAGTTGTTTGAATCGTTTCTGCCAGGCTGGCAGCGGTTGTATCTGAAAAACCAGATCAGGGATTTGCTCCGGCAATGGCGCCTGCGCTTTGACCTGATCCTGAGCGCGGCGCTGGCGGCGTGCGCGGTCGTTATCGCGGTGAACCGCTGGTTCGTCGGCGTGTGGGCGCGCCCCGACCTCTACCAGGGGTTGGCGTTTGATCTGGCCGCGTCTGCGTTCTGTCTCGCGAACGTTCTTGAATTGGGTTTCACCTTTCCGCAAGTTTTCACCATGCGGATGTGGCGGCTTTCGTTCCTGCATTTATCCGCCGCCGGGATTGCCGTCGGTCTCGGCATCGTTCTGACCCGATATGCCGGCACTGCGGGGGTTTTCTGGGCCGGCGCCATTGGCTACCTGACTACAATAACTTGGTACAGCATTCGTCAGTTTCGGATCATTCTTCTGCGCCCAGGCGCGGGGACGCTCACCCGGACACCTTGGAAAAGCGTTCGTTCCTTGGCCGCATTTATCATCGCCGTATGCGCCATTGCGGCCGTTCGGTCTTGCTCCGTGGAAACCCGTTTGATCGTCGCCGGAGTGATCGTGACCGGAATTTTGGGGCTTTTTTTTATGGACTGGAAGTCGTCGCTCCTTGGTCTTTTTTCAGGCCGGGCGACTCCAGAAAGCGCGATGGATTCGCCCGCGTTCAAGGCGCCCTGAGGCTTGCGACGTTCTAACCGACACTGACCGGATGTTTTTTCATGAGGCGGTTACGCTGCATGCCTGGCCGTAACTGACTTACCGCCAATAACTGTTTGAAGGTTTGCAGGGCAAGCCACGCGTAAGCTTCCGCACTTCTCCAGGGAAGCCGCGGCACACAACGAGCCAAGAACCACCACCACTCAAACCACGGGCGCTCGTGTGGCCGGATGCTCAGGATTACTTGCGCCCTTTGCGCGCCATCGCTTGACAAACGCATCAAACGTTGGCAGTGCGCGGTGGCAATTCTCTGGGCCGCCGCTTTCTGTTCATTGCTTAACCGTATTGAGCTGGACGTTTCATGCAGTCTTAATTTCACGAGCTTTTCGGGAATTCCTGCCACGCCCCCGCATCTAATGAGCCGGCCCCAAAGTCCATAATCCTCGACCGCTTCCCAGTCTTCATCTGCATATCCACCTGCTGCTAAAAAAGCTTCTTTTTTGAATAGTGTCGTGCTATGCACAATTGCGCACTGGAAACATAACTTTAAAGCGAGGAACGCCTGTGTTCGCGGAAACTTGGCGCGACCGGCTCCATTAGATTTCCCTCCGATATATTCCACGTCGGTGTAACAAAGAACCGTATTCGGTTTACGATTGACCGCTCTCCACTGCGTCTCCAAACGGTGGGGAAGACTGATGTCATCCGCGTCTTGAACAGCAATCCACGGCGCCCGTGCTTGGGCAACCCCCCAATTTCGCGCCCGGACAATTCCCGAGTGAGGTAGTTGGAAAACCCGAAGCCGCGGGTCGTCGCATCCGGCCAAGATCTCTGGTGTACGATCCGTGCTGCCGTCGTCCACCACAATCAGCTCAAAATTGGTGAAGGTCTGGGCCAGGACACTTTCCACCGCCTCCTTCAGATAACGTTCGCCGTTCCAAACCGGCATGACCACGGAAATCTGTGGCGGTGGCAGCGTGGCTCGAACTGGCGCGGATTTGTCCACAAGTTCCGTTCGCAACGGCAGAGACCGTGCGCCCTGGCCGGCTGTGCGCGACGGGTCGGATAACCTGGAGTCAAATTGAAGGCATACGTTCGACGAGAGAGCATCATTGCAGGAGCGTATCGCTGGTGACCCTTCCAACACGCTTCGGATCGCCGGCAGGATTTTGGCCGCAGCCTCTTGCGCAGTGAGAAAGTCATTCGCACCGGCCTGCAACGCCTGTTCCATGAACGTTCTCTGGCTGTGGAGGGAGAAAACCAATATCCGCAGTTCCGGATAAGATGTTTTCAATTGCTTCAGGAATTCCAACCCTTGAAACCGTTTCGAAGAGAGGTCCAAAACGACAACGTCTGGCACATATTGATGAATCAGCAACAAAGCTGTCGGCACATCCGGGGCGTCACCGCAGACTTCCAAGTCCGCTTCGTAGCGAATAAGCGCCGCCAACTGCTGCCGCACAATCGGATGTTTGCCTACGACAAACACTCTCCGCTTTACCTGCTGGTTTTGGCCGGACACCATAAGCGTTTCGGTAAATAACCAGCCTATGGTCGTTTTTCTCCCTGAAAGTTTATAGACAGACCTTCCCTCTTTTCCTTGCGAGGGAATTGCCTACACGAGGTTTCCGGCCAAGCGTCGAAGGAGAGACACAAGCCGGTTATTGGTTTTCACTCCGCACCCATTGGATGGCGTGTTGGCGCAAATGGTCTCCATCGGCCAATCCCAACTTTTCCCGGATGCGCGCCCGGTACGATTCAATTGTCTTGATGCCCAGCCGCAATTCTTCCGCGATCTGGCGTGTTCCCAATCCGCGCCCAATCATCTGATAAACCTCCAATTCCCGGTCTGCCAACACGTCCAACGGTGAGCCGGGCGTGATTTTTTTGCGCCCAATCATTTTTGTCATCATCCGTGCCGACATCTGCTCACTCAGATAGACCCGCCCGTTCAACACTTTCCGGATGGCTGACAGCACACTGACGGTCGCCTCCTCCTTGGTGATGTAGCCCATGGCGCCGGCCTGGAGCGCCCGCTCGGCATACAACGATTCATCGTGCATGGACAATATCAGCACCGCCAGTTTTGGATTCAAAGCTTTCAAGTCTTTCAGCAGTTCCAGCCCGTGCGAATGTTTTAGGGAAATGTCCAAGACCACCAAATCCGGTTTCAACCGGCTGATGAGCGACAAAGCCGCCGGCGCATCCGCCGCCTCGCCACAAACCTCAAGGTCTGTTTCCTGCTGGATCAACGCCGTCAGGCGCTCGCGCACAAGCGGATGATCGTCCACCAAAAAAATCTTCGCCTTCATTCCTTCAGCCTGCCTTTCCGCACTCCATTATTTCAAGACCTCATTTTTATTCGCGGACACAGATTTCCGCCCAGAAAGAGTGCAGGTAACTCGAACGCCTCCGCGGGAACCGGGGCCAACGTCCAACGCGCCGCCGATCATTTGCGCGCGATAATTCATGATTTGCAAGCCGATTCCGCCCCGGTCTTCGTAGCCTTGCGGAAGACCTTTTCCATTATCTTCAATTTCCAGCCTGATTTCTTCCCCGTCGGCCGCCAGTCGGATCGCGACCAGGCTGGCTTCCGCGTGTTTGACAGCATTATTGACCGCTTCCTGGGCGATGCGAAACAAGGTGGTTACCACCGTTTCTTCGCTAATCGGAGCGGAAAGGTTATTGCTAAACTGGCACGTGATTCCGTGTCGCGATTGCGTTTGCGCCGCCAGTTCTTCCAACGCGGAGATCAAGCCGTCTGCCTCTAATTCCACCAGATACAGTCCACGCGCCGCGTCCCGCGCCTGGGCAATGGACTGACCCAGCAGTTCGGCAATCTCCCCGGCATCCTTCGTTTCCGGCAGTGACAGGTCGGACAATCGGGCAGCCAGTTTGCGCGCGGCAAAGGCAGCGCCGACGAGTTGCTGGCACAACCCATCATGCAAATCCTCGCCAATGCGCCGCTGTTCACGGTCGCTTGCCTCGGCAATCCGGCGTTCGGATTCACGGAGCGATTGCTCTACGCGTTTCCGTTCCAGCACTTCCGCCAACAAACCGGAGACCAGGCAGAAAAACGTGGTGCGCATAATCGCGTTCCAACATGGAATAAGGACAGAAGTGTAGGATTTGTCGGTCAGCAACTCAATAACCAGCCAAGTGAAGCCGCAGGCCAGCGCCATCCCCTGCCCAGCCCATCGCGAGGCACGCCAAGTGACCAGCGCAATGGGCAACAAATAAACGACGGAGGTTCCGATTTGAGGTTCGATAACCCAATCCACCACGGCGGCGACAAACAACAAAAGAATGCCCGCCAGGATGGTGGCCCGGGGGGTTAGGTTTCTTAATCTTTCATTCCAAGCCATCTTGAACCGGGTAGTTGACATGGATTCCACAAGTCTTTGCAACACTGCATATCTGAGAACCTATGTATCCTATCAAGTAAATTCACAACTGGCAACATTCTATTGGATGGCCCCAAGGATGGATTTCGTGCCCGCATCGGAAACGCCGACAAGGTAAAACTGCAATATCGCGTTGAATTGCCAAGGCACGAAGGGCCAACCCCACGATTGATTTCGCGGCGTTCTTATGGTCTTCTGACGGTGTGTTTAATGCCGAATTGTTGGAAGTCCTCTGTTGTCCTAAGACGCATCAAGCTCTGCAGGTTGCGGAACCAGCGGTCATCGCCCGGTTGAATGAATTGATTGCCCAAGGTACTTTGCAAAATTCCGGTGGGCAGTCTGTGACGGACAAAATTGAAGGCGGTTTGATCCGCGCCGACCGCAAGGTGCTTTATCTCATTCGCCAGAATATGCCCGTGATGTTGGCGGAACAAGCCATCCCGTTGCCACCATGAACGGCGCCGGCAAGGTGTCACAACATGGGCTTAGATTTCTTGAGGACAAAGAAATGGTGTGCCGGCATTTCCCATACCCGCTTTTGTTCCGTGAGCGTCCAACCGGCGGTTTGTATGCCTGCTTCGATTCTACTTCGCGGATAACCTTCCAATTCCAGTTCCCAGTAATGCTGGCCGGTTCCAAGAGGTTGTTTGCGTCTGCGCCACCAGGAAACGTCCAGGGATTTTCGCACCACGCCAAACCCCGGGACATGCAACTGGTACTGCCACACCCTCCCGACATTGGGCACGGAGATAATGGCATATTGACGGGAAACGCGGGCCATCTCGGCCAGCGCGGGAATGAAAGATTCGAACGGCAGGTGCTCCAGAACTTCGCACGCCATCACAGTGCCAAATGAACCGGTTTTGAACGGCAGTTGTGTGATGCTGCCCACCACCGTCGGACTGAGGGCGCGGTCGAGGTCCAACGATGCCATCTGCACTCCCTGTTTGACCAGATAATCCGCCACCAACCGATTGCCCACGCCGACTTCCAGCACCGGCGGCGTGTTTAGCTTCAACACATATTCAATCTGGGTCCAGTAACTGCAAAAACGTTCCTTGGAATCGTAGTTTCTAAAGTAGTGTTCTTTCTTTACCTGAAGGTTCATTGGGGTTAGTGGCGGGTATGGGGTTGGGTCTTTCACCTTCGCCTGCGATGAAAAGTGCGGGTCTCCTTCATGAAGAATTCTCCACCCTCTGCAGGGTTGCAAAGCTTCCGTTCACCAGTGCCCGTATCTGGCTGAACGTCACCGCGCCATAAATCAGGAGGGTTGTCAGAATCGTCAGCAAAAGTGCCCAAAGCTGCTGTACTGGAAGCAATATGGCAAGACCTATAAGAGGGACGGCACAGCCAAACAGGACGAGCGCCAACCGCCATAAAACATGCCGCATAATTTCGCCGGGTGACATGCCGAGAAAATCGGCACATCGGAATAACCAGTATGGCAATGTGACGGAAATTGAACAGACTGCCGCCGCCGCCGCCCCGACCAGTCCCCACTGGCGCGTGAACGGATAAATCAGGCCCGCCAAGGCGACAAAACGAAAGATGTTCATCTTGGTATCGCAGGCAGGATGTCCGATCCCGTCAAACAGTACCCCACCCAACGCCGCCACCATGCGCAAAAAACCGTAAATGGCCAGTATTTGAAGTCCGACCGCCGCGGGAAGCCATTTCCCACCCAGAACTACCACGGTCAACGGCTTCGCCAGAATCGCGAAGAACAAAGCCACCGGCAATCCCATCAGCAGTGCCGCGTCCAACCCCAGAAAAAAAATCCGTCTCAGTTTTTGCGCATCCGTCTGCACTTTGGCGTAAAGCGGAAAGGCGACATTTGAAAAAATCTGCACCATCACCGTGGCCGGCAAATTCGAGATGCGGTAGGCCACCTGGTAAAAGCCGGCGCCAATTGTCCCGAGCATTCTTCCCACCACCGCCAGGTCCAAATTGGTGGAGAGATAACCCAGCATATTGGTGCCAAAGACCCATCGGCCATAGCGAGTCAACTCCCGGGCACAAGCCCAATCAATCCGTGGGCGAGGACGATAAGGGTGCATGACGAAAGACACGCCGGTCCTGACGACGGCTGACGCGATGTAGGCGCCCACGAGCGCCCACACATTGCGCAGGACAAAAGCCAGCGCAACCCCCACAACCAATCCCGTCAGCGAATCGCTCAAATTCCAGAAGACCTGCCGTTTGAAGTTCAACTCCTTCTGAAAAAAAACCGTCGCCGGATTGATGAATCCTTGAATCAGCACGGCGATACTTATGGTCCGGACAACGGGAACCGCCTCGGCATTATGAAAAAAAACGCCGATGAAAGGCGCAACCGCATACAGCAACCCGGCAAGCACAAAGCCGCGCAGCGCCTGGATCGAGAAAGTCGTGTTCAAATGTCCGCGGATGTCACCGGGACGCTGGATGAGCGCGGCCTGATACCCCGTTTGCGTAAACGCGTCCAAACCGCCCAAGACCATCACCGCCACCGCCATGACGCCGAAATCATCCGGCGACAGCAGGCGGGCGAGAACCACCGTCCGAACCAGCGTTGCCAACTGGCTGATCCCATTGCCCAGCAGAACCCAAACGCTGCTGCGGATGGCCTTTTGCTTCAGCGAACCGTGTTCAGCGAACAAATGAACGAGGATATGGCGCGGGCTGAAACGGCTGGCGCTTTCATTGTCGTCGGTTTTTCCGGCCATGGGAATGCAGTCTTTTTACTGGCAATGCGATTTGCCAGTTGATATTGTATTTTTATTCAGTGCGCAAACGCAAGCACAAGCAACCTTGCTTGACCGACTTTCGCGTTTGGCAAGCCGGAAATCAACCCAGTTCTCCCGGCTGTGGAATCCAGAAAGCATTGGGGGAATGAACTCTGAATGAAAATCTGCATGTTAGCTGAGGGACTGCCGCCCGCCTTTGGCGGTGCGGCCCGACAGGCGCTGATGCTGGCGGAACAGATGCGCCGTAAAGGCGTGGCGATTTTTTTTGTTTCGGCGCAAGTTGTGCCCGGTTCACCGCGTGTTGATATGCTGCAAGGATTTCCGGTTTATCGCGTCCCCCATGCGGAAAGTGGCAAGCGGATTAAACTTTGGAAAGTACTGGGTTACTGCGCGCTCTTCTGGCGGCACCGGCGCGAATTTAAGATCCTGCACGTGCATGGTCCGAATTATTTGACTCTTCCGCCGGGCTTTTTCGCTCGAACGGTCTTGCGCAAGAAAGTCTTGCGAAAGTTGACACTGATTAATTACGACACGCCCTCAGGAATAAAAAAAGGCCGCTACGGAACGCTGGCTTGGTTTCTTTACCGACAGTCGGATGCGTTTGTATGCATGTCCCGTCGTCTATTGTCCGAATGCCAGGAACATGGTCTGCCGCCTTCGCGTCTCTACCATATCCCCAACGGAGTTGATACGCAAAGATTCCGCCCGCCATCCTCCGTCCAGGAACGAAACGACCTGCGCGATAAACTTCAGATTCCGCGAGATTGCCGCTACGGAATCATTATCGGGGCGGTGGAAAAGCGGAAAGGAATTGACTTGTTGGTTGAGGTCGCGGAAAAACTGCGTTCCCGAGGCCAAGAGATTCGTTTTCTAGTCGTTGGTCCCGACGGGGCCGGTCCGGGTGAGGATGGTGTAGATATGACGTACGTGCGAACCATCAAGGAGCGAATTCTGGCTAAAGGACTCAGGGATTCGGTGCTCCTGCTTGGCTTCCGCGAGAATACGGAGGAATATCTGCGTGCGGCTGATTTCTTCATTTTTACCTCCCGATCGGAGGGATTTGGCACAGCTTTGATCGAAGCGATGGCCACCGGCTTGCCGGTCGTCACCCTGAACATTCCCGGTGTAACTACTGACATCATCTCCCACGCCCAGGACGGGATCATCATTGAACAGGAAGAGCCAGAGGCTTTTGCCGAGGCTATTCTGAAGTTTCTGTCGGAGCCTGAATACGCCCAGACACTTGGAGCTTCGGCACGCGCGACGGTGCTGGCCAAATTCGATTTCTCCATAGTGTCTCAGAAGTATTCTGAACTTTACCGCCATTTGCTTGCCGATGCTGACGTATAATGGGCTGAAACCCATCGGAACTCAACGGCAGGTGTTGCTCACGTTGCTCAGGCAGCCATGACGCGTGCAGATTTTCAATCCGTAAAGTCAGTCAATTATCCGGGACAAGTTTGAGATTGCTTCGAACCAAGTCCTCAACCTTGAACAAAAGGGATGGTAAATCGGGCTGCCGCCAACAGGGTGCGCGGTGCCTCCCGTTAAACCTCCACAACCTGCCGGTATTCCGGCACGAGAACCTCGGCTTTCGGCTTCATCTGGCGCAGGGTTTCGGCGTGGGCGAGGCATTGTGATTCCTCGCCGTGAACACAGTAGATTTTTTTAAGGCCGCCGGAGAGGTTTTCGACGTAACGCTTCAGTTCATTCCTGTCGGCGTGGCCGGAATAGGTGTCGAGGGACGCGATTTTGGCGCGGACCCCGTGGGATTCGCCAAAGATGTTGACCGGGCTTCGGCCTGCCAGAATTTGTGCGCCGAGCGTGTGTTCGGCGCGGTAGCCGATGAACAGAATGAGATTTTTCGCGCCGCCGAGATTGTTTTCAAGTGATGACGTATGCGGCCGGCTTCGCACATGCCCGCGGCGCTGATAATGATGACAGGTTCCTTGAGTTCATTCAGCTTTTTGGATTCTTCGGCCTCGCGGACGTAGGTGAGGTTTTCCATGCCGAACGGGTTGGCGTTCTCGTGAAGGAACCGGCTGATGCCTTCGTTGAAACATTCCGTGTGTCTCCGGTAAATCTCCGTGGCGTTCACGCTCAAGGGGCTGTCCCCGAAAATCGGCACGCGCGACAGGCAACCGCTCAGCGTAAGTTGGTGCAGGACATAGACGATTTGCTGGGTACGCCCGACGGAGAACGAGGGGATTATAACCTTGCCTTTTTTTCGCAAGGCTTCGGAGACCAGCCGGCAAACGATTTCGTCGGCGTCTTTGCGGATGGCCGTGCTCGCGCCCGCCGTAAGTGGACTCGACTTGGAGATAATCCACATTCTCCACCGGCTCGGGGTCGCGCAGAATTTCATCGCCGTCCACGGGTTCAAATGGCTGGTCGTAATTGGCAGCGACAAATTGCCGCACGGTCTTTTCCGCTTCGGTGATGGAGTAAAGCGGCTCGACTGGCGGCATTTTTTGCTTGGCGCGCTTTTTGGAAACAAACGCGGCATCGTCCGTTTGAATATGCGCCGAATCTATGAGCATGATGCTACAGAGGTCGCGGGTGGCGGCGGTGCAATGAATTTTGCCGGTGTAACCCTGTTTGACGAGGTTGGGCAGATTGCCCGCATGATCAATGTGCGCGTGGCTTAAAACCACAGCGTCAATTTGCCCGGGTTTAAACGGAAAACAGCAGTAAACGGAAAACAGCAGTTGCGCTGGATGGATTCCTCACGATGGCCTTGGAACAAGCCGCATTCGAGCAAAAGGCGCTGGCCGTTGACCTCAAACAGATACATTGAGCCGGTGGTGGTCCGCGTGGCTCCGAAGAAGTGGATTTTCATTTTGGATTTGCGATTTACGATTTACACACAGATTGTGGAGTTCGAGCAGGCTCGTAAATCGTAAATCGTAATGGGTCAGGTGTGCCGATAGGTGATGCGCGCCTTGTTCAAGTCATAAGGCGACATTTCCACGTTGACCTTGTCGCCGACGCTGATGCGGATGAAATTCTTCCGCATTTTGCCGGAGATATGGGCCAGCACTTCATGGCCATTGGGCAGCGCCACCCGGAACATGGTGCCGGGCAGCACCTGCGTGACGCTGCCGGTTAATTCAATGGGCTCTTCTTTGGGCACAGTTGAATACGCAAAAAGGAGTGCCAGCCGGCAGGCTTGAAATCAATCCTTTTTCGCGCCTCCCAAAAACGCAGTGGACATTCGCCGCCAATTCGTTAAACTCATCGCACCCGTTATGAAAAGTGGAAT
>Ga0335077_10003977_pt1 | contig 17973 bp, 14 predicted proteins | sample Lox_Sample_31_FD_207151 | JGI IMG/M metagenome (GOLD analysis project Ga0335077, IMG submission 207151) | Soil microbial communities from Loxahatchee National Wildlife Refuge, Florida, United States - Lox_Sample_3.1 | ecosystem: Environmental > Terrestrial > Soil > Wetlands | place: USA... | reverse complement strand
AGCACCGGCTGAAACGAGAACGCCCAACTTGCACCGAGCGAAAATCGCTCACTGAAGAGTGCGGATGGAAGGGTGGCGACAGTGGCGACTCGGCGGAGAGAAAACCTTGTCCAGGGAAAAAGGAAAAGAATCAGCTTGACTCCGACCGGCCTTCTCATGGAAGGGCTTATCACAACTTGTGCGGTCTGCACCGGATTCAGTGCAACCGAGCGTGGTTGAGAGACGAGTTCAAAACTGCAATGGGTGTGCTCACAAGGTACTGAGCAGGAAGACGTGAGAAATTGGTCGGGACGGGCAGATTTGAACTGCCGACCCCTCGCACCCCAAGCGAGTGCTCTACCAGGCTGAGCCACGTCCCGACGTGATCACCGCCGAAGCAGACGGTGTGGGGTAAACGTGATTTTACACCATGGCACGGCGGACGCTGTCCTGCCGGCTCACACCGCCCTGGTCACCGATCCCTTGCCGACGGCCATCTGCGCCAGCGTTTTCAGGTCGGGAACTTCAATATCCGGTTTGGCGGCGACGCGCTTCACGGCGCCCGGGCCGCGGCGCGCTACCAGCACGCTGGTCATCCCCATCTGCCTGGCCGGAATCACGTCGTGGAATACGCTTTGACCAACGTGCAGCACTCTGCGGGGCGGCAGGCCGATTTTCTGCAGGGCCATTTCGAAGATGGCGCGCGCCGGCTTGTAGGCGCGGGCCTGCTCGGCGGTGATGACCCAGTCGAAGTCGACGTGCAATTGCGGCGCCGTGTCTTTGAACAGGTCGTCATCGACGTTGGAGATGATGCCCAGCCGGAACTTGCTCTTCAGCGCGGAGAGCGCGGTGACGGTGTCGGGGAATGGAATCCAGTTCTTGATTGATGCCGCCAGACTGCGGGCTTCGTCGGTTGAGACCGAAAAGCCGAAGCGCTGTCCGAACCCCCGCATCACTTCCTCGAGCACGGAGCGGTAGGGGCGGAACGGAGCCGATTGAATGGCCGGCTCCAGCTCGGAGTAGACTTCGAGGATTTCATTGGGGTTCAGCGGCTTGCCATGCTCGGCCAGCAACGGCCGCAGTACCCGCAGCAATCCGGACTCCCAGTCGATCAGGGTGCCGTAGCAGTCGAAGGTGATGGCCTGGAAGGAATCAAAAACTAACAACGTGGCTTCCGTTTCCGCTCCTTGGTACTACTACCAGAACTGCTTGTGGGTCGCAACCGGGCGCGCGCATATGGTGGCTTGCTTCCTGGCCGCTGCTGAATTCAAATAGGGTACCGGACATGCCGAACCTGAAGTGGTGTTTCGCAATGCTTTTCCTCGCCGGCGTAGTGTTGCCGGCGCAGCAGCTTGAGACCAAGCCCGCCGATCCCGCCACCGCGTTTCGCGACGAAGCCTTCTTAGTGGAGCAGTTGCGGGCGGTGGTCCGCTTCGAGAACGACGGCAGCGAGCGCCGCGAGCAGACGGCGCGACTGCGGGTGCAGAGCGATGCCGGTGTGCAGCGGTTGAGCCAGCTCGTCTTCGGCTACAGCTCAGCCAACGAGCAGTTGGAGATGGCGTACGTGCGGGTACGCCGTCCCGATGGTTCGGTCGTCGAAGCCACCGCCGCCGATATGCAGGACCTGCCGTCGCCCGTGGCGCGGGAAGCGCCCGTTTACAGCGACTTCCGCGAGAAGCACATCACCGTGCCGGGCTTGCAGCCCGGGCAGGAACTGGAATACAGCATCGTCATCCGCACGGACAAGCCCCTGCTTCCTAAACAGTTCTGGATGGAATACAGCTTCGAGAAGCAGACCATCGTGCTCGATGAACAACTGGAGATCAACCTGCCGCGCAGGCGCGAGATCAAACTCAAGACGGTTCCCGGATTCGAGCCGGAGGTGAGCGACGAGGGCGACCGCCGCCTCTATCGCTGGAAGAGTTCCAACTTGAAGCGCGAGTCCGACGATGACAAGAAGAAAAAGTCGAAAACCTCCAAGCCGGAACTGCCCGACGTGGAGCTCAGCACCTTGCGCAGTTGGGACGAGGTCGGCCGCTGGTATTGGGATTTGCAGAAGGATCGCACCGCGCCCACCGCGGCGATCCGCGCCAAGGCCGCCGAACTGGTCAAGGACAAGAAGACGGATCTGGAGAAAATCGCCGCTCTCTACGACTTCGTCGCCACCAACTTCCATTACGTCAGCTTGTCGTTCGGGTTGGGGCGCTACCAGCCGCACGCGGCGGGAGAAATCCTGGGCAACCGCTATGGCGATTGCAAGGACAAGCACACCCTGCTGGCATCGATGTTGCAGTCGGTGGGGCTCACTGCGTATCCGGCGCTGATGAATAGCAGCCGCCCCATTGATCCCGATGTGCCCGCGCCATCCCAGTTCGACCATGTGATTACCGTGGTCCCGCTGAAAACCGAATACATCTGGATGGATACCACCACCGAGGTGGCGCCCTTCCGGCTGCTGGCAGTTTCGCTGCGCAACAAGAAGGCGCTGGTGATACCGGCCGACCGTCCCGCCAGCCTGGTGCAGACGCCCGCCGACCCGCCCTTCCCCAACCACCAATTGATGGAGCTGGAAGGCAAGATCAGCGAGCTGGGCAAGCTGGAGGCGACGGTGCGCCAGACCTCCCGCGGCGACAACGAGCTGGCACTGCGCGCAGCCTTCCGACGTACTCCCTCCAGCCAGTGGAAGGAGCTGGTGCAGACTCTGGATGCCTTCTACGGCATGCCGGGCGAGGTGAGTGAGGTCCAGGGCGACGATCCCGCCGATACCAGCAAGCCCTTCCACTTTCAATACAGGGTAGCGCTGCCCAATTATCTGGACTGGTCGGCGCGCAAGACGCAGCCCCCCGTGTTTCTCCCGCTGCTGGGGTTGCCAGAGGCCGATACGGAAACCACCGACAAGGATGCCGAACCTCTGCGCCTGGGAGCGCCGGCAGAGGTCGACGTACGCTTGAAACTGGAGTTACCGCGCCGCTATCTGGCGCGGGCGCCGGTTCCGGTTACGGTCCAGCGCGACTACGGCGAGTACCGCTCCACCTACAGCGTCGACGAGAACCGTGTCACCGCGGAACGGGTGCTGGTGACGCGGGTAAGCGAACTTCCGGCCACGCGTGCCCGCGATTATCTGGCGTTTCGCCGGGCAGTTCATTCCGACGAAGAGCAGAAACTTCAGCTCGAGACCACGTTGGCCGGCACCCCGACGATTCCCGAGAACGCCAAAGCCGACGATTTGCATGAATCGGCGCTGGCGGCCATGCGCAGCCGACATTTCGAGCTGGCTGTGGAGTTGCTGCAGCGCGTGGTTACTGTCGAACCCAAGCACAAGTATGCGTGGAACAATCTGGGGCGCGCTTACCTCGCGATGCAGAGAACCGACGATGCCATCGCCGCATTCCAGAAAGCGGCCGAGATCGATCCTTACGATGAATGGGCGTACAACAACCTGGGTCTGGCCTACTGGCGCCAGCAGAAATACGAAGAGGCTGTGACAGCTTTTCGCAAGCAGCTTGAACTCAATCCCCTGGATGAATTCGCCCACGGCAACCTGGGCACGATGTATGTGGAATGGCACAAGTACGCCGACGCCGCGCCGGAGCTGGAGAAGGCGTTGTCGCTCAAGCCGGAGAACGCTCTCTATCAGGTGGCACTTGGGCAGGCGTATCTGAACCTCGGGCAGTCGGACAAGGCACTGGCGGCGTTCGACAAGGCGGTCGAGCTGCAGCCAGCTCCCCTGGTGTGGAACGACGTGGCTTACGAACTTTCGCAGCGCAAGGTGCATCTCGACCGCGCCCAGCAATACGCGGAGTCAGCCATCGCCGCCACCGCCGCGGCGCTGCGTAACGTGTCACTCGATCATTTGCGTAATGAGGATCTGGGACTGGTGGGAGCGCTGGCCGCCTACTGGGATACGCTGGGGTGGATCTATTTCCAGAAAGGCGATCTCAAGCCGGCGGAGGAATTCATCAACGCGGCGTGGATGCTCGACCAGCATTCGGAGATCGGCGACCATCTGGCGCAGATTTATGAACGCCGCGGAGACAAGGGCAAGGCCGAGCGCTTGTACGCGATGGCGCTGGCGGCGGATCGTCCCGCGGCAGAGACGCGGCCGCACCTGGCGGCGCTGGTCGGAGAGCAGCATGTGAGCGCCGCTTTGGACAAATATCGCGGCGAACTGGCGCGCGAGCGTACCCTCAAGCTCGGTCCGCTGGTGAAAGAAAACGCGGAAGCCGAGTTCTGGGTGACGCTGGCGGCCGGCCCCAAAGTCGAAGGCGTCAAGTTCATCCGCGGCAGCGAAAAGCTGAAGCCGTTTTCCTCCGCGCTCATGGCCGCCCATTTTCCGGAGCCTTTTCCCGACTCCACCCCGACGCACATCATCCGGCGCGGTGTGCTGACCTGCTCCCAGGCCGGGAGCGACTGTACCTTCGTGCTGGTTGTGCCTGAGGATGTGCGGTCGGTGGACTGAGCGGGCGCTACGTCCATGGTTCAAGCATGCTATTGACGGTCGTCTGAAAGTCCGAGATGTTGCGTGTCACCAGGGAAACGGGAATTCCATTAGGGGCAGAAAAAAATCAGGACCTTTGCCGGTCATCGAACATCCAACCAAACTTAGTGCGGGAGTTGTTCCCGGACTTGCTTGCGAGTTCGGAGATGGTGCCTTTATAATCTCCGACCTCGTTGCTCCTGCAGCGCTTGATGTGGGCCGCTGCGCAACCACAGTCATCCGTTCAACCTTGTCATAGGTCAGCCGCGGGCACGGCGTGGTGGGACGCCATCCGCGGGAAGCGCTTTCCGATGGCACAAATCTTCCACCGCAGCACGAACACCATCTCTCGTTTCACGATCTATGGATTCGTGTTTCTGCTGGCAGCGCTGGGCTGGGCGCTGGCTACCTGGCAGCGCTCCTATTGGTTCAACCGCATGGGCGAAGTGGAGGAGCAGCCCGTGCCCTTCAGCCATGCCCACCATGCCGGAGGGCTGGGCATCGATTGCCGCTACTGCCACACCTCGGTAGAAACCTCCAGCTTCGCCGGCATCCCGCCCACCAAGACCTGCATGAACTGCCATTCGGAACTCTGGACCAGCGCTCCCATGCTGGAGCCGGTCCGGCACAGCTATCGCACTGGGCAGTCGCTGCAGTGGACTCGGGTGAATGACCTTCCCGATTTCGTCTATTTCAGCCACGACATTCACCTCGCTAAGGGCGTGGGTTGCGATGAGTGCCATGGACCGGTGGACCGCATGCCGCTGATGTTTCAGGCTAGGTCGCTGCAGATGGAGTGGTGCCTGGATTGCCATCGCGCCCCCGACAAGTACATTCGGCCGAAGAGTGAAGTCTTCAACATGCGCTGGCAGCGGCCGGACACCGGGCATCCAGTCACGCTTGCGGGCGTCACCTACATCGACCAGCGGGCCATGGGCCGAGCGCTGATCAAGGAATACGGGATTCGCAGTCCGGGAGACATCACCAGTTGCAACACCTGCCATAGATGATGGAAAACGGAAGCGCAAAGCCGAGCTGTAAAGACGCGAAGCTGGTCAAGATCGCCAAGCGCGCTCGTCTGGACCTGGCGGCCATCCGCGAAAAGCTTTCCAAGGCGACCGGTCCCACCTACTGGCGCAGCCTGGAGGAACTGGCCGAAGATCCTGGGTTCGACGAGATGGTGCACCGCGAGTTTCCGCGCCTGGCGTCCGAGTGGCCAGAAGGCTGTTCGCGCCGCGATTTCCTGCGCCTGGCGGGAGCGTCGCTGGCACTGGCCGGCCTCGCCGGCTGCACCAAGCAGCCGCTCGAGCCCATCGTGCCATACGTCGTCCAACCGGAGCGCATCGTACTGGGCGTGCCGCTGTACTTCGCGACGGCGTTTCCGGTGAGCGGCATCGCGCGGCCCATCATCGTCAAGAGCATGGAAGGGCACCCGATCAAGGTGGAGGGCAATCCGCAGAGCGGCGCCAATCTGGGCGCGGCGGACGCGCATTCACAGGCGGCGGTGCTTGGGCTCTACGATCCTGATCGCTCGCAGACCATCAGCTACCACGGCGAGGTGCGTCCGTGGGGAACGCTGCAGGCGAACCTGCGCGCGGCGCTCGATCAGCAGCGGGCTTCCGGTGGCGCGGGCCTGCGCTTCCTGACCGAGACGGTCACATCGCCGACGCTCGCCAGCCAGATCAAGGCCATCCTCAAGCAGTTCCCGAATGCCAAGTGGCATCAGTATGAGCCCGTCAACCGCGACAACGTGAAAGCCGGCGCGCAGATGGCCTTCGGGCAGGTGGTGAACACGATCTATCACTTCGACAAGGCCGATGTGATTCTTTCGCTCGATGCGGATTTCCTCTCGCCCGCGGGATTGCCCGGCTTCGCCCGCTACGCGCGTGATTTCACCTCGCGCCGCAAGATGCAGCCGGGCGTTGCCATGAACCGGCTGTACGTGATGGAGAGCACGCCGTCGCTGACTGGCGTAAAGGCCGACCATCGGCTGCCGCTGGAATCCTGGCGTATCTGCGCGTTCGCTCGCGGGGTCGCGCTGGGAGTCGGCGCGTCCAGCGTAAGCGGAACCGCTGTCTGGCGGGAGCCGCATTCCTGGCTGCAGCTCCTGGTCAACGACCTGAAGCAGCATCGCGGAACGAGTCTGGTAGTCGTAGGCGATCAGCAGCCGGCGGAAGTCCACGCGTTGGCGCACGCCATGAATCAGGCCCTCGGCAACGTGGGACAGACCCTCAGCTACGTCGATCCCATCGAAGCCAATCCTATAGACCAGACCGCGTCTTTGAAGGATCTGATCGCGGATATGGATGCAGGCAAAGTGCAGGTGCTGGCGATCGTGGGCGGCAATCCCGCGTACAACGCGCCTGGAGACCTCGGCTTCGCCGACAAGCTCTCGAAGGTGGGGTTGACGATTCACCTCGGAATGTATGACGACGAAACCTCGGCGCTCTGCCAATGGCATGTTCCGGAGGCGCATCCGCTCGAGACCTGGAGCGATGCGCGCGCCTATGACGGCACCGTTTCGATTATCCAGCCGCTGATTGCGCCGCTGTTCGCCGGCCGCTCCGCGCACGAGTTCCTGGCGGTATTCACGCAACAGCCGGAGCAATCGAGCTACGACGTGGTGCGCGGCTACTGGCGCTCGCAGTTCAAGGGCGCAGAATTTGAGGCCACGTGGCGCAGGTGGCTGCACGACGGCTTCATCACTGGCTCCGAATCGAAGCCGCGCACTGTCACTGCGCGTCCGCTGAACCTTCCGAAGGTGCAAAGCAACGTCATGGGGCCAGAAATTGTGTTCCAGCCCGACCCCTCAGTCTACGACGGGCGCTGGGTAAACAACGGGTGGCTGCAAGAACTCGCGAAGCCTCTTACAAAGCTTACCTGGGACAATGCCGTGCTCATCGACCCGATACATAGCGTTATCCTCGGGATCCGCACCGGGAGTGTGGTTGAGATCGAGAGTTACGGGCGCAAAGTACGCGGCCCGGCGCTAGTCATGCCGGGCCAGGCCGACAACACCATCACGCTGGTGATGGGCTACGGCCGAACGCGCGGCGGCAGCAACGGTTCGAATCGCGGCTACAACGCCTTTCAAGTCCGCACCAGCGATGCGCCGTGGATTGCCGGTGGAGTCAAGATCACGCCGGTCGGAGAGGATTACCCGCTCGCGCTCACGCAGAACCACCAGGTTATCGACAACAAAACCGCCATCGAAGAGACGATCAAGCGCGCGCCGGTGCGCGAGGCCACGCTGGCCGAGTTCACCACCAATCCGCGCTTCGCTCAGGAAATGAAAGAAGAGCCTGCCACCGACGACACGCTCTATCCGCAGTACGACTACACCGGCTACAAGTGGGGCATGTCGATCGACTTGAACTCGTGCGTGGGCTGCAATGCCTGCCTGGTGGCCTGCCAGGCGGAAAACAACATCGCGGTGGTGGGCAAGGAGCAGGTGATCCGCGAGCGCCACATGAACTGGATCCGCCTGGATGCCTACAACGAAGGTGATCTGGCGAATCCGCGCACCATCTTCCAGCCCGTGCCCTGCATGCAGTGCGAGAACGCGCCCTGCGAGCTGGTCTGCCCGGTGGGCGCCACCGTGCACAGCTCCGAGGGCTTGAACGACATGGTCTACAACCGCTGCGTGGGGACGCGCTATTGCTCGAATAACTGTCCTTACAAGGTGCGGCGGTTCAACTTCCTGCTGTTCTCTGACTGGGATACACCCACCCTAAAGCTGCTGCGCAACCCCGACGTTACCGTGCGCAGCCGTGGGGTCATGGAGAAGTGCACGTATTGCATCCAGCGGATCACGCGTGCGCGCATCGACTCGGAGAAAGAGCAGCGCAAGATCCGCGACCAGGAAATACAGACGGCGTGTCAGCAGGCGTGTCCCGCCGAAGCCATCATCTTCGGCGACCTCAACGACCCGAACAGCCGGGTGTCGCGGTTGAAAGCCGAGCCGCGCAATTATGGGCTGCTGGCGGAGTTGAACACGCGTCCGCGGACCACGTATCTGGCCGCGGTGCGCAATCCCAACCCTGAACTCGAGAAAAAGGGGTAAGCGATGGCGGAAGATCCAACCCGGGAAGCGTTGCGCACGGGCAAGGCGCCGGTGATCGCGCCCGGGTACACCTTCGCCACGGTGACCGACAAGATCAGCGCCATCGTGCTCTCGCGGCGCACCACCATCGGCTGGATGATGGGGTTTGGCATCGGGCTGCTGCTCACCGGCCTGCTGCTGGTGGCGGTGAGCTACCTGCTGATCAAGGGCGTGGGCATCTGGGGCATCAATATTCCCATCGCCTGGGGCTTCGCCATCGTCAACTTCGTGTGGTGGATCGGAATTGGCCACGCCGGCACGCTGATCTCGGCCATCCTGCTGCTGCTCAACCAGCCCTGGCGCAACTCGATCAACCGCTTTGCCGAGGCGATGACGCTGTTCGCCGTCATGTGCGCGGGTTTGTTTCCGGTGCTGCACATGGGCCGGCCGTGGCTGGCCTACTGGCTCTTCCCTTATCCCAACACGATGCAGGTGTGGCCGCAGTTCCGCAGCCCGCTGGTGTGGGACGTGTTCGCGGTTTCCACCTACTTCACGGTTTCGCTGCTGTTCTGGTTCGTGGGCCTGATTCCCGACATGGGCACGCTGCGCGACCGCTCGCAGAGCCGCATTGCGCGCGCGGCCTACGGATTTCTGGCCATGGGCTGGCGGGGGTCGGCGCGGCATTGGAAGAACTACGAGTCCGCCTACCTGCTGCTGGCCGGGCTGGCCACGCCGCTGGTGGTCTCAGTGCACACCGTGGTCAGCTTCGATTTTGCCATCGCGATTGTGCCGGGCTGGCACACCACCATTTTCCCCCCGTATTTTGTGGCTGGCGCCATCTACTCCGGATTTGCCATGGTGCTGGTGATCGCCATCCCCATCCGCAAGTTCTACGGCCTGGGCGACATGATCACCATGCGCCACCTGGAGAACTCAGCCAAGATCATGCTGGTGACCGGCCTCATCGTGGCCTATGGATACATCATCGAAGGCTTCATGTCCTGGTATCGGTCGGAAGACTTCGATTGGTTCATGACCAAGAATCGCCTGCTGGGCCCCTACGCGCCCTGGTATTGGCTGCTGCTGTTCTGCAACATCGTGGCGCCGCAGATCTTGTGGTCGCGGCGGGTGCGGCAGAACGTGGGCGGGCTGTTTGGCATATCAATGGTTATCCTGGTGGGCATGTGGCTGGAGCGCTTCATCATCGTGATTACCAGCCTGCACCGCGACTTCCTGACTTCATCGTGGGGCATGTACTACCCCACCCGCTGGGACTGGTTCACGTTCGTGGGAACGATTGGGTTCTTCGTCATGGCCATGTACCTGTTCATCCGCTTCCTGCCCATGATCTCGATCTTTGAGATGCGGACGCTGCTGCCGGAAGCGGAAGTGGAGGCGGAGGCGAAATGAAGCGCCTGCCCATCTTCGGATTGATGGCGGAATTCGATTCGCCGACCGACCTGCTGCTGGCGGCGCGCAAGGCCTACGCCGAGGGCTATCGCCGGCTCGATGCGTACAGCCCGTTCCCCATCGAGGAGGTGAGCGAGGCCATCGGATTTCACCGCAGCCGTATGCCGCTGGTGGTGCTGATGGGAGGGCTGCTGGGCGGTCTCGGCGGATACCTGATGCAGTACTGGATCGCGGTGCTGAACTATCCCGTCAACGTGGCCGGACGCCCGCTGAATTCCTGGCCGGCCTTCATCGTGGTGACCTTTGAGATGACGATTCTGGGCGGAGCGCTGTTCGCCGTTTTCGGCATGCTGGCGCTGAACCGGCTGCCTATGCCCTACCACCCGGTGTTCAACGTCGAGCGCTTCGCCTTTGCCAGCAAGGATCGGTTCTTTTTGTGCATCTATGCCAACGATCCCAGGTTCGATCGTGCGCAGACCGAGAAGTTCCTGCAGGGCTTGAACCCCAAGCAGGTGGCGGAGGTGCCGCATTAGTCGCGCACGCGGTTTTGAAGGGGCGCGGCTTTCAGCCGCGCCGGAAGAAGCCCTAAGGGACTGTCCTCCCGAGCCAGCGCGAGCCGGGCGTGTAAGGCGAGCGCGCCGCGAGGGATCTGCAGTTTTGCAGGTGCGAAGAACTCCAGAGCCCTCACTCGCGCTGCCTCGCTACACTCGGGCGCGCTTCGTTCGGGATGACAATCGTGTGCTTGCGACGCGGCTGGAAGCCGCGTCCCTTCAAAACAGAGCCCGCCAAATGAGGCTGCTTGGCGTGACGGCAGTCTTGGCGCTGCTGGCGCTCGCCGGCTGCCGTCAGGACATGCACAACCAGCCTAAATTCAAGCCGCTGCGTGCCAGCGAGTTTTTCCCCGACGGCCGTTCCGCGCGCCCGCTGGTGTTGGGCACGGTCGATCGCAGCCAGGTCAACGAAGACCCCGCCTACGTGAGCGGGCTCGAGAACTCCCAGCCTGTCACTACGCTGCCCTTCCCGGTAACACGGCAGGTGCTCGAGCGCGGGCGCGAGCGGTTCAACATTTATTGCATGCCTTGTCATGGCGAGCTTGCGGACGGCAATGGCATGGTGGCGCAGCGCGGATACCTGCATCCACCCAGCTTCCATGACGACCGTCTGCGGCAGGCGCCGGTAGGGCATTTCTTCGACGTCATTACGAACGGCCTGGGCGGCATGCCCGACTATGCGCAGCAGGTCACGGTGGACGATCGCTGGAAGATCATCGCCTACATCCGGGCGCTGCAGTTGAGCCAGCACGCGACGGTCGCGGATGTGCCCGCCGAGATTCGCGGCCAGCTCGGGCAGCCGCTGCCGCCCATTGGCGGAGAGGTCACGGGCAAGACCGGCGTGAAAGGAATGGCGCCGCCGAAGCCGCGCGCCGTACCGCCGCAGACCGGCGTACCCGAACGTAAGGAGGACAAGCAGTGAGCAACGCGCCCACCACGCTGCCGTATCCTCCGCCGCCCGGACTGGCTCGCATCCAGCAGCGCTCGCTGGCGATCGGCGTGGTGTTTCTGGCCGCGGCGGCGATTGCGGCCGTCATCGGCCACAGTCCCACGCAGTTCTTCCGCTCCTATCTTTTGGGCTACGTCTGGTGGCTGGGGCTCTCGCTGGGCTGCCTGGCGGTGCTGATGATGCAGTATCTGGCCGGCGGCCTGTGGGGATTTGTGATCCGACGTCCACTGGAGGCGGCGACGCGCGTTTTGCCGCTGCTGGCGGTTATGTTCGTGCCGCTGATCCTGGGCATTCCGTATCTCTACATCTGGGACCACAGCGAACTGGTACACGGCGATCCCAAGCTGCAGCACCAATTGCAGTATCTCCACGCGCCGTGGTTCATCACCCGCGCCGTGATCTGTCTTGGTGCGTGGATTCTGCTGGCCTATCTGCTGGGCCGCTGGTCGGCGGCGCAGGACCAGACGAGCGACCCGCGGTTCCGGCGGCGGCTGCCGCGGCTGAGCGGGCCGGGAATGGTGATCTACGGCTTCACCGTCACCCTGGCCTCGATCGACTGGCTGATGTCGCTTTCGCCGCATTGGGGCTCGACGGTCTATCCATTCATTCTGATTGCGGGCGAGATACTGGCCGGGCTCTCGTTCGCCGCGGCCATGCTGGCGCTGCTGGCGCAGTACAAGCCGATGTCCGAGATTCTGCAGGAGAAGCACCTGCACAGCCTGGGCAAGATGATGCTGGCCTTCGTCATGCTGTGGGCCTATTGCTCGTACTCGCAGCTGTTGATCACCTGGGCCGGCAATCTGCCCGGGGAGATCGCGTGGTACCTGCCGCGGGTGCACACCGGCTGGAAATATGTAGCGCTGGCGCTGGTGGTGCTGCACTTCGCGGTGCCGTTCGCACTGCTGCTCTCGCGCGATCTGAAGCGCAATGCCCGCCGCCTGGCGCGGGTGGCGATCCTGCTGGTGCTGATGCGCTATGTCGACCTGCTGTTCTGGATCGCGCCCAACCCGCTGCCCGGCTTTGCGCATGGGTTGCCATTCCAATGGATGGACATCGTGGTGCCGGTCGGTATCGGCGGCATCTGGATGGCGGCGTTCGTCTGGGCCCTGCGCAAGAGGCCGCTGCTTGCGCTCAACGACCCGCGTTTGCAGGAGGTGGTGGAACATGCCGCAGAACGTGCCTGAAGCGCAACAAGAAGAAGTTCTCAACCCGGGCGTGAGCTACGAGCCCAGCCAGGCGGACCTGCGTGTGGTCCTCGGGTTCCTTTTTGCCTTGGGACTGGCGGCGGCGCTGGTGCTGCTAGTTCTCTGGGGAATGTTCGGCTACTTTCGCAGCAAGTCGGCGGAGCGGGGGCCGCTGCCCAGCCCGCGAATGTACACCTCGCCGCCGAGCGTTCCGCAGCCGCAGCTTCAGCCCGACCCGGTGGCCGATTACAACGTGTATCGCTTGTCTGCCAAGCAGACGCTGGACAGCTATGGGTGGGCGGACCAGAGCGCAGGCGTGACGCGCATTCCCATCGATAAAGCCATGGATCTCGTGGTGGAGCGCGGGTTGCCATGGCAAGCGCCGGGGAGCGGCCCCGCGCCGACAGCGCCGAATCCGAACCCGGCAACTGGTCCGATGCCCGGCGCAACGCGTGGGCAGGAAGACCTGAGCAGGACAAGGAAGTAGAGATGCCAAGGGCCGCAAATCTAAATCTTCGCCTAGGCGCAGCCGTGGCAGCGCTGGTGATCGCGATCATGCCGGCAAACGCCCAGTACATGCACGAGCCCAAACAGGCGCTGACGCAAAATGCGCCCATTCCCATCCTGCAGGAGGTGGGCATCGATCAGCGCATCGGGCAGCAGATTCCGCTCGACCTGGTCTTTCGCGATGAGACCGGCAGAAGTGTTCCACTGCGCCGTTACTTCGGACAGCGGCCGGTACTGCTGACCCTGGTTTACTACCAGTGTCCGATGCTCTGCTCGCAGGTGCTGAACGGAGTGGTGGGCGGCCTGCTGCCGCAGAAGCTGAGCGTGGGCCGCGACTTCGAGATTGTGACCGTCAGCTTCGATCCGCGGGACACGCCCGCCGGCGCCACCGAGCAGCGGGACATGTATCTGAAGCGCTATGGCCGCGCCGGCGCGGAGAAAGGCTGGCATTTCCTTACCGGCGACACGCCGGCGATTGAGGCGCTCACCAAGGCGGTCGGTTTTCGCTACGCCTGGGATCCGAAGATCCAGCAGTACGCCCACGCCAGCGGGATCATGGTGGCGACGCCGGACGGCAGGCTCTCTCATTATTTGTATGGCATCGAATACACGCCCAGGGACCTGCGCCTGGCGCTGGTGGAATCGTCACAGGGGAAATTGGGCAACGTGGTGGACAAGATCACGCTGTATTGCTACCACTACGATCCCGCGACGGGTAAGTATGGCGCGGTGGTGAGCAACATGCTCCGCCTCGGCGGCGCGCTGACCCTGCTGCTACTCGGCGGACTTCTGGCGGCGGCGTGGCGGCGGGACTTGCGCACGAAGACGGCTGCAGCGCCGGCGCCGCGCGCGCACAAATCTCCGGGAAGGGCCGGCTGATATGTGGACTGACTTCCCATTATTTCCGGCGAGGGCAGCGAGCTTTGCTGACAGAGTCGATCCGCTCTACTTCTTCTTGATCGCGGTCACAGTGTTCTTTTCGGTCGGCATCTTCCTGACCATCACCGTTTTTGCCATCAAGTACCGGCGATCGGTCCACCCCAAGGCGGAGCAGATCGAGGGCTCGCTGGCAGTGGAGGCTATCTGGTCGATCATCCCGCTGGGCATTGCTCTGTTCATCTTCGTGTGGGGCGCGTCGGTGTACTTCAGCTACGCCGCGCCGCCGAAGAACGCGCTTCGCATCTATGGAACCGCCAAGCAGTGGATGTGGAAGTTCCAGCAGGCGGACGGGCAGCGCGAGATCAATGAACTGCATGTGCCGGTGGGCCGCGACGTCGCAGTCACGCTGATCTCGCAGGACGTCATCCACAGCTTTTTCGTGCCCGCGTTTCGGGTGAAGATGGACGTGCTGCCCAACCGCTATCGCACGGTGTGGTTCCACCCGACGCGCACCGGCACCTATCACCTTTTCTGCGCCGAGTACTGCGGCACCTCGCACTCCGGCATGATCGGCTGGGTGGTGGTGATGGAGCCTGCCGATTACGAGGCCTGGCTGGCGTCGGGTGGCGAAGGGTCGCTGGCTTCCTCCGGCGAAAAGCTGTTCCGCCACTTCGGCTGCATCAGTTGCCATCGCGCCGACAAAGGGGCGCGCGGTCCCGACCTGGCCAGCCTGTATGGCCGGGAGATTCACTTCCAGGATGGCACCACGGCCGTCGCGGATGAGAATTACATTCGCGACCGGATTCTCGGCCCGCGGCAACCGGGGCGATTGGTGGCGGGATGGCAGCAGATTATGCCGGTCTTCCAGGGGCAGGTGAACGAAGAAGAGATGCTGGAACTCATCGCCTACATCAAGTCGCTGCAGCAGAATCCTCTGAACGTGAACCCCAATGCTCCCATTCCGGATGAAGAGCAGCGCAAACGTAATCCCCAGGTGGAACCACAGGTGATCCGTCCATGAGCGCACCGTCTGTCGCCGTCGAGCCCCGCGAGCACTACCTGAACGTGGATTACGGTATCCGTTCGTGGCTGCTCACCACTGACCACAAGCGCATCGCGATTCTCTACATGATCTCGATCACGGTCATGTTCTTCATCGGCGGGATCTTCGCCACGCTGATCCGCCTGGAGTTGATGACCCCGGCGGGCGACTTGGTGAGCTCTGACACTTACAACAAGCTGTTCACTATGCACGGCATCGTGATGGTCTTTTTTTTCCTGATCCCGTCAGTGCCGGCGGTGATCGGCAACTTCGTGCTGCCCATGATGGTGGGGGCGCGCGATATGGCTTTTCCCAAGATTAACCTGCTGAGCTGGTACATGTACGTGATCGGCGCGGGAATCACGCTGTACTGCATCACGGTCGGCGGGGTGGACACGGGCTGGACCTTCTATACTCCGTTCAGCACCACCTACTCCAATACTTACGTCTTCGGCTCGATCGTAGGCATTCTGTTTGCCGGATTCTCCTCCATATTTACTGGGCTGAACTTTATCGCCACCATCCACAATTTGCGCGCGCCCGGACTGACCTGGCGCCGGATGCAACTGTTCCTGTGGTCCAACTATGCGACCGCGGTCATCATGATCCTGGGCACGCCGGTGGTGGCCATCAGTCTGATCCTGGTGGCGGTGGAGCGGGTGTGGCACATCGGCATCTTCAATCCGGCGCTGGGCGGTGACCCGGTGCTCTTCCAGCACCTGTTCTGGTTCTACTCCCATCCGGCTGTGTACATCATGGTGCTGCCCGCCATGGGAGTTGTCAGCGAACTGGTCACCACCTTTTCGCGTAAGCGCGTGTTCGGCTATGAATTCGTGGCCGCGGCGTCGATTGCCATCGCCGTGTTCGGCTTTCTGGTGTGGGGCCATCACATGTTCGTGGCCGGGATATCCCTCTATTCAGCCTTGTTGTTTTCTGTCATGAGCTACCTGGTGGCCATTCCCTCGGCGGTCAAGGTCTTCAACTGGACAGCCACCTTATATAAGGGCGCTATCTCTTACCGCACGCCCATGCTCTACGCCTTCGGCTTCATAGGGCTGTTTACCATGGGCGGGCTGACCGGACTGTTCGTGGCGGCGCTGGGCGTGGACATTCACGTCACCGACACCTATTTCGTAGTGGCGCACTTCCACTACATCATGGTCGGCGGCACGGTGATGGCCTACCTAGGCGCCATCCATTACTGGTGGCCGAAGATGTTCGGGCGCATGTATCCGGAGGGATGGGCGAAAATTTCCGCCGCCACCATTTTCATCGGATTCAACGTAACCTTCTTCCCGCAGTTCCTGCTGGGATACCTGGGGATGCCGCGTCGCTACCACGCCTACGCCCCGGAGTTCCAGGTGTTGAACGTGATGTCCACGGCAGGCGCGTCGATCCTGGCGGTGGGATATCTGCTCCCGCTGATCTACTTGATATGGTCGCTGCGCTACGGCGAGATCGCGCCTGCGAATCCGTGGGGATCGACGGGCCTGGAGTGGCAGACCACTTCGCCGCCGCCCACGCACAATTTTGAGGAAACACCCGTCGTGACTGAAGAAGCCTACGCCTACGATAAGCATCCGGAGATGGAATTTGTCGCATAGCACGGAAGCCGCTGCCGTTCACTCCGCCCTGCAGGCGCCGTATCGCGACCTGGAGCATCAGCGCGAGACCGCCACGCTGGGCATGTTCGTCTTCCTGCTTACCGAGCTGATGATGTTCGGCGGCCTGTTTTGCGGCTACCTCGTCTACCGCACGCTGTATTTCCCTTCGTTCCTGGAAGCCAGCAAGCACATGGATCTGACGATCGGCGCGGTGAACACGGCCGTTTTGATCTGCAGCAGCCTGACCATGGTGCTGGGCGTGCAGGCGGCGCAGCAGGGGCGCCGCAAAGCTATCGTCATGTGGCTCATCATTACCATGCTGTTGGGCTGCACCTTCCTTGCGCTGAAGGGTGTGGAGTACTACCACCACTGGGCGGTGCATGAAGTGCCGGGGATCAACTTTGATTTTTCGTCGGCGGTTCCGCTGGTGGAAGTAGGCAAGGTGCAGCTGTTTTTCGCCCTCTACTTCATCATGACCGGCCTGCACGCGCTCCACATGCTGATCGGACTTGGGCTGGTAACGTGGATCACCATCAGCGCTTACAAGGGGCGCTACTCATCGGCGTATCACAACCCGGTGGAGAACGTCGGGCTCTACTGGCACTTCGTGGATATCGTCTGGATTTACCTGTTCCCGCTCTTATATCTGATCAGCCGGATGCATACCTGATATGGCAGAACACATCATTCCGAAGAAGACATACATCGCTACCTGGGCCACGCTGATGGCGATGACCCTGATCACCACGCTGGTGGCGTTCGTGGATTTGGGGCGCTTCAACACGGTCGTGGCTCTCGCCATCGCCACGTTCAAAGCCACGCTGGTGGTGCTCTTCTTCATGGGCGCCAAGTACACGCCGCGGCTGATGCGCGTGGCGATCACCAGCGGCCTGTTCTTTCTGGCGCTGCTGCTGGTGTTCAGCATGATCGATTATCTTAGCCGCCTGTGGCCGGCGTGAGGAGATGTAACGCCGGCATCTTGCCGGCTGTCCTGAGGGCATCCTGCCCTCAGCACTAGGGATTCGGGGGTGTTTTGCGTGTGGGCGAGACGCCCACACGGACAGCCGCCGGGACGGCGGCGCTACTTCGCCGCGGTCGTCTGGCCTTCGAGTTTGCGGAACGCCTTGGCCAGGCCGTCGACGATGTCCGTCTTGCCTTCGCCTTTGATCTCCAGCAATAGCGGCGGCACCTGCGGCGCGGAACGCAGCAGGTTCATGGTCTCTTCCCAGTTCACGGTGCCATCTCCCGGCCACAGGTGATCGTCGGCAGTGCCTTTGTTGTCGTGCACATGGGTGGAGCGGATGAGCGGCTTCAGAAGCGAGAATGCCTCCGCCACGCTGCCCATGATG
>Ga0335077_10003976_pt1 | contig 17975 bp, 17 predicted proteins | sample Lox_Sample_31_FD_207151 | JGI IMG/M metagenome (GOLD analysis project Ga0335077, IMG submission 207151) | Soil microbial communities from Loxahatchee National Wildlife Refuge, Florida, United States - Lox_Sample_3.1 | ecosystem: Environmental > Terrestrial > Soil > Wetlands | place: USA... | reverse complement strand
CTCGGAGCTGAGCTTGAGGTCGAGCACGATCACATCGGGTCTGGAGCGGTCGAGGGCCTGGAGCGCATCGCTCCAGCCGCCGGCCTCGGCGACCACGGAGATGTCGGGCTCGAGCTCGAGAATCGAGCGCAGCCCACGGCGGACGATCGCATGGTCGTCGACCAGCAGCACGCGGGCCGGGGCGGCCGCCTCAGGCGGGGCCAACCGATCCTCCGAGCGGCACCTCGACTCTCAGCTTGACGCCTCCCCCGCGCCGGCGCTCGAACCAGGTCGCGCCTCCGATCTCGCGCACTCGCTCCGCGATTCCGGTCAGCCCGAGGTGGTTGCCGTTGAGCTGCGGGATGAACAGGTGGTGCTGGAGCTTGCGGTGGTTGCCCGACCCGTCATCGGCGACGGCCAGCGAAACCACCTGGGGCCGCCACCGAAGGGTCACCCAGGCATGGCGCGCCCCGGCGTGGCGGACCACGTTGAACAGCGCCTCGCGCGCGATCTGAACCAGCGCGTGCTGCGTGGCCGTCGGCACCGGCTGATCGCGACCGTAGACACGCAACCCGACCTCGAGCCGGGTGCCCGCCTCGACGTCCTCGATCACGTCGCGCAGCGCCCGCGGCAGCTCGATCTGCCCGTCGCTGGACAGCTCGAAGATCACCGCGCGGATCTCGTCCATCGCCGAGCGCGCGAGTCCCTGAGCGGCGAGCACCCGCTCGAGCACCGCCGGCGGCGTCGACGCGTGCCGCCGGCACCACTCAAGGTTCATGCCGATCGTCAGCAGGTGTTGAGCGACGCTGTCGTGGAGCTCGCGCGCAATCCGGTTGCGCTCCTCGCTCAGGAGCTGGCGCCGGCCGGCCTGCTCCAGGCGCCGGAGCGTTCCCTCGAGCTCCGAGCCGCGGCGCTCGAGCTCGGCCGAGCGGCGCTCGTTCTCCTTGAACAGCGAGGCGTTGTGCAGGGCGACCCCGGCGTGGTTGGCGAGCGTGACCAGGATCGACACGTCACCCGGCGAGACCTCGACCCCGTCCGGCAGGCCGACCGCGAGTATCCCGGCCGGCTCGCCCTGCACCGGCATCGGCGCCGTCACGACGATGCAGAGCTCGCCGCCGAACTCGAGGCCCTCGTCGTGGTCGGCGAGCACCGGACGCTGGACCGCCAGCGTCCGGGCGGTGAGCTCCTCGAGCATCCGCGGCGGCAACTCCCAGCGCTGGATCACGGATTGGCTGGCGTGGACGAACACCCGAGCCATACCCACGCCGGCGTGTTCGCCCGAGAACACCATCGCGGCCCAGCGCGCATCGAAGTGGCGGGCAGCCGCCTCGACGACGGCATCGCACACAGCCACCGGCCCCGCCGGCGCCGCGCACAGCGCCGATGAGATTCGCTCGAGCGTCTCGATCGTGTGGTCGAGGCGAGCTGATTTGTCGCGCCAGGCGGCGTAGAAGCTCGGCTTGGACGAGCGGACGCCGATCAGGCGCTCGAGTGCCGGCCGGTCGACGCTGGCAGCGCGCTCAGTAGGCGGCGATGCAGAGCTCACGGACATCATCCTCGCCGACCGGTCGTGGGTTGGTCGCGATATACGCGTCACGCAGCGCGTTCACGGCGAACGTATCGAAGTCGCCGCGATCGACGCCGACCTCGCGCAGTCCGCTGGGAATCCCGAGGGTCCGGCTCAATTCCTCAACGCGCTCGACCGCGCGTTCGGCCGCGGTGCCCGCGTCGAGGTCGTCGGTCGCGACGCCGAGCGCGCCGGCGACCTCGAAGTATCTCTCAGCATGAGTCTCGGCGTTGAAGCGCATAACGTGCGGCATCAGAATCGCATTGAGCAGACCGTGGGGGAGGTCGAGGGCGCCACCGATCTGGTGGGCGATCGCGTGGGTCGCCCCGAGCAGCGCGTTCGTGAACGCCATCCCAGCCTGCAGGCTGGCGCGGGCCATCCCCTCGCGCGCGGTGAGGTCGAATGGATCCTCCACCGCGACCGGCAGGTGCTCGGCGATTCCCCTGATCGCGGCGATCGCAAGCTCCTTGCTGAGGAAGTCGCACGCCTCGGACACCGCCGATTCGACCGCGTGGCTGAGAGCGTCGAGCCCCGTGTGTGCGGTGAGCTCGGGGGACATCGTGGTCAGCAGCTCGGGGTCGGTGAGGGAGATCTCCGGGACGAGCGCGCGTCCCCCGATCGTCACCTTCAGGCGCCGCCTGGTGTCTGTCACCACGCAGAACTGAGAGACGTCCGACCCCGAGCCGCCCGTCGTCGGGACCATCACCATCGGCGGGATCGGGCTGGTGGCCCGATCGATGCCCTCGTAGTCGAGGATCTGGCCGCCGTTGCCGCTCAGGATCGCCACCGCCTTGGCGAGGTCGATGCAGCTGCCGCCGCCGATCGCCAGGAGCGCATCGCATCCGCTATCGAGATAGCTCTCGAACGCCGCCTGGACCTCGAAGTCCTTCGGATTGGGCGTCAGGTCGTGCCAGAGCCGCCACTCGACGCGCAAGTCCGCGAGGTGCGGCAGCGCACGCTCCACCCAACCGGCCGCGAGCACTCCGGGGTCGCTCACCAGCATCGGGCGCCGCCCGCCGACGCGCCGGATCGCGCCACCCACCTCCGCCAGCGTGCCCACGCCGAAGATAACCTCCGGGATCACAAACTTGCTGACCCGGCCGCGTACCGGCCACGCACCGGGCGTGGGCTCGGACAGCGCAGGGAGAGCCTCGAACGGCGCCGCCACAGCAGTGGACGCGGATGCTGCGCCCTCTTCCACCGCGCCTGGTGTCGGGGTGAGCTGCTCCAATCCCTACTCCTCGGCCGGACTGCGAATCCGATCCTACCGATATTGGCACTGCTTCGTTTTGCGTTCTTGTGCACAAAACGCCTCCAAAGGACGAACTACGGCCCGATCGCGCGGCTGAAGGCGCCGCGAGCGTGGTCAGAGGGCCGGCGTCCGGCGTCAATCGCCCGGGAGGTTGATGCCAATGACCAGGAACACCGCCATCGCGACGAATGCAAGCCCGGTCAACAGGTCGGTTCGGATGCGGGGCATGAAGTGGGCGGCCGTGCGGCCGATCTGGTGCCCAGCCACCGACATCAAGAACGTAATGAGCCCGAACAGCGGCGGCGCGATCCAGGGAGAGAATCCAGCGATGCCAAGGGCGGCGCCCGCGGCCACGTTGTCGACGCTCAACGGCAGGGGCAGTCCGCGAGTCGCAAACCGTAGGTCCGGGTCCGCATGCTCGGATGTCAGCAACGACCGGACCACGACGAACAGGCCGTATAGTCCAAGGCCAATCGCCGCGATGATGTCGGCGGTGGAGCTGATCTTGTCGCTCAGGTAGTGGCCGACGAGGATCCCGACCAGCGGCGCGACGCCATCCCACAGACCGAAGATCGCGGAGGTCTTTACCGACCGCAGGAGGGTCGGCTTGAGCCCTCCCAGCACGATCGAGGTACGGAAGTTGTCCAGGCTCAGCGTGAACCCGAGCGAGAGAAGCGCGAACATTGGTTCTTTCGAAGGCGGTGTCGAGGCCTGCGATCTGTCACGGCTCGGGTGCCGTGACAGATCGCATGTGGCTTCGGTCGCTGTGCGCTACTCCGGCAGCGCGAACGCGAACAGTGCGGACCCACCCGCCTGCGCGAGCGCCCCGGGGTAGAACCCCTCGGTCCAGGCGCCGTAGCCGACGGGAACGGCGATGTACTGCCGCCCGTCGACGCTGTAGGAGCAGGGACTCGAGTGGTGGCCGCTACCGCACGTGAACTGCCACAGCAGCTCTCCACTGCTGGCATTGAACGCCCGGAAGATCCCCGCCGGGTCGCCGGCGAAGACGAGGTCGCCGGCCGTGGCGAGCACTGACGCGGTCATCGGGTGCTCATTGCGGAAGCGCCACTTCTCCTGACCCGTGGCCGGATCGATTGCGGACAGGTAACCGGCGACGTCCTCGGTGTCCACCGCGACGCCGGCGCCCCAGTACGGGATGCTCTCCTTGAACTCCCGGCGCCGCCGCGTGGCCGTCGCTCCGACGTCCTGCACCGGGGCGTAGAACAGACCCGTCTTCGGGCTGTAGCACGCATGCGTCCATTCCTTGGCGCCGGCCGGGCCGGGCCAGAAGTGGACGGGATCCCCCTCCTTGTCGGGGAACACGCGCGGGGTCACCTTGCCGCTCGAGTCGATCTCGCCCCACGTGATGCGGTCGACGAACGGGACGACCCGGATCAGGCTGCAATCCGTCCGGTCGAGGACGAAGAAGTAGCCGTTCTTGTCGAAGTGGCCGGAGCATTTCCGCCCGTCCATCTCGAACAGGATGTTCTCCATCGTAGAGTCGTAGTCCCACACGTCGTGCGGTGTGTATTGGTAGTGATTCTTGATCTGGCCGGTGTCGGGATCGACCGCCACGACGCAGTTCGTGAACAGGTTGTCGCCCTCGCGGACTCCCCCGTCGAAGTCCGGGCAGGGGTTGCCCGTGTTGAAGTACAGGAGGTTGAGCTCCTGGTCGAACGTGGGCGTGGTCCAGCAGTTCGCGCCGCCTCGAGCCCAGGCCTCACCGTCGGCGGGCCAGGTCTCAGATCCGGGCTCCCCAGGCTTCGGGATCATGTAGCAGCGCCACACGCGCTCCCCGGTCTCGAGCTTGAACGCGTCGGCATGGCCGCGCACTCCGAACTCGCCGCCGGAGCTCCCGACGATCACCATGTCCTTGACGATCAGCGGGGCGACCGTCGCGCTCTCGCCGGCCCGCACGTCGCCGTACACCTGGTCCCAGACCAGCTGGCCGGTCGTGGCGTCCAGCGCGATCACGTGGGCGTTCAAGGTCGTCATGAAGACCTTGCCGGCCGCCACGGCGCAACCGCGGTTCACGTTGCCGCAGCACAGGCGCACGTCATACGGCGACGCGCGATGGTAGCGCCACAGCTCTGCCCCCGTCTTGGCGTCCAGAGCCCATATCCAGCCGTCCCAGCCGGTCACGTACATGATGCCGTCAACGACCAGCGGCGACGCCTCGAACGAGTACGTCGAGGCACCGGAGTGCATGCCCACCGAGCCGCACTGGAACACCCATGCGGGGCTTAGGCTCTTGACGTTCGAGGTGTTGATCTGGTCGAGCGTGCTGTACCGCTGCCCGTCGTAGGCGCCGTAGTACGTGAGCCAGTTGTGGGGCTCGGCATCGCGGCCCTTGAGGATCCGGTCGTAGTTGACGCCTTTCGCCACCGGCGGTGCACTGCCGACGTATCCGGGGCTCAGATTCCGGAAGTCGACGGCCTCGCCTGCGTCGACGTACTCAGTCTCAGTTGCCATCCACTGCTCCTTTCTATGGCCGCGGCTGGGGCGGACGGTCGAGCTTGGCTTCGTCCGGGGTGTCTCCCCCGACGACGATCGTGCCGGTCAGGCCGCCACCCTCGTCATTGCCCGTCCGGGAGCCATACCAGTAGTAGCCCGGGCCGTCGAGTTCTAGGGTCGCCCTTCCTTTCGAGAAGTTCACCAGCCAGATGAACTTGGCATCGCCGTTGCAGGGCAGGACCGCGCAGTGCGAGTTGTTGTCGTCGTTGATGATCTCGAGCTCGAGGGTTCCCCCATGCGGAAGCACGAGGACGCCGGGGTCGAACACCAGCTCGTCCATCGGGATCCGGACGGTGGCGTGCATCTTGCCGCCGGCTCCCTCCTCGGCCATCCCGACATTCCCGCGGCCCAGGATGCGTCCGATCGTCACCCCGTTCTGTTTTGCCAACCCTTCGATAACGCTCTCGTCGACAGTGGCAGCCACAGCGACTCTCTCCTTCCATCCGGAAAATGGGTACGAAAAAGCTAACAGTGGTGCGACCTTGAGACAACCTGACCGTCAGCGGATAACATCCTCTAACCCCGTGGTCAGGGTGTGTGACTGCCCGGTCGGATAGGTAGTAACACTACCCAGTCAGTCAGTGTCAATATCCGGTCGGTCAAGTTCACCAACCGGATGGTCAAACAGTGACCGTCCGGCCGCTGTCAGCCGAGCGAGATCGTCTCGGCACCGGCCACGCGCAAATAGTCAAGTACGGTCCCGCTCGATTCGCGCAACCTCAGCGCCTCGACGAGGGCGGCGTTCCCGCCGCCCGCCAAGCCATCGGCCAGCAGCGCGCCACCGCGTGCTGCGGCACTGGACCGTCCCGGAATAAGCGGGACCACCGGGGCCACGCCTTCTAGTGATGAGGCAAGGCGCGCGACCAGGCCGGGCAGGCGTGCGAGCCGGCCGGAGACGACGATCTCGTGCGGCGCCGGCACACTGACCGACAGGGTGCACACCGCCTTCACGGTCGCCTCGAGCAGAGCCGTCCAGCCTTCGGCGTAGGCGGGCGAGGCCCACAGCGCTTCCAGGTCGGTCATGTCAAGAGTGCCGGACGGATCCAGCGCTCCGCCGCTGTACAGGGTGTCCTTGCGCAGTGCCGGCCCGAGCAGGTAGGCGAGCTCGCCGTCGAGGGCGCCGACGGCGCGCGCCCCGAGCGGTCCGGACGACCCGCCCATGCCGTCGACGATCTGTCCCCGCTCGATCGCGATCGCCGCGGTGAACGCGCCCCCGAGCTCCAGCAGGACCATCGCCGTCTCGTGCACGGGGATCGTTCGGCGCCCCGCTTGGTCGGCAATCGCGCATGCCGCAGCGCACACCTTGTCGGCGGTCCCGAGGTCGATCCGGTTGTACTTGCGGTGCCGCGGGACGGTCGCGAGATGGATCACGCCCGGACCGAACACGACCGGCATGCCGCTTCCGGCCAACGACCGCAGCAGTGATCGCATTCCGCCGACCCCCGCCTCGGATCGCGACTCGTCGGGCCGCACCAGCACCATCTCGGCGAGCTCGCGCTCACCGACGTCGGCAGCAGCCACCAGCGGAAGGCCGTAGCCGCTCGGTCCGTACACCGCGTCATACGGACCGTGGCGCGCGAGCGCCTCGAGCAACGGCTTGCTGTCCTTGCTGAGCGAGCCGGTCTCGAACACCTCCTCCACGACCGGTTCGCCGTCCTGCAACACGCACAGGTCGAACGACACCGTGCCCGGGTCGACACCGGCTACCCGAGGCATATCATGGGGCCTATGAGCTCAACGAAGGACAAACCCCGCACCTACACCGAGGACGAGATCCCCGCGAAGTTCGCCGAGTACGGCCTCGACAGCTGGTACTACGAGGACAAGTGGATCCGGCGCAAGTACAACACCGACGGCTGGCCGACCACACTGATGGCCGTGAATGCCGTGGGTTACCTGTGCGAAGCCGCCGGACATCACGCCGATCTGAACGTCACCTGGGGCAAGCTCTGGGTCAAGCTGGCCACGCACTCCGCGGGTGGAATCACCGACAAGGATTTCACCCTGGCGCGCAAGATCGAAGACACGATCCTGTGGCGCCCGGACGCCGACGGACCGCTCGACGGTCCGATGGGCAAGTTCGTGTTCTCAAAGTAGGGATTTCACAAGGCTTCGAGGGCGACGTCGTAGACGCCCTCGAGATCCAGCACCGTGCCCTTGGTCTCGAACATCCGGCCGATGCAGGACTTTTGCAGCTTCATCTTCGGGCCACCGACCGCCAGCGCACCGAGCTTCAGAACCCCGTCTTCCTCCTCGAGGCTGTCGCCCCGGTCTACGCCTTCGACCCCGACCGGCTCCGCCGCCGAGTAGTCGACGACGACCCGCACGCCGTCCTGCGCCCAGCCGCTCCGGCGCAGGATCTGCGTCCCCGCGGGGCCGGCGGCGAACACGACGGCGCGATCGGCGATCCCCGCGTCGAGCTCGTCACTCGATCCCGGCTCGACGACCTCGAAGCCTGCCTCCTGGGCCACCGGGACGCCCGACGCACGGCGATAGGAGCCCTTCATCACGTCGGGCGGGAACGTGAACATGGTCACTTCGGCGCCCTCGCGCTTGAGCAACTCGGCTGTGCGCAGCCCGACGGGTCCGACACCGATCACGGCGGCCCGGCTGCCCTTCAGAGTCACCGCGCCGCGGACCTTGGCGACGGCGGCCGCGGCGGTCGTGTTGGAACCGTCCGAGTCGAGCATGATCGACGGGTTAAACGGCTTGAAGAACAGCTTCCGCGCGGCTTCGAACACCGCCTCGCCGGCGCGCACCTTCGACCCACCGACCCAGAAGGCGGTGTTGGCGAGGCCGTCGGGGCCTCGCGGGAAGATCGCGCCCTGCACGACGTCGGCCAGGTTGTCTGGCGTGATCCCGCCGTACCCGACGACCACGTCAACGTCGGCGTCATAGGCGGCAATCGCGTCGAACGCGCTCGGATGCTCGTCGGTGTCCAGCTGGATCAGGATCTTCTTCATGAGATGTCCTCCCGTCGGGGCTCGGGAAAGCTCAGGATGCCCCAATCCAGAGGGCCCTCCTGGCGATAGCTCTTGTGCAGGCCGCGCGCGATCGTGGCCTTCATCAGCTCCTTGCCGAGGTAGAACGCATGTGTCGGGTCGTCCACGTCGAGCTGATCGAACACTGCGTACATGTTGGCTTCGCGGACGAACCGCTCGCCGTTGAACGCGTATAGCCAATCCGCATCGGCGAACAGACGGTAATTCGCGTCCGAGATCTGGGCCTGCATCGCGCGCAGCTCCTCCTCCGTGGGCGCGCGGAGCGACTCATCCTTGCTCGTGACCAGACCTGAGTCGATGTGCTTGGGCGGCCGCGCCTGCCGCTGTGCGAGGTGCATGATCTGGGCGGCCAGAACGGTCTCGCGAACAACTCCACGTGCCCACCCGATCACCTCGGTCGTCAGCACCGCGCCGATCCCGACCTCCTGGCAGAAGCCGATCAACAGGGCGGTGACACCGGTCGAATCAGCCTCGGTCAGCTCGGTCAGATTGCCGATCCCCATCAGCATCTCGGACTCTGGGTGGCGCCGTCGTACCTCGACGTACCGAGCCAGCGACGCCGCGAAGCCGGAGTTGATCGGCGCCAGAATCGAGTCGAGCAGGTAGGGGCGATCAAGCTCCTCCATGCGCGCCGCCATGCGACCGAGCCCGTCGAGGTCGCCGGGGTCCTCGGTGATCAGCACCGGGGTCGCACGCAATTCGGCGGCGATCTCGATCGTTCCAGGAGTCAGGCTGAGCACGTAATCGACGCCGGCGGCATCGGCCATCCTGATGTGCTCGGGATCGAGCGTGTCGATGCTGACTGACAGCCCGCGCTCGCGCAAAGCCGCGATCGTCGTCGGGCCCTCGTTGAGCCATGAACGGTCGAGTGACAGGCCGAGGTCGATCACGTCCGCGCCCTCCGCGCGGTAGGCCTCGGCTCGTTCGATCACCTGCTCCCGCGTCAGCGACTGCACGTCGTTGATCTCGGCGAACACCCGCACGTCCCGCGGGCCGAGCTCGGCGCGAATCGCCTCGCGCCCGTACCACTCGGGCAGTGCCCGCACGTCGGCCGGGCCCTTGCGCACAGGCAGCCCGGTGGCCTGCTGGAGCGTGTCCACGTCGCCCTCGCATAGCCCCGGGATCACGATGTTGTCGACGCCGGCCGGCACCTCGAGCCGGCGCGCGATCCACCGCGTCGTCATCAGCGCCGCGACGCTGATGTTCAGCACGGCGACTTGGTGGTCGATCTCGAGCTCGGCCGCGATGTTGCGGACGGCCGGCTCAGCGAGGCGGCCCGTGACGAACAGCGTGTCAGCCAACGACACCGCCGTTGACGTTGACCGCCTGACCGGTGACGAACGCCGCCGCAGGCGAAGCCAGCCACACCGCTGCGCCCGCGATGTCCTCTGGGCGCCCCCAGCGGCGAAGCGGGGTGCCCGCGGCAACCCGTTCGTAGAAGGCCCGGTCGGTCCCTGCACCGTACGCCGTCTCGACCCACCCCGGACACAGCACGTTGACACGGACGTCGGGGGCGACCGAGCGCGCGAATGACTTGGAGAAGCCGAGCACGCCGCCCTTTACGGCGGCGAACAGCTCCGGGTTGTCACCCGCCATCCCGTCGGTCGTGGCGTGATCCCAGCCGATGTTGATGATGCAACCGCCCGGCCGCATCCGCGGGGCGACCAGCCGAGAGCACCGAATCGTCGCCTTCAGGTCGACGTCGATGAGCACCTCGAGCTTGCGCTCGTCCGGCCAGGATCTCGCCTCGCCGGTCAGCACGTCGGCGCCGGCGTTGTTGACCCAGACGTCGACGTGCTCGAGGGCGGCGAACGCGTCACGAACGACCGCGATGCAACCGTCCAGCGTACCGAGATCAGCCTGCAAAAGAGGATGAACCGGGCCCAGCTCGCTCGCCAGTGCCTCGGCAGCTTCGGACGACCGCCAGAAGCCGATGCCGACACGGGCGCCGGCGGCGGAAAAGGCCACCGCGATGGCGCGGCCGATCCCTGAGCTCGCGCCGGTGACGACGGTGCGCAGACCGGCGAGCGGCAGCTCTCCGGTCTGCGCGGTCAACTGCTAGCCCTCGGCGCCGCCGGCGAACGGGTGACGCGCCGCCGGCGTATCGGCGAGCACCTTGTCGGTGCTCGGCTCGCCGCCCAGAGCGCGTGCGATCGACGTCTTCACGGCCTCGTAGTTCCAGTCGTAGATCTTCTTGTCGTCCTCGGCCTCCCAGTGGATGAACACACTGACGACGATGCAGAGGTCGTCGACCTGGTCCCTTGGGATGACGCCCTCGGCGACCGAGTCGACCACGGCGCGAGACACCGCGGCCTGAGCGGGACCGAACAGCTGCACGGCCTGCTTCGCGCCCTTGATCGTCACCTTGTTGCTGAGCACCGTGTCCGGCTTGGCCGGAAGGTTGGGGGTGACCACGGCGAGCAGGTTCGTGTGACCTTCGGACTCGTTGACAAAGGCGTGAGCGAATGCTTCACCGACCGGTCCGCTCTTTGACCCGAGAAGCAGGTCGATGTGGGCGACCTCGTTACCTTCGCCTACCAGAGCCTCGCCGGTTGCCAGAGTGATGGCCATGAAGTGAGTCTCCTCTCTCCTATCGTATGGTGACGCGAGTGGACGCAACCCTAGCTCACTCCAGACTGAGCCGGGACTTACTCGCGCATGACGTCCAATTAGCGTGCCTGCTCGAGGTGTCAGCAGCCAAGCCAGGCAACATCACGCCGGCCCACGATTTCTCCGACACGACGTACGCCGACATGGCGCGCTCAGCGCTGGCGCTCGGTGTGGCGTTTGCCCGGCGCCGGGCCCAGCGACGGCGCGTAGGCGAGTTGATCGCGGACGGGGTGAGCGCGACCGCGCGCGTCACCGGCGCCAACACCAACCTCGGGATCGTGCTCCTGCTGGCGCCGCTGGTTCGCGCCGAGGCGACGCGACCGGCCGACGAACCGCTGCGGCCGGCGACCGAGCGCGTCCTCGCGGAGCTCGGCGTCGACGATGCCGAGGCGGCCTTTGCCGCGATCGTCGCGGCTCGTCCGGGCGGCCTCGGCGACGCTCCGGACCACGACGTCAGGGAGCCGGCACGCGTCACGCTACGCGAGGCGATGGCCGCCGCCGCCCACCGCGACAGCATTGCCTCGGAGTACGTCACCGGATACGAGATCGTGTTCGACACCGGCCTGCCGTTGCTGACGGAGGCGCTCGGCGACGGCACTTCGACACTCGATGCGATCGTGTCGTTGCACGTCGGACTGCTCGCCACCCGCCCGGACACGTTGATCGAGCGCAAGGCGGGCGCACCGGCCGCGCGGGCGGTGACCGCGGCCGCACGCGAGGTCCGGGCCGGTACGAAGTCGCTCGAGGAGTTCGACGCTTGGCTTCGTGGGCCCGACCATCGGTTGAACCCCGGAACGACCGCCGACCTCGTCGCGGCCACGCTGCTCATCGCCTTGCTCACCGGAGTTGAGCTCCCATGAGGGTGCTCGTCGTCGCCGTGAGTGCCCGCATGCTGGCCGAGCTCGCGGCCGCCGACGGGTACGAGGTGATCGCGCTCGACCGGTTCGGCGACGCCGACCTGCGGGCCGTCGCGCCAGGGGCGACCGCGCCAAACGGCGAGGCGCTGGCAGCGCTTGCCGGCGACGTCGAGGCAGACGCGGTCGTGTACGGCGCCGGATTCGAGAACCGCCCCGATCTCGTCGCACGGCTGGCGGACGGCCGCGAGCTGTTGGGGACGCCGGCCGGGCTACTGACGTTGGCGCGCGATCCGTGGGCCGTGGGGGCGGCCGCGCGGGCGGCCGGGGCACGCGCACCCGAGACGCTCGCGTCGATGCGCGAGCCTCGCGACGGAGGGACCTGGCTCCGCAAGCCGCGGCTGGGCGGCGGCGGGCGCGGGGTGCGACGGTGGGCGGGCGGCCGCCTGGAGACGACGGAGATCCTCCAGCGCAGGATCCACGGACGCTCGTGCTCGGCGGTGGCGATCGGCGACGGCCACCACGCCACGGTGCTCGGCCTCACCGAGCAGCTGCATCTCCGGCCGGGCTTCGGGTGGATGGGGAACGCGACCCCTCCGCGCCTGCCGGACACGGAACTCGCCGAACTCGACGGTCAGCTCCGAGCCGTCTGCGACGCGGTCGCTGCGGGCTTCGGAGTGCGCGGGGCGTTCGGCGTGGACGCGGTCTGGGACGGGCGCCACGCCTGGGTGCTCGAGGTCAACCCGCGTCCGCCCGCGTCGCTCGAGTTGTTCGGGCCGGGCAGCTTCGAGGCGCATGTGCGGGGAGCGCGGTGCTTGGAGCTCCCACGCGCCGGCGCGCCCCCGGCGACGACGTGTGCGAACGTCAAGCTCGTGCTGTTCGCAAGCCGCGAGCTCCGCGCCCCGGATCCCCGCTGGTGGCCGGCAGACCTGGTCCACGATATCCCTCGTGCCGGCGAGACGATCAAGCGGGGTGCACCCGTGTGCACGCTCGTTTCGACTGATGTCAGCGTGTCCGAGTTAGGCGAGCGCGGAGCGGGTCTGCTGGCCGGACTCTACGAACCGGTGCTCGCCGGTGGCTGAGTTCGGCCCCGTCACCTGCGCTGGCTGCAGCCTGCTGTGCGACGACGTAACCGTCGATCTCTCGGTCGAGGGCGCGCGTCTGCGGCCGGATTGCCGGCTCGGAGCCGATTGGTTCTCAGAACGCGCGCTCCGGATGTCGGGTGCTCCCGCCGCAACCATCGACGGGGAGCCGGCCGACGTGGAGTCGGCGCTCGCCCGGGCCGCAGAGCTGCTTCGCCGAGCGCGCCACCCGCTCGTGCACGGGTTCGAGGGCGCCACCGTGGAGGACGCGCGGGCTGCGATCGCACTGGCCGACCGACTCGGGGCGCTGGTGAGCACCCAGTCCCTGGCGGACGCGTGGCCGGGCGCGCCGGCGGTGCCGCTCCGCGGCGCCTCGACCGCGACCCTGGGCGAGATACGCGATCGCTCGCAGGTGGTCCTGGTCTGGCGTGAGGACCCGGAGACCACTCATCCGCGGCTACTCGACCGGCTCGGCTTCGGGTCGCTCTCTGCCGAGCGTGTGCTGGTCGTCGTTGACGACCGTGACACGGCGACCGCCGGCCGGGCCGACCTGCGGCTCGCGTGGCCACGCGAGCACGACCTCGACGCGCTCGTGACCTTGCACGCGTTGCAGCGGGGGCTCCCAGTGCAGGCCGGCGAGCTGGGCGGGCTGGCCGAACGGTTGCTCGCGGTGCCGCACGCAGCGTTCATCTATGGACCGGGCCTGACCGCGGGCGTCAGTGGTCAGCGGCGCGCGCTGGCGCTTCACGAGCTGGTACGGGCGCTGTGCCACGACCGACACGTGGTCACGCTCGAGTTGCTCGGAGCCTCCGGGACCAGAGGCGCCGACGACGTGCTGGCGTGGCAGTCCGGGTACACCGGGAAGGTGGACTTCGCCTCCGGCCATCCGGAGATGGTCACGGCCACTGAGCCGATCGACGATGTCGATGTCACGCTGCTCGTCGAGCATGGGCCGGCCGACGCGGGTGAGATCGCGCTGGGGAGCCTCGCGGCCGGACCGGGGGTCGAGGTCTGGATCCGCACGGCGGCCGCCGGCGTGTCGGCCGGCGGTACCGCGCACCGGCTCGACGGCGTCCCGCTGACCCTCCAAGTGGTGCAGCCCGACGACGCGCCGACGGCGGCCGCGCTGCTGACGCGGCTCCTCGCCGAGGTCGGCACATGACCGAGATCCGGATCAGCGGCGGCGCCGTCCACGACCCGGCGAACGAGGTCGACGGCGAGGTGCGCGATGTGTGCCTGAAGGACGGCAAGGTGGTCGCCGACGTCGGCCCCGAGGCCCGCCGCATCGACGCTCGCGGAATGGTGGTCATGGCCGGCGGCGTCGACATCCACGCTCACATCGCCGGTCCCAAGGTGAACGCCGCGCGCAAGCTCACGCCCGACGATCGCCGCGACGATCCGCTGGACCGAACAGAAATGCTCCGGTCCGGGACCGGCGGCGTCGTCCCCTCGACGTTCGCCACCGGCTACCGCTATTCGCTGCTCGGCTACACCACGGTCGTCGAGGCGGCCGCGCCGCCCCTGGCCGCGCGCCACGTGCTCTCCGAACTGCGCGACACGCCGATGATCGACAAGGCCTTCCTGATCCTGATGGGCAACAACCAGGTGCTGTTCGAGCTGATCCGGAAATCAGGCCGCCCGCCCGGCGCAGTCTCGCCGCAGCTGCGCGACGCGATCGCGTGGTGGCTCGACGCCACCGGCGGCTACGGGGTGAAGCTCGTCAACCCCGGCGGCGTGGAGCGGTGGAAGCAGGACAACGGCAACGTCCACTCGCTCGACGACGAGGTCACCGGCTTCGATGTGACCCCGCGCCAGGTGCTAGAGGCAATCGGGGGCGCCGTGGACGAGCTCGGCCTGCCTCATCCAGTCCACGTCCACGCCAACAACCTCGGCATACCGGGCAACGCCGACACCACGCTCGACACGATGCGCACGCTGTCGGGGCGCCAGGCCCACTTCGCCCACCTCCAGTTCCACTCCTACGGAGGCAAGCCCGACGGGTTGCCGCGTTCGAGAGCACCGGAGCTGCTCGATTACCTGTCCGATCATCCGGAGATCACCGCCGACGTCGGCCAGGTGATGTTCGGGCCGGCAGTGACGATGACCGCAGACGCGGCCGTGTCGGCCGTCCTCCGCGACCTTGGCGCGGACAAGTGGATCAACCACGACACCGAGGTCGAGACCGGCTGCGGGATCGTCCCCTACCGGTATCGCGCCGGCAACTACGTGCACGCGCTCCAGTGGGGCATCGGGCTCGAGCTGTTCCTCCTCGGCCGGAACCCCTGGCAGGTGATGCTGTCGACCGACCACCCCAACGGCGGTTCGTTCCTCTCCTATCCGAAGTTGATCCGCCTGCTCATGGACCGCGCCTTCCGGGAGGATCAGATCGGCCGCGCGAACCAGCGGGCGATCCGGCGCACCGCCCTGCTCGACGGGCTCGACCGCGAGTACACGCTCAACGAGATCGCGATCATCACGCGCGCCGCGCCCGCGCGCCGGCTCGGCCTGCGCGACAAGGGCCACCTCGGGGTCGGCGCCGATGCCGATGTCACGGTTTACGTCGATCGCACCGACCGCGAGGAGATGTTCGCCACCCCCCGCTACGTGATCAAGGGCGGTGAGGTCGCGGTCGAGGAAGGCGAGCTGCGCCGCACCGACGACGGACTGCTGCTCTCGAGCCGGGCCGCGTTCGATCCCGAGGTCAGCCGCGTGCTCGAGCCGCTGTTCGGCGACCGCTACACCGTGGCGTTCGAGCACTATCCCGTCCGGGAGCCGGCGCTGCGCGAGCCGGTCCAGATCGTAGAGGCGGCACGATGAGCGGGTACCTGCTCGGCGACACCGACGTGGATGACACGTTCGCCGAGGCCTTTCCGATGCGCTACGCGCGCGTCGTGATCACGGCCGCCACCGACGGATGGGCGCTCGAGGCGGCCCGTTCGATGACCGGCTTTGCCACGTCGGTCATCGGCTGCAAGTGCGAGGCGGCGATCGAGCGTGCGCTCGCCTCGGATGAGACACCCGACGGCCGGCCGGGGATCGGCGTGCTGCTGTTCGCGATGGACCGTGAGGGCGTCGGCAAGCGCATCGTCGAGCGCGTCGGCCAGAGCGTGATGACCTGCCCGACGACCGCATGCTTTGACGGGCTTCCCGGGGCCGACAGCACGTCGCCGCTCGGCGCGACCCTGCGCTACTTCGGCGACGGCTTTCAGGCCAGCAAGGTGATCGCCGGACAGCGCTACTGGCGCATCCCCGTGATGGAGGGCGAGTTCCTGGTGTCCGAGTCCGTCGGGGTTGGCCGGGGGGTCGGGGGAGGCAACCTGGTGATCGGCGCGGGCGACGAGGACGTCGCGCTCGCGGCCGCCGAGGCGGCGGCGGGCGCGATGCGCGGCGAGGGCATCGCGCTTCCCTTCCCAGGCGGGATAGTCCGCAGCGGCAGCAAGGTCGGCGCCCTCACCTCCAAGTCCATGCCCGCCTCGACCAACCATCAGCTCGCGCCCACGCTGCGCGCCCAGGCAGACGACACGCTCGTGCCCGACGGCGTCGGCGCGCTGTTCGAGATCGTGATCGACGGCGTGTCCGAGGAGGCCGTCCGCGAGGCGATGCGCCGCGGCTTGCACAGCGCGGCGGGCGCCGGCGCGACGCGCGTCACCGCCGCCAACTTCGGCGGCAAGCTCGGTCAGTTTCACTTCCCGCTTTCGGACCTCCGCGACCCGCCGTGACGCTGACCCTGACACTCCGGACGCAGCCGCCTGCTCGGGTGTTCGCCGCGCCGCTGATCCCCGAGCGTCTCCGTGGACGGGGCGCCTCAGCGGTCGAGGCCATCGAGCTCCGCTGCGGCGGCGAGACGGTCGCCGCCGGTGATCTGTTCGAGGTGTCCGGGGCGGGCACCAAGGAGGAAGCCCTCGTGCTCGCCGGCGATCTGCGCCAGTTCGACTGGATCGGCGCGCGCATGTCGAGCGGCGAGATCGTGGCGCGCGGCGATGTCGGCTCATGGGCCGGCGCCGAGATGTCCGGCGGGGTGCTGCGGATCGAGGGAGACGCCGGTGCGCGGCTCGGGGCCGCCTACCCCGGCGCCCGGGTCGGGATGACCGGCGGCGAGATCGTCGTGACCGGCAACGCCGGCGAAGAGGCCGGCGCGGGCATGCGGCGTGGGCTGGTCGCGGTCGGCGGGCGAACGGGCAACGGCGCCGGTTTGCGGATGCTGGCGGGCACGATCATCGCGCTCGGCGGCATCGGCGATGAGGCGGGGCTCGGCAACAAGCGCGGCAGCCTGGCCTCCGGCAGCGCGCTCGAGCCGCTCCCGAGCTACACCTACGCCACCCGGTTTCATCCGCCCGCCCTACGGATGCAGCTGCTCCGGGTGCGCCAGTTGGGGCTGACGGTCCCCGACGCACTTCTGAGCGGACCCTGGTCGCGCTGGTCCGGCGACGTCACCGAGCTCGCCCGCGGCGAGATCCTGATCTTCGACGAGAACGAGGAGGGGGCGTGAGCCTGTCGATGAACGAACGTGCCGCGGCGCTCGTGGACGCCATGGTCGCCGACGCCGATGCGCTCGGGATCGAGTCCCGTACGCTCGACTCGGGCGCGCGAGTGATCGATTGCGGCGTCCACGCCCGCGGCGGACTGCAGGCCGGCCTGCGGTTCGCGGGCGCGTGCATGGGTGGGTTGGGCCGGATCGACCCGGCGCCGGTGTCCGTCGGCGGACGGACCTGGCCCGGGGTCGCCGTCGCGGCCGACGATCCCGCCGCCGCATGCCTTGCCGCGCAGTACGCCGGCTGGAAGCTCGAGCACGGGGATTTCTTTGCGATGGCCAGTGGCCCGGGGCGCGCTCTCGCCCGCGCCGAGGACCTGTTCGATGAGCTCGCCTGGCGCGAGCAAGCCGACCGGGCGGTCCTGTGCCTCGAGACCCGGGAGGACCCGCCGGCAGAGATCGTGGAAAGGGTCGCCGAGCGTTGCGGCGTCGAGGCGTCCGCGGTCACCTTCCTGATCGCCCCCACCGCGTCGATCTGCGGCTCGCTCCAGATCAGCGCCCGCGTGGTCGAGACCGCGCTGCACAAGTTGCACGAGCTCGGAGTGGATCCCGCGCGCATCCGGCAGGGCTGGGGTTGCTGCCCG
>Ga0335077_10003974_pt1 | contig 17980 bp, 25 predicted proteins | sample Lox_Sample_31_FD_207151 | JGI IMG/M metagenome (GOLD analysis project Ga0335077, IMG submission 207151) | Soil microbial communities from Loxahatchee National Wildlife Refuge, Florida, United States - Lox_Sample_3.1 | ecosystem: Environmental > Terrestrial > Soil > Wetlands | place: USA... | reverse complement strand
CCAGCCCGAGCGCCTGGGAGGCCGGCCCCTCACACCAGGTGGACCAAACACAGGGGGCTGGTCAGACTCGTCTACCGAAAATATCCGCTGCCGTGACCCCTGAAATGTCTCCAAGCCGCGCAGATAGGGGAAGCCCAACTGGAGTGATCAACGAGCTTGCACAAGCCGAGGGCGCTCACATCGATTCCGCGAATCTTCTAGACGTCGGTGATCACTTCACCAAGCGTCTGCGTATGCGCTCGTTGCGAGCTCGCGTTTTGCTCTATGCCGGCGATCGAATGCTCCAAGGCGATATTCAGATGCCCATCCCGATCGCAGTGGTGTTAACAAGATCCACACCGAGATCATCGGTCCTGTATAAAGATGCCATTGCCACAATCGACGACACTCGGGTCTTCCCATGGGGTGACTTGGCGGCGGCGGGCGCGGCAGTGAAGAATGAGGAAGTCCAGCGGGCGATCAGCTCACTGCGCCTGCGCGACGGTGAAGAGTTTGTTGCCAGTCGCGAAGGCGGGACCTTTACTTTCCACGCACTCGACGCGAGAGACGCCATTGCTCGCTTGGATGCCGCGATTTGTCTCCTCTCGGTACTTCAGGCGCGCTTCGAGCTTCATGGTGGCAAGTCATTCGAAGCCGGCGAGTCTCAATCCCCGCGGTTAACGCCACTCCCCGGCGTGGACACTCAGCTCGCCGCTGAGGTCTCTAGCTGGGCAATCAGTGATGACGAGAAGCGTGCAGAGATGATCAAAGCCGCGTCGAAGTCTGATCTCGATGTGCTCATCGCGTTCGCGGCGCACCAGGGTGAGAACGTCGAGGGGGCACTTGAGAGTCTGGACGCCAAGGACCCGGAAGCCGCCGCTGAGTGGGGCGCCGTGCTTGAAGCTGCGGCTGAGGCACGACTCGAGCTGGCGCGCCGCAAGTGAAGCGGTCGTGCCGAATCAGGGCTTGGTCGGCATTGACGGCTCCTGACTTCAAACGCGACTTTTCTTGATCCAGTAAAGAAAGTTGGAACCACTCTGCTGGTGTAGCTCGGCGGAGTTCGGATCTGCTCGCCTGAGCTGACGAGATCGAGTTCGGGTCGTCTCCGGCGTGAAGGGCGCCAATATCGGTGTCGGAGGCTTGAGATGAGCGGGCTGGGAGGATCGGCGGCATGGCCTTCTCTTTCCTCTATCTCGCCGTCCGGGCTCTACTGGGCGCGCTGGTTCGTAGTCGGCGCGGCCTGGACGTGAAAGACATCGAGCTGCTGGTGCTGCGACACGAGCTTGCGATCTTGCGCCGCCAGGTTGGGCGGCCTAAGCTCGGCATGGCTGACCGGGCGCTGCTGGCTGCCGCCGCGGTCCATCTGCCTCGCGCACGGAGGACCGCGCTGCTCGTGACACCGCGGACGCTGTTGCGATGGCATCAGGCGTTGGCGCGGCGGAAGTGGCGGCAACCGTCGGGGCAGGTTGGCCGGCCGCCGCTGGCGTCGGAGATCTGCGAGTTGGTGCTCCGGCTCGCGCGGGAGAACCCGCGCTGGGGGCATCGTCGGATCTGCGGTGAGCTGGGCAAGCTCGGCTTCCGCGTTTCGCCAACCAGCGTCCGCCGCCTGCTCGCACGGGCGCGGATGGAGCCAGCGCCACGCCGAGGCGGCCCCACCTGGCGTGAGTTCCTGAGATCACAGGCGGCCAGCGTTGTCGCCTGTGACTTCCTCACCGTCGAGACGATCCTGCTGCGCCGCTTCTACGTGCTCTTCTTCATCGCCCACGCCAGCCGCCGCGTCTGGTTCGCGGGCTGCACCAGGAATCCGACCGGCGAGTGGGTGACCCAGCAGGCGCGCAACCTCGGCCTCGACTTCGGCGAGAGCGGCGTCCGCTTCCTGATCCGCGATCGCGACAGCAAGTACAGCGGCCCCTTCGACGAGGTCTTCCGCAGCGAAGGGCTCCAGATTGTGAAGACACCGGTGCGCGCTCCGAAGCCGAACGCGATCGCCGAACGCTTCGTCCGCACGGTCCGCTCGGAGTGCCTCGACTGGCTGCTGATCCTCAACCGCCGCCACCTTGAGCACGTCCTCCGCGTCTACGTCGACCACTACAACCGCGAGCGGCCACACCGGTCGCTCAACCTGAAGGCACCGACGGCTGACCGAGCAGAGCCGAAACGACGCGGCTCACACGACGACGTCCACCGTCGCGATCGACTCGGCGGACTGATCCACGAGTACTACGAAGCGGCCGCCTGAGCGGTGACACCGATATTGGCGCCCTTCAGGGCTTTCCGCTCCATCGCGGCTCGGTCTGCGACGGGATCCTCACCTGCCATTGGCATCACGCCCGCTTCGACCTTCGGACCGGCGGCACCTTCGACCAGTTCGCCGACGAGCTTCGTCGCTTCCCGGTCACGCTCGACGGCGACGACGTGCTCGTCGATCTGAGCCCGCCCGAGGATCCGGTCGACCATCAGCGCAAGCGGTTGCGCGACGGGCTCGAGCGCGACATCCCGCTGGTGCTGGCAAAAGCAGCGATCTCGCTGCTCGAGGACGACAGGTCACATCGCAAGTCGAGTTCTACCTGCTCCACGCCTCGAAGCCAAGCTCCATCCCACCCAGAGCGCCTCAAGGTGTGCGCCGCGGCTTGAAGCCAAAGCGCTCGCGGGGCCCGACTCGAGGACTACCCCCGGTTGTGACGAGTTCGTCAGTCGAGCTCGGCGAGCAACGTTTGTACGTCGAGCGTTCGCGTGAACATCGTGAACTCGCCCTCCGGCGTCGTCGGCCACTCCTCCTTCGGGCGGTCGCGGTACAGCTCAACGCCGTTCTGATCCGGGTCTCTCAAGTAAATGGCTTCGCTGACGCCGTGATCGCTTGCACCGTCGAGCGGGATGCCGGCTTCGAGCACGCGACGCACAGCGTCGCCGAGCGTCCGTCTGTCCGGATAGCGGATCGCCGTGTGATAGAGGCCGGTCGAGTTGCGCGGCGGCGGCGAGCCGCCCTTCGACTCCCAGGTGTTCAGGCCGATGTGATGGTGGTAGCCGCCGGCGGAGATGAACGCCGCCTGGTCGCCCATCCGAGCCATCACGTCGAACCCGAGCACGCCCTCGTAGAAGGCGAGTGCGCGGTCGAGGTCCGAGACCTTCAGATGAACGTGGCCGACGTCGACGCGCGGGTCGATCGGGTTGTGGGCGGCGCTGGCGGGCGCCGAAGCCTCCTCCATTTGCCGATCGTACTTCGCCGTCCGAGCGCCGCAGAGGGGAGGGCGGAAATCTCGCTCGCAGGGCTGGTCAGTCTGAGGGAAGAACACTGCGCAACATGTTCGTGCGCGTCCGCCGGGGGGTGCTATGGTTACGTAGCGAGTGGCTCAAGATTTGTAGCGGTTATGTAAAACCTGTCCCACTCTGCTATAGATGTGTCGCAAATGGACGATGATGACCATGGAAAAGATCGATGTCGGTGCGTGGAGATAGCCAACGGGTTTCCCTTGGCAGCCGTTTGCGCGAGGTGCGCTCGGCTGCTGGGATGTCACTGCGCGACGTCGAACGCCGCTCGGGACTGCAGAGCGGCTATCTGAGCCAGCTCGAGCGCGGGAAGATCGCTCACCCCGGTCCGCCGGTGCTCCGAGCGATCGCCGATGGCTACGGCGTGCGCTACGAGGACGTTCTCAGCTGGACTGGCTACGCCATCACTGCGGACAGCCCCTCGCCGCGCCAAGCAGCTGCGATGAGCGCTGTCGCAGCGCTGGGCGAACCCAGCGAGGATGAGCTCGAGACGCTTACAGCGATTGTCAACCTGTTGCGAACGAAGCGTCGAGGATGAGAGCCCGGCGCATCCCCTCGCCCTTCGGCTCAGGTGGTCAGGACAGTCTGACTGGCTCCACAACGCCGACAAGGGTTCTGCGAATCACCCACGAAAGGGGCGCAAAGTGACCGTGAAGCGCCACAAAGGCCGCATGAACAGCCTGGCCGAGACGCTGGGCCTCCGGAACAGGCAGCGGGCAGATCGCTCGCTCGGGGCTGCGCGTGAGACCGCTACCACGCCACCTATGGCGACGCTGAGGGAAGACCTCAGTCGCCACAAGATGACGCGCGCAGGTGCCAACGATCCACGCACCTCCACTCCGGCGAGTGACGCTGAGCGGCGCCGCGCCGCGCAGCACGCCGCGGCTCAACTCGGAGCCAAGACTTCCTAGGAGTACGTGCCTTCGGCTAGACCGGCCCTTGCGACAACCGTGAGGGCCGGATCGTGGATCCAGTTTGTTTGCTGTCGGTTCACGGCAAGCACACGCACGTGACCGCCACATCCTGGGACGCCCTTCGGCGCGGCTGCCGTGCCGTCGCTGAAGCGCTGCATATCGATGGTCGTCCGCACCACGAAGGTGGCGAAGTCAATGGCGTCTTGCATCGACAGCGGGTGGAGAACTGCGTACTCGAGCTGTCGGAGGACGATCTTCGTCTCTTCTGGGAAGTCGACGCCTAGCTCACTCAGAAGCTCCCAATCGACGCCCCAGAGGAGTCGATCAGCAGCGTCGGTTAGCCCTCTCCGAACTGAGCCTCTCGTCACCGTCGTCGCCCGCTCGAACGTCGTCGCATTGGGGAGCTGGAGTTCGATGACTCGTCCGACTCCGTCAGCGTCATAGCCGGCCACGAGGAAGCCAAGCTCGAGCTTGTCATCGTCGAACACGTCCACGGCATCCTGCATTCGTTGATCGAAGAAGTTGCCCAAGCGCTCTGCGATGTGGGTGACCTCGAAGTTCTCAGGTTGGGTGATGGCTGCCTTAAAACGACTCACCTTTCCGACGCCGAGGTCCTTTGGATTCTCCAGGGATGCGACGAACTCGTCCATTACCCCGGCGATCGTCCGGTCATCGATGAACGCCCTACCAAAGGTCGCCACGCCGACTCGGTCGCCGATCGCGAATAGCTTGACCGCCGTGTCGGTCGCGATCCGGTGATGATCCCCATCGGAGTGGGTGGAGCGGCTGTCGGCGGCGAGCACCATCCCATCCGGCGCCGCCACGGCCACGGCAATGGTCACGGCCTCCGCCGCCTACTTGGGGTCCGCAGCGGCATCCGCTAGTGCGCCGCTCGCGCCGCCTTGTACTTCGAGCCGCGAGCAAGCAGGTCAACGACGCCGAAGAATGAGTCGAGCAGCGGAACGCCGAAGGCGCCGGCAACGAGGATGAACGACGCCTTCTCTGCTGTCAGATGCATCGCTCCCTGAATCGGCGCGATGGTCGCGATCGCCCAAACGCCGAACGCGACCACTGATAGCACGTAGAAATACCAGCGAGGCAAGGGGGCTTTCTGGGTGCTCTGGAACGCTGCCACGAAGAGATAGAGCACGTTCGCCAGCGCTCCGAGCCCGAGGCCGAACCAGATCCAGTTGCCAGTGGGGTTGAAGGCGGCGAATCCGCCAGCGCTCACGGTGACGACCTCGGCCGGCACGTACTTCACGAGCTTCGTTTGAAGGTCGTCGGCCTTCTGGGGCGCCCCGGAGGTGCCAGAGGCCTGCCGCTCAGCTGTCCGCTGGCGGATCTGATTCTGGACAGCGCGATGAGTCTTCAGGTCAAAGATGCCCGCGCCCTGCTCGCGGGCGGCTTCGGCGTATTCCGTCCGGACCTCCGGGCTGTCATAGACGATCGTGCGGATCATAGGATTACTGTAGTAAACACTTGCACATTCAGTGCGGCTGTTCAAATCCCGAGGAAGACGCATGCGGACTCCTGAGGAGCAGCCGGAACAGCCACGCTCGCGTAGGTTCTGGTGCGCCATTGCAGGCGCGCTCGTCCTGCTGGCCGGCGGCCTGACGGCGCTGGCGCTTGACCGGCTGGCGGGCGTCGTAACGCCCGCTTTACTGCGCCTCCGGGCGGACGGCGGTCCGTATGGCTAGAGCGCGCTCCAGGTACTCGAGAGCGTCGTCCTTGCGGCCGGCAGACTTGGCAATCTCTGCCATCGCGCCGTATGCCTCTGCGACATGGCGGTCGTCAGCTGGGAATGTCTCGACAGCGAGCTCGTAAAGCTCGAGTGCCTTTGTCTGGTCGCCGAGGTCGTTGAAGATCGATGCAGCGACGACGTAGCTGCGGCCTGCGTTTGTCGGGCTCGTGTCGGCGAGCAGCGGCAGGCTCCCAAGAGCGCGGCTCGCTGCCTCCTCCCGGAGGCCGAGTCCGAGTTCAGCCCTGGCTCGTTCGAGCTCGAGCCGGCCGATGTTGTAGCGATTGCCTGAGTCCTGGACGGCGGGCTCCGCCTGGCCGAGCAGAACAAGGGCCTCCGAACTGTGCCCCTGATCGTTCTCCAGCATCGCCAACAGGAGAAAGGCGTTCGCCACATAGTCGCTGTGCTCGGTCTGCTCGAGCGCCGTGAGCGCCAAGCGCACATAGCGGCTGGCAAGCTCCGGCTCGCCCTGTGCCGAGTGCAAGCGCGACTGCGTCCAGTAGACGAAGGCGCGGTCCGCAGGATCCGCCGCCTCCTTTGCATTGTCGAGGATCTCGCTGAGCACTGACTCCGCGGCGCCGTAGTCGCAGCGGTCGATCTGAGTGTTAGCTAGAAGGACGGAGAAGCGAATGCAATCGAGGAGATCGCCGCGTTCCTTGGCGGCGGCTAGGTAGCGGTTGAACAGAGCGAGCGCCTCATCAAAGCGGCCGGTGTGGGCGTACGCCCGCCCGAGGCGATCAGCCGCGACCGCGCTCGACGGGCCTGCTGTCGTGTCCGCAAGACCTTGCTCCAACAGTTCGATCGCCTGTGCGTGATCGCCCGACTCGAATGCGAGCAGGCCAAGTCCAACCCGCGCCTGAGCGACCTGGGCGGGCCGAGAGTCTGCGTCAATGATCGCCTGGTAGGCCGAGCGAGCCTGCTCCCGATCACCAAGACGGGCGGCGAGCTCAGCGGTGAAGAGTGGATCACTTTCGGGCGTATCGCTAGCGCCGGTGGCTAGGTACTCAGCCTGGACGCCGAGCCGCTGGCTGAACTCCCGCAGGATCTGGTAGGAGGGCACACGCGTTCCGCCTTCGATCAGCGAGATATATGCGGCTGTACAACCGGGAAACGCAAGCTGGCGCTGAGTTAGACCCGCAGCCTCGCGCGCTTCTCGAACGCGCTGACCAGCAGCCTTGGGATCGTCCACATGCGTTGACTTGCGCCGAGGCACCGCAACCCACTATATGCACTCCAGTTACGAACGATCGCGACGGGGCGGCAGCGTTCCTCTGCCGCCGCCCCCGTCTCCTTGGCTACGGGCCGGGCCAGCCGCCGCCGTCGGCCATCATGAACGCAAGCAGCAGCGCGCCGAGGACTACGGCCAGCAGTGCGATCTTCGCCTTCACGGGACTGTCCTTTCAGTCGATTGACCGAACAGCCCCGGCCGGAGCGATTACGAGTGTGAGACTCGCACCGGACGGCGTGTCTTCTTTTGTTGACGTTCCAACCGCGTCGGCATAAGGTGGCGCAACTCGCTGTTAAGTCGAGGAGACTGCTGATGCCTCAAGTCCCGGCGTTCCATACAGATCGCCCGGAGTACCCGCCGAGTCACCGTGGCGTCTATCACGACCAATCGGAGTGCGCCTACGGCAAAGAGATCAAGCGCAACAACCACGCCGTCCACGGCACTCATGGGCGGCCGCGCTGCACCGAATGTGCGCGGCTTTCGGATCTGGAGAGCAGACGCGGCTAGAGCGTCGGGCCCTTGAGTTTGCGGCGCAGCGAGAGAGAAGGCGGGCGGCCCCGCTCCTGGCCGCCCGCCCGGCTGCCAAGCATGGGAGCGCCTGGTGGATTGGGTCGCTGATGCCGCCAGCCTGACGGCTCTCGGCTGGCCGGCTCGGTTAGCTGAGCTTGGCCCAGCGCGTAAGGAGCTGCGGCCAGACACCAATCGCACGCGCAGAGTCGACCGATGTCGTGAGGGGCGATCGTCGCCGTGGGTCATGGCGACGAGGCAACTCCCTAGACGTAGGTCCCGGTGTCCGGCTGCTGTGAGACCGTTTCTCAGTGCCAACTCGGCGAACCGAGGCCGCGTTCCGCGACGAGCTTCCGAGGCTCCTCGCGGAACGCCAGATGTCCCGGCGCGAGCTTGCTCGCCGCATCGGGCTCAACCCGGCCTATCTCTCCTTTGTTCTGCAGGGCCGGCGCGCAGCGTCACGTCGCCTGCTCGAAGGAGTCGCGAGCGTGCTTGAGCTGCCTGCCGACTACTTCCGTGAGTACCGGGAGCTCGTTGTAATCGAGACCATCAAGCGCGATCCGGATCTGCTCGAGCGGGCGTACGCGTTCGTACAGCAGCGGGTACGCGGCTAGGGGCCGGTTGGCCGCGCCGAGCTAGGAAACGCTCCCGCTACGGCGAGCGCTGCGCAAGGCAGCCCCGTTTGCGCTCCCACCCGACACGACCGCGAGCTGCGTTGACGCTGAAGTGCCGGCCGACGCGCTCTTCATCCGGGTCCTCCGCGTGGGGCTGGTCGGGTCAGGTCGCGGAGTCGGTCGCCGAACTGCTGCTCGCCGAGGCCGGACTCAACGTCTTCTGGCACATCACTACCGAGGGCGTCCACGGCGTCGACCTTCTCTTTCTCGGCCCCGACGAGAGCGTCCTCGCCCTGGAGGTGAAGGGCTCCTTTCGCGTTGGCGCGATCCCGAGTCTCACGCCTTCCCGGCTGCGGCAGATGAGCCGAGAGTGGCTGAACAGCTCTGACAATCCCGGCATGGCCGAGTGGGGGCTCGAAGCCGAGGATCTCTACGCGGGGGTCTAGCGCACGCTCCGGTGGCGGACGATCGATTCTGGATCAGGGCCGGAAGGCGCACCGATGTCAAGGCGTCCGAGACCCGAATGTCGGTCGCACCCTGCGGAGAGCGCCAGCTGCGCCGCGCCGAGCGAAAGACCTCCACGACCCCAACTCCTCGCATCGCGATTTCTCGGCTCGAGATAGAACGTGGATCCATAACAACTGTGTTCGTTCGGCCAGCTATTGACCCGCGGGGAACACTCTTGTATACCTCCTCCAGTAGGTGTCTGCGGCCACCGGTTCGAGCAAACAACCGAGGAGGTCGCAAGATGACTCTCAAGCGGGCGCTACTGAACCACTATCGGCCGTGGAAGTGGCCAAGGCCATGGGTCTGTCTGGCCGTCCTAGCTTCACTCGCGGCTCTCGCCGCGCCAGTGGCCGCCTATGCGGCGACGAACGAGGACTTCGCACAAGGCTACGCGTTTGTCCCAGGGAATGACTTCTCGCTGAACACGCCAGATCCCGACGGTTACCTAGCCCGAAACTACGTCCGGGTTTACCACTCAACCTCGTACACCTGGTTCGTCGAATACTGCAACGGGTCTGGCTGCTTCGACTACACGAGCAACAAGAGCAATCCGACCCAAGTGACTGCGAACGCGACTGCGCAGGCGTTCTGTGGGACCGATGCTGACGTATCAGGCACCGAGTTCACTTGCCAGACCACCACGCCATGAGGCGCTTCTCGAAACCACACCGGACACCACTCCACGGAGGGAGTCGCAAAATGACCAGAAGAAGGATCCTCGCCGCGGTAGCTGGTTTGTTCTGCGTCTCGGCGACTGCGACGACCTTGCTGATCGTGACCTCAGCGGGGGGCGCGGTTGTTGATACCACGCCGGCTGCCGACGAGATGGCCGTGTTCAGTTCCACTCGCGCAGCGTCGGATGCCTTGCCTCAGACCATCTCTGGCTGGGCCACTGGACTCGAAGCGGGAGCTGCCGGCCTTCCAGCATCGGAGCAGCCTGGAAGTGCACTCCCGAACGAAAGCCGTCTGCTCCTGAGCGGGCAGGGCGATCCTCAGGCTGATCTGTACGCCGTCCCGACAAGCACCGGAGGGGCCTGCTATCTGCTCAGCCTCGGCCCGGCGACGTGCGTCGATACCTTCGCCAGGACGGACGGGATTGGCTGGACAGTTGCTGATCCAGATGCCGTTGGCAGCGGCTCGCCGTTGATGGTCTTTGGCATCGCGCCAGACAGTGTGAGCGGAGTGGACGTCGTCGTCGGTGGGGTCGCTCACCCGGCGACACTCAAGAACAATGGGTTCTTCTACCAGCTTGCAGACCCCAGCGACCTACCGTCGGCCGTCAGCGCCATCAAGGTGACATACACCGACGGCAGTTCGAGCACGATCTCACCGAATCTGGTCGACCCGAAGCCAACTTCGACCGCCGGCTGACGAATCATTGAGGGTCCTGCGAGTTCCGGTCTGACCGAGCTCGCACGCAGGACCCTCCAATTGGTCGTGGGTTGTTTGTCCGACCGAGATCCACTGGGCGTGCGTGGGTAGCCCTTAGCGAGGCTGTCGCATCAACGGGCCTTCGATGTCGCCCGTGGCCACGGTCGTGCCGCCGGCATCCACAACGTCGAGCCGGGCGGGCCAATCCGCTGATGCCTGATCGGTAGCCGGAACCTGATACACGAAGAAGCTGGCGTTGATTGGATCGGAAACTTCCTCGAGCGAGATCGTGGCGCTGTGACCGTTAGCCCAGGTCAGCTGAAGATGATCCGCGGACGAGGGTAGGACGTCCCCGAAGAGCACGATTGGGCCAGCGGCGGTCTGCTCGGCCAAGCTCGGGTCGACCTGCAATGAGCGATCTCGATCGCAGCCGCCTCCGTAACTCTCAAGGTAAAGACAGAAGCCGCCATCAGAAGTCGGCGCTACCCAAAGATTCACGTTCGATCCGTCGACCGTTGCGTTCATGACGCTTCGCGCGGCGCCGCTGACGCCCGGCGCCATCCCTGCCGGCGCACCGACATCGAGCGATGTGAACCCCTCCTGCGCGGGCGCAGGGGCAGCCGGTGCAGAGAAGAAGTCGATGATCTGCCCAGGTAGACCGAACGCAGGCACTGCGACGGCCAGGAACACGACGGCGGTTCCCAAGGCTGCGACCAGGCCGCGCCTTCTGAGTCCGAGGCCCGTGCGAGGGCGGCCACGCTTGCGTGCGCTTTCGCGTTCGACGGTCATCGCTGCCAGAAGATCTCGCCGGGCTACGTCCCGCGCCCGACTGGGGTCATACGACTTAGCGGGATATGCATCCCGCAACAATCCAACTTCATCCATTGGACGTTCCCTCCCTTGCGAGAAGACGCGGGGCCGTGACTGCCGCGGCACGCGTTGTCTTTGCCGAGTCGTCGAGTAGTTGTCGGAGTTGAGCGCGCGCTCGATTGATACGCGACCTGACGGTTCCAATCGGAACCGTGAGCGCGTCAGCGATCTCCTGGTAATCCAGGTCCCCAAGGGCGTAGAGCAAGAGCGGCTCGCGATCCTTTGCCGAGAGCTCGCGCATCGCAACCCCAACTCGCGATGCGAGATCGTCGTCACTTCGGCTGGAGGCGACAGCCGCGCCGGCCGCAACCTCTGTCGACAGCTTCTCCGCTAGAGCGAGCTCTCGTCGACTCTCGCGGAAGTGTTCACGCAGGACGTTCGTTGCGATCCCGTACAGCCAGGGAAGTACGTCTGCCCTATTCGGGTCGTAGCGGCGCCGGTCTGCAAACGCCCGGACGAAGACTTCGGAGGCAAGTTCGTCTCCGGCACCGCCGCCAGCCCTTCGCGCGACGTACTCGGCGATGCGATCGAAGTGCCGCTCGAAGAGCCCAAGGAAGGCCTCGGGGTTGGCTACCGATGATGCGAGCAGCTCCGAATCGGTCCGCAACTCTGAAGTCATCTACCCCTCTATTGTCACGAGGGCCTCGGTTGGTTCGGCGCCCTGTGGAATCGCAGGAGTCTGTGCCCGCGAGGATTAACGCTTAGCAGGCCCGGCGCGAAGAATGTGGATCCGCGCATCCGGCGAATTGCAGGCTTCCTACGAAAGGCGCGCCGTCATCAGGCGGTGGGCCAGCCTGGCGAACGAAGCGGATGCGCGCGCTCCGCTCGAGTGGCGCGTATTTCTAGAGCCGCTTGATCATCGACGCTCGTTGCGCCTCGTACTCCTCGGCGGAGATGACGCCGCGATCGTGGAGGTCCTTGAGCCGGGCGAGTCGAGCCTCGGTCGCGGCGCCGGCCTGCTTTGACGAGGGCGCCTTCGGCTCGAGCCGTTTCTTCAGCCTTGTTGCTCTGCTGAGCGTCTGCGTCCCCTCGGCGTAGCGGATCAGCTGCTGGGCGACCGCTGCGGCCGCCTCCCGCTGATCAGCATCGTCGTTGGCCACGGCAATGTCGGCTGCGGCCCTGAGCGATTCAAACGCTTGCCTGTCCGGGCCGCCATTCTCGATCGTGTCGCGGGCACGGCCGAGATAGACGTTGAACTGCTCGACCGCCGGCGCGTCAGCTCCCTCGTCGATGTCCGGCGGCCATGGCACGCCGAGGGCGTCGTCGACCTGCTGAAGAGCTGGGCCTGGCGACGGTCGACGTTCAGGCCAGACGTGGACGCCGAGGTTCGGGGCTTCGAGGCTCCCGCCGCGGATCACGCCGCAGACGCTGAACGACCTCACGTGAAGAGGATCGAGGACGGGCGCGAGCTGCATGGCGATATGGCGGGCGACGTATCCGACGTGCTCCCCGTCGACAAGCGCTTTCCAGGCGTTCCCGTCGTATGGGTTGTCCGGCTCGCGATCGAAGCTCACCTCGACCGGCAAGAGGTACCCATGCGGCCGCGGCTTGCCAGCCAGCTTGGTCAGCGCGGCGATGTAGTGGCTCTCACCGGCCACGAAGTTGCGGGGCGCCTCCCAAGCGCGCCACGCATTCGTCTCGCGCCAGTCGGTGGGGACATTCGCTTCGGCGAGCTCGTAGTCGTCGGCCTTCCCAGGGGCTGCTGCCTTCGCCCTCGCGGCACCTGCACTTGCCGGCGAGGCCTGCCGGTGGCGGAAGAACGCGAGGACTCCGAGGCCGAGGACGCCGCCGAACACACGGAGGAAGAGCCAGACGAAGAAGCCGACGGCAAGCACGCCGCCGGCGGCTCCTGCGTGGCCGTTGAAGGCGAGCAGGACGCCGATGAGCACGAAGAGCCAGACGACAACACGGCGTAACGGGCGGCTCGGGGAGGCGGCGCCTCTCGAGGTCGCCGCGCCGAGGGGCGAAGAGCGACCGGACGAGCGACGCGGCCCCGTCTGGGAGCGGTAGTAGAGACCGGACCCCGGAACACCGACTGACCTTGTCGACCGGCCGTCCGAGTTAACGGAGACGCGCGCGCCACGAGCTCCCGCTGATATGCCAACGGAACGCTTGTTGACATTCACTCGGACGCCGGGCGCGAGCTTGATCGTACGGCGGAAGCGGAGCGATCCCATTACCGCCAATCGTCCGACGTTTGACCTCTACGGTCAAGGCTTGGCGACGACTTAGCCGTCTCGCTCGACGTTGGGTTTACCCGTGTTAGCAAGGTGCGCTCTTGTGCTATATCCGTACGTACGTTCGTTCTCGGGTTCGCCCGCCGAGGCGAGCGCCATAACACAGGAGGCGAGAGAGGAGAACACGAGATGGCCACAGGAAAGAAGGACGCGTCGAAGGCGGGCAAGCTGCTTCAGAGCCCGAAGACGCCAAAGAACGTGAAGAGCGTGGCAGCGTCAGATCTGGCGCAGGCGGCGCGCAAGCCGAAGAAGCACTCGTAACTGCGGCTGGTGGATAGGGCCGGGATACCGGCCCGTCCGCCGGTAAGGCGAAGAGAAGAGGCGACGAGGGGATGACTCCGCTCGAACTGATTACTCGAGAAGGGCGAGCGCATCGCACGGTTGTGATCCGGGGCTACGAGCTCGACGGCTCGAGCGAGACACGCGAGATAGAGCCCTACTCGCTGCGGTTGAAGCGGCGTGGTTGGCTCCTCTACTTCTGGTGCTTGAAGCATCATGGCCTGCGCTGCTTGTACGTGCAGAACATCGTTGGCGCCCAGCCGACCGGCCGGAGCTTCACGCCGCGACGACCCGTGGAGTTGTGATGGCGAGTGAGGTGCCCGAAGCGACTTTCCACGTCACCAGCTGCATCTACTGCGGCGACACCGATCTCACCGAGGAGCACGTGATCGCGGATTGGGTGGCTCGCGCCTTCGCGCGAAAGCGCCGCCCAGGTCCGAGCCTTGGTGGTGCGTTCGTCGGTCGCGAGCAGATGCGCGTGCAAGCACAGCCTTCCCCGCAGACCGCGAAGGTGGTCTGCGGAGCGTGTAATAACGGCTGGCTGTCCACCATCGACGAGGCTGCCTCCAAGGTTCTCAAGCCTCTGATTCGCGGCGAACGCGCGGTCACGCTGGATCGCGCTGCTCAGACGGCGTTCGGCAGCTGGCTGTTCAAGACAGCACTCACCTTCGACGCGGCGGATGCCGGCAGCGCTGGGCGCCTTGCTCCTCAGCGGGCGTCCTTCCACGCGGCACGGCGTCCGCCCAGCGGCCTGCTGATCTTTGCGGGGCCGGCTCCCGAGATTCCGTGGAGCGTTCCGGGCATCCCGGAAGTAGCAGCTATCCGCCTCTTTGGCCTACGCCCTCTGGACGGCGTATTCAACCTCAACCTTCGTGTGAACAATCCCGACGGGACACCAGCCGAGGCGGCGAAGGCCCCGGTGAAGGTTCCCATCCCTGGCTACCAGATCATGCTCGGCGCGCTCTTCGCCTACATGTGTTCGAGGATCAAGTTCCTCGATCTGAGCGACGACTTCGTGCAGGTCTGGCCGACGGTGGCTGACGAGGTTGAGATCAGGGTGTAACGCCGTGGACGATAAGGAGTTCACCCCTGAAGACGAAGCCCTCATCCACGAGCTACTCGAGGATGTGCTTCGCGATCCCTCGAAGGCCGCGCTCCTCGAGCGTGAGGACTTCCTCGACCGGTTCGAGGCGAGCGTCGGGAAGGCTCTTCGCGAGTCGGGGGACGCCCTACTTCAGACGCTGACCGAAGGAGCTCCCGAGATGCTCGTCGAGCGCCGCGCGCTTCGCGAGGCCTTCGAGGCGGATCTACTCAGCTTCTGGGGCGAGGCGTTCGACCTCTACGAAACGTTTCACGTGTGCTGCAAGGAGGCGGGAGTGGATTTCTTCGACCGCTTCATGCCTGAGGAGGGAGAGCCGCACGACTTCGTCTTCGACTCCCTGATGCGTCTGCACGGCCGGAGTTGTCTTGTCGCGAGCGAGGTGCTCACGCTTCTGCGCGGAGGGTTCCCCTCGGGCGCCCATTCGCGCTGGCGAACTCTCCACGAGCTGGCTGTCGTCGCCTTCTTCATCAGCGAGCACGGGCAGGAGGTCGCCCGGCGCTACCTCGCGCACGACGTCGTCCAGCGGCGCAAGTCAGCGGTGCTCCACGACCGGTACCACGAGCAACTCGGCTATGAGCCTCTTGCCGCAGACGAACGAGCAGAGATCGAGACTGCGTACGTCGAGGCGCTCGAGGAGTTCGGTCCGGGCTTCGGGAAGGAGTGGGGTTGGGCAATCCCGGCTTTGCCGGAGGATGCCCAGCCTGTGTTCAAGGCGATCGAGGAGGCGGTCGGCCTCGACCACCTCCGCCCGCACTACCGGATGGCGAGCGACCCCTCCCACGCCAACGCGCACGCCTCGTTCTCCGACCTCGGTCTACATGATCCGACTGGGATCCTCATCGGGCCAAGTCCATTCGGCTTCGCCGATCCCGGTCAGGGTGCGTGCCTCTCCCTGTTCCAGGTCACCGTGTGCATCCTCAACTACCGGGCCAGCATGAGGGACGCGATGACGCCGATCGCACTGCAGAAGATGTTCGATCAGGTTGGCAACACCTTCCTGCAAGCCCAGCGTCGAACCGAGGCTGCGTTGAAAGCCGGCTACTGGGAGCGCCCACCTCCCGATGCCGCTCCGCCATCGGCCGCAGCCGGCGGATGACGACACACGACCTGAGCGCTGTCCGTCAGGCGAAGAGCGCGTTGATTTGTCGGGCGATGTCGACGAGGAACTGCATCGCGTAGGTTGGCGGGAAGATGTCCGGTGCTTCCGGATGGGCCGCCGCATTCCGAAGCTCCCGCAGAAGATCCCAGCGCTCGAACGCGGCGGCATCGAGAAGCCCGCCGTCGCGCAGCCAGGTGAGTCTGTCGTTGTAACTCGGCAATCGCCCCTTCGATGTTTTCGACCCGCCATGAGCTTCGTACTTCACGCTCACGGCCGCGTCCGCGGTCGTGAACAGTCGCTCAGACCCGACTGCCCAGAGCGGATAGAAGAGCGAGCCGTAGACCATCGTCCCTCGTGCGACGGCGAACAGTCGGCGAACGTTCACCGGCACGGTGTCGTCAAGCTCGACGGCAAGGAGACGCTCCGTCCAATCGCGCGCCGTGATCGGGATCGCACCGACGATGCTCGGTCTTGCCCAGATGCTGCTGTTGTGATCGACCTCCAGCCAGTTCTCGAGCGTCAGTCGCTTGATCCCGAGCTCGGCGTCGATATCAGCACGGAGATCGCTCATGCCTCCGGTGTAGCGGCCGCGTCAGACGACTGCCTCGCTCGGGGCTTGCCTTCGGGCGACAGCGATCCGACGCGCGAACGGCGAGCGCATGCTCAGCTGATGCTCCGCGCGCCTCGCCGCAAGCAGGTGCGGCTGCTCCGAGGACGAACTGCGAGGAGCGCTCGATGTGACCTTGCGTGGCGTAGGCTCGGACCGTCGATGACCGGACACGAGGGAAACGCCTAAATGCACGACGCTGCGATCCGTTCGGCTCTTCGGGCGACTCTCGAGGCCGAGCACGCGAATGAAGAGGCGCTCGTACTTGACGAGCTCGGTCTCTGCCGCGGCCGCGCGCGGGTGGATATGGCGGTTGTCACCGGCGCCTTGAACGGCTACGAGATCAAGGGCGACTACGACCGCGCTGCCCACACCGGCATGGGTGCAGGCGTCCCAGTCTTGACCCCCCCTGCAGGCGCAGGGCCTCGGCGAACCGTAGCCGGCCTTATCGTTTCAAACCATCACACCGGAGCGCCATGCTGCTCCGGGGTCTCGGGCCCTGTGCATACGGCGTCGAGCCTTATCGCTGCCGTCGTCGGGAGAGCTCTCGAATCCGCCGCTCCAAGAGCGAGCGGATGTCGAAGTCGAAGTGGCGAATCAATCGCTCGCCGACCAGGCGCATTTCGTTCTCGTTGAGCTCGCCGAGCGGCCCGGCCGTGCCGATTGCGCCGATGCCGATCGGCACGAGAGCCGGGATGAGAACTGCGCTTTCCTCTGGCAACCGGAATCGTTTCGGGTCGAGATGGAAGAAGAGCGGCTCCTCGTGCTGTCGGATCCGCTCCTGCTGCTGGAGGTCGGTGATCGCGGAGAGGCGACGGAGCCTGACAGCGAGAACCTCATCCCACTCGCTGCGCTCGGGTTCCGTGAGGATCAAGACGGGCCGTGCCTTGGCTGAGATCAGATACGTGAACTCTGCGTCGCCGCCCCCGCGCGAGGCGTTGAGCAGCTGCTCCGCATCGTTGAGCTCGTACGGCTCTCGCCCAGCGGCGTAGATCCTGAAGGGCGGCGCAGGAGCAAAGGGCGCGATCGCCCAGCGAACAGTCCCGGCGAGCCTGCCGGTCGGTAGTCGAGCGCTCACAGACCGAGAATGGCTTCGATCTGAGCTGCGTCCTCGATCGGCTGCTTCGGCCGCGCCTCGTCGAGAAGTCCCTCGAGCGCGAGGTCGTCGAGCGAGATGTGATCGGAAGCGCTGATCTCGTCGAGTTCGACCTCGAGTTGAGCGAGGCGATGGAAGTCGTTGGGATTCACAGCCACCGTCTTCTCCTCTCCGTAGCGCTCATAGATGATCGCTTCGCCGGGCTCCACAACCGGAACCCGGTCCTTCGAGGACTGCTTCGTCCGAACTCTGAAGGCCATACCAACACGATAGCACGACTGTCGTACGACACCGAGCCAGCTCGTACGACATGGCCGGGCGCTTCCTGCCGACTCAAGAGGCAGGAACGCGGTCATCACACCGCGATCCCGCACTCGGAAGGTGCTAGACAGGCTCGCGGCTTTTCATCCCGCGTGAAGCCGCAGGGCGATCGCGAAAAACCGTGTGGGGTGCGCAAAGTCGGTTCATGCGGCGTAGCGGTATTCGTGGATGAGTCCGCCGAGGCGGTCTCGTCTCTTCGGTTCCCCTGAGTGGGCGACGGGATCTTTGCGGGTGGCGGATGTAG
>Ga0335077_10003972_pt1 | contig 17984 bp, 16 predicted proteins | sample Lox_Sample_31_FD_207151 | JGI IMG/M metagenome (GOLD analysis project Ga0335077, IMG submission 207151) | Soil microbial communities from Loxahatchee National Wildlife Refuge, Florida, United States - Lox_Sample_3.1 | ecosystem: Environmental > Terrestrial > Soil > Wetlands | place: USA... | reverse complement strand
TCCTGGACGAAGTCCAGACCGGGATCGGACGGACGGGTCGGCTGTTCGGCTACGAGCATTATGGGATCGAACCGGACGTCATGGTCCTGGCCAAGGGGTTGGGCAGCGGCCTGCCGATCGGCGCGCTGCTGTCCAGGGATTCCGTGGCCCAGGCCTTCACCCCCGGCTCGCATGCCGCCACGTTCGGCGGAAATCCGTTGGTCTGCGCCGCGGCCATCGCGACGCTTGAGGTGCTGTTGGAGGAGGGCTTCGTCCTCGATAACTGTCGCCGGATGGGCGATTACTTTGTTGAACGGCTCAAAGAACTCCAGCACAGGCATTCCTGCATCGCTTCCGTCCGGGGCCTCGGGCTTCTGGTCGGGATGGAGCTCACGATCGACGGGAAACCGATTGTCCAGGACTGTTTGAATGAGGGCCTCCTGATCAATTGCACGATGGACCGCGTGCTGCGCTTCGTCCCGCCCCTGATCATTCTCAAGGAAGAGATCGACCTGCTGATCAACCGCCTGGACGGAATATTAAGAAAGAGAACGGCGTGAAGCCCAAACATCTGCTCAGCCTCCACGACCTCGCCGCGACCGAGCTGACGGGCTTGCTCGACCGGGCCGACCGGTTGAAGGCGGAACGCCGCGCGGGAAACGGACCGCGGCCGTTGGCGGGAAAGACGCTGGGGCTGTTGTTTGAAAAAGCCTCGACCCGGACGCGCGTCTCGTTTGAAGCGGCCGTCAATCAGCTCGGGGGATCCGCCTTGTTCCTGTCGGCCGGCGAGCTTCAGCTCAAACGCGGCGAGACGGCGGCGGACACCGCCCGGGTCCTGTCCCGGTATCTGGACGCGCTGGTGATCCGGACCTTCGGGCAGGATCATCTGGAAGCCTGGGCGGCCGCGGCGTCCATTCCGATCGTCAACGGCCTGACGGATCTCCATCACCCCTGCCAGGCCTTGGGCGATCTGATGACGATCCGCGAACGGTTCGGAGCGCTCAAAGGATTGAGGCTGGCCTACATCGGCGACGGAAACAACGTGGCCCATTCGCTCATCGAAGGCGCCGCCAAGACCGGGATCGAGATCCGCGTGGCCTGTCCGAAGGGCTACGGCCCCGACCCCCTGATCGTGGAGGCCTCCCGGATCGCGGCCCGTCAAACGGGCGCCCGGATTGAAATGACGGACGACCCCCGAAAGGCCGCGCGGGATGCGGATATTCTTTACACGGACGTCTGGATCAGCATGGGGCAGGAAAAAGAGGCGAAGACGAGGCTGAAGAAATTCAAACCGTACCAGATCAACGACAGGCTGCTTTCGGGTGCCAAACCTTCGGCCGTCGTCATGCACTGCCTTCCGGCCCATCGGGGGATGGAAATCTCATCCGACGTCATGGACGGGAAGCAGTCGATCGTTTGGGACCAGGCGGAAAACCGGCTGCATATCCAGAAGGCGATATTGGAATGGTTACTGGGATAAATATCATTCGAGAACGGTACATGCGCGACGCGCTTCCCGTACGCCTCGGCGGTCTGGCGGCGAATCTGGCCCGTATCAAGTCGTTCTCCGATCATCCGGATCACCGGGATGTGGTTGCCGGCATGTTAAACGAGAGCAAGTTCTTCATCGAATGGGCCGCCCCGGACGCGGAACCCGATGCCCAGGCCGCATTGGTTGAACTTCAGATTCAGTTGGCCCGTTGGCAGCGTGCCTGGGCCGACATCTGGGCTGATCCGACCCGACGGAAAGCCGTGGCCGATCAGGCTGGCGAATGGTCGAAGCGTATTCTGGAAATGTCGGGGCTGATGCGATAAACCAGGTGAGATTTAGGAAAAAATCATGAAACCTGATGGCAATATCGCTTTCAAGGTTACTTGGGTCTACGGGGAAAAAGGACCTTTTGCAACACCTTGCACACCTAAAGGACGCGAGCATAACATTGCTGAAGAAAAAAAAGTATGGTGTTCACAAAAGACATGCGATTGCTACAAACTTTATTCTCAGGGAAACAAAGACAGACTCGATCTGAATAGAAATGGCTGGCCTTGCTACGATTCTGCTATTTTTGATAAGTGGGGATTTGGCGGCGGCGTTTATCACAATGGGCCCAAAAAGGATCAAGATATTCAAATCAGATATTTCAAGGAAGGTAAACTTGCCTTTTTTACTTCACGGCACCACGATATGAATGAAGCAAATCGAATTATCGTTGGATGTTTCAGAATTGCTGGCTACCAATATGACTCTGACTTTGACCACAAGATGCTCGTTGCCGGAGACTTAAAATTGCGAGTGAAGGATTTTAATCAAGGACCACGCTACTGGAAATTTCATAAGCAACGTGGTGGCCCACGGTGGGGAACGGGTCTTTTTCGTTATATTCCGGACACTGAAGCACAGGCCATGCTAAAGGCTCTTGAAAAAGTAATACAACAGTAGATGCGCTTGCTCTGAATTTTAACAGATTAGGCAAAGCAATAAATAAAATGGACAGAGAGAAAGCCAAAAAACTTTACCAGAAAGCACTCCATTACATAAAAGAGGCAAAACCTGATGAATTGAATTGGGTAAAACAAATTTCCGGAGCAACACTTGATGGTATTACGACCAAAGAATTTTTAACTGAATACTGTTGGGTCGTCTATTGTTCGGGATTTCGAGTAAAGGTAATCCAAAATAAATTTGGTTCACTAAAGAAATCATTTAGGAATTTCGATTCGAGAAAACTTTATGGCATGCGATCTTTAAATGCTCCTCTTATGGTGTTTAATAATGAAAAGAAGGCCTCCTGCTTTTTAAGAGGAGCAAAAATGGTCTATGAAGAGGGCTTCCCAAATTTTAAACGAAGGCTTAAAAAAGAGGGAATGGACGCTCTATCAGAACTACCTGGAATAGGCGAGATTACCAAGAAGCATTTGGCAAGAAATATTGGATTACTAGATACGGCAAAGGATGATATCTGGCTACGTAGAGTAGCCAAACATCTAAACGCATCCGGCACGCAAGAACTCTCAAACTACCTTTCCAAAAACTGTTCAGAAAAAAGAGGTGTTGTAGATTTGGTAATATGGCGTTTCTGTTCAGACAAAGGCTGGAAAGAATACAACGCAACGTCGTTGAGCGATTTCATACAAAACCTCGATGCTTGAAAAAATGGAATAATCTAAATTGAACACTCCGAAACCCGTTTCAGGAAATAAACCATTTGTCTTCCGCCTCACGAGGGAAAAGCTTGAGGAATCCCGAGGCATGTCGCCCGCGGCGAGGCTTCGGTGGCTTGAAGAAGCTAATTGTTTTGTTCGAAAACTGACAAGCCCGGCGCAACTCGCGCGTTGGGAAAAAATATCAGGCCGCAAGAACGGTTGAGTCTTATTCGATGACCGCAAAAATCAAAAAAGTCGTTCTCGCCTACTCCGGGGGGCTTGACACCTCGGTCGCGATCCACTGGCTCAAGGCCACCTACCGCTGCGACGTGATCGCCTTCTGCGCCGACCTGGGACAGGGCGAGGATCTGGAGGCGGTCCGGGAAAAGGCCCTGGCGACCGGCGCAAGCAAGGTTTATACGGAAGACCTGCGGGAGATCTTCGCGAAGGATTACCTCTTCCCGATGCTCCGGGCCAACGCCGTTTATGAAGGCGGGTACCTGCTCGGAACCTCCATCGCCCGCCCGCTGATCGCCAAGGCTCAGATGGAGGTGGCCCGACGCGAGAAAGCCGACGCCGTCGCGCACGGAGCCACGGGCAAGGGCAACGACCAGGTCCGCTTCGAACTGGCCTATCTGTCGATCGATCCGCAGATTCGAATCATCGCCCCGTGGCGCGAATGGATGCTGGACTCGCGGCAGTCGCTGATCGACTACGCCCGGAAATACAAGATTCCGGTCGCGGCCACAAAGGCCAAGCCCTACAGCATGGACCGGAACCTCTTCCATATCAGTTACGAGGGCGGGATCCTGGAAGATCCGTGGGCCGAGCCGCCGGAGGAGATGTTTCAGCTCACGGTCTCGCCGCAAAAGGCGCCGGACCGTCACGAAACGATCGAGATCGCGTACGAAGGCGGCAATCCCATCGCCATCAACGGGAAGAAGTTCTCCCCGTCCGGTTTGATCACGCGGTTGAACGAACGGGGCGGGCATCACGGCATCGGCCGGGTCGATCTGGTCGAAAACCGCTACGTCGGGATCAAATCGCGCGGGGTGTACGAAACCCCGGGCGGCGCCATCCTACAGACCGCACACCGGGCGATCGAATCGATCACGATGGATCGCGAGGTCATGCATCTGCGCGATTCCCTGATCCCCCGATACGCCGAATCGGTTTACAACGGCTACTGGTTCTCGCCGGAGCGGGAGATGCTCCAGCAGGCGATGGACGCCGCGCAGAAGAACGTGGGCGGGATTGCCCGGCTGATCCTGTACAAGGGAAACTGCACGATCGCCGGCCGGAAATCGGACCGGTCGCTTTACGATCCGGAACTGGCGACCTTCGAGACCGATACGGTCTATAACCAGCGCCTGGCCGAAGGTTTTATCCGGCTGAATGCGCTTCGATTGCAGCAACGGGTGAAGAAAGTGAAATAGCATAAGCGGGTGGCCGGAGGCGGGGCGCCCCATCCGCCCGCAACGGAAATCCCCGCCCAGCGGGGATGCAAGGTCACACCGGAAAGATAAACGGAGTGAGGACGGATGGGCTGCCGCAGGACAGGACCCGCTTATTCAAAGATTATCATAAGTAACGTTGAAGATGAAAAAACAAACCAAAAATAAAAAAATGTGGTCAGGACGGTTCACGGAAGAGACGCACCGGCGCGTCGAGGCCTTCACCAGCTCTCTTCCGTTCGACCGGCGGCTGTTCCGGCAGGACATCGCAGGGAGCATCGCCTGGACCCGCGCCCTGTCCCAAGCCAAGGTTTTGACGAAGGACGAGGCGGACAAAATCACGGAAGGGCTGAAGGGCGTCCGGGAAGCCATCGAGGAGGGCCGGGCCTCTTTTTCCGAACAGGACGAAGACATCCATATGGCGGTGGAACGATTGCTGACCGAGAAGATCGGCGAACTGGGAGGAAAACTCCACACCGGCCGGAGCCGGAACGACCAGGTGGTCCTGGACCTGCGGCTCTACCTGCGGGACGAGATCAAGAGGATCATCGAGGCGATCAAGGACCTGCAGGACGTTTTTGTGGACAAAGCCAAGAGCCATGTCGACGTCATCCTTCCCGGCTACACCCATCTTCAGAAGGCCCAGCCGATCCGCTACGCCCATTACCTTCTGGCCTACTACGAAATGCTGGAGCGCGACCGGCAGCGTTTCCTGGACGGCTTTCAACGTGTCAACGTCATGCCGCTCGGCTCCGGGGCCTTGGCCGGAACGAACTACCCGATCAACCGCGAAGCGTTGGCCGGAGAGCTGGGATTTCCGTCCGTCACGGAAAACAGCCTGGACGCCGTAAGCGACCGGGACGGCGCGATCGAGTTTCTGGCCGCGGCGTGCATCCTGATGATGCATCTGTCGCGGTTCTGCGAAGAACTGGTGTTGTGGTCCACGGATGAATTTGGTTTTTTGGACCTGCCCGACGCCTTTTGTACCGGAAGCAGCCTCATGCCGCAGAAGAAGAACCCGGATGTGCCCGAGTTGATTCGGGGCAAGACCGGCCGCGTTTACGGCCATCTGATGGCGTTGCTGACGGTCATGAAGGGCCTCCCGCTGGCCTACAACCGGGACCTCCAGGAGGACAAAGAGGCTGTATTCGACTCGGTCGACACCGTGAAGGCCAGCCTGTCGATCCTGACCGAAATGATCCAAGGGGTCGCGGTTCGGCGAAAGGCCGCGGCAAAGGCGGCCGAAACCGGTTTCCTTCTCGCGACCGAGGCGGCCGACTACCTGGTCGAAAAGGGCCTGCCCTTTCGACAGGCCCATGACGTGGTCGGCCGGATCGTCCGCTACGGCCTGGATCAAGGGCGGGATTTGAAGCAGCTTTCCTTGAAGGAATTCCAAAAATTTTCGGGCCTTTTTCAGAAAGACATCATCGGCTATCTCGATCTGGAGGCTTCCGTGGAGAGAAAGCAACAAACAGGCGCGACCGCCAAGAAGCGGATCATGGAACGGATCCGCCGGATCAAGGGCAAGTAGATGCGCTTGAAATGGCTACAGCGGTTTTCCCGTGTTTTGGCGATCCCGCTTATTTTGGTGTTGTTTTTTTCCGCCGGATGTGGTAGAAAAGGGGCTCTTATCGCTCCGGAAGACGTCCATTCAAAGGAGCATCCCAGGCCCCAAGGCAACGAACCTGCAGACCCCGGCCCGCAACCCGGGTCGCAATGAGGTGATTTATCATGGCACTGATCCAATTAGAATCGGCCAAGAAGACCAAGAACTTGCTGCTCCTGATCGATCCCTATCCGGAAGACAATCCCTACCGGATCAGCGCCAAGGAGATGCAGGCGATCTGGTTTCCAAAATTGTCGCTGCCCGTCATCGCGTCCCGGACTCCCAAAACCTGGGATGTCCGGATCGTGGACGAGAGCCGCGCGGTCGTCCGGAAGGACATGGTCGACGCGATGATCCGGGAGCGGGGGGCCGAGAACCTCCTCGTGGGGATCTCAACCCAGATGACCTGCTATACCCCCCGGGCCTACGAGATCGCGGATCAATTCCGCGCGCGGGGCGTCAAGGTCTGCATGGGGGGAACCCATGCCACGTATTTGCCGGACGAGGCCAAGCTTCACGCCGACGCGGTCGTGAAGTTCGAGGCCGACGAGATCTGGCACCGGGTCGTTGCGGACTTTGAGCGCGGCGCGCTCCAACCGTTCTATGAAATGGGCGACTATCCGACGATGGAGAACTACGTCCATCCCCGGATCGACCTCCTTCCGAGCGGTTGCTACATGACGAACCAATGTCTCCAAACCACACGCGGCTGCCATTTCGACTGCGAGTTCTGCAGCGTGTCCCCCTTCAACGGGAAGAGTTCCCGCCGGCGGTCGATCGACGACATCATCGCCGAAATCCAGCGGATCAAGGAGTGGCGCCGAAACCAGCTGGTGGAAAAGATGATCCGGGGACCCGTCTGGCACCGGATCGGAACCGGCCTTCGGATCCTGACCGGGATCGAGGACGGAACGATCTTCGCCTTCGTGGACGACCTCCACAACTCGAACCGCGATTATTGCAAAAAACTCTGGACCGCGCTAAAAGAGATGAATATCAAATGGGGGGCCCAGTGCACCCTGTTCCTGGGGAACGATCCGGACATGGTAAAGCTGGCGGCCGACAGCGGCTGCGTCTCGATGTTCGTCGGGATGGAATCGATCAATCAGGACGTTCTGACCGAGATGAACAAGGGGTTCAACCAGGACAAGCGCTACGAGGACCAGATCCAGTGCTTCCATGATCACGGCATCATGGTGAACCCCGGGATCATCTTCGGAGCGGACGCGGACGACGACTCGGTCTTCGAGAATACGGTCGAGTTTCTGATCAAATGCCGCGTGGAACTGGCCTACATCAATATCTCGACCCCGCTTCCGGGGACGGCGCTGTTCGAGCGCCTGAAAACCGAGGGCCGCATCTTCGACTGGGACTGGTCCAAATACGACGGGAAGCACGTCGTCTATTACCCCAAACGGATGACCCCGGAGGTTTTGCAGGAAGGCTTCTTCTGGGCCAACCGCCAGTTCTTTTCGATCTCCTCGATCGCCACCCGTATGTCCTCCACGAGCCAACGGTTCGCCGCGCGCTGGGTCATGAATTGGCGGTTCCGGCAGCTCATCCGGCGGACCTGTCCCGCGGGCCAGTTGTCTCCGCTGGCCAAGACCTTGAAGAAGCTCCATGTGGAGCTTCCCTCGATCGACACGGGCCATCTGATTCCGAACGCCTTGGGCGCCGTGAAGACATCGGTCAAAGAGGCGACCACCCAGATCGACCGCTTCCTCAAAATGAAGGTGAAGAAGCACGAGGGGTTGACCACCCTGTTGATCGAGTTGGAAGGCACCCTGGACCGCTTCAACGTCACCGAGGTCAAGAAACGGATCCTGCGGGCGGCCAACAAGGCGAAAATGGACATCGTGATTAATTTCGAACATCTCAAGTACGCCGCGCCAGAGGCGATCTCAACGCTGCTGGACTGGCGTCCGCTCAAGCATCTGGCCCCCGCGGTGCGGGTCAAAGTGATGAATCTGAAAAACTCCTTCCGGGAGACGGTGGACCATCTTGCATTGTCGGGACGAGAGATCTCGAAGGAGGATCTGTCGAAGCCCAACTATGCATGAGTTTCGGTACCGCCAGAACGAGCTCTACTGCGAGGATCTCCCCGTCAAGACCATCGCCAAGGAAGTCGGCACGCCGTTTTATTTATACAGCGCCAAGACCCTCTTAAATCACTACCGGGCCTACGACGCGGCCTTCGCTTCGATCCCGCACCTCATCACCTTCGCGATGAAGGCCAACTCCAATCTGGCGATCCTGCGGCTGTTCGCCCGGGAGGGCGGCGGCGCGGACATCGTCTCGTCCGGGGAATTGTACCGGGCCCTTCGGGCCGGGGTGGATCCCCAGAAGATCAATTTTGCCGGCGTCGGAAAAACGGCCGAGGAGATCCGCTACGCCCTCGAGTCGAACATCCTGATGTTCAACGTCGAGTCCTCCCAGGAGCTCCGGAAGATCGACGAGGTGGCGGGACGGATGAAAATGAAGGCCCGGGTGGCCTTGAGGGTCAACCCCAACGTGGACCCGAAAACGCATCCCTACATCTCGACCGGCCTCAAGAAACACAAATTCGGGATCAGCATCGACAAGGCCCTGGAGGAGTACAAGCTCGCCGCCACCCTCAAACACATCGAGGTGGTCGGGATTCACAAACACATCGGATCGCAGTTGACCGAGACCGCCCCGTATGTCGACGCCCTTCAGCGGCTCCTGGCCCTGGTGGAGGAACTCAAGCGGATCGGGATACAGATCCGGTACGTGAACATCGGGGGAGGGTTGGGCATTACGTATGATCACGAAACTCCGCCGCAACCCAAGGACCTGGCCCGCGCGATCGGACCGCTCGTGAAGGACCTCAAATGCGTCCTGATCATGGAGCCGGGCCGGGCGCTGGTCGGAAACGCCGGCATCCTGGTCACCAAGGTCCTTTACACCAAGGAAGGGGACGGCAAGAAGTTCGTAATTGTGGACGCCGCCATGAACGATCTCATCCGTCCCAGCCTCTACGGCGCGTTTCATCAGATCCAGCCGGTGACTCTCCGGGGACGGAACTCAATCACGGCCGACGTGGTGGGGCCGATCTGCGAGTCGGCCGATTTCCTGGCCAAGGACCGCGAGATGGAGGAATGCCTCCCGGAGGAATACCTGGCCGTCATGAGCGCCGGCGCGTACGGGTTCGCCATGGCCTCGAATTACAATGCCCGCCCCCGGACCCCCGAGATTCTGGTCAACGGGGACCGCTATCATATCGTGCGGGAGCGCGAGACGCACGCCGATCTGATCAAGGGCGAGCACATCCCGGATTTTTTGAAATAATATTAGAAAATCTTTGGGGCCCTATGCGGCGGGCGGCCGAAGGACAGGACCCGCCGAACGGATGCAGCATATGAAAAAGATTCCCTTTTGGAAAATGAGCGGCAGCGGAAACGACTTCATCCTGGTCGACAACCGCCGCGGCGCGTTGGGCGCGTTCAAGGGCCGGCGGATCAACCGCTTCGCCGCGACGGTCTGCACGCACCGCCTCTCGGTCGGCGGCGACGGCCTGATCCTGATCGAACGGCCCGCGCATCCCCGGCAGGCCCATTTCCGCTGGCGGCTGTTCAACGCCGACGGGACCGAGGCCGAGCTATCCGGCAACGGCGGGCGCTGCGCCGCGCGGTTCGCGTATCTCCGCAAGATCGCGCCGGCCAAGATGGTTTTCGAGACGCTGGCCGGGCCGATCCGGGCCGAAATCCGCGGGACGAACGTCAAGATCCAGATGCCGACGCCGCAGTCGCTCCGGTTGGATATCAAGATCCCGGTTCGGGACAAAACCTATGTCGGCCATTTTCTCAACACCGGCGTCCCCCATACCGTCCTGCTCGTGGACGATCCCGCCACGGCCGCGGTGGTCGAACTGGGGAGGGCGATCCGCCATCATGAGCTGTTCCGGCCGGCCGGCACCAACGTCAACTTTGCGACGGTTCAAACGCCGCGCCTCGCCCGGATGCGGACGTACGAGCGGGGCGTCGAGGACGAAACGCTCGCCTGCGGGACCGGCGCCGTGGCGACGGCCCTGATCGCCGGAGCGATGGGTCGGGGCGCTTCCCCCATGACCCTTCGACAGCAGAGCGGGATGGCCCTCCGCGTTCACTATCGCTGGGACGGGAGGCAGTTCTCCGATGTTTTTCTGGAAGGCGATGCCCGCGTGGTTTATACCGGAGAGATGGGTGATGAAACCCTGTTTACGTAGGGGCGTATTGCAATACGCCCCTACAGGCCACAGGCCGTCCCAGTTCCTGCGGTCTTTCATACCCAATTTTTAACCGACCGGTCGTCTCATGATCCGATTCTGGGCCCTGATCCTCGTCGCCTTCATCGCGCTGCTCCTGTCGGGCAACCTGGTCTCCCTTTATACCGACTGGCTCTGGTTCATCGAGATCGGACACCTTCCGGTCCTGATCACCGGCCTCACGGCCGAGATCAAGCTGGGTCTGGCGTTCGGCGTCCTGTTTTTCATCGTATTGTACCTCAACCTCCTCGTCGCCCATCGTCAGCCGGTCGGCAACCGATGGCCGCGGCCGCCGGAATGGGTCGACCTGGCCGTCCGCACCCAGATCGACCCTCAAATCGCCAGGGGGATCCCGGTCCTGTCGATCGTGGCGGCTTTCTTCGGCGGACTGAACGCGTCCTCTCAATGGCCGGCCTTTCTGCTTGCAAACAACGCCTCCGGCTTCGGAATGTCCGATCCGGTCTTCGGAAACGATTTCGGCTTCTACGTCTTCAAGCTGCCCTTTTTGAGTTTCGCGCAGGGCTGGCTGACGGGCACGCTGATTCTCGTCACGATTCTCACGGCGCTGCTCTACGTTTATCACGGCGGCCTCGGGATCGGTCCGAGGGGGCTTTTGATCGACGGGAAGACGAAGCGCCATTTGACGGGACTGATCGGAGTGATCCTGGCGGTCAAGGCGGCCGGATACCGGCTGTCGGCTTATGAGCTTCTCTCCACGACCCGCGGGGTGGTCACGGGAGCGGTTTACTCCGATGTCCACGCCCGCCTCCCGGCGCTCAACGCTCTGACCGGACTGGCCCTGATCGCGGCGCTGGCCGTCGTCGTCGGGGGTTACGCGCGGGGCTGGCGCCTCCCGGTCGCCGCGATCGTCGGCCTGTTCGCGGTCCAGGTCCTGGGCGTCTCGGTCTATCCCGAACTGCTCCACCGGTTCCGGGTGCTGCCGAACGAGATCGTCTTCGAGCGTCCGTACATCCAGGAAAACATCAAGTCCACCCGCTACGCCTTCGGGCTGAACAACATCGAAGAGCAGGAATTCCCCGCGGAGGAGAATCTCACGCTTCAGGACCTGTCGAGGAACGACGCCACGATCAAGAACGTCCGGCTGTGGGACCACCGGCCGCTGCTTTCCACCTACCGGCAGCTCCAGCAGATCCGGACCTACTACGACTTCGTCGGCGTGGACAACGACCGGTACGGGATCGACGGGGAATACCGGCAGGTGATGCTCTCCCCGCGCGAGCTTTCGTCCCGGAACCTCCCCGGCGGCGCCAACTGGATCAACGAGCATCTCACCTACACGCACGGCTACGGGGTGGCCATGGGCCCCGTGAACCGGATCTCGAAGGAGGGTCTCCCCGAATTCATGATCAAGGACATCCCTCCCGTCTCGACCGTCCCGCTGAAAATCACCCGGCCCGAGATCTACTACGGCGAGCTGACGAACAGCTACGTGTTCGCGAAGACCAAGTCGCTGGAGTTCGACTATCCCTTGGGGGATAAAAACGAGTACACGGTCTACGACGGAAAGGGCGGCGTCCCGGTCGCCTCCCTGGGGCGGAAGATTTTGTTCTCGCTCGCCTTCGGCTCGATGAAAATACTGCTCTCGAACGACATCACCCCGGAGAGCCGGATCCTGTATTATCGAAACATCCTCGACCGCGTCCGCCGCCTGGCGCCTTTCTTAAGCTACGACCACGACCCCTACATGGTCATCACGCGGGAAGGCCGGCTGGTCTGGATCGTGGACGGGTACACCACGACGGACCGGATTCCCTATTCCTATCAATTGCAGGGCCTCGGCAATTACGTCCGGAACTCGGTCAAGGGGGTGGTCGACGCCTACGACGGCACCGTCACGCTCTATATCAACGATCCCGCCGATCCGGTGATCCGGACCTACGCCGACATCTTCCCGGGGCTCTTCAGGCCCCTGGAGGAAATGCCGGACGACCTCCGGGCCCATCTCCGTTACCCCGAGGACCTCTTCAGCGTCCAGGCCCGTCTCTATGCCACGTACCACATGCAGGACCCGCAGATTTTTTACAACCGCGAAGACCTCTGGAACATCCCGTCCCAGGGCGATCAGGACATGGAACCTTACTATACGATCATGAAGCTTCCCAGGGAGACCAAGGAGGAGTTCATCCTGATGATCCCCTACACCCCGGCGAACCGGGACAACATGGCGGCCTGGATTGCCGCGCGGGCCGACGCCCCCCATTACGGGAAGCTGATCGTCTACGTCTTTCCCAAGCAGAAGCTGATCTACGGCCCGCGTCAGATCGAGGCCCGCGTCGATCAGGACGGCTACATCTCCCAGCAGATCTCGTTGTGGAACCAGCGGGGCTCCCAGGTCATCCGCGGCAGCCTGCTGGTGATCCCGATCGAAAACTCGCTGCTCTACATCGAGCCGCTCTATCTCTCGGCCGAGGCCGGGTCGCTTCCGGAGCTCCGGCGGGTGATCGTCGCGTACGGCAATCAGCTTTCGATGCAGGAGAACCTCGAGAGCGCGCTGGCCGCGATCTTCGGAAGCCATCCGGCGATCGCCGCGCCGTCCGAGCAGGCGCCCCCGGCGCCGTCGACGGGGAGCGCGAGGGACCGGATCCGCTCGGCGCTTTCCCATTTTGAGCGGGCCGAGGAGCTGCTCCGTCAGGGGGATTGGGCCGGCTTCGGAAAAGAGTTGAAGGAGACCGGGGCGATCTTGAAAGACCTGGCGCGGGAGGGAAAATGACGTCCCGACTTCCATGGTTGTATTAATCGGCATCGCCACTTTTTTCTCGACGCTGTTGGGCGGCCTCTTCGCGCTCCGGCTCAAAGACCGCCTCCACCTCATTCTGGGGTTCAGCGCCGGGGCGATCATCGGCGTGGCATTCTTCGACCTCATGCCCGAGGCGCTCGAGATCGGAACCCGAAATCACTCCCCCTTCACGATCACGACGGTCATCGCCGCCGGTTTCCTGGCCTACCTGGTTCTCGATCGGGCCGTGATCCTGCACGGCCATCATGAGGAGAAGGATCAACTTCGCCGAGGGAGTCTCGGCGCGGGCAGCCTTTCCATCCACAGTTTTCTGGACGGCGCGGGCATCGGTCTCGCGTTCAAAGTCTCGGCCGGGCTGGGCGCCGTCGTCGCGCTGGCCGTCCTGACCCACGACTTTTCGGACGGGATCAACACGGTCAATTTTATTTTGAAGAATAAAGGGGAAAGGATCCGGGCGTTCCGCTGGCTGCTGGTCGACGCGCTCGCCCCCGTTGCCGGCGTCGTCTCCACGTTTTTCTTTACCCTCGAGGAGGAGGCGCTCGGCCTGCTTTTCGCCCTCTTTTCAGGTTTTTTCCTGTACATCGGCGCGAGCGATTTGCTGCCCGAAAGTCATCACGCCCATCCGGTGAGGTGGACGACCTTCATGACCGTGGCGGGCATGGGGGTTCTTTATCTCGTGACCCGGCTGGCCGGCATCTGACCCGGATGCTCCCGGCCGGTCCGGGCTCAAAGCGTCATGGGGTTCTTCCGTCCGGCGCCGGATCGCGCCGGGCCCTTCCGGTCTTTCCGCGTCTTGGACTTCCCCGGCGCTTCGAAGTATGGCCGCGGCACGTACTTCCGGGCCCGGTCGGCCAGTCCGTTGTAGAACCGGGTCACCAAGGGCTCGGCGCGGATGGAGGACCGGCTCCATCGCTCGATCAGGAGGCCGGAAGAGGAGCGCACGCGGCTCAGCGCCACGTAGGCCTGTCCCGGTTCCCAGAGGGCCGCAAGATCGACGATCATCCGGTCCAGCGAGGCGCCCTGCGCCTTGTGGATGGTGGCGGCCCAGGCCAGCATCACGGGAAAATTCCAGGCGGAGGCCACTTCACGCCCGTCTCCGTCGAGGCACGAGAACTTCTCCTTCCCGAGGAGGATCTCCTCTCCCATCAGCAGACGGACCTCCAACGCGTCCTCCGCCATCCGCCCCACATGCCCGAGGCTGCCGTTGACCCAGCGGAGCCGTCCGGAAACGTCGTTCTTTCGCATCATGACCAGGGCTCCTTCCTTGAGAAGAAGCGCATCCGGAATGGGGACGACCCGCCGCGCGGTTTCGAAATAGCGCTCGTCGCCGACATACCGGGTCGGGAAGATGCGGGCCGGACGGGGAAGCGCGGCGAGTCGGCGGCGGTTGTATTCCTCGGCCTGCGCCCGATGCGGGAACAACCGCGCGCCCTCCTCGTGCTCCGAGGACGGCGCCGTGCGTTGATCGAGGAAGCGCAGAACCTCGTCGTTCACGGTGCCTTCGCGGACGAAGTTGAGCACGGCGAGAAAATTCACGTCCTGCGTGCGCACGACGGTCGTGAGGAGCGCCGGCTGGAAATCGCTCTCCGGCCAGACGGGATGCAAAAAAGCCCAGTCCTTGCTCCGACCGTCGGGTGTTACGGGAGGGAGCTGCGCGAAGTCCCCGACGGCGATCACCCGGAGGCCCCCCCAGGGCGCGTCCAGGCCCCGGGCGCCGCGCGCGACGGTCTCCGCCGCCTTCATCGCGGCGCCGGAAAGCATCGACACCTCGTCGATGACGATGCAGCAGGCCCGTTGAAGCCGGCCGACGACCTTGCGGGTCCGGAGCGCGCGGGCCGCCGCCGCGTCCGGTCCCCCCTCGAGAATGCCCAATCCGAAGAAACTATGGAAGGTCCTCCCGCCGATGAGAACCGCCGCGGCGCCCGTGCTGGCGACAACCGGGAAATCCTGCGCGGACTTCCCGATGAGGTAGCGGTCGAGCAGATAGCTTTTGCCCGTGCCGGCGGCTCCGGTGAGAAAAACATTCCCCTGCCGCTCCAGCAGATCGAGCGCCCTCTTCTGGCAGAGGGTCAGACCGGCTTTTTGGGATCGGTTTTTTTTCATGGAACCCTGCACCCCATCGTTCAGCGCAGTCTTTGACGTCACTGTCATTTCAATCTTTATTATCCATCCCTATTTCTAAAACGTCGGATCAGGCAAAGGCGCGGGCGTCGATCACGGCGCCGTTCTTCGCGCCCTCCACGCTTTCCGCATACGCCCTGGCCACCGCGGCCGCCGGCATCCCGGGTGCGGGATCCATGCCCAGCGCCACGAGCGTTTCCTTGACCCACGGAGGGCTGACCGCGTTGACGCGAACGCCGCGCGGCAGCTCCAGGGCCGCCGCGCGGACGAAGCCTTCGATCCCGGCATTCACGGGACTGATCGCCGCGCTTCCCGGCATGGGTTCAAGGCTCAAAATGCCGCTGGTCAGCGTGAACGATCCCCCTTTCGAAATCTGAGGAAGCCCCAGCCGCACCACGTTGATCTGGCCCATCAGCTTGTTGGAAAAACTGAGCTCGAAGTCCTCGTCCGTCAATTCAATCAGAGGACCGAATTTCGCGAGCCCCGCGGCGCAGACCACGGCGTCGAAAGGGGCCACGGCGTTAAAAAGTTTTTTGATGGAATCGGGAGAGGCGAGATTCACCTGATAGTCCCCCTTCCGGTTTCCCACGCGAACCACGGTGTGGCGCTGCGCCAAGGCGGCGGCCACCGCCGTTCCGATCGTCCCCGTCGCCCCGATCACAATGATTTTCATACCGCACCTCCGATCATTAAATCATTCCGTCTTTCATCCCATCATCCCCGCGCGCGAGGCCGGAGGGGAGCCTTCCGGGATTTAAGTAAAGTGTCCCCGGAATTCCGAGTTTCCTCCTCCAAGCAAAGCGAGCAACCGCTAGGCGATCTCGATGGCCTCCGCCGGATCTTTTGCGGGGAAGACCTTCTTCGGATCCAGGCTTTGAAAAAACCGGATCGCCGGCTCGTCGCTCGTCAGAAGGATCACCGCTTTTCCGGCTCTCACGGCGAGGGCAATCTCCGAGGCGGTCCCGGCGCTCATACCGCAGGCGATCACCAGATCGCTCGTGAGGGCATTGATATTGTTCCGGCCGCTCCCCATGCCGGTGACAATAGGAATGTCGACCGCGGGGGAGGCGCCCTGACGATCGGCCGTCGGAAGAACGCCGATCACGAGACCCCCCGCCTCCTTCGCCCCGCGGCTGACCGCGTCCATGACGCCGACCGAGAGTCCGCCGCTCAACACGGCCCACCCCTCAAGCGCGATCCGCCGCCCGAGTTCACGGGCGTTTCGGCAATCTTCCTCGCTTGCGGAATCTCCCGGTCCCATCACCCCGACGATGATTTTGGCCATTCCATCCTCTCAGCGATAAAGAGCAATATCTAAACCCTACCCCGCCCGCGCGCGAGGGTGTTACGGCTTACTATATTTCTGAATCTCTATTAACGCTTCTCTTGCAGATTTCTCAATCTTTGAACAAACGGTCTTCGCTGACTCAGGGCATTTTGTACCGCTGTTGACGATGATATTTTCAACATCAGATTTGTCAGCGGTCGCATCAATGTGTTTTACTACGAATACAAAAAATTCCTTATCGGATGATGAAAGCTTAATAAGCGCCTTTAATTGACTCCACTGATTTGAAAGCAATCGTACGACCACATCAGAATATCCATCGGCAATAGCTCCGTCATCACAGAACCGAAACTTCTTAAACGATTTGTAAACATCTTCCCAATTAGTCAGCCGTGAGACCGAGCTTTCGGCTTCCATCGCTTCAGCCTTCGTACAAGATCCCTCTTCGGCCACTGCATTACCGCAAAGGAAAGCTATTGATAGTATAAATATTAATATATTCATTTATAAATACACGCAACAATTTTATAAAAAATTAATACTTTCAGAAAGCAATACCGAATTCGAGACTAGAATGCCGCGCCCGAAGTCTTTCATGGACTCTATTTCTTTTATTTACCCTTGAAGGTCCGCACGTATTGGGTAAGCGTCCAAGCCTCGTTATCAGTAATAAGAACACCTTTAGGAAGAGTATGTATGTTGGTCAATGGCATAATGCCAGTACCTGGGATTCCATACCTGATGACCCAGAATATTTCTCCATCCGTTTTGCAATCTTGGAATTTTGGATTCGTGAGATTTCGAGGAGCGGGATCCAGAGATTTTGCTTTATCTCCGTCCCCTTTGCCGCTCAAACCATGACAGGTAAAACAGGTCCCCTTGCCTTCGTATATAGCTTTTCCATCATCAATAATTTTCAGACTGGAAGGAAGCGGGTTTTTCATGGCCTTTACTTGAGCGAGCAGTTCAGATGGCACGAGCACTTTACATGGATCATTCTCAACCCCACCTGTTGCGAACACAGGTAAGGAGCCGAGACTGATAGTGACCATAATTGGGATAGCGATAAAACTCTTCATTAAAGAACGCGGATAACGTGACGGACACTGGATGGATGAGTTTTGAGAGATGAACAAAAAGAGGCCGGGCATGGACAATTCCTCTCCCTCCGCCAGATGGCGCCGCGTGAAAGTTAGAGTCGGCAGGATCGGCCCGCGACGGAGGAATGAGGAGGATTATACCGCTTTAGGCGGGACGGGTCAATATTCCCATCGAAGACGGATGACAGGACGCGCGGCGTTTAGACGGCATCGGTTTCCTCAGCCCTTCCGCCGATTCTCGGAACCCATTTCCCCGTTCTTTTCTTATAG
>Ga0335077_10003970_pt1 | contig 17986 bp, 14 predicted proteins | sample Lox_Sample_31_FD_207151 | JGI IMG/M metagenome (GOLD analysis project Ga0335077, IMG submission 207151) | Soil microbial communities from Loxahatchee National Wildlife Refuge, Florida, United States - Lox_Sample_3.1 | ecosystem: Environmental > Terrestrial > Soil > Wetlands | place: USA... | reverse complement strand
GCCAAGGGTTATTTTGAAGGTCCGGTTCAGGAAGTGTTTGGAGCGGTGCCCTGGATCGACTGCGGTCCGATGCCGCCGCAACCGGGTAATGTCGCGGCTCCACAAGCGCTGAATCAGTTCGACGCGATGATTAGCCTGGCTCTGCGCTTGCCGGCCGAGAGCCTTCGGGGCGTGGAACGCCTCGCGATCGTGGCGCGGTGCGGCGTGGGCTACGACCGGATCGACGTCTCCGCGCTAACCGAAGCCGGCGTGCTGCTCTCGATCACGCCGAAGGGGGTGCGCACGCCGGTTGCCGAAGCCATCCTGGCATTCGTTTTCGCGCTTTCCAAAAACATGTTTCGCATGGACCGTATGACACGCGCCGGCCAGTGGCGCGACCAGCTTGGTGAACTGAACGGCGATGTTCGCGGAAGTGTGCTGGGCTCGGTAGGATGCGGCAACATCGCGCGCAAGCTGTTCGAGCTGGCCCGGCCGCTCGGCTTCAGCCGCCTGCTGGTCTGCGATCCGTTCGTCGAGCCAAGCGAAGTGGCTCCGCTCGGCATTGAACTGGTGGACATAGAGACGGTGTTTCGCGAGAGCGATTTCGTGACCATTAACACCTTCCTGAGCGACGCGACGCGCGGGCTGGTGGGTGAGCGCCATTTCCGGCTCATGAAACCCGCGGCGTATTTCATCAACACGGCGCGCGGGCCAATCGTGCAGCACGATGCGCTCATCAAAGCGCTCAATGAGAAATGGATCGCAGGCGCGGGCATCGACGTTTTTCCCACCGAGCCGCCACCCAAGGATGATCCCCTGTTCGCGCTGGACAACGTGATCCTGGCGCCGCACGCGCTCGCCTGGACGAAGAATCTCTGGCGAGATAACTGCATCGAGGCCTGCGCGTACGTGTTGAAAGTGGCGCGAGGCGAGATCCCGGAAAGCGTGGTCAATCCCGAAGTGCTGCAACGGCCGGGCTTTCTTAGGAAGCTTGAAAAGTATCGCCGAAACGTATGACGCAACCGCTCCCTTTGGTCGCGCGGCTCGGTATCCGACGGGTTTACTGAGCCGCGCCCGGAGGAAGCGGCTAACGCTCAGCGGTCTGGCGGCCGTCTGGCAAGCTCAATGATGGCTCGCAGCGCGGCGGCGTTCTGTTCCGGCGTCGCGATCAAATACCGATGCCGGCCATTTGCATCGGTCGTGAAGTGAGTGCGGCCCTGGTCATCCACAGTTATGACGCCTGAAGCTGAAAGGGAAAATGAATCAGGACGAACGGCATAGAGAGCAGCCGTAGGGTCCCACATGGGGCGGTCATAAGGCATTTTCATGTAATCGCGATACGCTTCCGCGAGCGGGTGGTCTTTCACGTACCCATAGTCTTTGAGAATGCTCACAGCGGGGTAGAGGATTTTGTTTCCGATCTCATAACCGCTGGCCACGATGGGCGTGGGCCATTCCGCGAACAACTTCTTTGCCGCTGGGATGTCGGTGTGAATGTTATATTCGGGCTCGCCCTGCGGGAACGCGCCGCCCATGAGCGAAAGCAGGCGAACCTTGCGTTTCACCAGGTCGCGGCCAGGGAGCGGGCTCGCGTCATCGGGCTTCGAATCGAGCAGCCGGGCGAGGTTCGTGCTGAAGCCGACTTGCACGATGACGGTCTCGCCATCCCTTTCTCGCGCGAGGATGCGGCGGAGCAGACCGACCGCTTCTGGAGCTTCACGCCCGTCGGTAAGATGGTGCGGGTAGACAAAGGAGCCGTCCGGGCGCTTTCGGTTTGCCGGCAACCGGATCATGTTGCTGTCCTCCGGCGTCTTGCCATCACGTACCACCCCGATCGGAATGTTGGCGCGGCCGTAGAAGGTGTCCATCGCGTCGATGAACGGCGCGGCCCACATGTTGTCTTTGGTGACCGTGACCGCTAATAGCTTAGCTTCGCCGCGACTCTCCAGCGCGTGAATCATGGCTAGGGCAACGGCATCGTCTACGTCGTTGCCCATGTCGGTATCGAAGATCAGGCGCACGGGCGGCGCGGCTGTCAATGTGCAGCAGAAGAAGAGAGCGAATATTCGCGACAAATGCATCGACTCTAGATCCTTGCAGGGCCGTCTCCAGCGGGCCGGATGCTACGATAAAGAAATCCCGGATATGCCGTTGCGCTTCTATAATACGCTCTCCCAACAGGTAGAGGACTTCCGTCCGCAGGAAGACAATATCGTGCGCATGTACACCTGCGGGCCCACGGTCTACGACTATGCGCACATCGGCAACTTCCGCACTTTTACCTTTTTCGACCTGCTGCGGCGATGGCTGCGCGAGCGAGGCTACCGGCTCGACCACGTGATGAACATCACGGACGTGGAAGACAAGATCATTCGCAACGCGCTAGCGCAACAAAAATCGCTTGCCGACTACACGGCAATCTACGAAAAGGCGTTTTTCGATGACTGCGCAACCTTGCGCCTGGAACCGCCGGAGCGGATCGCGCGCGCGACTGAACATATCGAGGACATGGCCACGGCCATTCAGAAGCTCGGCGAAAAAGGCCATACGTATCGCAGTGAAGGATCCCTATATTTCCGGATCGCGACGTTTCCGGAGTACGGCCAACTCTCCCACAACGACTTCAGCGCAATCCGCGCTGGCGCGCGCGTGGATGTAGACACCTACGACAAAGCGGATGCGCGCGATTTCGCGCTCTGGAAAGCGCCCAAAGACGGCGAGCCGTTCTGGGATACAGCCATTGGTCCGGGGCGGCCGGGCTGGCACATTGAGTGCTCCGTGATGGCCATCCGCTACCTGGGCGAGACGCTGGACATCCATGCCGGCGGCGTGGATCTGATCTTCCCGCATCATGAGAATGAAATCGCCCAGTCGGTGTCGCTGACGGGAAAACCGTTCGCGCGTTACTGGATTCACAGCGAGTTCCTGCTGGTAGATGGCCAGAAGATGTCTAAGTCACTGGGCAACTACTACACGCTGCGCGATGTGTTGTCGCGCGGCTACCCTCCGGAAGCAGTGCGCTACCTGCTGGCGTCGGTTCCTCATCGCAAGCAGTTGAATTTCACGTTTGAGGGACTGAAGTCGGCAGAGACCTCGGTCGACCGTCTGCGCAATTTCAAGCTGCGCCTGGAAAAGGAGAAGTTTCGCACGGGCAACAATCCAAAGCTGGCCATTCGAACCGCGGAGGCGGAGACCAAATTCAGTGAGAGCCTGGACGACGATTTGAATACCGCCGAAGCGCTGGCGGCAATGTTCGAATACATTCGCGACGCCAATGTGGCCATGGACGCCGGCGATTTTCAGGAAGAAAACGCCGCCGCCGCGCGCGCGTTTCTCGACCGCTTTGACCGCATTTTTGACGTTCTGCGGCCGAGCTCACAGCGCGATTCACTTTCCGACGCGGATGTGGAAGCGAAGATTGCCGCGCGCGCGCAGGCCAAAAAGTCCCGCAATTTCGCCGAAGCAGACCGCATTCGCGGCGAACTGCTCCAAGAGGGCATCATTCTCGAAGACACCAAGGACGGAGTCCGATGGAAAAGAAAGTAAAGCCGCACACTAAGGCCGTGCACGCCGGAGACCGCAAGCGAGCGGGCCGTCATGTTCCGGTCACGACCCCCATCAATAACGCGGTGAGTTACTTCTACGACAACATGGAGCAGCTTGATCGCGTGTTTGGCCGCGAAGAGCCAGGCTTCAGCTATTCCCGTTACGATAACCCGACCAACCAGGCGCTCGAAGAGCTGTGTGCATCGCTCGAGAGCGGGCACGGCGCGCTGGCTTGCAGTTCCGGGATGGCGGCCATTCACGTAGCCCTCCTCACCGCACTCACAGACCGCCCCAAGTCGGTTGTCGCCGCGAATGCCATGTACGGCGCAACCGTGAACCTTCTCATGACGGTGCTCGAGCCGCTGGGCGTGGCCGTGCGATTGGTGGATATCTGCGATCTCAGTGAAGTCGAACGCGCCATTGCCGAAGCCAAACCCGGCTGCGTGCTGATGGAGACCGTGTCCAATCCTCTGCTGCGAGTGGGCCAGATCGACCGCGTAGCCGCGCTGGCGAAAGGCGCCGGTGCAGCCCTGGTGGTGGATAATACTTTCGCCACGCCGCTGTTATTGCGGCCCATTGAGCTCGGCGCCAACTTGGTGGTGCACAGCCTGACAAAATTTATGGCCGGCCATGGCGACGTGCTGGGCGGCGTGGTGGTTTCCGATGCCGCGCATTACGATACGCTGCGCTCGCTCTCCCGCATCTTTGGACCGGTGCTGGGGCCCTTCGAGAGTTACCTCGCGATGCGCGGCATCAAGACTTTCGCGGTTCGCATGGAGCGTCAATGCGCGAATGCATGCCGCGTGGCGTCCTGGCTGGCGGCGCGGCCGGAAATTTCCCGCGTCTATTTTCCGGCGGATCCAGCTCATCCTGATGCTGCCACGATTCACAGGCTGCTCCCCGAAGGTCTCTACGGCGCCGTCGTCAGCTTCGAACTCAAGAATGCCGGGCGGGCGGAAGTCTTCCGCTTCATGAATGCGCTGCGCCTGGTGGTTCCCGCCACCTCGCTGGGGGATGTCCATAGCATGATGCTATATCCCGCAATGAGTTCGCATCGTGAGATTTCTCCTAAACATCGCGAGCGCATGGGCATCCGCGACGGGCTCGTTCGGCTCTCGGTGGGCATCGAGGCTGTAGAGGACATCATCGCCGATCTCGAGCAGGCGCTCGCGAATGTGTCTGAAAAGACCTCTGCTTCTGTTGTGTAAGTTATGCCCGCCTGTGACTCTCAGACACAGGCAATCGATGCGTCATCCACTTGATTACAGGTGAGATTAATTTTTGGAACGCCGCTTGCTCGATCTACGTCGTGCGCGTGTTCGGACAAATGCCGCTGATGGAAATTTCCCGGCAGGGACTGTGCTCGATTGCCGTGCTGACGGGGATCCTGTGGGGCTGCGTTTTCGCCGAAAGATCGACCTTGGCACACGCACGAGCGGATGCCGGGCGCGCTCTCGAGCAGATCCGCGAACTGCAACTCAAGAAACGTATTTTCCCCGTCGCTGCGCCGGTGCCACCGCGGCATCCGACGACCCCGGCTGTAGGGTAGAGCCGCCATCACCAGGCCGCCATCAATCGAACTGCCGTCCATAGGATTTTTACACCGGCCGCGAGGCTCGCGCGCCAGTTTCCCGAAATCTTGCTCGTGCCTACACGGCGCCGGTAGGAAACCGGAACCTCTACGACGCGGAGCTTGTGGCGCAGCGCCTTGATCTGCATTTCGATCGTCCAACCGTAATTGCGGTCGTGCATGCCGAGCTTACGAAGCGCATCGGTGCGAATGGCACGGAACGGCCCGAGATCGGTATACCGGTGGCCATAGAACACGCGGATGATCCAGGTGGCGATCCGGTTTCCCAGCACCTGGTGGGGCTCGAGCGCGCCTTTTTCGGCGTGCCCCAACGTTCGGGAACCGATCACCAGGTCCGCGCGTCCTTGGTATATAGGTTCCAAAAGCTGCACGGCTTCAGCGGGATCGTCGCTGGCATCGGCATCCATAAAAACAACAGCGTCGATGTCTTGTGGCAAAGCGGCGATGGCTCGCAGACACGCAGCGCCGTAACCGCGCTCGGGCTCCGAAACGACCGTCGCTCCGCGCGTGCGGGCGATGTCGGCGGTACGGTCACACGAGCCGTTATCGGCCACAATGATTGCGCGATATAAGTCTCGGGGAACCTGGTCCAGGGTCTGGCCGATGGCCGGCTCTTCGTTCAGTGCCGGCATAATCAGGGCGCAGTTAGCCTTGGATAACGCCGCCATTGCTTTATAATGCGTAGCTGAGGGTTTTTTCACAACACACGAACTCATGGAAGGACAACCTCAGGCGAATTCGGCGCGTTCCGGCATCTTCTCTGCTCTTTCCTGGGTCCGTGATCTCGCCTTTTCCGTTCTGCTTGCCGTCATCCTCATCGTCTTCATCTATCAGCCGGTCAAAGTGGAAGGCACCAGCATGATGCCGGCGCTCACCGATCAGGAACGCATCTTCATCAACAAGTTTACTTACCGGTTCGGCTCGGGCAACATCGAGCGCGGCGACCTGGTAGTGTTCTGGTTCCCTCTCGACCGAAGTAAATCGTACATCAAGCGCGTGATCGCGCTGCCGGGAGACACGGTGCAAATCGATAATGGGATCGTGTTCGTGAACGGAGGGCCACTCGACGAGCCGTATGTTCCCAGCGAATACCGTGACCGGCAGTCGCTCGCGCCGACCACGGTACCGCCGGATAACTACTTCGTGCTCGGGGATCACCGCAGTTCGTCGAACGACAGCCGCGCCTGGGGCACCGTCGAGCGCAAGTACATTTACGGAAAAGCGGTCTTCGTTTACTGGCCGCTCGACAAGATGGGCCGGTTGAAGTAATCACTGCCGGTTGAACAGCCACATCACCAGCGTCAGCACCACGCTCACTAAAATGCAGGTCACGATCGGGAAATAGAACGTGGTGTGCTTGCCCTGAACGTAGATATCGCCCGGCAGCCGGCCGATGCGGAACGGCAGGTGCGGCCCGAGCTCGATGGCGAGGCCGACGAGAACCAGCAAAATGCCAAGAGCGATGATGGTGCGTCCCACACCTTCAGAGTAGCGCCAGCTAGCTGGCGACTCCAACTCCTCTAGCTAACGCCTCCTCAATCGCCTCCGCATCAAACACGCATCCGCCCCACGTCCCTCCACTCGCGTTTTGTAGAGCTGCCCAGAGCCGCGAATCGGCAGGCAATTGAGGATCAGGGGCGAGGTCGGCTCGCAACGGACGCGCCGCCAGCACGCGCGTGCCTTCTTCCGCGCCGAACATGCGTCCGCCCGCTCCCACCAGGTTTACCGATCCCTCCAGCCTCACGCGGTCGATGATGATCTCGATGATGTCGCCGTCCACGAGCTTTCCGATCGGCCCTCCGGCTAGCGCTTCCGGCGTCACGTGGCCGATACACGCGCCCGTGGATACGCCGCTGAATCGAGCATCGGTGATCACCGCGATGTGCTTGCCGAAATCCAGGTAGCGAAGCGCCGAGGTGATCTGGAAGATCTCCTCCATGCCGGAACCCATGGGGCCGCGGCACATCAGGACGACGATGTCACCCGGTTTGATGCCATTTGGGCCCGCATCCTTAATGGCGGCGATGGCGGCTAACTCAGTCCGAAAGATGCGCGCTGGTCCTGTCTTGCGATAAACGCCGTCGGCATCCACCACGCTCGGATCGATCGCCGTGCTCTTGATCACCGAACCGCCGGGCGCGAGGTTGCCGTGCGGGAAAGTAACCGTTGAAGTAAGCCCGCGCCGGCTCGCACCGGCAGGATCCATGATCACGTCGTCAGGATCTACACCATCGCGCGCGCGCAGCACCTCGCGCAGCCGCGCGCGGCGCTCCGATTTTTCCCACCAGTCAAGCATCCGGTGGAGCGTTTCGCCGCTCGCTGTCAGCACATCCAGTTCCAGCAGCCCGGCTCGCCGCAAATGCAGCATGACCTCCGGCACGCCGCCCGCAAGGAAGACCTGCACGGTCGGATGGGACCGCGGGCCGTTGGGCAGCACATCCACGAGGCGAGGAATCTTGCGATTTACCGAAACCCAATCGTCCACGGCCGGCCGCCGCAGGCCCGCGGCATGCGCGATTGCAGGAATGTGCAGGATCAGGTTCGTCGAGCCGCCGAACGCCGCGTGCACGGTCATGGCGTTGCGCAGCGAGGCTTCGGTCAAAATGTGCCGCATAGTAAGGCCGCGCGATTCGAGCGCCAGCACCGCGCGCGCCGAGCGCCGCGCCATGTCGAGCCAGATGGGATGACCCGACGGAGCCAAGGCCGCATGCGTGAGCGTGAGCCCCAGCGCCTCGCCGACGACTTGCGACGTCGCGGCCGTGCCCAAAAACTGACAACCGCCGCCGGGCGTGGCGCACGCGCGGCACAAGCTCTCCGCCGCGTCCTCGAGCGTGATCTGGTTGTGCGCAAAACGCGCACCCACCGACTGCACGCGCCCGGCATCCTCGCCCTCTTCCGCCAACAGCGTGACGCCGCCCGGCACCAGCACGCACGGAAGGTCATGCATCGCGGCCAGGGCCATCATCATCGCGGGCAAACCCTTGTCGCACGTCGCGACTCCGATCACGCCGCGGCGCGTCGGAATCGAACGGATGAGACGCCGGAACACGCTGGCCGCGTCGTTGCGATAGGGCAGGCTGTCGAACATCCCGGTGGTGCCCTGCGTGCGGCCATCACAAGGATCGGTGCAGAAGCCGGCAAAGGGCACCGCGCCCTGCGCCTTCAGTTCCTCCGCCGCTGCCTGCATCAGCAGCCCCACTTCCCAATGCCCGGTGTGATAGCCAAGTGCCACGGGCGTGCCGTCTGGATTGCGAATACCGCCGTGCGTGCTGAGAAGCAGAATCTCTTTGCCGCCGAGTGCGCGCGGATCCCAGCCCATGCCCGCGTTCTGCGCCCAGCCGAACAGATCACCCGAAGGGTGCGCCAGCAGCATCTCCGGAGTCACAGGCAGAGTGCCCTTTGGCCCCGGCGCTTTCGTGCGAATGTCGTAGAGCGAGGCGTCGCCGGAATCAATGATATTCTCGAAGGCTATGGGCATAGGAGAATCTGATCCTACCACCCGTAGGGCTTTCCTCACAGCGCTCAGCGCAGCCTCTTATACACGCATCGCAGGCGCGAATGACCGGGTGCAAGTGGGCTTCATTGGCTACGGGCTCATCGGCAGCGAGCACGTTCGCGATTTCAAAAACCAGCACGACACGGACCTCGCCGCTCTCTCCGACGTTTACCAGCCGCGCTTGGAACAGGGCATTGCGGCTTGCGGCGGCCGAGCTAAAGGGTATGCTGATTTTCGAAAGCTGCTCGACGACAAAGATATTCAGGCGGTGGTGATCTCGACGCCCGACCACTGGCACGCGCTCATGACCATCATGGCCTGCGCAGCGGGCAAGGATGTTTACGTCGAGAAGCCGCTGACGCTTTTCATTCGCGAGGGGCAGTGGATGGTCGAAGCGGCGCGGCGATACAAGCGCGTGGTCCAGGTGGGCACTCAGCAGCGCTCGGGGCGGCACTATCAGAAAGCCGTTGAGATGCTCCGCGGAGGCTATATCGGCAAGGTGACCAGCGCGCGCATGGGATCGTTCCGCAATATCATGCCCGGCTTCGGCTCGCCCGCCGACGCCGCGCCGCCGAATGACCTTGACTATGACATGTGGCTCGGCCCTGCACCCGAGCGGCCTTACAACTCGCACCGCTCGCTCTATCATTTCCGCTGGTTCTGGGATTACTCCGGCGGCCAGATGACCAATCTGGGAGCGCATGAGATCGACATCGTGCAGTGGGCCATGCAAGTCAAGGGTCCGGCGGCGGTGTCTTCGAGCGGCGGACGCTTTGCGCTCGAGGACGATGGCGAGACGCCCGACACGCAGGACGCGCTGTTCGAATACCCGGGATTCACGGCTTTGTTTTCGCTGCGCGAGGCGAGTGCCGGTCATCGCGGCGAAGGGCGCCTCGATTTCTTCGGCACGAAAGGCTCGCTCGGCATCGATCGGGGTGGCTTCGAAGTCTATCCGGACATGAAAATCGATCCTGCCAACGCCATCCCTCAGTTCAATGGTCAACCCGCCGGCGGGCCGAAGCACTCCAGCGTGCAGCCTGAGCCGTGGATCCAACCATTCAAAATGGCCGGATCTTCGCGCGAGCAGCTCGATCTGCACGTCCGCAATTTTCTGGACTGCGTTAAGTCGCGCGAGCGGCCTATTGCCGACGTCGAGCAGGGCCACCAGGTCACCACCGCTTGCCACCTGGCGAATATTTCCCTGCGAACGGGGCGGAAAATCCGCTGGAATCCGGAAACCGGGGAAATCATCGACGATGCTCAGGCCGCACAATGGCTCGAGCGTCCGTATCGCAAACCCTGGGATGAAGTGCTACGGAGTTTTCATCTATGACGCGAAGACAACTGTTGCTGGGCGCTGCCGCCGCCCGCGCCTTCGGGTTCCCATCGACAAGCATGGGCATCGCGACTACTTCGCTGATGACGGCGCGGCGGCCTCGCGATACCTATGAGTTTCTGGAGTATTGCCACTCGCTCGGGGCAGGCGGTATCCAGGCGTCCCTGGCGTCGCTCGAACCCGAGTATGTAAAAAAGCTGCGCGCACGGGCTGAGCAACTCAGTATGTACATCGAAGTAATGGGGGAACTGCCGAAGCAGGACGACACCAGCAAATTTGAAGGGACGGTACGCGCGGCTAAGGACGCCGGAGCGCTCTGTATTCGCAGCGCAGCGCTGGGCGGGCGCCGCTACGAGAACTTCTCTGACCTGCGCACGTGGCAGGCGTTCGTTGCGCAGAGCAGGGCTGCCATCGACCGGGCTCTCGCCATCGCTGAACGGGAGCAGTTGCCGCTGGCTCTCGAGAATCACAAAGACTGGACCGCGGGTGAACTGGCCTCGATCGTCAAGGAGAAGTCGAGCGAATATCTCGGCGTATGCCTCGATACTGGCAACAACATCGCGCTGCTCGACAATCCCACGGACACGATTGAAACGCTGGCGCCATATGCCTTATCGACGCATTTTAAGGATATGGCCGTCGAGCCGTACGCGGACGGCTTCCTGCTCGCCGAGGTGCCGCTTGGAGAGGGCATTATCGATCTGAAACGCGCCGTCTCCGCCATCCAACGTGCGCGCCCCAAGACCCGCTTCACGCTCGAGATGATCACGCGCAATCCGCTCCAGGTGCCGTGCCTCACCGACAAATATTGGGCAACGTTTCCTGAGCGCAACGGCAGGTACGTGGCCGATACCCTGCGCCTGGTGCACGAAGCCGGCACTCACCTGCAGCATTTGCCCACCGTAGACCACGAAAGCCGCGCGGGCCTGCTGCAATTAGAAGAAGACAACATCAAGCAGTGCCTGCACTACGCGCGTACACAGTTAGGCCTGTAGCGCAGGGCCACGCCGCACTTGCGAGGACCTGCGGCTTGTTGCCGCGATCGCAGAAAAAGCCGCAGGCCTACCGCCACAGAATTCGGCAGCCCTGCGCTACATCAAACGCCGGGCGGGTTGTAGAACAGGCAGGCCCGCCTGATATCCTGAAGCTTGCCGCCGCTTCTGAACAAGCTGCTCGCAACACTCGGCCGCCTGGGAACCGCGTTCCTCTTGCTGCTGGCGCTTTACCTGGCATTGTCCTTTTTCGCACCGGGCCGCGCTCTCACCGTGCTCATCGCCCTGGCGATGTACGTGACGGGCTTCCTTTTCGCGCTTCAGCTCATGCGGCGCAATGTAAGGCGCATCATCTGGCGGCTCCGCAATCGCTTGATTGTGGCTTACCTCTTTATCGCGTTCGTACCCATCGTCCTGATTGCGATCCTAGTCGCCATCGCCGGGTATGTGCTGGTAGGTCAGGTGGCCGTCTACCTGGTTAGTTCCGAACTCGACCGCCGCACCTCCGCTCTGAACGGAGTGGCACACCTGTTAGCGGAAACCCCGGCTGACAAACGGCAAAGCACCATGCACGACGTGGTGCCCTACCTGGAAAGTCTCTTCCCGAATGTCGAACTGTTGATTCGTGACCACGGAATCTACCACTATCCGGAGGGTTCGAGTCTCGTGTCACCGCCGGCGCAGTGGAAAGATGACAGCGAGCTGATCATCAAAGACGCACGCCTGCATAGCTGGGCTCACGTGACGCACCAGGACACCGAAGTCACCATCATCGCGCCGATCACTAGCGATCTGCTGTCTCGACTGGCGCCCGGCATTGGCGAGGTGTTCCTGGTTTCCTTCGGTCCTTCGTCCGCCCGTCCACCCTCGCAAAGAACGCAGAAGGCCGCACGCCTTCCGGGTCCGGCAAACAGTCTCGACGTCAACGTGAATGGGTACATGCCGTTGTACTTCCGTTATTGGGATGCGCCAGAGCGGCAAAATACCTGGTTGCTTCTGGTTCGCACGCGCCCCTCCGTGGTGCTCGGCACGGTATTTACTCAGGTCAACTGGGCGCAGGGCGTGCTGGCCATCTTCCTCTTGGTTGCGGGCTTGCTGCTGTTGGTTTGGGTGGTCTCTTTCATCATGGGTGTCTCGCTCACGCGCACCATCACGCGCGCCGTTCATAACCTGTATGAGGGCACCCAACGTGTGAAGGGTGGCGATTTCTCGCATCGCATCGCCGTTGAGGGCAACGATCAACTGGCGGAACTCGGGCGGTCGTTCAACGGCATGACGGAAAACCTCGAGCGGTTGATCGTGGTGGAGAAGGAGCAGGAGCGGCTGAAATCCGAGATCGAGATCGCACGCGAGGTGCAGAGCCAGCTCTTCCCAAGCAGCGCCCCCGCCATGAAAACCATCGAACTGACGGGCGTTTGCCACCCCGCACGAATGGTTTCCGGCGACTATTACGACTTCGTCCGCCTGGGAGATTCCGGTCTGGCGCTGGCCATCGGCGACGTGGCGGGCAAAGGGATTTCCGCGGCGCTGCTGATGGCGGCTATCCAGTCCGCCATGCGAACGCAATTGACCGCCGGAATTCCGGTGCATGCAATGGCCGCCTCCGGCGGAGGAAACAGCAAAGCGCACATCGCCCTTTCAGCAGTTGACTTGGTTTCTCAACTCAACAAGCAGGTGTACGCCAACACCTCGGCGGAGAAGTATGCCACATTCTACTTCGGCTTGTACGATGACGACACGCGGACGCTGACGTACACCAACGCCGGACACCTTCCACCCATTCTGATGCGCGACGGGCAGGCGGAGCGCCTGGACGTCACTGGTACCGTCGTTGGAGCGTTTCCGTTCGCGGCATATGAGGAAAAAAGCGTGGAGCTCCGTCGCGGCGATCTTCTGGTAGCGTTCACCGACGGCATTGTGGAACCAGAGAACGAGTATGGCGAAGCGTACGGTGAAGATCGCCTGATCGACCTTCTGGCGCGATACCAGCATCGTGAATCCAAGGAGATCATCGCGCGTGTCATGGAAACCGTCGAGCAGTGGACCGGCACCTCGGAGCTGTTCGACGACATGACGATCCTGGTAGCGCGAAGCGTGTGATGTCTATGAAAGTCCTCACGGCGGAGCAAATGCGCGAGGTCGACCGGCGCACCATCGAGATGGGCGTGCCCGGCGCGGTCCTGATGGAAAATGCCGGAACACGAGTAGTGGAATTTCTCGAGGAGAAATTCTCGCCGCCCGACGAGCAGCGGATCCTGATTTTCTGCGGCAAAGGGAATAACGGCGGTGACGGGATGGTGGTCGCGCGCCAATTATTCACGCGCCACCGGCCCACATCCCTTCACGTCGTGTTGGTGGGATCCCCGGACCAATTGACCGGTGAAGCCGCGGAGAACTATCGCATGCTCGTCGCCTGTGGCTGCCCGATCCTGCGCGAGGACGCCGCGAATCCAGGCCCCGTGACCCTCATCGTTGACGCACTGTTGGGTACGGGCCTGAAAGGGCCTGCCACGGGCGCGATGCTGGAAGCCATCCGGCGAATCAACACGGGCTTTCCCGGCGCCAAAGTGGTGGCGGTAGATATCCCTTCCGGACTTCCCAGCGACATCGCAACGCCACTGGGCGAATCCGTGCGCGCGGATTACACGGTCACCTTCACTGCGCCGAAAGTCGGCCAGATGCTGCCGCCGAACTGCGAACGCGTAGGCGAGTTGCTGATCTGCCCGATCGGCAGCCGGCCCGACCTGTTCGAAGATGATGACAGCATTTTTCTATCGCTGGTGGAGCCCACGCAGTTCCAGCACCTGTTCGCTCCGCGGCCGCGCTCGGCCCACAAAGGCAGCTTCGGGCATGTGCTGGTTGTAGCCGGCTCTCGCGGGAAAACGGGCGCCGCAGCGATGGCGGGGATGGCTGCGCTGCGCGCTGGCGCTGGTCTGGTGACGGTGGCATCCACCGGACATGCTCTGCCCGTGATCGCGTCGCACGCGCCGGAGTTGATGACGGAGCCGCTGCCTGAAACCGCAAGCGGGGCCATTTCCATGCGTGCATTTGAATCCGGCGCCCTGCCGGCAATTTCCAGAGACAAGACTGTGCTGGCGATCGGGCCGGGGTTGAGCACTGATCCTGAGACCGTTTCCGTGGTGCTGCGCGCGCTGGTCGACTTCTCCCAGCCTGCCGTGGTCGATGCCGACGGGCTCAACGCCCTGGCTTCGGCTCAGTGGAGAGGCGATGAGCGGTTGCGCGTTCTGACACCACACCCCGGGGAAATGGGGCGGCTGGTACGACGACCCGTCAGAGAGATTGAACAGGATCGAGTGGCGATAGCAAGAGATTTCGCCTGCCGCCGTCAAGTGCACCTGGTGCTGAAGGGTTACCGGACGCTGCTGGCATTTCCGGACGGACAGGTGTGGATCAACCCCACCGGCTCGCCGGCAATGGCGAAGGGCGGCTCCGGCGATATTCTCACCGGGATGATAGCCGGGTTCCTCGCGCAGTTCCCCCAGGAGCCGGAACAGGCGATTGCGGCGGCGGTCTATCTCCACGGCCTTTCCGGCGAGATCGGAGCGCGGGAGTTGGGAGAGAAGTGCGTGATCGCGACCGATCTGCTGCGATACCTGCCGGCGGCCATGGAGCAGTGTGCCCACATTCAGGACCGCGTCTGAAGAAGAGACCGTCGCGTTGGGGGAAATGCTGGCGCACGATTTGCCGAGGCGTGCGACGGTCTTGCTAATCGGAAACCTGGGCGCTGGCAAGACGACGCTGGCCAAAGGCATCGTGAAAGGGCTGGGTGCGGCTGATCCGGACCACGTTTCGAGCCCTACATTCACGCTCATTCATGAGTACGGCCAGCCGCTGAAGGTCTACCATGTAGATCTTTACCGTCTGGAACGCACAGCCGAGGCGGCTGCGCTGGGGCTCGAAGAGCTGTTCGAAAAAGATGCGGTTGTGCTCATCGAATGGGGAGAACGGTTTCCGCAGATCATGCCTGCCGAACGGATTGAGATCCGCATCGCTGCCGGCGCCGGGGACCAGAGGGAGATCACGGTAACACCAATCACGACATGAACGAACAACCTTGGGCGTTGATATTGGGAGCAAGCAGCGGCTTTGGCGAAGCAACCGCGCTTGAACTGGCGGCACACGGGATGAATATCTTCGGCGTGCATCTCGACCGTCGTGAGACCTTGCCACATGCGCATGAGGTGCAGGAGGGAATTCGCGCGCTGGGACGCGAGGCCGTCTTCTTCAATATGAACGCGGCGGATGAAGAGAAGCGGCGTGGCGCCATCACCCAAGTCCGCGGCATATTCGAGAAAACGCCGGGTACGGTCCGCGTGCTGCTGCATTCCTTAGCCTTCGGTGCACTCCGCGCGCTGGTCGCGGCCGAAGAGGTCGCCACGCAACGGCAAATCGAGATGACCAGCGATGTGATGGGTCACAGCCTGGTCTATTGGGTGCAGGACCTGGTCGCCAACCGCCTGATGCGCGCTGGAGGACGCATCTACGCCATGACCAGCGAGGGCGGTAGCAAAGCTATCCCTCAGTACGGACCCGTCTGCGCGGCTAAGGCGATCCTCGAGGCCCATATCCGCCAGCTCGCTGTGGAACTTGCGCCGCTCGGCATCACCGCCAACGCCATCATGGCCGGAGTCACCGATACACCGGCACTTCGCAAGATTCCGGGAAATGAACGGCTCATGAGCTTCGCCAAGACCAGAAACCCTCATGGGCGCCTCACCACGCCGCAGGACGTAGCGAAATGCATCGCCGTGTTGTGCCAAGAAAATACATATTGGATGACCGGCAACACGATCCGGGTGGATGGCGGCGAAGGCTCCGCGGGATAATTCACGCGCCTTTTCGTTTTCGTTACCGCTGCAATTTCAGGGCTTTCAGGCTCAACCAAACCCCGGCCACTTGACGGGCGGGCCTATCCTGGAATCAAACGGCGGTGTGCTCGCCATGCCGCCGGCATTGCTGCGCAGCTTACGGTCGGGATGAGGCCGTTCTCCCCCGGGCGGCTTCATCCGAGTGGTACTGATTTCCGGCGCCCCTAGAAAGGCTTGCCCCGTGACTGGCCTTTGTGCCAGATCACGGGGACGGGAGCTCAGAGCCTCGGGTGGAGATGCTGAAATGCTGGTCTACGACCGGCCGCTTTCCTCTTCATTCGGGGCGGATCACCGCGCGCGGTTCCCCTCGCTTGGCGGGAGCCGCGCGTTGACGTCGCCGCCTGACTCGCATTCCCCAAACGACCATCCGGCCCTGCTATCCTGAAACTTAACCCCTACATCCTGAGGAGACAATCCAAACATGGCTGTGAAAGTTGGCATTAACGGTTTCGGACGCATCGGTCGCAATGTAGTCCGCGCGGGCTTGCATAATCCCAACGTCGATTTCGTGGCGGTGAACGATATCACCGACACCAAGACGCTCGCTCATCTTTTGAAATATGATTCCGTCCTTGGCCCTTTGCAGGAAACAGTAACCGCCGAGGGCGACGGGCTGCGCATCGGCAATAAGCACATCAAGGTTTTCGCCACCAAAGATCCGGCGGAGCTGGATTGGGCGTCAGTTGGCGCGCAGATCGTAGTGGAATCGACTGGACGGTTTACCGAAGCCAAAGACGCCGGCAAGCACCTGCGCGGAACCGTTAAGAAAGTCATCATCTCGGCGCCGGCAAAGAATGAAGACATCACCATCGTGCTGGGTGTGAATGACAGCGCGTACGATCCCAAAAAGCACAACATCATCTCCAACGCCTCGTGCACAACCAATTGCCTGGCGCCGCTGGCGAAAGTGCTCGACGACAAATTCGGCATTCAAAAGGGATCGATGACCACGATCCACAGCTACACCAATGACCAGAACGTGCTCGACTTTCCGCACAAAGATCTGCGGCGCGCGCGCGCGGCGTCCATCAACATGATCCCGACTACGACGGGCGCGGCCAAGGCCATCGGCTTGGTGATGCCGCATCTCAAAGGGAAGCTCGACGGCTACTCCATGCGCGTGCCCACACCGGATGTGTCCGTGGTGGATCTTGTCGTGGTGACCAACCGGCCGACGACGGCTGAAGAAGTCAACAGCGCGCTGAAGGCAGCCGCGGATGATGGGATGAGAGGCATCCTGGCCTATACCGAGGATCCCGTGGTTTCGAGCGACATGTTGCACAACCCCAACAGTTCGATCGTGGATGGCGACATGACCAAGGTACTGGACGGGAATCTGGTCCACGTGCTTTCGTGGTACGACAACGAGTGGGGCTACTCCTGCCGCGTGGTCGATCTGATCGAGTTTCTGGCCAAGAAGGGGCTCTAACAGCGCAAGCAACTGATCACGGCGTCCGTGAACTCAGAGGTCGAAGCTTTGCCGCCGACATCGGGCGTCAGATGCTTGCCTTCGGCGTAGACTTTTTCAATCGCTTGTTGCAGGCGCTGCCCGGCCTCGCGCTCGCCGAGATGAACTAACATCAACGCCGCCGATTGCATCAGAGCGGTGGGATTTGCCCTACCCTGCCCTGCGATATCGGGCGCCGTGCCATGCACCGCTTCAAACACAGCGTCCTTTTCGCCGAGATTCGCGCCGGGAACGATTCCCAGGCCTCCTACCAGGCCCGCGGCCAGATCGGAAACAATATCACCGTAAAGGTTCGGCAGGAGCAGAACATCGAAAGTTTCCGGCCGCATGACAAGCTGCATGCACGTGTTGTCAACGATCAGTTCTTCGTACCGGATCTCGGAGCATTCAGCCGCCACCTCCCGGCAGCACTTTAAAAACAGGCCGTCGCTCAATTTCATGATGTTGGCTTTGTGGACCGCTGTGACTTTCTTGCGGCCCTCGCGGCGCGCGAACTGAAACGTGGCGCGTGCAATGCGAAGAGAAGCCGTTCGCGTGATGACCTTCAGGCTTTCCACCACGTCTTTCACAACCTCGTGCTCGAGACCGGCGTACAAATCCTCGGTGTTCTCGCGGAAGATCACCATGTCGATGGGCAGGTCCTGAAATCGCGTTTTCAGACCGCGCAGCATACGTACGGGGCGGAAGTT
>Ga0335077_10003969_pt1 | contig 17988 bp, 18 predicted proteins | sample Lox_Sample_31_FD_207151 | JGI IMG/M metagenome (GOLD analysis project Ga0335077, IMG submission 207151) | Soil microbial communities from Loxahatchee National Wildlife Refuge, Florida, United States - Lox_Sample_3.1 | ecosystem: Environmental > Terrestrial > Soil > Wetlands | place: USA... | reverse complement strand
CATCTGTTTGATCACTCCCTGGTGGGCCGCCGCGGTCAACCGGCGTTCGAGTTTGTCGCTTGCGACGGCCGCCGCGAAGATCGCACTTTCGGCGAGATCGAAGACGCCAGCAACCGCTTCGCGCACGCGCTCGCAGCACGGGGCCTGGTCGCGGGAGACCGTTTATGTGTTTGCCTGCCGAACGGGGCGGAGGTGATCGAACTGTTTCTTGCCTGCGTGAAGCTTGGCGTGATCTATGTGCCGGTGAATGTCCTGTATCGGGAGCGCGAGGTCGGGCATATCGTGAGCGACGCGCAGCCGAAGGCTGTCGTCACGGTCACGGAGCTGTCCGATCTCGTCCGCGCAGGGGCATCGATCGATTCACGACGATCGCCGATGCCGCAGCTCGACGGAGATTCACCGGCGGCCATTGTTTACACATCCGGCACCACCGGCACGTCGAAGGGTGCTGTCCTCACCCACAACAACTTCGCGGTGAATGCGCTCAATCTGATCACGTGCTGGCAGATCTCGAGCGCCGACCGGCTGCTGCTTCCCTTGCCGCTCTTTCATGTCCATGGCCTCGGCAACGGGCTGCACTCGTGGCTCATCAGCGGTTGCCGCATGCGCCTCCTGGAGCGGTTCGAGTACCAGAAGGCCCCGGAGATGTTGCTTGATTTTCGGCCTACACTCTTCTTCGGGGTACCCACGATTTACGTGCGGCTGCTGGAAACGCCCGCGGCGGCCGCGCGCGAGATCGGCGGCGGGATGCGGCTGTTTGTGTCCGGTTCGGCTCCATTGGCGGCGCAGGTGCTGGAAGAATTTCGCGCGCTATTCGGCCACACGATTCTCGAACGCTACGGCATGAGCGAAACGCTGATGAACCTAAGCAACCCGTATCTCGGCGAACGCCGTGCCGGCACTGTGGGCTTTCCATTGCCCGGCGTATCGGTCCGGCTGCTGGATGCCGAGGGGAAGCCGGTCCGCGAAGGCGAAACCGGTGAAATTCACCTGCGCGGCGCCAACGTGTTTTCCGGTTATTGGAACCGCCCGGAAGCGACGCAAGAGGCCTTTCGCGATGGCTGGTTTCGAACGGGCGATCTCGCCATCCGCTCGGCAGACGGTTACTACACGCTGGTGGGACGGCGAAGCGATCTCATCATTTCAGGCGGCTTCAATATTTATCCGCGCGAGATCGAGGAGTTTCTCACCGAGCAGCCAGAGATCGCCGAAGCCGCTGTGGTTGGTGTGCCTGACCGCATCCGCGGCGAGATGCCGGTGGCTTATGTGGTGGAGCGATCGCCAGTCGATTCGCGTGACCTGGAAGAGCGCTGCCGTGCGGCGCTGGCGTCGTACAAGGTGCCGCGTGCATTTATTTCCGTCGGCAAGCTACCTCGGAACGCGATGGGGAAGATCCAGAAGCATTTGTTGCCGCGAACGGAACCGTAGAGTGGGCCGGGGACAGGCAGCACTGTCCACGACGTGCGGGTCGGACGGTAGGGAGCGAATAGATTAGGGACAGTGAAGCCAGTCCCCTGTCAGCGATAGAGGCGGATGAGCCATTCGGCTACGAGCGCCGGTTTGTCCGACCCTTCGACATCGACGGAGATTAGCCAAACAATCTGGTGACCGCCGTCGAATTCCTTCAGCTCTTGTAGCGTGAGGCGCGCGCGAATCCGGGAGCCTTCGGGAACGGGTGCGGGAAATCGGACACGGTTGAGACCGTAGTTGATGCGCATTCCGAAGTCGCCACGAACTTCGACCGCTTCGTTGCTCAAACGGCTGAGCAAGGAGAGAGTGAGAAAACCGTGGGCAATTGTTCTTCCGTACTTGGATTCGGTTTTGGCGCGTGCTGGATCAACGTGGATCCATTGATGGTCGCCCATGGCTTCGGCGAACGCATTGATGCGGTCTTGATCGATCGTCAGCCAGTCTGTTGCGCCGATTTCCTGGCCGGTTAGACGCGCTAATTCCTCGACCGTGACCGTACGGGCCGGCATGACTTCACTCGCTGAGGAACGCCATGGTCTTCACGCCGGAAATATCGAAGCGTTTGCGGCAACGAAGATTCTTGCACGCCACTTTGTCATCCAGCAGCACCATGTAGCTTTGCGATTTCTGAAATCGCGCGCGGTCGCGTTCGTCGGCGCCTTGTGGTATGCGGTCCTTCTTCTTGCGCACCATCCAACGCAGATCGTACATCTCGCTGGTCTTGCAGAAAGGACAATGCAGGCTGGCCGGCTTGGTGGCCTGCGACTCGGTGTAAAAAGCGCGCTCGTCCACTTAGCGGTCCACCAGCGGCACCCACTTCATGCCGTCCGGGTTACCTTTGTACTCGGCGCGCGGACGGATGAGGCGGTTGTTGTGATACTGCTCGAGGACGTGCGCTGTCCAGCCCGACATGCGGCTGATGGCGAAGATCGCCGTGAACAGGTCGACGGGAATGCCCAGCGAATAGTAGGTGGAAGCGGAATAGAAATCCACGTTCGCGTTCAGGCCCTTCTCGTGCTTCACGGTCTCCTCGACGCGCCGCGACATCAGATACAGATCATACTGTCCAGTGCGTTTGCCCAGTTCCTCCGAGAGCACGCGCAAATGCGTGGCACGCGGGTCCTCCGTGCGATAAACGCGATGGCCAAAGCCGGGAATTTTCTTCTTTCCGGAGAGCGTATCTTTGGCGTAGGCCACGGCGTGATCCGGCGTCCCGGCCTTGAGCAGCATGCGGATTACGTCCTGATTGGCGCCGCCGTGCAGCGGGCCTTTCAAGGCACCGATGGCGGAGGTGATGGACGAATAGATATCGGAGAGCGTGGCGGCGGTGACGCGCGCGGCGAAGGTGGACGCGTTCAGCTCATGATCGGCGTGCAGGATCAGCGCCACATCGAACGCGCGCTCCATCACGTCATCGGGACGTTTGCCGGTGAGCGTGTAGAGAAAACTCGCGGCGAAGCTTAGATCCGGGTCTCCTCCGATCACCGGCAGATCGGCGCGCCGGCGATGAAAGGTGCTGACAATGGTGGCGGTCTGCGCCATCAACTTGACGGCCTTCAGCGCATTCGCCTCCGGAGCCATGTCGCCGGCTATGGGGTCGTAAAGGCTCAGCATGGAAACGGCCGTGCGCAACACATCCATGGGCTCGGATTTGCCCACCGAACTCAGAAAGTCCTGCACCGGTTTAGGAATGGCGCGGTTTCGAGCTAAGTCGGATTTCAACTGGCTCAGCTCATCGCGCCGAGGCAGGCGGCCGTTCCACAACAGGAAAATCACTTCCTCGAAGGTGGCGTTGTCAGCCAGGGTGTGGATGTTATAACCCCGATAGCTGAGAATTCCTTCGTCGCCGTCAATGAAGCAAATCTCGGATTCTCCGGCGACCACGCCTTCAAGACCCGAACTCGTCGTCGTTGTTAGAGCCATCTTCGTCCTACTCTATTCTAAGGCTGGCCCACCGGGGCCGTCACCTGACCAGTAACCTACAGTCCCGGCGGACAGCCAGGGAACGGCGAAAATCCGATGGTCAAGTCGTCGCGCTTGATCCAGAGTTTATCGGCCTCCTGGCCCTTGCCGTAGTCCACGGTGAGGATCACGCCATTTCCACAGGAGCGGCTTTTCTTAATGTGAAACGAACTGACGTCCGCGTGCGGGCTCTTGGGCCCCCAGTCATCCATGAAATTCTGGACCGAGTAGTCGCGGCAGGGCGTGGCCTCGGTGCAGCCCCACATAGTGTACGCGGCTTTGTAGTCGTGTTTTTCGAGCAATTCGAAAAAGTTGCGGGCCTGTTGTTCCTCTCGGAAATTCTTCAGGAAAAAATACAGAATCCCGCCGGCGAAGACCACCACCACGACACCCACGATGAGGCGCCGGATGAGTTTCTCCCGTTGCTCCTCGCCTGCTCCGTAATTTGCGAGATAGCCGGCCATACCGCTATGCGCCGTTCAAGGACGCCTACTTGGGTGCTGGATAAGCCTTGTTAAACGCGGCCAGAGCCTCGGCGGTGATATCCATGGCGGGCTTGAAGTACCAGGTGTTGGTGACGTCCACCACCAGGTCGTAGCCTTTCTCTTCCGCCAGTTTCTTCACCACCTCGGCCATTTTCTGCTGGCTCTTGCCCAGGACCTCATTGCGCTCCGCGTTCACGTCACCCTGCAGGTCATCGGTCATGCGTTGCAGGTCACGCTGCTTCCGCTGCCCTTGAGCCGTCAAATCGGCTTCGGCCTGGGGCGTGAGCTTGCCGGCGCCGGCCTGCAACTGCTGCTGGATGCCTTGCAGATCTTTCTGGGTTTTTTCAATCTCCTGCTGCCGCGGCTTGTACTTCGCCTCCATGGCGGCGGAGGCCTTTTGGATCTCGTCGGATTCCAGCACGGCGCGCTGGATGTTGATGACCGCCACTTTGGTTTGAGCGGGCGCCGCCATGCTAATCAGCAACAGGCCCGAGCACACCAAAAGCACCCGAAGCCCCGGGATTCGAGACATTGCAAAACTCCTTACCAAGCGTTGTTGAATAAACAGGTTAGCACAGGGGCGAGGTCTTTGTGCTGACGCGACTGGAGGCGGATGACCGTCCGTGTCATCAGGATAACTTGGACTTAGTTCCGGCGCGGAATTTCTTGCTGCCCTTTTCGGTTTCGCGCCGCAGAGGATCTGCCGGCTGGTGTTCGAGTTCGTCCGAGAGAATCTCCACCAGCCTGGACAGTACCTTGGCCCGCGCCCAGTATTTGTCATTTCCTTCGACCAGGCACCAGGGAGCCGTACTGGTGCTGGTCTTTACCAGCATCTCCTCGACGGCCTGCTCGTAGGCGTTCCATTTCTGGCGGTTCCGCCAGTCCTCGTCGGTGAGTTTCCAGGCTTTGTAACCGATGGCTTTGCGTTCCTTGAAGCGGCGTAGCTGCTCCTCGCGGGAAATATGGATCCAGAACTTGGCCAGGATGGTCCCGAAATCCCGCAATTGACGTTCGAAGGCGTTAATTTCCTTGAACGACCGTTTCCATTCATTCTCGGCGGCGAAGCCTTCCACGCGTTCCACCAGCACGCGTCCGTACCACGACCGGTCGAAGATGGCGATCTGCCCGCGCTCCGGCAGGCGCCGCCAGAATCGGTACAGGTAGTGACGGGTCTTGTCCTCGCCCTCGGGCGCGCTGATGGGATAAACCACATACCCGCGCGGGTCGAGTTTTTCCGTGATTCGCTTGATCACGCCGCCCTTGCCCGCCGCATCCCAGCCCTCGAAAACCACAATCACGGGGCGCTTCTGCTGGTAGACCTGATACCCCAGCTCGCGAAGTTGAATCTGGCGGCGCGTAACCTCGCTGACGTATTCCTCGCGGTCGAGCTTGCGGGTTAGATCAACGGTTTCCAGCATGGGACGTCATCCACCGAGGGAATCCATGGCCTCTCGCAGGTCCGCGTCCTTCAACTTGGCTTTGGTTAGAGGCGCCCGGCGCGGCGCTTTCGTACCCAGGCGCTTCTCCACGGCGGCGATGATGGTCTCGAAAACCTTCTTGCGCGCGTACCATTTGGACGTAGCCTGGACGATGGTCCACGGCCCATATTCGGAATCGGTCAGTTCCAACATCTCCTCGATCGCGGCCAGATAGCGGCGGTATTTCTTGTTGCGCGCCCAGTCCGCCGCGGTCACGCGCCACGCTTCCAGCGGGTTGTCCTCAATCGCCTGAAAGCGGCGCTTCTGCTCCTTCTTGCTGATATGAAGAAAGAACTTGAGGATGATGGCGCCGTCGTCGGCGAGGGTGCGCTCAAATTCGACGATGTCGCGGTAGGCCTGGCGCCATGCCTTTTCGGGAATGGTGCGTTCGACGCGTTCCTCGAGCACGCGGCCGTACCAACTGTGATCGAAGATGAGCATCTCGCCGCGGTTCGGGACTTTCAGCCAGAAGCGCCATAACCAGGGCCGCTGCTGCTCATAGGTGCGAGGCGCCGTAATGGGGTAAAGCTTGAAGCCGCGTGGATCCAGCCGTTGGGTCAGCGCGGCAATGGTGGTTCCCTTGCCCGATGCATCCCACCCTTCAAATACGATCACCGTAGGCACACGGAGATCCCAGCAGGCCTTCTCGAGATCGTAAAGTCGTTCCTGCAGGCTCGGCAGGATGCGCTTGTATTCTTCCCGCGGAAGCTTCTGCTTGAGGTTGATGTTCTCCAACATGCTCCGGTGTCCAATTCTACTGTGTTCCGCGCGGCCGGGATTTCTCAGCGGGCCAAAAATAGCGAACCGCCGGAGGTGCGGGACCGCTTATCGATAGGTCAGCGGGCAGCGGATTTCGTGCGGATTTATTCCAATACGCCCAGAATTTCATCCTCGCGGAGGATCAGGTATTCGTCCCCGTCGACTTTGATTTCCGAGCCCGAGTATTTCCCGAACAGGATGCGATCGCCCATCTTCACTTCCGGGGCAAAACGCTCGCCTTTGGGAGATAGCTTGCCACTGCCGACGCCCTTCACTTCGCCTTGCTGCGGCTTTTCCTTGGCGCTGTCAGGGATGATGATGTTGCCGATTTTGCCTTCTTTCTCTTCCAGACGGCGAATTAACACACGATCGTGCAGGGGACGAATGTTCATGAATGGCTCCTCGGTAACAGTGTAGCTCGGTGCTCCACTTCGCGACTCCCACTTCTAAAAGCCATTCGTTTGGGCACACTTCAAAGCGCGTTGACGGCTGCGATCCGGAACTGAACTGATCGCCGCTCGGCTCAATTGCATCGACCTGTCACTTACTCAACACTTCCGCCAGCACACGACCCGCCGACCCGCTGGGCGTCTCGATGCCCATGAGTGTGGCCAGCGTGGGCGCGATATCGTTCACCGCGATCCGCTCATCGAACCGGCCCGACTTGATGCCCTGGCCCATAAAAATCACGGGTACGTGCGCGTCGTAACTAAAGGTGCTGCCATGCGTGGTTCCGTGAGCCGAGAACATCCAGTAGGGTTCCAGAAGAATGTAGACATCCGCTCCGCGGCGCTCGTAGAACCCGTTCATGACCCGGCGTCCGACCTCGTCTGCCATGGCGTAGCCATTCATCAACTGCTCGCGCGTGTAAACGCGGAACACATGCGGGATGGCGCGGGCCGCCGCCGCCGCCGCCGCGTTCACCTCCGCCCGGTCCAGTTTCTTTTCACGGACCAAATCCAGATTCAAATAGAGCGAATGCTCCGCGGGGCTGGAAATCCAATCGCCCTTACCATATTTCCTGGCAAGCTCGGCCTGCACGGTATCGCGCACGATGCCCGGAGTCATTCGGCCGCCCGGCATTTTGCGCGCCTGGTTGACTTCCGGAACGGGCGCCACGCCGTGATCGGCCGTGAAGATCACCAGCACGTTATCGATTCCTATTTTGCTATCGAGAAACTGAAACAGCTTGCCCAAGACCTGATCGGTGCGCACGGAAATGGCGTGAACTTCGGGGGAGTCCGGTCCCAGCGCATGGCCGATCGCGTCGTTGGACGAAAAGCTAATCGCGAGCAGGTCCGTCACCTCGCGTTGGCCCAGCTTTTCGCTGGCTACGGCGCGTTCGGCGAGCGCCTCCAGCAGTTCGTTCCCGAACGGGCTCCCATACACGGCGCGGTTAAGTTTGGCTCCGGTCCCTTCGGGAAGCTGCCCTCCCTCCCAGCGAGCGCCTTTGTAGCGATCCACCGGGTGTTCCTCGTTGAACACGCTCGCCCAAGCCGGCAGCGCGGGAAAGTAGTAAGTGCTGCTGACAAAACGACCGCTCTTCTCATCGAACCAGAAAGCGCCATCCGCCATGTGGCCGGCGGGGAGAATCGCGCTGCGATCCTTCAGCGACATACCGATGACGCGCGACCGGCCGCCATTGGACATCTTCAACTCATCGCCGACCGTGCTCACCAGCAACCGGTGAGGTGAAGCTCCGCCGTCCCCGTCGCCGCCCAGCATCTTCACGGAATCATCTGAGACGCTGGTCACCGTTTTGCCAGCTCCCCGATCAAACCAGTCGTTGGCGACGATGCCGCTGACCGATGGCAGGGCTCCAGTCAAGTACGTACTGTGCCCAATGGCGGTGACCGTCGGAAAATGCTCATAGTAGGCGTTAGAAAATACCGCGCCGCGGGTGAGAAGCCGGTCCAGGCCCTGCTTGTATTCAGAGCGAAAGCGCAGCAGATAGTCGTAGCGGAACTGGTCCACCGCGATGGCCAGGATCAGCTTCGGCTTATCCGCTGCGAGCGCGCTGAAAGTGAAACACGAAAAAAGAAAAAGTGCGAGTTTATGTCTCATGTGAGCGCGTCGTGACGGACCGTCATTCTTGGATAGACTCTCATTCTACTGTCCCAGCTCGTGGCACGTATGACAGTCTGATGACACCCGCCGTGTCTTGTGGCAGTCCACGCAGCCTCTCATCGTAATGGGAACCTCCGGAGCGGTGATTTCATCCCGCTCCATCACGGCGCCATGGCAGCTCCGGCATTCGACCTTGCGATGCCGCGCATGGCTGAAGATGACGTAGTCTTTTACAACATAAACCTGTGCAGTGGGGAACGGTGTGGCCTCATCGCCCAGGGCCTGAAGCCGCTGGATCTGGGGGCTGTCCGTCTTCACCGCGCGATGGCAGTTCATGCACCTGGCCGCCGCTGGGAACGAAGCTTTCTCACCGGTTTCGACGGTCGTATGGCAGTGGCGGCACTGGATCTTCAGCGGCGCGTGTTTCTTATGGCTGAAGTGGACCGGCGCTCCGGCAAATGCCAACGCGGTTAAGGCAGCGAAAAGGCCACCAGCGAATCGGAATAGACCTTGTTGTATTTGTTTCCTCCTCCGGCGGCGATCACTACGTATTGCTTTCCCGTCTTCCGGCCCAGAAACGTCATGGGGGTGGCGTGCCCGCTGGCCGGCAGTTTGGTCACCCACAGTTCCTTTCCCGCGTCTTTGTCGAAGGCGCGGAAGCGCGAGTCGTTGGTGGCACCAATGAATACCAGGCCGCCGGCGGTGACGATGGATCCACCGATGTTGGGCGTGCCAGTCGGTGGAATGCCGCGCGCCACCAGTTCGTCCACGACGCCCAGAACCGAGCGCCACCGGAACTCGCCCTTGTCAAGGTCGATGGCCGTTAGAAATCCCCACGGTGGTTTTTGGCATGGGTATAAATTCGGATCCCAAAAGCGCGCGTTGTTCGTGCCCGAACTCGCGGGCCGGTAGGGAATCTGCGATCCGGCGGGCCGTTTGACCATATGGAATAGCATCCCCACGTCCATCGAGTTCACGTACAGCGTGTGTGTTTCCGGATCCCAGGAGGCTCCACCCCAGTTGGCACCGCCGTTCGTGCCCGGGAACAGCACCGTGGGCTTGAGACCGACAGGCGTGAAGATCTCGCCAAAAACAGCATTTTCCACCAGCTTGGCGCAGTACGCATGCGACTCCGGCGTCACATCGGTTAGTTCGTCGCGCGTCATCCTCTGCCGCGCGTAGGGTGGCGGCTTCACGGGCACCGGCTGGGTGGGCCACGCCTGTTCGCCGGGAATTTCGCTCGCGGGCACAGGTTTTTCGACGACATCGAACAGCGGCTTCCCGCTCACGCGGTCGAACAGAAAGGTGAATCCGGTTTTGGTCACCTGCGCGACGGCAGCCACTGGTTGGCCGTCGCGGGTCACGGTCACCAGGTTTGGCGGCGCGGGAATGTCGTAATCCCAAAGATTGTGATGCACGGTCTGAAAGTGCCACAGCCGCTTGCCGGTCAGCGCATCCAGCGCCACCAGGCAATCGCCGAACAGCCCGATGCCCTTGCGATCACCGCCATAGAAATCCGTGGAGGGCGAAGTCAGCGGCAGGAACACGATCCCGCGCTCGGTGTCCACCGTGAGAATCGACCAGGCATTCGCCGCGCCGCGTCCGTCCCACGAATTTCCGTCCCATGTGTCGTGGCCGAATTCGCCGGGCCGCGCAACCACGTGGAAGGTCCAGAGCAATTTGCCCGTGCGCGCGTCGTAGCCGCGCACGTCACCGAGCGGCCCTTGCGGCGTTCCGTCAGCGGTGAGCGACCCGCAGATGATCACGTTCTTGAACACCGCTGGCGGCGAGGTCATGCCAAACTCACGATCTCTGTACTTTTCCGCCACGCCGATGTAGAGATCCACCCAGCCAGCCTGGCCAAAGGAATCATCCGGCTTGCCAGTCTTCGCGTCGAGCGAGAACAAGCGTCCGTCGAGCGTTCCGAGAAAAACTCGCTTCTTCTGTCCGTCGGTCCAGTACGCCGCGCCGCGGCTGATGAACAGATTGCGCGGCGTGTACATTTCGAGTTTCGGGTCGAAAGTCCACAGTTCCTTGCCGGTTTCCGGATCGAGCGCAATTACCCGAGAAAACGGCGTCGTGAGGTACATCACGCCATCCGCCACGAGCGGGGTGGTTTCGAACGTGCTCTGCACAGGATATTTCGATCCATCGCTGATGTCGCCGGCGCGATATGTCCAGGCGACCTTCAGCCCGGTGACGTTGGAGCGATTGATTTGCTTGAGAGGGGAGTATCGCGAGTTACCCGGATCACCACCGTAGACGGGCCATTCCTGCGCGTGACTGGCGGAGAGGCAAATCGCCGCCGAGACGCAGAGGCGCAAAGAAATCATACCTGTGGCTGGGCGGTCTCTCGCTTCACCCAGCGGTATGCCGCTATCGAGTTCTTCCAGAAGACTTTCTCCGCCACGGCCGGCGCTTTTTCGTTGACGTACTCGCGAACGATTTTCAGCACCTGCGGATAGGGGGCCCAGAGATCGCTGTTCGGCCAATCGCTTCCATACATCAGGCGGTCTTCGCCGAAAATCTCCCAGAGCTCGTCCAGGCGCGGCCGGTAGAAGCCGACATCATCCGGAACCCGTCCGTCCACGCGCCGCAGAACCTCTGACACCTTGAGGTAGACCTGCTGGCGTTTCCCGAGCTCCCGCAGATTCGCGTGGTACGCACGGCGGGCCGCGGTTTCAGAAGGAGGATCGAACTGCGGAAGATGATCGATGACGACGCGCAGGTTGGGAACCAGATCCGTAAGCCGCACCGTTGCTGCTATCAGCGTTGTGTCCTGATTGGCGGTGTCCAGCTCGAGCCCGGCATTCGCCAGGGCTTTCAGGTCCTCAACGAACTTCGGTTTCGACAACTGGGAGCTCAGGTCGCGGTTCCACAAGTTGCCGTAACGAATCCCCAGAAACAGCGGGTTGCGATGGAAGCGCTCCAGTTGTTTACGAAATTCCGGCTTGCCCGGCTCCAGATCGCCGACGGCGCCAACGATGATGGTGTCTTTGGCGGCGACATCCAGCACCCACTGGTTGTCTTCCAGCCAGGGGCTGGCTTCCACTTCAATGGCCCCCACGATGCCCAGCGGCGCGGCGATTTTCCGGTACCGGTCCGGCAACGCGGGGTGATACAGGACGGTGTCGGTCTTTTCCGGCCACGGCACGCCCTGCGGGCGGCGCGGGTCGAACAGGTGAATGTGCGTATCGATAACCGGTACGGTTGCCTGTGCGCTCATGTTAGCGGAAGCCATGCCGCCGGCGATACCCAGGAAAGTTCTGCGATCCACGTTGGCCACGCTCTCCAGCATTATACTTGCGTGGCGCGAGCATCACTCTGCACGTTTGGGGAGGCTTTGGTAAAACGTTCGCAAGTGTTGGCCGTAAGCTGCGCCGCCGGCCTCGACAATGTCGTTGTGGCCAGCGCCTGGTACCACCCAGAACGACTTCGGCTCGGGCGCCGCAGCGTACAGAGCCTGGCCGAGTCGCAACGGTATGATTTCGTCTCCATCGCCTTGGATGAACAGCATGGGCGCGTGAACGCGGTCGATTTTCTTTCGTGAATTGAAGCCCCAGACCACTAGCGGGCCGATCACTGGAAACACAGTTCGTGCGACGTCTCGCGCCGAGGTGAAAGGCGCTTCGAGAACCAGACCCGCGCATGGCCGCCGGGAAGCAAGATTCACAGCCACAGCCGTGCCCAGCGATTCACCGTGGATCACGATCTGTCCGGCGCGATATCCAGATTTAAGAAGGTAGTCGTAAGCGGCGTCGGCGTCCGCGTAGAGCCCGTGCTCGGCCGGCCGGTCGGCGCTCTTCCCGTAGCCGCGGTAATCCAGCATCAAGATGGACGACCCGGCCGTCGTGATCTCCCGGAAATGCGGCTCGCGGTATGTGAGGTTGCCCGCGTTGCCGTGGAAGAACAGCGTGACGAGAGCATCGGCCCGCCTGACCTGCCATGCATGAATGCGTACCCCATCCGCCGTGTTGAGCCACACATCGGCCGCGCCCAATCGTGACTGCAGATCCCAAAACCCGTCCGGATACTTTGAGGGAAAGTAGACGGAATGATTGGCCCAGTAGCTCAGCGCGGCGAAAGCAGCGCCCGCAATCAGCGGGTAAGCGACATACCACGGAACCTGCACCACGCTTAGGCGAATTTGTACACGCCCGGCACGGGCAGCGGCGGCACATCCATGGGCAGATCGTAATCGAACGCCTTGGGGAACAGATCGAGCTGCGAACTCATCATCTGGTCCCAAGTGATCTTCTGGCCTGAATACGCCGATTCGCGAGCCATGACGCAGGTCATGGTGCTCTCCGCCACCGTCATGCCATGGTTGATATACGGTCCTTGCCCGCGAATGCTCTTCACCATGTCGATATGCTCCTGCACGTAGGGATCGAGACCCGGGGTCCCCATGTTTTTGCAGTCGCTGCGGCCTTTTGTGCCCACCACCAGTTCGGAAACGTTGGTCGGCAACCCGCGCGGATACTGCCGGCAGTAGCTCGACATGTGAACGCCATTGGCGTAAACGAAATCCGCGCTGATGTGGTCGAAGATGTTGCCGTAAATTTCTTCGCGGGGCCGCCAGGCTGCGCCGCCGGTGGCAACAACCTCCACCGGATGCCCGCCCATCAGCCAGTTGATGACGTCGATATTGTGCAGGTGTTGTTCCACCACCTGGTCGCCGCAGATCCAGACGAACGAGTACCACGCCCGGTGCTGCCACGTCATGTCTTTCCAGTTGGCGTCGCGCTCTTTCTGCTGGATGACGGGCGTGCCCACCCAGTACGCATAAGTGGCCACGATGTCGCCGATCGCGCCTCCTTTGAGGCGCTTGATGGTCTCGACGTACTCTTTCTGCGAGCGCCGCTGCGCGCCCGACATCACCGTGAGTTTCAGCTCTTCCGATTTCTTCGCCGCCGCCATGAAACGCCGTATGTTGACCGGATCGGTGCCGAACGGTTTTTCCGCGAACACGTGCTTCTTGGCTTCGACAGCCGCCTCGAAATGCATGGGACGGTAACCGGGCGGCGTGCACAGCATCACGATGTCGATCTCCGACGCCAGCACTTTCTTGTACGCGTCGAAACCGACGAAATGGTGCTCGGGATCGACCTTGACCTTCTCGGCCACGCCGCTATACTTCGAATTGCGGATCTTGTCGAGCGACTCTTCGAGATGGTCTTCGAAAATATCGCCCATCGCAATCAGCTCGACGTTCTCGTTGCCGTGAAGAAGCTGCTGCGCAGCCTCCGTGCCGCGACCGCCACACCCCACCAGCCCGGCTTTCAGTTTCTCGTTTCCGGCGCCGCGCACCAGCTCCGGCTTGATGATAGTGAACGCAGCAGTCCCGGCCGTAACTCCCGCGGACTTTTTCATGAAAGATCTTCTTGAAAGTTCGTCTTGCATAACGTGCCTCGCAGTCGATGTGATTGTATCGTAAGCGGGACGATCGGGCCTTGGGCGGGGGGCCGGAGCTATACTCAGGGCAGGCATCTTGTCATGAAACCTGGGCGTGTGTCGGCATGCGCGCTGTTGGTTTGCGCATGGGCCATCCCCTCCTTCGCGAAGGACTGGCTCTTCGTAACAACGAACTGGAACGAACCCGGAAACGAGCGAGTTCTCCTCATCGACTCTGAAAGCGGCCGCGTGCGAACTCTCTGGAATCGCGGAGGGGAATTGGACGCCGTCGTCTCGCCGGACGCGAGCCGTCTCTATGTCACTTTCATTGGCGACCGCGGATCCGAATTGGCCGTCGTCGAGACCGCCACGGGCGCCGTCCTGCATGAGACTGAGACCCCGCCGCTCATACGGTGGATCTTCCCGAGCACGCCGGGCATGGCCGTCTCGCCCGATGGCCGCTGGCTCTACCTGATGAAAACGAACTATTCCGCCGGATCGTCCGAGTATTCTCTGCTTCGCTTCGACACGCAGGAAAATCGATTCGTTTCCGGCGATCAGGCCATCTCGAATTGCCCCGGCCCGCATCCATTGCCGGTTCCCGGTGAGGGTAAGGTGCTGGTGCTCTGTCGCGGCGGAACTGCGACGCAGGCGTCGGACGGCGATGTCGTTTTGCGTCTTGAACATTCTCAAAATTTCGCGCTGGGGCGAGGTGGCAACCCGTACGCGCTTTACACGGCGGCACGGGATGGGCGGATACAAGCCGTCGATGTAGCTACGCACGAGGTGGTGCAAACCTCCAAGGACGCTCCCTTTCGCTACAGGCGAGTCATGCCCTCCTCGGGCACGATCTCGCCGGATGGCCGTCTCTGGTATGTGCCCATCAAGATCCCGAATAATGGCGAGCAGGAGATCGAACAGATTCTCGTGTTCGATACGCACACTATGAGCCTGGCGAGCGTCATTACCCCTGTCGGGCCTTTCTGGGGACTCGCACTGAGTTCGGATGGACGGCAGCTCTATGCCTCGCAACACGAACTGCAAAACATCATGGTGATTGACACGGGGACGCGGCGGACGGTTCGGATTCTCGGTGTGGGAGCGAAGCCGTCTATCTTACTCGCCGTGAAAGCGCCGTAATCTTATTTTGTTGATTGTTAACACACCGTCTTACTGACAAATCGCAGATCCGCCGCTTGCTAAATATTGACCGCGAGTGGTCGCTCTACGCGTTGGCTGATCTGGACGACGGAATGTTCGAACACTGCGACTGGTCGGCATGTGGAGACAGCCTGGCATTAGTGTTTCGGGCGCTGGCGATCCGGCCGATCTTCGTGCTCGGTGATCCCGCATCCACGCGCGAACTCCTGAGAGCCCTACCGGAGGCGACCGGCTATCTCAATCTCAAACCGCAGCAATTGGAAAGCGCCGACGGAATCTATGGCTATCGCGAACGTCACGAGATGCGGCGCATGTTTCTCGAGGACTTCAATCCCCGCGCCGGCACAACGGAGCCGCTCACTAGTAGCGACCGGGAGCAAATCGAAAGTCTCTACGCCACGGGCGATGGGGGCGGCATCGCTTTTGCGCCTTTTCAGCTCAATACCGGTTTCTTTCGTGGAGTCCGCCGCGGTGGGGAACTAGTGGCCGTGGCGGGCGTGCACGTGGTATCGCGCAACGAAAGCGTCGCCGCCGTCGGCAACATTTTCACGCACCCGGAGTATCGCGGGCAGGGGCTGGCACAACAGGTCACATCGGCAGTGGTGATAGCACTCAAAGATGCGGGTATCCGAACCATTGGCCTCAACGTGGAACACTCGAATATAGCCGCGACGCGAGCCTATGAGCACCTGGGATTCCGCACTCACTTCAGTTACTACGAGGGAGTGGCCGACCGGCTTCCACTGCAAGGTTGATGTTAGCGTTGGTCCCCTGAAGCCATTTCCCTTTTCTTACACCCGCCCGAAGTCGATATAGCCGCGCTTCGGATCCGTGTTCAATAAAGTGACCTTGATCTGATCCCCCACGTCGACGCCTTCTGCGCCGCGCACGAGCATGCCGTCGGCCGGCGGATTCAGAATGCGCACGAACGTGCCTTTCGGCGCGACGCCGGTCACAATCGCCGGGAATGTGTTGCCAATGCGGTCATGAAGCGTGACGGCGGCAACGCGCTTCTGCATGGCGCGCTCCACTGCGCGGGCGGCATCCTCCTTGAGAGTGCAGTTTCGGGCGATAGCGGCCAAGTCGCCGTCGGGGTAAGGCGCGGTTGCGCGGGCCAGCATCGCCTTGATCACCCTTTGCGTGACCAGATCGGCGAACCGCCGGTTGGGCGCCGTCGAGTGCGTGTAATCATGCACAGCCAGGCCGAAGTGCCCCTCGCCGGATTCGCCACGGCTTACCAGCACATACTCACCGGGGCCCATCAGCTTGATCACCGCGAGCGAGAGATCGGCATAATGCGCTACATCCTTCGCGCGCTGCTTTTCGAGAAACACGTTGAGCGCCCGCGCGTCGGGCTGGGCCGGCAGCGACTCTCCATACCGCCGGGCAAGTTCCACGATACGATCCCAGCGTTTGGGAGTTTTTACCACGCGCCGAATGGCAGAGACGCCGGCTGCGAAAAGCGTGCGCGCCACCACTTCGTTGGCGGCGATCATGAAGTCTTCGATCAACTCGCCCGCGCGGTTCTTCTGGCGCGCGGCAACACCCGTCACCTTGCCATCGGACATCACCACTTCGGGCTCGCTGCGGTCAAAGTTGAGCGCACCCGACCGGTGTCGGGCCTGCCGCAGAGCCTGCGCCGCCTCGTCTTGCAGCTTCAGTTGTGTTTGGAGATCGGAGGATGCAGCCTTGGCCGGCGCAGCGGCCTTGCCTTCGAGCCACGGGCCGACGCCGTTGTATGTCAATTGCGCCCGGTTTCGCACCAGCGCCCGATAAACGGCGGGATTGGAGATTGATCCATCGTCCGCCACCACCAGGTCCACCACCACGGCGGGCCGGTCAACCTCCTCATTAAGCGACGTCAGATCGGTGGACAAACGCTCCGGCAGCATGGAAAAGGTCCGGACTCCGGTGTAAACAGATGTAGTTTCTGAAGCCGCGTGCTGGTCGATCGGCGAGCCCATGGCAACATCGCCATCCACATCCGCGACGCCAATCCGGATTCGAATACCACCATCGGCACGCTCCGCAACCTCGATCTGATCCAGGTCCCGGGAAGTATCGTTATCGATCGAAGACCACAAGAGAGACCGCAAGTCGCGCATATCGCCAGCCGGGGCCGGTGACGGGCCATCTCCGAGCGCCGCCACCTGTTTGTCGACCGCCGGCGGAAAATCCGGATCAAAGCCGTGCTCAATCATCTCCTGGCGGGCAGCGAGGGCAAGGTCAAAATCGAACTGCGGCATCGGATCTATGATAGCGGCTGCCGGCACGTTCGCGGCGAAGAGAGCACCGGACCATCAACGACCGATAATTCTTCGCAGTTCCTCTTCCGGAGCTGAGAACATGGCACGCGCCGGGCCCCACTTGGGCATGTAGTAAACCATGGAACCGAACGGCGTTTTACCGGCGAAGCGAATTCGCACCAGGCGGCCCTTGTACCACCAGACGGGTTCCACCGCTTGAATGTTTTTGAATGGAATTCTGGCTTCACGCCAGTAATTGGCCACGACAAGTTCCTGGCCGTTATAGCCGACGAGCTGCAAGTGCATGGTCAGCCAAAGCAAGGGCGCCGTGGCGATTAAAGCAAACCAGACGATGAACTGGAAGCCGGGTGCGATTTGAATCCGGCCCACAGTGGCGTAGACCCATAGCGGGACTCCCGCGATGAGGGCCAACCACGCGACCGGGAACACGAGTTTGTTGAGGAAGGTCAGAATCGCGCCTGACAGCCAGATGGTGTGGGCTTGGGTTGGGTTGGTGGAAACCTCGTCGGGCATGAAAATATCGTACAAGATGGAAAACAAGTAAACCGACAAGCCGCCTACTGTGGCATCTTGAATCTAGTGGAGGCTTTGTCATGCAGAATCGGTGGCCGGGAAAATCGAACGTGGGAGTGAACCGGCGGGAACTGTTTCGCCGGGGCGGCGCACTGGCGGCACTGGCTGGCGCGAATGGCCGAGTGGCGCCGGCGGCGCCCGCTACACTCGAGATCGGGCGCGACATTTATCAATCCATCGGGGTGCGGCCGCTGATCAATTGCAAGGGCACCTTCACGATTATTAGCGGCTCGCAGACGCTGCCCGACGTCAAGCGCGCGATGGATGAAGCCTCGCGCCACTACGTGGATCTGGATGAGCTGATGGAGGGCGTAAGTAAACGCTTGGCGGAGCTGACCGGCGCGGAATGGGGCATCGTGACGGCCGGATGCG
>Ga0335077_10003968_pt1 | contig 17990 bp, 17 predicted proteins | sample Lox_Sample_31_FD_207151 | JGI IMG/M metagenome (GOLD analysis project Ga0335077, IMG submission 207151) | Soil microbial communities from Loxahatchee National Wildlife Refuge, Florida, United States - Lox_Sample_3.1 | ecosystem: Environmental > Terrestrial > Soil > Wetlands | place: USA... | reverse complement strand
GTCGCGCTTGCCGTTCTTGCCGCGCTCGATGTTGGCGACCAGGTCATGCAGGGGCTTCGTCCCGGCACCCACAACGAGGCCGGTGACCAGCAGGTCGGCCCAGAACGGCGGCTGCCCGGAGCCGTTCGCGCGCACGGCCTGCAGGAGCGTGATGTTCAGCACGGCGCACATCAGGAAGCCAAGGCCGGTCGCCACCCCCCAGGTGACGACGGCGGTGAGCCGCCGGCTGACCTCGATCGCACCCGTGAACTCGGTGGTGCGGTCCTTCCGGTCGGCCGCCCGCGGGTCGGCCAGGGCCTCGTCCCTCCTGACCTTGCGCTTGGTCGTGTCCGGGCCGAGCTTCCGGCTGAACGGCTCAAGGGCGCGCTCGATCGCCAGCGCCAGGATGAACAGGCCGGTCAGGGCGCTCCACTGATTGTCGATGCGGTAGGTGCTTGAGCTGCTTCCGTGCAGCCCCCAGGCGGCGAAGAAGGCCCCCGCCGCCAGCCCCAGCCCCAGGGCGGTGTACCAGAACTGCTGGCGTCCCCCGGGCTTCAGGGAGTCAAGCTCCCCGGTGTGCGGCTCGGGCCGCAGTGTCCTGATCTGGCTGGGTGCCACGACAGCGGCCATGACGATCCCTCCGTTCCCCTGCCTGGTATTGAGAGTGGGAAGCCGCATCGGTGATACGGCGGGCGCCTCAGCGGGCGCGGGCGGGACGCAGGCGGGCCAGGCCCCGGCGGGCGGTCGCGTGGCGGGGGTGGCGGCGCACCGCGAACCGGCGCGCGGGCCGGGTGGTGCCGCCGTCGCGGGCGGTGCGGGCTTCGCGGGCCTGCCGGGCGGTCTCGGCCTCGGCCATGAAGGCGGCGCGGCGCTGCTCGGCCAGGGCGGCGGCGATGGTCGGGTGCTGGATCATGGTGTCCTCCTCGGTGAGTTCCTGTGACCAGCCTGCGTCGCGGCAGGTCAGCAGGCATCCGTGGCCACCACGGAACCACCACCGGTTCACCACGGATCCGGCGCGCCGGGCCGGGGTGAAGGTGCGCAGGATCGTCAGGCGGATGGTGCGCCACCGGGCGCGGCGCGGTGAGGAGGCGCCAGGCCGTCAGTCCGTGCCCGCGACCTCGTAGTGGTGCACGGTCAGATCCCGTTCGACCAGGAAGCGGTCATCCTCGGGGTAGAACACGGCCTGCTCGATGTCCTGGCCGGCGAAGCCCTGGATGGCCTGCCGCGAGTCCCAGAAGCTCAGGGTGATGACCTCGGCCTGCTCACCATCGGGCCGCCACAGCATCCAGGCACCGCGGTTTCCGGGCGTTGCCGTGTAGGCTTCGATGCCCGTCTGCCGGATGTAGCTGGCGTAGGCGGCGGCATCGTCGGCGCGGACCGCGCCGCGCCAGATCCTGGCGATCATTCTCGTATCCTGGCGATCATTCTCGTTTCCTTCCGGGCTATCGGCCGGGTGTTTCGGTGAGCACCTGGTGCAGGACGCGGCCGCACGGCTCCGGGAACATCACGAAGCCGACGTGGTCGCCGGGGAAGTCGACCACGGTGGTGCCGAGCCGGCCGGCGAGCGCCACCGCTGTGCGGTTGGGGAGCTGCCCCTGCGACGTGGCCCCGGCGGCGATCACGATCCGGGCCGGCGCGGCCCGCAGCGCCTCGATGTCGGGCCGGTAGTACGTGGTCGGGCGGAGCAGATGGGCGAGGAACACCTCGTTGGTGGCGCGCATCCGGGCCATCTGCTCCGGGGAGGGCTCCCACCGCGGCGCGTCCGCCTCCTGCCCCGCGGCATCGCCCAGGCCGGCATGGGCGAAGAACTTCTGCATCGCCTTGTCGGCCCCGTCGGTCAGGTACGTGGCGTAGATGTCCTCGAACTGGGCGCGGACCTGCGCGCTGTCGGGCAGCAGCTCCACCACCGGTGGCTCGTGAGCGACCAGCGTGTCTACCTCGCCGGGGTGGGCGGTGACCAGCGCGAGCCCGACGGTGGCTCCGCCGCTGCTGCCGAACACGGACGCCGGCCCGCCGCCGAGCGCGGACAGCAGACGGTGCACGTCGTCGGCCTGCTGCTCGGGTGTCACGTCCTGGCTGGTGTCCTCACGGCTGCTGTTGCCGATGCCGCGCGGGTCGTACGTCACCACGGTGTAGTCGCCGGTGAGCGCGCTGGCGAGCCCGGCGAAGCCGGTGCTGTCCATCGGCGAGCCGATCATGAGCAGCAGCGGGCCGCTGCCCCGCCGCTCGTAGTAGAGCCGTGCGCCGGGCACGTCCAGGAAATGAGCGGACGGATCGGAGTCGGGCATGGCCGGGTCGTCCTCCAGTGAGCCGCGTCAGTCGCGTGAGCCGCTACCCCCGTAGCGCCAACGTTAACGGCCGCCGCCGACACTACCGGGCGCCCGGACCGCGGCCCCGGGCTTCTCACGGTGGAACCGGGTTCGCCAACCGGGCCAAGACGGGCGCGGGCGGCGCGATGACACAACGGTGGGTGCGGCACTGGCTGGTCAGGCCGCGGGCACCATCGCGGGGTCCGCCCGGGGAGCGCTCCCTACCCGGTGACGGCACTGGCTGGTCAGGCCGCGGGCACCGTCGCCGGGCCCGCCCGGGGAACGTTCCTTATCCGGTGACGGCGTCGTAGACCGCCTGCCCGTATTCGGTGCATCGGTCGGAACCGATGATCCCCGCCCCCATCTTGTTCATCATGTAGGAGAACGTCATCCGGCGGCCGGTATCCATGGCGATCACGGAGCCGCCCCAGCCGCCCCAGAAGCAGATCCTCTCGTCGGGAATCCAGGGCACGACGTCGGGCCGGGGCAGCCCATAGCCGATGCCCCGGCGCAGCGGAACACCCAGCACCAGATCGACCTCGTCGAACTGGTCACGGAAGATCAGGTCGATGGTTTTCTGGCTCAGCAGGCGGACCCCGTCGACCTCGCCGCCGCGGGCGACCACCGACATCACCCGGGCCACCGAGCGCGCGTTCCCGTGCCCGTTCACCGCGCCAAGGTCCGCGTGCCGCCAGCCGGGCGTATTGGCGACGTCGGCCTCGATGAACGGCCCGGTCAGCGTCCTGACGGCCGGGCTGGCGGGGTCCATCGCCGCCAGGTCGAACGGCAGCGGCGGTGGCGGGACCACCGGCGCGATACGCTCCCAGTCGGCCCGCTGGGCCCCGATCTGGAAGTCGGCGCCCAGCGGGCCGGCGATCTCTTCGGCGACGAACTGCTTGAGCGGCTTGCCGCTGATCCGCCGTACCAGCTCGCCGACCAGGTGACCGTAGTTGAGCGCGTGGTAGCCCTGCGCACCTCCCGGTTCCCACCAGGGGGCCTGGGCCGCCATCCGGGAGGTCGCCTTCTCCCAGTCGTAGAGATCCTCGATGACGGCGGGCTGGTCGAGCCCGGAGACCCCGGAGGAGTGGGACATGAAGTGGCGGACCAGGACGTCCTGCTTGCCGGCCGCGCCGAACTCCGGCCAGTACCGCGCGACCGGGGCGTCGAGCTCCAGCTGGCCCCGGTCGACCAGCATCAGCGCGGCCAGGCTGGTCACCGTCTTGGTCGTGGACCAGACATTGGTGATGGTGCGCTCGGTCCACGGCACCGTCCGGTCCTGGTCGCAAAACCCGCCCCATATGTCGATGACGATGTCGCCGTCGATGTCCAGGACGAGCGATGCGCCCAGCTCCTCGCCCGAGTCGAGGTTCCGCGCCAGCGCGGCGCGCACTCCCTCGAACCGCCCGTCCCACCTGCCGTGGATATCCGCCATGATCGGTCCTCACCTGTCAGCCGGTTGCCGCGGTCCTGTCAGCCGGTTGCCGCAGTGTCATCGTGATCCAGCGGGGAACCGCCGTCAAAGCCTGGTCCACGGCAGGCGGCCGGCCGCGCGGCAGGCGGTTGGCCTCACGGCGCCGGCCCGGCGCCGGTCGTTCGGCATCTTGGTACCCGGTCCCCTGGTGCTGCGCCCGGCCGGAGCGTGACGGTGGACACTGGCGTTATGCCGGGTCATCAGCGGGACGCGACGGGGGCGGATGCTGGCGGGACCGGCGCGGGTGGTCCGGTCGAGCTCGTCCGCGACCTCGACCGGCCGGGCGCGTGGATGCTGCTGGCGGGCGGCGTCCCGCAATCCCATGTCGATCTCGATGACCCGCGGCACCTGGAGTTTGAGTACATGCGGCGGCTGGGGCACCTGATCGACCTGGCGGCGCCGGCCGGCGAACCGCTCCGCGTGCTGCATCTCGGCGGCGGTGGGCTGACGCTGGCCCGGTACGTGGCGGCGACCCGGCCCGGCTCACGCCAGCTGGCGGTCGAGGCCCAGCCCGAGGTGGCCAGCCTCGTCCGGCGGCGGCTGCCGCTGCCCCGGCCGCGCGGGCCGCGGCCCGGGACCGGCAAGATCACCGTCCGGGTGGCCGATGCCCGGGCCGCGCTGGAGCGGGTCCGGGCCGGGTCGTTCGACGTCGTGGTCGCGGACGTCTTCGCCGGGGGCCAGACCCCGGCCCACCTGACGTCGGTGGAGTTCACCCGCGCCGCGGCCAGGGTGCTGGCGCAGCCGGGCATCTACGCGGCCAACATCGCCGAGGGCCCGCCACTCGCGCACGCGCGCGGCCGGGTGGCCGCGGTGTGCTCGGTGTTCCCGCATGCCTGCCTGATCGCGGAGGCCGGGGTGCTGCGCGGCCGCAGGTTCGGCAACCTGCTGGTCGCCGCGGCCCGTCGCGAGCTCCCGGTGGCCGGGCTGATCAGGCGGGCCGCGGCCGACCCGTTCCCGGCGCGGGTGGTGGCGGGCGCCGCGCTCGACCGGTTCGTCGCCGGGTCCAGGCCGATCACCGACGCGCACGCCGAGCCGTCCCCGGCCCCGCCGCCGGAGGTGTTCGCGTAACGCCGCCGGGTGGGCTCGCCAGGCCGTATTGGTGAAAGACTCGTAGCGTCGGATGCAGGGAGGGACCGCATGTCAGATGCATCAAGGACCACCAGGGTGGTGCGGGGCGGCGGCAGCGGCGCGGTCTACGGGCTGGGGCTCATCGGGGCCCTGGTGTACTACTGGCAGCACGCCGACGGATTCTGGGCGCACGTATGGGCCATCGTCGAGGCCCTGCTGTGGCCGGCCTTCCTCGTTTATCACCTGCTCGCGCACATCGCCACCTGAGCCTGTCCCGGCGGGTGGCCGCGGCTGATCCGCGGTGGCCCGCGGCCCGGCGGGAGCCGGGCACGCCGCAGCCGTCCCGTCCGGGGATGCCGGCCCTGGGCTGTCCGGGGATGCCGGCCCCGGGCTGTCCGGGGATGCTGGAGTGGGCCGGGGATGCTGGCCTGGGCCGGGGATGCTGACTGGCGCAAGCGCCGTCGGCCAACTGACGGCGGGCCCGCAGCCGGTGGCCTAGAACGGCTCCGGGATGTGCCGTAGCGGCAGGTTCGGCTCGGTGTAGCCACCGGGGCGCTGCCGCTTGGGCAGCGTGATGTCCCGGTGGGCGAGCGGCTTGTAGGGGACCTGGCTGAGCAGGTGGCTGATGATGTTCAGCCGGCCGCGCTTCTTGTCGTCGGTGTGCGCGACGTACCAGGGCGCCCACGCGGTGTCGGTGGCCGCGAACATCGCGTCCCGGGCCCGCGAGTAGTCGTACCAGCGGCTGTAGGACTTCAGGTCCATGTCCGACAGCTTCCAGATCTTCCGCGGGTCGTCGATGCGGCTTTCCAGCCGCCGGGTCTGCTCATCGGGGCTGACCTCGAGCCAGTACTTCAGCAGCAGGATCCCGTTGTCGCCCATGGCCTTCTCGACCCCCGGCACCAGTTCCAGGAACCGCTCGGTCTGCTCCGGCGTGCAGAACCCCATCACCGGCTCGACGCCCGCCCGGTTGTACCAGCTGCGGTCGAAGATCACGACCTCGCCGCCCGCCGGGAAGTGCTCGACGTACCGCTGCAGGTACATCTGCGACTTCTCGCGCTCGGTCGGGGCGGGCAGGGCGACGACCCGGAACACCCGCGGGCTCACCCGCTCGGTGATCCGCTTGATCGTGCCCCCCTTCCCGGCGGTGTCCCGTCCCTCGAACACGATGCAGATCTTGGCCCCGGTCGCCTTCACCCACTCCTGCATGGCGACCAGCTCGCCGTGCAGGAGCCTCATCTCCCGCTCGTATTCCTTGCGCTTCATCTTCGGGGGCGGGCCGCCCTCGGCCTGCGGTGCCGGGGGCCCCTCATGGTGGTGCCGCTCCTGCTTGCCCTTCTTCTTCGTCGCCATGCCGGTTACCTCCCAGTGGGTGCGGTGACGTGCGTGCGGGCCATGCCCAGTTCATCAGGGGCTCTGGTGAAGGCGTGCCGGAGGCCAGGGTTGCCCATGACCGGGATCGTCATATCTGGCGGCCCGGGGCACCTCACCCAGCCGGGGTGATCACGCGGGGGGTGGTCACCGGTCCTCGCGTTCTGACGCGGGCAGCAGGTCACGGGCGGGTGGTGAGCGCCTGCTGCCTGAGCGCCACCGCCTCGACCTCCACCAGCTGGTCCCGGTAGCCGAGGGTGGCCACGCCGAGCAGCGTGCTCGGCGCGTCATGCTCCCCGAATGCGGCACGGACGACGTCCCAGGCGGCGACCAGGTCGCCGCGGTCGGCCGACGCGACGTAGACCGTTGTCTTGAGCACGTCGGTCAGCGCCGCGCCCGCTGCCGCCAGCGCCTCGCCGAGATTGGCCATGACCTGCTGAGCCTGGCGCCGGACGTCGCCGGCGCCGACCACCTCCCCGTTCTCGTCGAGCGGGCACGCGCCCGCGGTGAAGACCAGGGCGCCCGGCGGGGCGATGGCGGCGTAGGCGTAGGGGACGCCGCCGGACAGGCGGGGGACGCGGACAAGCTGTACAGCCACCCGGCAACGATGTCATGCCAGGGCAGCACGGGATCCGGCCGGGGCGGCATGGGATCCGGCCCAGGGCGGCACGGGATCCGGCCCAGGGCGGCACGGGATCCGGCCCAGGGCGGCACGGGATCCGGCCCAGGGCGGCACGGTCCCGGCCGGGGCGGCATGGGATCCGGCCGGGGTGCTCCGGCGGCGCCGGGGTGCGGCGGGGCTGATCTGGTGGGCTGTCCACTAACGTCCACCTGGTCAGCGGACACGATCACGCCTGGCCGATGCCCTGCGGCGACCCGGTGAAGGTATGTGGTCACCGCACTAGCGGTCGGGGATCCAGCTGCCGTGGAATCCGAGCGGGATCCGGGCCGGCAGGTGGACGCGGGCGACCGGCTCGGCGGTGAAGTCCTGCGCGGCGAGGATGACCAGGTCGGCGGCGCCGCGGTCGGGGTTGTGGACGAAGGCCATGACGTAGCCGTCGTCCTCGGCGGAGTCCGCCGAGGACGGGGCGAACACGGCCTCGCCCGCGGTGGCGTCGCGGCCGAACTCGTGTGCCTGCACGGTGCCCTGGGCCAGGTCGTGCTTGAGGATCGCGTTGGTGAACGCGTCGTCGCCGAAGTCGCCGGTGGCGGTGATGGCCCGGGTGACCTCGCCGATGACGGCGCTGTAGCCGTAGCGGTGCGGCCGGGAGATGATCCGGTCGTCCACCCGGGGGAACTCCTGCCCGCGGTCGTCCAGGCGCTGCTGGGTGACCGTGCCGGCGGCCGGGTCGATGGTCCACCGGTCCAGGGTCACCGGGCCGTGCGCGGCCCACAGCGTGGAGACGTCGAACCCCTTGTTGTACTGGCACAGGTCGACCAGGATCCGGCCGCGTGCGTCCTCATAGGCGTTGAGGCAGTGGAACACCCAGCACGGCTCGATCTCGATCCAGCGCACGGGCGAGCGGCCGTCGCGGGCGAGCAGGCCGAGCCGGGCCTGGTGAGCGGAGTTCCACACGTACGGCAGTTCTTTGCCCTGGGTGACCGCGTTCAGGCTGAACGTGACCGGCAGGTCCATCAGGACCACGTAGTTGGCAGTGAGCGCGAAGTCATGCATCATCGGCCCGTCGGGGACCGGGATGTCGGTGGTGCGGGTGACCTTGCCGCCCGGGTCGACGATGACGTGCTGGACGTGGTCCCAGGCCCAGAAGTAGGCGATGGCGTGCAGCTCGCCGGTGGCGTGGTCCAGCTTGGTGTGCGCGGCGAAGCCGCCGGGCAGCGTCCCGCCGAAGTCGCACGGGCCGATGGTGTCCAGCTCATCGGTCAGCTCGTAGGGCAGCGGGCCGGCCTCGACGGTGGCGAGGGTGCGGCCGGCGTGCGAGATGATGTGGGTGTTGGCGGCGAAGTCCATGTTCTCGTGCACCGGGCCGCCGGGCCATTTTTCGTCGTGCTGCGCGGCGACGGCCTTGGAGCGGACCCACCGGTTGCGGTACCACTCGGCCCTGCCGTCGCGCAGCCGGACCCCGTGCACCATGCCCGCGCCCAGGAACCAGTGATAGTGGGGGTCGTCCAGGCCGAGCGGGTTCGGCCCGTTGCGCAGGTAACGGCCGGACAGCTCGGCCGGCAGCGTGCCGGTGACCGGCAGGTCGAACGCGGTGATCTCCTCGGTTACCGGGGCGAACGGCCCTTCGAGGAAGCGGTTGTGCTCAGGCATCGGTGCTCTCCATCCCTTCATGCGGCACGTCTCCGCCGGTGGTTCACCGGCGCTGCCCCGGGAGGAGGGCGGCGGCCGTTTGCGCACCACCGGTGCTGCGAGCCTGCCACCGTGACCACGGCCGGAAAAGAGGCCGCCGGTGAACGCGCTCTTCGCCCCCGCCGAAATCTCCCGCCTGGCTGGCATACCCAGCCCGGCCACCTGCATCACGCCGGGGCAGGAGGGCTCAGACGGGTGACGCTCATCTGCCGGCCGGCGCCGGTGCGGCGCCCGGGGTGGTGGCGTCGGCACCGGGCCCTTCCGGCCCGGGGCCGGGCGGGGCAGCGGTCGTGGGCCGCCGGGCGGGCCAGGCCGCGATGACCAGGCTGACGGCGAGGACCGCGAGGCCAGCGAACCCGGTCGCCGTCAGGTGCTCGCCGAGCACGGCCAGCCCGAGGACCGCCGCGACGGCCGGCTCGGCCAGGCCGAGCGTGGTCGCGGTGGTCACCGCCGTGGTGCGCAGCCCCCGGGCGTAGAGGAGGTAGGCCAGCGCCGTGGTGAGCACGGCGAGATAGCTGGCGACCGCCAGGCCCCGCCCGGTGGCCACCCACCGCACGGGGCTGATGAACAGGACCGGGACGAGCAGCACGGCCGCGCCGCCAAAGATGGCGCCGACCACGGCGCGGCCCCCGGTGCCGCTGGTGATCAGGTAGGAGGCGGTGACGGCGTACACCGCGTAGCAGAAGCTGGCGAGCAGCGCCAGGCCGACGCCCGCCGCGCTGGCGCCGGACGCATGCCCGCTGGTGACGAGCATGGCGCAGCCCGCCACGGCGGCCGCCGTCGCGGCCAGCCAGCGGGCCCCCGGACGGCCCGGCCGGGACGTCACCAGGGACAGGATCCCGGTGAAGACCGGCGCCGCGCCGATGGTGACGACCGTCCCGACGGCGACGCCGGTGCGGGCGGCGGCGGCGAAGAAGGCCAGCTGGTACCCGGCGGCCGCCGCCGCGCCGGCGGCGAGCAGGCACCGGGTGCGCGTCCCGCGGCGGACCAGGCCGCGCAGCGCGCCGCCAGGCAGCGCCACGAGAAGAAGCAGCAGGCCGCCGCCGATGACGCGGGCGGCGCCGACCGCGGCCGGCCCCGCGCCGGCCGGGGCAAAGGTGCGGGCGGTCGCGGTGGTGCCCCACAGGGTGGCGGCGAGCAGAACGTATGAGGCCCCGCCGAGGGACCGGGAAAGCTGACGCAACGGTGCGCTCCTGAGACTCGGAAGGAACAGAGATCCGGGTCCGGGGCGCACGCGGACGGCGGGCGCCGCGAGAGCGGCTAAGCAGTGAGGGAAGGTGCCCGGCTGCGCCCCGGTCAGGAGGCGGCCGGCGGGGAAACCGGGTGCCGGTGCTGATGCGTCACGGTGCCCAGTCTAGACGCCGTGCCCGGGCCGCCCCGCCGCGGTGGGTCAGGCCGGCGGGGCGGCGCCACGCAGGCGCCAGCGGTACGGCGCGGCGAGGTGGTCGAGCGCTGGCTCCGGGCCCCATGAGCCGGGGGCGTACGGCTGGACCGCCGGCGGGTTCTCCAGCAGCGGGGCGGAGATTTCCCACAGTCGCTCGATCGCGTCGGAGCGGGTGAACAGGGACTGGTCGCCGAGCATGGCGTCCAGCAGGAGCCGCTCATAGCCCTCGAGGCCGTGGGCGGCGTCAAACGAGTCGGCGTAGCGGAAGGTCATTTCGGCGGTGCCCAGCCTCATCGTGGCGCCGGGTTCCTTGGCCAGGAAGCAGGTGGTGATGGAGCCGGGATCGGCGAAGTCGATGACGATCTCGTTGCGCCGCCCGGTCGGGGTGCGGTTGCGGTCGATGGGGAACATCCGCAGCGGCGGCTGGTGGAAGCCGAGCGTCACCACCTGCCGGCTGACCGCCAGCTGCTTGCCCGAGCGCAGCAGGAACGGGACCCCGGCCCACCGCCAGTTGTCGATCTCGGCCCGCACCGCGGCCAGGGTTTCGGTGCCTGAGCCCGCGGCCACGCCGGGTTCGTCGCGGTAGCCGTCGTACTGGCCGCGCACCACATGCGCCACGTCGATCGGCTTGAGCGCGTCGAACACCTTGGCCGTCTCGTCGCGCAGGTGCCGGGCGTCCAGCGAGACCGGCGGTTCCATGGCCACGAATCCCAGGACCTGGAACAGGTGGGTGGCGATCATGTCCCGGTAGGCGCCGGTGCGGTCATAGAAACCGGCGCGTCCCTCGATCGAGAGCGTCTCGGGCACGTCGATCTGCACATAGGCGATGTGCTGGCGGTTCCACACCGGCTCGAACAGGCCGTTGGCGAACCGGAAGGCCAGGATGTTGCCCACCGACTCCTTGCCGAGGAAGTGGTCGATCCGGAACACCTGTGACTCGTCGAACAGGGCGTGGATCGTCCGGTTCAGCGCCCGGGCCGAGGCCAGGTCGGTGCCGAACGGCTTCTCGACGATGACGCGGGAACCGCGGGCCAGGCCAGCCGCCCCGAGCGTCGCCAGCGTGGGCTCGAAGGCGGCCGGCGGGACGGCCAGATGGCACAGCCGCGCTGGCGTGCCGCCGATCTCCCGCTCCGCCCGCCCGGCCGCGGCCGCCAGCGCGTCGGTGCGGCCGGGTTCGGCGCTGGCGAAGGAGAGCCTTCGCCGGAATTCCTCCCAGGGTCCGCCCGCGGGCTTGACGGTCCCGAATTCCGCGATCGCCTCGCGGGCATGTTCGCGGAACTGCTCGCCGGTCAGGTGGGCACGGGCCGAGCCGATGATCTCGTATCTGTCCGGGAGCAGGCCGGCCACGGCCAGCCGGAACAGCCCCGGCAGCAGCTTGCGCCGGGCCAGGTCGCCGGTCGCCCCGAACATCACGATGACGTGATTGCCCGGGCGCGGCGTGGATCCCCGGGCCCGGCCGGGCCGGGACGATGCCGAGGTCATCGCGGCCGATTCTTGCCCCATCGTGGCCTCCGTCTCGTGTCGTGTGCCCTGCCTCGCTGGCTCACCCCGACAGGCTCGCCATCTGCGCGGACATCGGACCGGCCGGCCGTGGCATCTCCGCGATCTCCATCCGGAGCGCCGTCAATGCCGCGTTGTAGATCCCCGAGAAGCTCGGGAACGGCTGGATCGTGTCGCTCAGCACCTCGACCGGGATGTGTGCGCGGATGGCCAGCGTCGCCTGCTGCATCCACTCACCGGCCTCGGGCCCGAGCGCGTAGGCGCCGGTCAGCCGCTGGCCGTCGCTGAGGAGCGTCAGGAACCCGTTCGATTCGGCATAGGCGTGCGTGTAAGTGGCGGTCTTCGGCACCTCTGACAGGGGTGCGGTGCCGCTGTACTCCGCTTCGGCCGCCCCCACCGCCGCGGCCTGCGGATCCGTGTAGGTGACCCGCGGGACGGCTTCGTAGTTCGCCGGGCGGGCATCGCCGGCGATGTTCGCCGCGACCACGTCGCCCTCGTACTCGCCGACGTGAGTCAGCGGCCAGATGCCGTTGACGTCGCCGATCGCCCACAGGCGCTCGCCTGCCCGCAGGTGCTCGTCGACCCGGATCCCGTGGGGGCTGGCCTCGACGCCGACCGTCTCAAGGCCGATCCCCTCGACGCGCGGGCGCCGGCCCGTGGCCACGAGCAGCCGGTCGCCCCGCAGCTCCTTCCGGCCGTCGAACTGCAGGACGAACTCGTCACCCTCCCGCCGCGCGGCGGTGGCATGCATCCCGAGCACCAGCTCGATTCCATCCCGGCGCAGGGCCTCGCTGAGCGCGTGGCCCAGCGGTGCGGGCTCGCGGGGAAGCACGCGGTCGGCGCCCTCGACGAGCACCACCTCGCCGCCGAACCAGCGCACGACCTGCGCCAGCTCGACGCCGGCGGACCCGCCACCGAGCACGAGCAGGCGCCGCGGGACGGCCTTCATGCTCGTCGCCTCGCGGGTGCCCCAGACGCCCTCGAGCTCACGGAGCCCGGGGATCGGGGGCACGATCGGAGCGGCGCCGGTGGCTACGACGACGTGCTCGGCGGTGTGGCGGACGCCGTCGACTTCGACCGCCCCGGTGCCGGCCAGCCGGCCCGTGCCCCGCAGCAGGTCGATGCCCCGGCCCGCCAGCCAGCGCTCCTGGCCGGCGTCGGAGTAGTTCGACACCATGAAGTCCCGCCAGGCCAGCGCGGCCGGAACGTCGACCTGCGCGGTCGCGGCGGCCTCGCGCGCGCCCTGTACCGCCTCGCCCGGGCGCAGCAGCGACTTCGACGGGATGCAAGCCCAGTAGGAGCACTCGCCGCCGACCAGCTCTCGCTCAACGATGGCGACGTGCAGCCCGCGCGCAGCCAGCGCGGCGGCGCAGTGCTCGCCGGGCGCACCGCCGCCGAGAACGATCACGTCATAGTCGCTGTTGGAGCCCATCGTTACCTCCGTCGGTTGCTGGCAACATCATGGCCGGTTCACCATCAAGGATCGGCTGCGGCTGGACCGGAGGCCCCGCCGGGTGCCGGCCTGCCACATGTCCACGGCCGGGCTCCTCTCCCGGTGACGCCGGGGACCTGCGCCCATGCCCCCGGTTCTGGTGCCACCGGGCCGCTGGCATCCACACTCGCCCCACGGATCGCCAGGGTCCACAAGATCTCACCAAATCGCGCCCGGGACAGTCTCGTGTGGCTGGCCCTGGCTGCTCGTTCGGCGTGGTGTCCCCCGGCGCGCTGAGCCCGGCGGCGGTGGGGGCGCTGCTGGCCGGGGCGTTTGGCGCGGCACCGGGCGAGGGGTTCGCCAGGTCGTGCCACGCGGTGACCGGCGGCAACCCGTTTCTGGTGCGGGAGCTGATCGAGACCCTGCGCGCGGACGGGATCGGCCCGGCCGGAGGTGGCGCCGGCCATCAAGGAGCCGCCCCGTTCCTGGAGCTGCCTCGTTCCTGGTAGCGCGACCTGGACCGGCCACCGTGGCGGACGCGGCCACACGGCCACGCCCTCGCCCAGTGACTCCTGACGGCCGCCGGCACTCCTGGCGGCCACTGGCCTGACCCCGCGCGGCCCGCCCCCTTATCTGGGAAGATCGAGCCGAGCATACGGGAGGGGTGGATGCCGGGTCGGGACCGTGGCGGCCGTGACCTGAGCCTCGGTGCCGGGGTGACGTTCGTCGACCATGTGCGGCCGGACGGGGTGATCGTCCGCTGGGAGTCCCGCCGTCACCGCAAGCACCTGAAGGAGCGCGCCACCGGATCGACGTGGTGGGCACCCCGGGCCCGGGGCTGGTGGATCGCCGTCCTGTTCGCGGTGGGGTCGCTGCTGTTCGCGCTCGGCTCGGTGCCGGGCTACGCCAGCGCGGTGGGGGCGCGCTGGGACAACGTGACGTTCTTCACCGGGTCGCTGTTTTTCACCTCGGCCGCCCTTTTGACCTACCGGGAAGCGGTCGACGCTGCCCCGCCGGCGCTCAACCCCACCCACCGGCGGTTCTTCGCTTACCAGCCCGGGCGGATCGACTGGTGGGCCACCGGGGTGCAATTCATCGGCACCCTGTTCTTCAACGTCAGCACCGGCACCGCAATCGCCTCCAGCCTGTCCGCCCAGACCGCGCATCAGCACGTGTGGCGGCCCGACGCGATCGGCTCGGTCTGCTTCCTGGTCTCCAGCTTCCTGGCCTGGTACGAGGCCTGCCACGGCTGGGCCGCCTGGCGCCCGAAGGAGTGGTCCTGGTGGATCACGCTGGCCAACCTGGCTGGGTCGGTCGCCTTCGGCATCTCCGCCGTCGCCGCCTACGTCAACCCGGTCACCGGCCAGGTGCAGAACGCCGCGCGGGCCGGTACGCAGACCTTGATCGGCGCGGTGTGCTTCTTCATCGGCGCCCTGCTGCTGCTGCCCGAACGCACGGAGGAAGCCCAGGGCCGGGTCCTGGCGGCTGGTGACAAAGGCGCCGTTGACGTGGGCGGGAGCTGACTGCGGCGCCGATCACCCGCGGTGACGAACCTGAAGGCGTGGCATCATTCGCCATTCAGGTTCAGGCTCAGCCGGGCGGCTGGGCCCGCGGCTCTCCCATCGCCGCGGCCGGTCAGCCGTGGCGAGCCGGCCGATCCCAGCGCCAGACGTCACGGAACTGTCATGTCGAGATGCGTGCCGCTGGGGTATTTCTTTTCACACGGCTGCTGGGGATTCTTCCGTATACAGAGCTGGTCTTCAATATGGAGTCGTTGATACTTGCGCGGTGAGAATGTCAGGACAAGGCTTTCCTGAACCCCTCCGGTAGCATTAGGCGGAATCGACCAGCCTACCAGGCTGACGCAGTCCTTGCCTTCGTAATAACAAGGGTCGGCACTGCATGGGTAGGCGTTTGGCTTCGACTGAACCCCGTTACAGACATTCTTTATGGCCCGCCAGCTGGGCAATCCCGTGACATTGATGCTGACGAGATCAGTCTCGGGCACTTTGGTCGATGCCACGGTGAGGGACAGCATCGCCGAATTCTTGGAGATAATTGTAACCTTGCCGTCGAGCTGGGCGAATGGTGAGGCCTGGCTCGCGCTTTCCAGGCGGATGGCGGCATATCCCGCGATGGCCATGAGCAGGACACTGGCCATGACGAGGTAGAGCTTAGGATCGAAGGGCTGTTTGCCCCAATCGCCAAGAGTAAACGTGCATACGACCCCCAGGATGATGAGAATCCCGCCAGCGATGCAACTGGTGACAATCTGTGGGGGCGCACTGACATATGGTATACGGATGATGGCGGGGAGGAGGGTCACTAGCGCGAAAAGGAAGATCAGGCTGCCTATAGCACGCCTTGTCTGCAGCCAGCTCGGCCAAGAGTCGGCCTTTGCCGGGGCAAAGAGACTTAGAATGGCGGCAATGATACTAAGCAGGAAGGCCAGCCCGACTATCCCTACGAATGGCTCTTCATTACGCAAGATCGACGACAGCTCATCCGACTTGACTCCTATAAAGCTTAGCACCGCCCCGAAGCCTGCAATCAAGAACCCAAGGAGGTCCTTCGTGTTATCGACAATTCCCTTGCCGTTTGTCATGGGATCCCCCCGCTTGTTTATCTTTGCACTTGCAGTGGCGGCGCTGCTTTAGTCGGCGTGGTGCTCCCTGCCGGAGGTGACTGCCGTCGGCGTGGGCAGCGGCGGGGCCGGGCGCAGCGCTGGGAACTGGCAATGGTGAAGTCAGCGGCCAGCAACAGCGGTGCGGCAACCGCGGCAACGAAAAGCTGGGCGCGACGCAACACAGTCCCCCCCGGGTGCTGACATTAGCCGCGGATCTATCCTGCGCTTCGGCCCCGCCTGTGTCCAGTGCTCTAATCCCGGGGTCATGCCGGTAGCCGTGCTGTAATACGCTCGGGCGGTCCCCGCCAATGACCGCCCACCTGCTGTCGTGGCAACCGCGTCACCAGTCACCGCCGTGCCGGACGACGGTGAATGGGCCCAAGACCGGGCTTAGAGCCACGCTTCGCCATTGATGAGGCCGGCCTCGCCCGGGTACTTAGCGAGGATTGCCTCAAGGGCAGCGATGATCCGCCCTGTGTCGGCCCGGGTGCGGCGGTAGCTTCCGGGAATGAAGCTCATGCCGAAATGACACCGCCACGACGCGTAGGTGGTCAGTATTCCCCCCAGCAGCAGGCCCGCCGCGCTGCCGGCGCCGGCCATCGCCGCGTAGACGCCAAACGCCCTGTTGCGTTCCCCGCCTTCGGGAAAGTTGGTGGTGATCAGCGCCAGCGCGGTCGGCGCGATCACCGCGCCGCCAACTCCCTGGACCGCTCTCGCGGTCAGCAGCCACCACTCGCTGGTGGCGAACCCGCCGAGCAGCGACGCTCCGGAGAACAGCAGCAGCCCGAAGACGAACACCCGCCGCCGACCCAGGATGTCACCGGCGCGGCCGCCGAGCAGGGGCAGGCCGCCAAAGGTGACCGCATAAGCGTTCACCACCCACTCCAGGCCGCTGCCGGAAAAGCCAAGTGCCTGCTGGATGTGCGGGAGGGCAACGTTCACGATGGTCGCATCCAGCACCACCATGAGCTGGGCGGTGGCGATGACCAGCAGAGCCAGGCCCAGGCGGCGGCTGCCCCCGCCGGCCGTGCCGGCCGGTGGGGCCGCACGCTCGGTCCCAGATGGCGCCGGCCGGGTGGTGGCCGCGTAGCCGGGCAGGTCGGGGGCGCTGCCCGCGCCGGAGGCTGGCGAGGTCACGGTATCTCCCTTGGATCCTGGAGCACGTCCCTGGCGGCCATGCGAGCTGTCGCGACGGGCCTCCTTCTCACCTCGCCGGCGCAGCGCAGCTCGTTGCCGCGTGTCATGACGTTCTCCCTGGCCATGCGATCGACGCGCCCATGGTTGCTATCAGGCAGGTGAGAGGTCGTCACCGGGTCCAGGTGATTCGCCGCACCGGGACAGCGCCGGGCGGGATGGGATCCCCGTGGCGGCGCGTGTCCGAGAGCGGCCGTCGGCCCGGACCTGCTCGAGATCCAAAAGCTCACCCCGGACCGCAAATCACCGGAACCAGGTGACAGCCGCTCACCTTGATCGCCATTAGCTTCGGGCGCACCCGATCAGCCAGTTGGCTGCGGGAGCCGCCGGGCTCCCGGGCGCGATCTGCATCAAGGAGGACCAGCCGTGAGCACGACTGCCACCCCTGACCGCTTCACCTCGCTGCCGGAGGAGCATGCGCTGGCGGCGACTGTCGTGGCGCTGGAGGAGCACGGGTTCAGTGTCGAGGTCGCGCGCTCGGCAGCGTCCACGCCATCACCGCCGACGGGACGCTGGTCATCGCCTCGGCCTCGGGCAGCCAGCTCGCCTCCTACGCCTGGGGCGCCGCCAACGTCATATTCGTGGTCGGCGCGCAGAAGCTGGTCCCCGACCTGGAGGCGGCGCACCAGCGGATCTACACCCACAGCCTGCCGCTGGAAGACGCCCGCGCACAGGCCGCCTACGGGCAGCACAGCCAGGTGGGGAAGCTGCTGGAGATCCACCAGGAGCTGCCCGGCCGGATCCACATCGTCCTCATCCGCGAGCGGGTCGGCTTCTGAAACCGCCGAGCCAGCCGAATCCGCCCACAGCCACCCCGAGGCGCCCTATGACCCTCAACGCGATACCGGGCGGACGTCGGCCGACGCTAGCGCCGCTGGACGAGCGCGAATCACCGTGATCCGGTGACGCCTCCTCACCTGCCCGGCGGCAAGCCTGGTGGTGGCCCGCCTCCCAGCAGGCAATTTCAGCAGCGGATTGACAGGGGCGGGCCCGCCTGGGCGCTGCCGGGCGGATTCCAACCGAAGGGAGATTTTCCGTGAGCACCGAGCAGCGAGAGAACCTCGACGCGATCCTGCGGCAGAACGCCGTCCCGTTCGACAGCGATGTCAGCGAGCTGCGGCGGCTGACGGCAGAGTATGCATCGGCGCAGCCGCTGCCCGCCGGCGTGACCGTGACTGCAGGCGCGCTGGGCGGCGTTCCGACCGCCGAGATCACCGTTGACGGAGTCGAACCTCGTCACGTTGTTCTGTACTTCCACGGCGGCGTGTACGTGATAGGGGACGCCTTCCAAGCCGCTGGCCTGGCCTCGCAGGTTGGCCGGCGGGCCGGCGCCAAGGTCATCTCTGTC
>Ga0335077_10003967_pt1 | contig 17993 bp, 17 predicted proteins | sample Lox_Sample_31_FD_207151 | JGI IMG/M metagenome (GOLD analysis project Ga0335077, IMG submission 207151) | Soil microbial communities from Loxahatchee National Wildlife Refuge, Florida, United States - Lox_Sample_3.1 | ecosystem: Environmental > Terrestrial > Soil > Wetlands | place: USA... | reverse complement strand
TGGTCACGTCGAGAAAAAATCCGGCCGCTGAAGCCTTGCGCACCGCTCCAGTCGCCTGAAGACAGGAAATTGCTCCATGAGTTCGAGTCACGTGGATATCTCCTATTCCGCCAGCCCCTGTGTTATGGTCATTTTTGGCGCCACTGGAGATCTGACCAAGCGCAAATTGATCCCCGCCCTGCTGAACCTGGCGCAGGAAGGCATTCTCTCGAAGCAATTCGCGATCGTGGGTTTTGCCGTCAATGATCTGGACACGGGTTCATTCCGTAAGACCCTTGGCGAAGAGATGCCGCAATTCGCCCCTGATCCTATTGATTTGAAAATGTGGGATTGGCTCAGCCAGCGCACATATTATGTGAAGGGTGATTTTCAGGATCCAGAGGCTTTCAAACGCCTGCAAAAGCAGATCGACGACGCGGACAAAACCCATCATACAGGCGGAAACAAATTTTTTTACCTGGCGGTGGCCCCGCGGTTCTTTGCACCGATCGTTGATCAGCTCGGCGCGGCGAATCTCACAAAAGAGCAAGAGGGCCATTGGACTCGGGTGATTGTCGAAAAACCCTTTGGCCACGACCTCGATTCCGCTCGCCAGTTGAACACCGACCTCAAGAAAACTCTCAACGAAAAGCAGATCTATCGCATAGACCACTATCTCGGCAAAGAGACTGTCCAGAACGTGATGGTCTTCCGTTTCACCAACAACATCATCGAACCCCTCTGGAACCGCAATTACGTCGACCACGTCCAGATCACTGCCGCTGAGACCGTAGGCATCGAGCACCGCGGCGGCTTTTATGAAACCGCCGGCGCCCTCCGCGACATGGTTCCCAATCACCTCTTCCAGCTTCTCACCATGACCGCCATGGAGCCTCCCATCTCCTTCGACGCGGACGAGGTACGCAACAAGCAGGCCGAAGTCCTCCACGCCATTCAGCCCCTGAGCCCCGAAGACGTGCTCACCAACATGGTTCGCGGCCAGTATGCCAATGGCACTGCCGACGGCGAGCGCGTGATCGGATACCGCAACGAACCCGACGTTCGCCACGATTCCAACACGGAAACCTTCGTGGCCCTGAAGCTGCTTATCGACAATTGGCGCTGGGCCGGCGTCCCTTTCTACCTTCGCACCGGTAAGCGTCTCGCTATGCGTGCCACGGAAATCGTCATTCAGTTTCGCCGCACTCCGTTTGTTCTGTTCCGGGGCACTGCCGTCAAAAACATCGAGACTAACCGCCTGGTGATCCACATCCAGCCCGACGAAGGCATCTCTCTTAGCTTTGGTGCCAAGGTACCCGGCGCGGTCATGCGTCTCGGCCTTGTCAACATGGACTTCGACTACAAAACATATTTTGGCATCGAGCACGGCACCGGCTACGAGCGCCTTCTCCGCGATTGCATGGCCGGAGACGCCACACTCTTCCAGCGCGCGGACATGGTGGAAGCTGGTTGGAACGTCATCCAGCCTATTCTGGACGTCTGGCACGCCTTGCCACCGCGTGGTTTCCCGAATTACTCCGCCGGCTCCTGGGGACCCGCCGAAGCGGAAGAATTGCTCGAGCGCGATGGTCGCGAATGGCGACGCATCGATGAGGAAGAATTGGACGAACGTGGGCGCGTCGCCACGCACGGTGTTAGCAGCAAGGCCGGTTCTGCGCCATGACTTCACCGGCCCGGCGCGAGGTGGTGATTCTCCCCGATGCTGCTGCGGTAACGCGACGCGCGGCCGAGGAATTCCTGAAGGCCGCCAACGAAGCGGTCGCCCAGAAAGGCTCTTTCACCGTTTCTCTCTCCGGAGGCTCGACGCCCCGCGCGCTCTATGCGTTTCTCGCCGACGACCCTGCTCTTCGCTCGAAGATTCCCTGGAGCAAAATCCACTTCTTTTTCGGCGATGAGCGCCACGTCCCGCCCGACCACGCCGACAGCAATTTCCGTATGGTGAACGAATCGCTCTTTTCCAAGGGGCTCGTCCATCCGGACCAAATCACTCGTATTAAGGCCGAGAACCCAGATGCGGAGAAAGCAGCACTGGAATATGAACGGGCACTTCGCGCATACTTTAAGTTGAAGGATGGCGAGTATCCGGCCTTCGATCTGGTGTTCCTGGGCATGGGCGATGAAGGGCATACCCTTTCGCTCTTTCCCGGCACGAAGGCGCTGCACGCTAGTCCTCGAATAGTGGTTCGGAACTGGATCGGTAAGCTGTACACCGAGCGCATCACCCTCACGGCCCCTGCTGCCAGCCAGACGAATCGCGCGGTTTTTTTAGTTACCCGCTCGGACAAGGCTACGGCCTTGAAGGCGGTTCTGGAAGGTCCATACGAGCCGGAGCAGTTGCCGGCTCAACTGATCCAGCCGGTCAATGGCAAACTCCTTTGGCTGGTGGACCAGGCCGCCGGCTCCATGCTGGCAACCGCAACTCGCAACTAACTAGGAGAGAAACATGGCAACGGCAATTACCAGTGCAATTGAACAACTCTTGGGCGCAAAGGCCGAATTGCTCCTCGGTTTCAAGTCCCCCAAAATCGCGAAAGAGCGTCTGCAGCTTCCGGGCCCGGATTTCATTGACCGCGTTTACGCGGCCTCGGACCGCAATCTCCGCGTCCTGAATTGTCTGCATCGCATGTTCTTCAACGGGCGCCTCTCGGGCACCGGCTACCTGTCGATTCTGCCGGTCGACCAGGGCATTGAGCATTCCGGCGGTGCCAGCTTTGCGAAGAACCCGGACTATTTCGACGGCGAAAATATCGTCAAGTTGGCGATTGAAGGCGGTTGCAACGCGGTGGCTTCTACCTTCGGCGTGCTCGGCTCCGTCGCACGCAAGTACGCTCACAAGATTCCGTTCATCGTGAAGATCAATCACAATGAGCTGCTCACATATCCCAACCAGTTCAACCAAATTCTCTTCGGCACGGTGCAGGAAGCTTACGACATGGGCGCCGCCGCCGTCGGCGCGACTATCTATTTCGGCTCAACCAACAGCGACCGCCAGATCATCGAGATCAGCCAAGCCTTCGCCAAAGCGCACGAACTGGGCATGGCCACTGTTCTCTGGTGCTATCTGCGCAACTCCGCTTTCAAGAAGGATAAGGACTATCACGTTTCCGCCGACCTCACCGGCCAGGCCAATCATCTCGGCGTAACCATCCAGGCCGATATCATCAAGCAGAAGCTGCCGGAGAATAACGGCGGCTACCAGGCCCTGAATATGGGCGACTCCAGCTACGGCAAATTCGACAAGCGCATATACACCGACCTCTGCAGTGATCATCCAATCGATCTGACCCGCTACCAGGTGGCCAATTGCTACATGGGCCGTGCGGGCCTGATCAATTCCGGTGGCGCCTCCGGAGCCAACGACTTTGAAGAAGCCGTGGCCACGGCAGTCATCAACAAGCGCGCCGGCGGCACCGGCCTCATCAGCGGCCGTAAAGCGTTTCAACGTTCAATGAGCGAAGGCGTGAAACTCTTGAACGCGATTCAGGACGTTTATCTTTCTAAGGAAGTCACAATCGCCTAACAACCCGCTTCTGGAGTGCAAACGGCCCGCCAATCCGGCGGGCCGTATTGTTTTTCTCGGCTTTGTGCCGGCCCAGGCATCACTGTAACTCGTCCTGCCGGAAATACGTCTCAAAAACAGGAGAACTCACATGCGCACCCCCTTCGCACTCCTCTCCCTCTTATTGATTCCGTCTTTCTCTCTAGCCCAGGCAGATCCCGCCACCCAAGCCGCGCAAGCCGCCCAAGATGCTGCTCAGCAATCTCAACAGGCCGCCATGCAAGCTATGCGGGATGCATCTGCAGCGAGTCAGGCCGCCCAACAAGCCATACAGGATTCGCAAAACTCCGGTTCACAACCGTGCTGTCTCTATTGGACAGCACCACCGAAATTTTCCGTCAAGCCCGGCACATATTCCGGCCCCACCACAGTCAGGATGATGGATGCAACCCGCGGAGCAGTGATTTACTATTCGACCGATGGCTGGACGCCGACCGCGAATTCCGCGCGCTATCGAGGGCCAATCCTCATCGGCTCCACCACTACGCTGCAGGCAATTGCCATTGCTCCGTATGCCATGAGAAGCATAGTTACCTCGGCGCAGTATGTCATCCAGGGGACGCCCGGCGCGTCTTCTCCTTCCCCTGCCGCGGCCGCCTCAACGGTCTCTGCTACCACAGAGGCGATGAACCTTCCCCTAGGTGTGCTTCCAGTTCATCTTGTCTTTGACGCAGAGGTGAGTTCACGTACCGCCTTGGTCGGCGACAAGATTCCCCTCTCTCTTTCCGAAGATTTGAATCTGGGCGACACGGTCGTGAAAAAGGGAACGCCTGCCACAGTCACAATCACGCAAGTGGATCGCACCGGCGCCGGAGGCGCCCCGGGTACTCTGTCCTTCGAGGCTGACGACCTGCAAGCTCCCGGCGGCCCGCTGCCCTTGCAGGGTGGGGCCACGAAAGAGGGTACCGCCAAACCGCTTAACGCCGCGTTGCTCATTCCTGTCGTCGGCCCGCTCACCATTTTGAAGCACGGCACCGACGCCGTCATTGCCAAAGGCACCCCGTTTACGGCTTTCCTCGACGCGCAGTCTCCTTTGGCCGCATCGAAATGACGCGACGATCTTCGGGCTGTGGCGTTCTCGCGCCTCGATTCAATTAGTTGCTTCTAAGAATCGATTCTTTCCGTCTTGTCTGAAACGTCACCTGCCTCAAAATTGCTATGGAGGCAACTGCCAAGCGCACGTCTACAATCAGAGCAGTAGTCCGAAGGAGCAAGGAATGCCAAAGATGAAGACCCCCTCGCAGGCCGGAAAGAAATCTGCGAAGCCAAAATCCCAGCCGACACACGAGGAGATCGCTCTCCGCGCGTATCACATTTTCCTGGAACGCGGGTGCACCCCCGGTAATGAGCAGGAAGACTGGCTTCGAGCCGAACAGGAATTGACTCAACAATCGAAGAAGCCCAGTCGCAAGTCGAAAATCGTTCCGATCGCCGCGTAAATCACCGATTGGATCCCGTCGCGCCAGCTTGACTCGCTCCTTATCCCTCTCCCTGTGCTCGCTCGTCTGCCCGCGTGAAGCTCCGCCTGAATTTTCTTATACTATCTCTTCAGAGAGTGTCTTGAGGGAAGACTGCCATGATGCGTAGAAATGATCTGGGGCGCCTGCGGCTTATTCTGATCGCTCTGATTCTTGTGCTTGGGGCTTTTTGGGTAGGGGCGCGCTATGGCCCGCGTCAAGCGAAAGATGTGGAAGCTCGTCACGTCGCCGAAAGCCCCAAGGGAACTCCACTGCCCGCTTCCTCGCCCCAACACAACGCCGCCCTCACGGAAGACGAATCCATCAACGTTCGAATTTACCGCCAGGCATCGCCGGCCGTCGCAAACATCCTGACGAAGGCCACGGAGTACGACTTTTTCATGGACCCGGTACCCGTAGAAGGCGCTGGCTCCGGCTTTGTTATCGATGCGCGAGGGTACATCCTGACCAATTTTCACGTGGTCGCCGGGGCGCAGTCCATCGAGGTAATTCTCGGCGACAAGACCCGCTTCCCTGCGAAATTCATTGGCGCTGACCAGCGCAATGATGTAGCGCTCATCAAGATCGATCCGAAAGGCAAGCAGCTGGTTGCTCTGCCGCTGGGCGATTCTTCGACCCTGCAGGTGGGTCAGAAGGTGCTGGCCATCGGCGATCCCTTTGGCTTCCAGTCAACACTGACAACCGGCGTTGTCAGCGCTCTCGGGCGCACCGTGCAGACCAGCGATACCACGTTCATCGATGAGGCCATTCAAACCGACGCTTCCATCAATCGCGGCAATTCCGGCGGTCCGCTCATCGATACTCATGGCGAGGTCATCGGCATCAACTCGGCCATCTACACTCCTTCGGGCACGACGGCCGGCATCGGCTTCGCCATTCCTATCAACACCGCCAAGCTCATTGCCAATGACCTGATGACCGAAGGGAAAGTGCGCCGCGCGTATCTCGGCGTGCAGACCATTCCTGTCGCGGGATGGCTTGCCGAGGCGTTGGATCTTCCTGTGCAGGAAGGCTTGCTTGTCGAACAGACTACCAAGGGCAGCCCGGCGGCCGCCGCGGGAATTCGTGGTGGAGATCGCGCCGCTCAGGCGGGCATGCGTCGCATTATCATTGGCGGTGACGTGATTGTCGGTATAGATGGACAGAAAGTCTCCAACCAGTTCGACATCAACGTAATCTTGAATCGCAAACGCCCTGGCGACACCGTGACTGTCACTCTCTATCGTGGCGCAAAGAAACTCGACGTTCCCGTCAAGCTCGGGGAACGGGACGGCAGCTGATCCACAAACCTGTAGCTCAGGCCTGAGGTTCTGTGCTCCGCACCATTACTCGATCGATTGAAAAGCTCTCACCCCAGAGAGGGGAGCTCCAGATTACGGCCCGATCTCCGCACGATAACGGTCCCGTTCTTCTTCGCTGAACGAAAACCACCCCTCTGCAATATCGCGTACGCGTTCGAGCGCCTTTTGCATCTCCTCATGTTTGGCTCGAATCATCTCCGAATCCGCGTCCATGGGCACATGGATCAGCGGCGCTCCCACCAAAATAGCACGGGAAAACAGCGAGGGCAGACAAAAGTGATCCCAGGTTTTCTCGAACGTTTTTCCGCGGTCGACTGCAACATGGAAAACCAAAATCGGTACACCGGTCATCCGCGCGAGCAGGATCGGTCCAACCTTGGCGACGTACCTGGGCCCGCGCGGTCCATCAATCGTGAACGCACAATCCAGTCCTTCCTTGAGGCGCTGCGCCATGACCACCAGCCCACGCAATCCCCCACGCGAGGAACTCCCCTGGGCCGTGCCGAATCCAAACCGCTCGATCACTTTGCGCGTCCACCGTCCGTCAAACGCGGTTGTGTTCATCACAACAATTCCGCGGTTGCGGCCATACCAGGTGATGGGAATGATGCACCGGTGCCAGAAGGCCCAGATACACTGTTGCTTCCCCGCCCAGACGCGCTCGGCGTGGGCCTGACCAAGCACCTCAAACCGCAACGTGGGTCCCAGGACGCGAATCACACTGTAGACCACTGCGGCGATGATGGGGATCTGAATCCGACGGTGCCACGGCAGTCTCGGGAGCCGCACGTCGTAGTGCGCACTGATCGTCTCTTGAACCGCTTCGGTCGGCTTTTCGGTAGTTTCCATCTTCATATAGTATAGAGGGGTTGCTGTCCCGCTGTGTGAGCCACTGCGTTAGAAGGAGCTGGCCGGGTTGGTACACTCCTGGGATATGAAACCTATGCGCTGGTATGGTGCGCTGTGCCGTGTCGCCGCCCTTATTGCTGCCGTAGTGTGTCTGCTCAGGGCCGCCGAGGCGGATAATCCCCAGTCCCCCGAGACCGTCGGCGCGATCGAAGGCGACGCAATTCTGGTGCAAGGGCCCATGAGCGTGGATACCGCAAACGGGCAAGTAAAAACCGTTCTGCGCAGCGGCAGCGACGTCCGCGTCAAGTCAGGCCAGGCGCACATCGATCTTGTCGAAGGCGGCAATCTTACTATCTGCGGACCGGCTCACTTTTCCGTCCTGAAATCCGGCTCCGCGTTGACCATTGCGCTTGACAGTGGGACCCTCCGCGCCCACATCGAAGGCCAACTCACCTTGAACGTCTACACCGCGCAAATCCAGGCGCACCCCATTGCCATTGGTGGTGGTCAACAAGACCTTCTGGTCGGTCTCGACGCCGTCGGTGGCATGTGTATCCGTGTCTCCAAGGGAGCCGTTCGCATCGAGCAACAGCTCACAGGCCAGACTGTCTTGATTCCGCAGAATGGCGACGTCTCTCTCTCCAATGGCCAACTGGAAAGCCTAAAAACAACCGAAGGGCATTGCACCTGCGAGCTCCAGATCGGCTCGAAGCCCGTGCAGATTTCCACGGAGGTCAGCGCATTGGCCTCCACCGAAGAATTGAAAAAGAAGGCCGCCGAGCCAAAGCCCGATCCGCCGTCGCAGACTCCCCCTTCGGAAAAGGAAGAACCGGTTTATCAGGTCTTTATGCCACCTTTGCGTTACGAAGCTGGCGCAAAAGTTCAACAAGACTACGATCCCAATCTCATCGTTCTGGTGCGCCGCGCGCGGGTGCGTCCCACGCTGATCTTCCAGGGAAAGGTCGAGGGCGATCCTGTGGTGGCCCAGGCTGTTCCGCCGCCTTTGCCGCCCGCCACCCAAAAGCCGGATGGATCGAAGAAACCTGTTGAGGATTCCACATGGAACCGCGTCCGAACGTTCTTTCACAAACTCTGGTCTCCCAATTCCTGACAGGGGAGGGAGAGCAACCTGGCGTGGCCCCGCTCACATCGTCAGGCCGGGATCGGAACAGAATTTCTTAGGAGGTTGAGTGGCGATCTTCTTGCCGGCTTCGCTTGCCATCCTTATCCCACGAGGCATTTCTCAAGCAGCACTCTTCCTTTTGACAGCCTTGAGCATTTGGATTTTTCATCGCACCGTGAAGCGTCGGGGAATACTGAGTTGGCCCGAGCCCGGAGAAGTCTCTTTCGATCACCTTGGCCAACGCACATGGCGAACCTTTCTCGAAGTGATTTTGCAGTCGCGCGTCGTGCGCGACCGTCCCGTCGCGGGAATGCTTCATGCCCTGGTCGTGTGGGGATTCCTCGTCTTTGCGTGGATCAGCGCGCATCACTTCTACATTGGCTTTCGCGGCCTGGACACGGCCACGGAAAATCGCACGTGGTATGGCGATTTCGCTGCAGCTTGGGCCTTCGCCGTGCTAGTCGGAATCTTGGGTCTGTCTTTCCGGAGATTCGTGCTGCGCCCCGCTGCGCTTGGCAAGCTCTCGGTAACCTCCGCGATCGTCGCAGCGCTCATCGCGCTGCTGATGGTCACATATCTCCTCGACTGGCGAGTTCTGCAGGTGGGAAGCCCGGCCTGGGAAGCAGACTGGTGGGCCCATACTCTCGCTTTCTTGGGAATGTTGGTGGTCATCCCACAGTCGAAGCATTTGCACCTCGTCCTCGCTCCCTTCGCGATCTTCTTCCGCCCGGATAAAACGAGTGCTACTCGCCCCCTGCAGGAAGGCGAAGAGGACCTCGGTTTGGTCCGCTTCAAAGAACTGAGTTGGAAGGACGTGTTGGACGTCAACGCTTGCGTCGAGTGCGGTCGCTGCACGCAATTTTGTCCCGCGAATATTACCGGCGGCTCTCTCAGTCCAAAGGAAGTCATCCTGGACATGCAACATGGGCTTCTCGCCGGCGGCGACTTGATTGCCGGCACCGTTGCGGAGCAGAAGGAACAAAAATCCTGGGTGACGGACAACGACCTCTTTCAGTGCCTTTCCTGCGGCGCGTGCGAATACGTTTGCCCCGTAGGCATCGAGCACGTAGGAAGAAAAATTCTAGACCTTCGCCGCGGGCTTGTCAGCGAAGGCCGCGTCGAGAACGCGAAGATCGTTCAGCTCTTCACCACCATGGAGCGCGCGCCGCATAACCCTTGGGGGATCGCACAGGACACACGGCAAAAGCTCGTTCAATCAAAACAGTTCTTCACCTTCGACGGCAGTCAAGAGTGGCTCTTCTGGCTGGGCTGCGGACTGAGTTTCGATCCCCATGGCCAAGCCGTGGCTTCCTCGATGAAGGAGGTTCTCGATGCCGCGGGGATTTCCTGGGGCGTCCTCCCGCGCGAAACGTGTTGCGGGGAGCCCGCGCGACGGGCCGGGAATGAATACCTCTATCTTCAGCTCAGCGAAAAGCTGATCGAAACGTTCCGCAACAACAAGGTCAAGAAGATTCTCTCTTGCTGTCCGCACTGCACCATGATGCTCGACAGAGATTACCGCCAGATCGCGGCCTATAAGCAGCTCGGCATCCGCGTCATACACCACACAGAATTCCTTGTCGAGATTCTGCCTAAGCTGTCACTCAAGCCTTCGTGGCAGACCGTGACATTCCACGACCCCTGCCAGCTCGCTCGCGGCCGCGGCATCACTGAAGAGCCCCGCTGGATACTCGATGCATGCGGCGTCTCCCTGAAAGAGCCCGGGCATCACGGCGAAAACACCTTCTGCTGTGGTGCCGGGGGCGCACAACTCTTCCTGGCCGATGATCGCCGCGAAGAAAACAGAGAACGGGTCAATCAGCGCCGCTTTGCAGAACTCCTGGAGACCAAAGCGACCACGGTCGCCGTGGCTTGCCCCTATTGCCCCATCATGCTCCGCGACGCCGCTGGCCACGCCAAACGTGACGAAGTCGCCATCCTCGACCTCGCCGAACTCGTCGCCTCCCGGCTAGACCGCACTGTTGATGTGAAAAGATGAATGAAAATCCCGGACAGGGAGGCTTCGATTGAAGTCGTGCCCTCCCGCGCTTATCCTTGCTTCGCCTTTTGTAACTCTTCCGTTAGCGCGGGCATGATCTCGAAAATATCCGCCACCACGCCATAATCCGCTATCTCAAAAATGGGCGCATTCTGATCTTTGTTCACGGCCACAATCGTCCGCGCACCTTTCATTCCCACAACATGCTGGATCGCTCCGCTGATCCCCAGCGCCAAATAGAGCTTCGGCGCGACAGTTTGACCGGAGCTGCCAATCTGGCGCTCCATCGGCAGCCAGCCTTCGTCGCAAATCGGCCGCGACGCCGCCAGCTCCGCGCCCATCGCCTTCGCCACTGCCTCCGCCTGTGCGATGTTCTCTGGCGCTTTGATGCCGCGCCCGATCGAGACAATCAGCGGCGCCTGCGTCAGGTCTACACTCGATTTCGCTTCCTTGAATAGTTCCAGCGGCCTCGTGCGAATCTCCTCGGCCTTCACATCCACTTTCACCCCATTCACCGGTGCTTTTCCCTCCGGATGCGCGCCCAACAAATCCGCGCGAAACGCTCCCGACTGAAACGACGCGAGCCACGGCGCCGCGCCCGTGAACGTGACATCCGCCGCTGTCTTTCCCTGGAACATCTGCCGCACAAAAACCAGCTTCCCGTCTTCATTCTTGAATCCCACGCAATCGCCCACCATGCCCCTGCCCAACATTGCCGCAAGTTTCGGCGCGTAATCGCGCACCTGGTAGGTATGCGGGAAAATTACCAACTCCGGCTTGGCCGCATCGATCACCTGCTTCAGCGCGGCACAGTATCCGTCGGGGGTATAGCTCTCCAGCAAATCGTGTTCGACCAGCAGCACTTCCCCCACATTTTTGCCCGCCAATTCTTCCGCCAGCCGGGCCACACCCCTGCCAATCACGGCCGCGGCAACACTGGCCGAACCCGCCGCCGCAATCTGCTGCGCCGCCACCAGCGCCTCAAAACTCGTGTTGTTCCACTTCCCCTGCCGTTGTTCCGTCACCACCAAAATCTTCATCGCCGTTCTCCTGCCATTCTCAGCCCTGGCTGTCGGTTGTAGGCTGTCGACCCATGGCCGCTGCTAAATCACTCGCGCCTCAAACCTCAACTTCTCCACCAGCTTCTCCGCCACTTCCTTCGGCGTACCCGTCAGGAATTCCGTCTTCTTCGTCTTCGTCGGCACGTAGATCCTCTCGATCTTCTGCGTGGGCTCGATCGCCACACCCAACGACTCCCGCGTAACCGTCGCGATCTCCTTTTTCTTCGTCGCCATAATGCCCTTGAGCGTCGCATAGCGCACTCTATTGATCCCGGACTGAATCGAGAGTACCGCGGGGAGCGGGCATTCCACCCACTGGAACCACCCTGCCTCCAACTCCCGCTTCAGTTTCATCTTTCCGCCTTGCACATCGATCTGCATGATGATGGTCGCGTGCGGCAAGTTCAGCAGTCCGGCCAGCAGCACGCCAGTTTGTCCGAACCCGTGGTCGTCGCTTTGTAACCCGGTCAAGACCAGATCGCATTTCTCTTTTCCAATCGCCGCCGCCAGGACCTTCGCCGTCCCCAGCGGATCAAGCTGCGCAAAATTGTCGTCAGCAATATGAATCGCGCGGTCCGCGCCTTTCGCCAGCGCCTCCTTGATCGTCTGCTTCACCCGCTCCGGCCCGAGCGAAAGCGCCACTACCACGCCGCCGTGCTTTTCCTTCAGCCGCAGTGCTTCTTCCAGCGCGTAGCTGTCTGGCTCGTTCATCTCAAAGCCAATGTCGGCTTCCTTGATCCAGTTTCCGGCAATCACCAGTGGCGCGTCCTTTGCCGGCACCTGCTTAATACACACGATGATGTTCACGGAAGTTCCGCCTTTGAAGTGCGGGAGCCCCGCTCCCGCTTTTGCGATGTACAATCGGCCCGAAACCACAACAGTGGCGGCCCGGCTGCCGCGCGCAGAGCCGCTTACTTCCCCGTCCACCTCTTGAAAATCAGGGCCGCGTTTGTTCCGCCAAATCCAAACGAATTCGAAAGCGCATAGTCCACGGTCGCTTTCCGCGCCACGTTCGGGACGTAGTCCAGGTCGCACTGCGGATCCGGAATTTCCTGATTGATGGTGGGAGGCAGAATCTGGTCACGCAGCGCCAGAACGCTGATGCCTGCTTCCAATCCACCGGCACCACCCAGAAGGTGCCCAGTCATGGACTTCGTCGAGCTGATCGCCAGCTTTTTGCTCGTGGCACGTTCGCCAAACAGGCGCTTCATTGCCGTGGTCTCGATCGCATCGCCGAGCGGCGTCGAAGTTCCGTGCGCATTCACGTACCCGATGTCATCCGGCGAAAGCTTGGCATCCTTCAGCGCTGCCTTCATCACGCGGTACGCGCCATCGCCGTTGTCCGCCGGCTGCGTGATGTGGTACGCGTCGCCGCTCATGCCGTAGCCGACAATTTCCGCAAGAATCGGCGCGCTGCGCTTTTGCGCGTGTTCCAGCGATTCCAGAATCAGAATCCCCGTGCCTTCGCCGACCACAAACCCGTCGCGCCCGCCGTCAAACGGCCGGCTCGCCTTCTCCGGCTCATCATTGCGCGTTGAAAGCGCGCGCATCGACGCAAATCCGCCAATGCCCATGGGCGTGATCGTCGCCTCGGTCCCGCCGCAAATCATCATCTCCGCCGCGCCGCGCTCGATGATTTTGAACGAGTCGCCGATCGAATGCGCCGAAGCCGAGCACGCCGTCGCCGTCGCGGAATTCGGACCGCGCGCCCCGTACCGGATCGAAATATGCCCCGAAGCCAGGTTCACGATCGCCGAAGGAATGAAAAACGGCGAAATCTTGCCGGGGCCGCCCTGCATCAGCTTGATGTGCTCGCGTTCGATGATGTCGAACCCGCCGATGCCGGAGGCCACGTACACGCCCACTTCATCCAAGTCGGACTGTTCCGGCTTCCACTCCGCCATCTTCACGGCAAAGTCCGCGCCGGCCAGCGCGATCTGGATGAACCGCCCCATTTTTTTTAGTTCTTTTTTCTCGATCCACAGAAAAGGATCGAAGTTTTTCACTTCGCCCGCGATTTTGCAGTCAAAGTCCGCGACATCGAAATGCGTGATCCGGTGGATGCCGCTTTGTCCGGCGACCAGGTTTTTCCAGCTCTCCTCGGTCCCGACGCCCAGTGCACAGACCAACCCAACGCCCGTTACGACGACCCGGCGAGTCAAGTCACTTGCTCCTTCTTGCGGGGATTTTCCTGCGGCTCACTTGCCCTTGGAGTGCTTGTCGATGTACTCGATGGCATCCTTCACCGTCGTCATCTTCTCGGCGTCCTCGTCCGGCACCTCGATGCCGAACGCCTCCTCGAACGCCATCACCAATTCCACCTGGTCGAGCGAATCTGCGCCCAGGTCGTCCACAAAGGACGCGGTCGGCGTCACTTCCGCTTCATCGACGCCGAGTTGCTCGACAATAATTTGCTTGACCCGCTCTTCTACACTGGCCATTCCAGTCCCTCCGCGACTTGTCGTCGCACTTCCCTGCTCGTACTGCTTTGCACCGTTTTCCGACGTTTCGGCCGGCCTACAATCCCTTCTCCCGCTGCCTAGGTAACCTGCCCAGTCTACTTACCCTTCCCACCAAGGTCAACTTTACCGATGAAGCTCTTCGAGCACGTCCTCCAGGGCCATCGCCAAGTCCACTTTGTCCGGTGAATCTTCTCCGCCCTGCATGGCCTGAACCTCATCCTCCGACTTGCCAAGCTTTTTAGCCTCCAACTGCCGGGATTCGTGGCCAGTCCGGCTCAAGCAGCAATCGTGTGGGTCCCTTCATTCAACGCCCCTACGCCAGATACATTCCGCCATTCACATCGAGCACATGCCCGGTGATATACCCTGCCTCATCGCTCGCCAGAAACACAATCGCCGCGGCCACGTCGCGACCCGAGCCCATCCGTCCCAATGGAATCCGTGTCTTCAACTCTTCTTTCACCTTGTCAGAAAGCACATCCGTCATCGGTGTCTCGATGAATCCCGGAGCAACGGCATTCACCGTGACGTTTCGCGAAGCAATCTCCATCGCAATCGCCTTGGTCAAGCCGATCAGTCCGCCCTTCGCCGCCACGTAATTCGCCTGTCCTGCGTTGCCCATCTGCGCCACCACCGACGCGATGTTAATGATCCGCCCCGCGCGCGCCCGCATCATCGTGGCCAGTGCCTGCTGCGTGCAAAGATGCGCCCCGGTCAGGTTTGTCCGGATCACCGCGTCCCAATCCTCCAGCTTCATGCGCATCGCCAGGCCGTCGCGCGTAATCGCCGCGTTGTTCACCAAAATGTCCAGCTTCCCAAACTTCTCGAGCACCGCTTTGAATCCCGCCTTCACTTGGTCCGCGTCCGCCACGTCCATCTTCACCCCGAACGCCTCTCCACCCTTGCTAACAATCTCCTGCACCAGCGCCGCGAGTTTCTCCTCATTGCGCGCCGCCACCGCCACCTTCGCACCCGCTTCCGCCAGCGCCAGTGCCGTCTCCCGTCCAATCCCCTGCGACGCACCGGTAACCAACGCGACCTTTCCGCTCAAGCTGAACATTTGCTGACTCCGCCACTCGTCACTCGCCACTGCTTTCTTCACGCCGCGTCGCTCTTTGCCCCTGCGATCTTCTCCATCGTCGCCGACAAGCTCTTCTCATCCTCCACGTTCAAACTCGCCACGGACCGCTCAATCTGCCGCATCAATCCGGTCAGCACGCGTCCCGGCCCCACTTCCACAAACGTGTTCACGCCCTCGTCGAGCAACAGCCGCATCGACTCTTCCCAGCGCACCGGCATTGACACCTGCCGCACCAGCGCGCTCCGCGCCTCAACCCCGCTGCGAATCGTATCCGCGTCCACGTTGGTGACCAGCGGCACCTGCAGCTCCGCAAACCCCGTAGCCTTCAGATCGTTTTCCAGCTTCAGCTGCGCGGGCACCATCAATTCCGAATGAAAGGGCGCGGAGACGGCCAGCACCATCGACCGTTTCGCCCCTAATTGCGAGGCAATCTCCACCGCGCGCTTCACCGCGCTCGCGTGCCCGGAAATGACCGTCTGCTCCGGCGAATTCAGGTTTGCCGGCGCGCAGATTTCGCCCTCGGCCGCGCGTTTGCATGCATCCAGCACCACAGCAGGCGAAAGACCCATGATCGCGGCCATCGCGCCTTGTCCCGTGGGCACGGCGTCCTGCATAAACGTGCCGCGCTTCCGCACCAGCGTCACCGCGTCCGCAAATTTCAAAGAACCCGCCGCCACCAGCGCCGAATATTCTCCAAGGCTGTGTCCAGCCACGTAGTCCGGCGAAATCCCCTTCTCCTCCAACACGCGATACGCCGCAACCGATGCCGTAAGAATCGCCGGCTGCGTATTCGCAGTCAGCTTCAGTTCGTCTTCCGTGCCCTCAAAGCACATTTTTGACACAGAAAAACCCAGCGCCTTGTCCGCCTCCTCGAAGACCGCGCGCGCCGCCGGATATTTCTCCGCCAGTTCCTTGCCCATGCCCGGGTATTGCGACGCCTGCCCCGGGAAAACGAATGCAACTTTGCCCATACCGTGCTCCCTTCTCCGGACCTCACGCTCTCGCGTGTGTCAGGGAGAGCTCCTGCTCGATTCTTTCGTTCACTCGCGCCCGCGCCAGGCCGGAAGCCACGCGGATCGCGTTCTTAATGGCATTGGCGTTCGATTTGCCATGTGTGATCACGCACACACCGCGAACTCCCAGGAGCGGCGCTCCGCCGTACTCCGAGTAGTCCATCGTCCGCTTGATGCCTTTTAATGCTCCCCGGGATAACAGATAGCCCAATTGCGACGCCAGCGACCCCTTGTACGTCTTTCGCAGCAGCTTCACGATCTCCATCGCCAACCCTTCGCAAATCTTCAGCGCGATGTTTCCCACGAATCCATCGCACACGATCACGTCCACCTTGCCGGAAAACAAGTCGTTGCCTTCCACGTTCCCGACAAACTGTACCGGCAAATCCCTCAACCGGTCGTATACCGCCCGCGTCAGCTCGTTGCCCTTTATCTCTTCTTCTCCGATGGAAAGCAAACCCACACGCGGCCTCCGGCTCCCGAACGCCAGCCGGTAATAAATCTCGCCCATCACCGCGAACTGCAACAAGTGCTCGGGCTTCGAATCCACGTTCGCGCCCACGTCCAGCAGCACGCTCACGCTGCCTTTGGCGTTCGGAAACGGCGCCGCCAGAGCCACGCGGTCGACCGAAGGCAGTGTTCCCATGATAATTTTCGCCGCCGTCATCACCGCGCCCGTGTTTCCAGCGCTCACGAACGCGTCCGCCAGCCCCTCCTTCACCAGTCGCGTCCCCACATGTACGGAGCTGTCTTTCTTCCTTCGGAACGCTTGCGCGGGGTGATCTTCCATGGCGATCACCTCGCTGGCCGGCGCGACCTCGATTGCTCCCGTTGGCCGGGAAATATTGGCCAATTCCGCCCGGATCACGTTCGGCTGGCCCACCAGAAGCACGCGTAAGCCATACTCATGCGCTGCCAAAACACTCCCTTCCACCTCCGGACGGGGTGCATGGTCTCCCCCCATGGCATCAACCGCGATTGTGATCATGGGATTCTTCCATCGACTCTGGCAGGCTCGGTGGGCACGACTCGCGCAGTGCCGATCGGGACTTCGAGAGCCCGGCTTCTCTCCGCGCGCCTTACTTCGTGTCGTGAACCGGCCGCCCCTTGTAATACCCGCAATGCGGACAAGCCCGGTGTGGCTGCTTCATCTCGTGACAGTTCGGGCACTTGGCCAGAGCTGGGGAGAAGAGATGATCGTGCGCCCGTCGCGTGCTCGTGCGCCTTTTGGAGTGTCTTCGTTTTGGGTTTGGCATAGACCTACTTCTCTCCTTGCTTCTTTCTTTCGTTAGTTTTTTGCTTCTTTGCTTCTTCTCACAAACACACACATTCGCACGGCGAGAACGCCAGATTTCAACAATTGCTTATTGTTTCTTGAGCCAGTCCTGCTTCAGCCGCGCGAGGGGCGCCAGACGCGGATCGGAAGAATGCGTTTCACAACGGCACTCTTCGTGGTTCAGGTTGGCCCCGCAAGTCGGGCACAATCCCCGGCAATCGCTCTGGCAGATCACTTTCATCGGCAACGACAAAAGCACCTGTTCCTTCAGCACATCGGCCAGGAACAAGCCTTCTCCTTCGAAGAACCCTATCTCCGTGTCATCATCTTTCAGCCGCTCTTCCTCATGCCTGGTTCCCTTCCTTAGCGGCTGATAGAAGAGGTCAAAATCCTTATGCACCAGTTCGATTACCGGCTCCAGGCAGCGCGCGCAGACCATCTCAATCTTGGTCTCCAGCTCCCCGGCGATGCGGATCTGCCCATCCAGAAGTTCCGCTGTGGCATTCACTTCCAGCGGCTCCGCCTGCCGAACCTCACTGCTTCCGTAATCGATACTGCCGGGAACGTAGCTTTTGCGGATGCGTACCTTGCGGACAGCAAGCTCCTTGACGTCCAGGAACATATCAGCCGCGCCTCCGGCGCTCACGTTCATGCCTTTCTATTATTTCGGCACTTCCAACGCAAGTCAAGAAAACCACCCCCCAGCCCAATCCGCTGCACCCCACCCGTCAACGCCTCGTCCTAGTACGCTGACCGACATCACAAGCCAGGTGCCCCACATGCCGCTCTTG
>Ga0335077_10003964_pt1 | contig 18000 bp, 12 predicted proteins | sample Lox_Sample_31_FD_207151 | JGI IMG/M metagenome (GOLD analysis project Ga0335077, IMG submission 207151) | Soil microbial communities from Loxahatchee National Wildlife Refuge, Florida, United States - Lox_Sample_3.1 | ecosystem: Environmental > Terrestrial > Soil > Wetlands | place: USA... | reverse complement strand
GTTCAGGCGCCATCGCTTCCTGGAATAAGGGCGCCGAACACATTTTCGGCTGCGGAGAAGGTGAAGTTCGCGGCAAGTCGCTGGCGCCATTTTTCACCGAAGATTCGCGGCAAATTTATGAGCAGGAACTGAGCTGCCTGAGGGACGGGGAGCCCGCTTCCGAAGGCAAACTCCTGGAGCTAGCGGGTCTGCGCACTGATGGTTCCGAGTTTCCCCTGGAGCTGACGATCGCCAGGTGGAGGACGAAAAAAAGCACGTTTTACACCAGCTTCATGCGAGATACCAGCGCGCGCCGCATGCTGGAAGCCCAGCTTGCACAGGCGCAGAAACTCGAATCCATCGGCCATCTGGCGGCGGGAGTGGCGCACGAGATCAATACGCCCATCCAGTATCTGGCCGATAACACGCGATTCCTCGACGAGTCGTTCCGCAACCTGGATCGCGTGCTGCGAAGCTATGAAACCCTGATGCGCGTGGCGGAAACCTCGGGTGCGCTGCCGGAGGAGGTCCACCGCGTGCGCGAAGCGGCGGAGGAGGCGGACCTTGCGTATCTCCACGATGAGATTCCGCGCGCCATTCAGCAGTCGGGAGAAGGCGTCGAGCGCGTGGCTACCATTGTGCGCGCCATGAAGGAGTTTTCTCATCCCGGCTCGGCCGAGATGAAGCCCATTGATGTCAATCACGCCATTGAGAGCACGCTGACAGTTTCACGCAACGAGTGGAAGTACGTGGCGGATGCGGTTACGGAATTCGATCTCAACCTGCCGGTGGTCCGCTGCCTGCCGGGCGAATTCAATCAGGTGATTCTGAACCTGGTGGTCAACGCGGCGCACGCCATCGCCGATCTGCCCGGCCGGGGCACGGCGAAGGGCCGAATCACGATCAGCACGCGGCGCGACGGCGAATGGGCCGAGATTCGCGTTGGCGATACGGGCACGGGAATCCCGGCAGCCGTGCGCTCGCACATCTTCACGCCGTTCTTCACCACCAAGGAAATCGGCCGCGGAACCGGGCAAGGCCTGGCGATCGCGCATACCGTCGTGGTCACCAAACACGGCGGCACGCTGGACTTCGAAACCGAAGAAGGCAAGGGGACCACCTTCATCATCCGGTTGCCCATCGAGGGCTGCCCGCCGAAACCATGAGCACCCGCATCCTGTTCGTGGACGATGAGCCGTTAATCCTCCAGGGCCTCGAGCGGTCTCTCCGGCCTTTGCGCAAGGAGTGGCAGGCCGCATACGCCGGAGGCGGAGAAGAAGCGCTGGCGCTGCTCGAGAATGGGCCGTTTGACGTGATCGTCACCGACATGCGGATGCCCGGCATGGATGGGGCAACGCTGCTCGACCACGTCATGCGACGCTACCCCGACATTGTGCGCATGGTGCTTTCTGGCCAATCCGATCTCGAGTCGGTCATCAAGTCGGCGGGCGTCACCCACCAGTACCTTTCGAAACCCTGCTCCATCGAATCGCTGAAGGATGCCGTCAACCGGGCGGTTTCGCTTCGCCACCTGCTGGGCAACGCTTCCCTCAAGCAGGTTGTTTCGCGCATGAGGTCGATTCCCAGCGTGCCTCCGCTCTACGTCGAGCTGACGAACTGCCTGAAATCGAAAGACGGGTCGCTCGAAAAGGCCCGCGCCATTATCCAACAGGACATGGGGATGAGCGCCAAGGTGCTGCAACTGGCCAATTCCGGACTGTTCGGAGCCACGGGCCGGATCAGCAGCGCGTCGGAGGCGGTTACGTATCTGGGGCTGGATACGATCCGTACGCTGTTGCTGACCTTGCATGCTTTCTCAGAATTCCAGCCAGGAGGCGCGGCCAATTTCTCCATGGCGTCGCTGTGGCGGCACAGCCTCACGGCCGGCGCTTTGGCCGAGCGCATCATGCAGTCGTTGCCTGCGGCGGGCGCCGAAGGAACCATCGACATGCGCATCATCGGGCTGTTGCATGACACCGGGCGGCTGGTCCTCGCGGCCAACCTGCCGGAAAGCTTCGAACAGATACTCCGCCTCGCCGCGGAGAAGCGCATCTTGTACTGGGAGGCGGAGCGCGAGGTATTCGGCACCACGCACGCCGAGGTAGGCGCCTATCTGTTCGGTTTGTGGGGCCTGCCGGAGGCGATCGTCGAAGCGGTCGCCTATCACCACACCCCTGCCCAGTGTCCCCGTCCCGGCTCTCCCATGCTAACCGCGTTGCACGTCGCGGACGTTCTAGTTTCCGAGATGGACGAGAGCGAGGCGGCCTGGCACACCCCTGAACCCGATCTGGAGTACCTTGCCGGCTTGGGGGCGGCTGACCGTCTTCCCGAATGGCGCGAACTGGCAAGCCGGATGGCCACTGAAGAGGCGCCGCATGGATGAAAAGATCCTCTGCGTGGATGACGAACTGAATATCCTGCTCGGGCTGCAGCGGCAACTGCGAAAGCAATTTCGCGTGGAAGGCGCGCTGGGTGCGGAACAGGCCCTGACGGCGATCGAGCGGGACGGTCCTTTCGCGGTGATTGTGTCAGACCTGCAAATGCCCGGGATGAACGGGCTGGATCTGTTGGGCAAAGCCAGGGAATTATCGCCGGGTACCGTGCGGGTGATGCTCACCGGCCAGGCCGATCTGAATACCGCCATCGCGGCCGTGAATCAGAACAGCATCTTCCGGTTCCTCACCAAACCTTGTTCGGCGGAGGAACTGGGCCGCACGCTGGAAGCCGCTCTCGAGCAATACAGACTGGTTACAGCGGAGAGAAATCTGCTCGAGAACACGTTGCGAGCGAGCGTCAAGGTCCTCACCGAAGTGCTCAGCCTGGGGCACCCGGCGGCGTTCAGCCGCGCCAGCCGCATCCATCGCTATGTTCGTCACATGGCTGGGGAGATGAAACTGCACAATGCCTGGCAGTTCGAAGTGGCGGCGATGCTGTCGCAGATCGGCTGCATCACCATGGACCCGGCCACGCTCGATCGTGTCTACACGGGCGAAGAGCTATCCGAGGAAGAGAACAAGATGTTCGCGGCTCATCCGGCGGCGGGCCGGGATCTCCTTCTCCCCATTCCGCGGCTTGAGGCTGTGGCGCACATGATTGGCGGCCAGAACCCGGAGCAACCAGCCGTCGCCGGGCCTCCATTGCAGGAAGTGGTTACCACGGGCGTCCATCTGCTGCGGGCGGCCATCGACTTCGACCGGCTGATCACGCGGGATCGCTCGAAAGAGGAGGCGCTCGCGCAGATGCGCCAGCGAGCCCACGAGTACGATCCCGCGTGTCTGAAGGCTCTCGCGACGTTCGTGCCGAACGAAGCCGGCATGGAGTTGCGCGTGCTGAAATCCGCCGAGCTGCGCAAGTCCATGATCGTCGATCAGGACGTTCACTCCAAGAACGGCCTGCTGCTCCTGGCAAAAGGGCAGGAAGTTACTCCATCGGTTCTGGGCCGGCTCAAAGCGTTCGCTTCCAGGGTGGGAATCGCTGAGCCGATCCGGGTCCTGGTGGCGAAGACAGACAGCCCGGAATCGTTGCCGGCCTGAAGCGATTTACTTTACCTGCAGTACGAACGACTCGGTTGCGGTGTGCCCTTGCGCGTCTCCGACGGTCAGCGTGTAACGCGTGTCGTGTGGCGGCGCGACTGCGAAGCAGCGGCTGATGGCGGGGTACATGCGCTCGACGGCGGGTTCGAGCCGGACCGAACTCGCGTTGACGACACCGTAACACACCAGTGCCTTTTGCCCGTGGCTGATGATGCCGGGGGCGACGTAAAAGTCGAGAATCCGGAGTTTTCCGTCCCCGTAAATGGCGCTGATCTCCCGCTGTGCTTTGGCCCGCGCGGCTTCAGCAGCCGCCGACTCGAGACGCCGGTTTTCCTGCCACCGCGAGACGAAGACATAGGCCATGTAAAGGGCCGCCAGCGCCACTCCCGCTGAGACGAAGGGCAGGAGCTTTCGAATCGTCCGCACCGAATCGGGCCCAGCCGGCATCTCTTTCTTATTATCAAGTGAAACAATCATCTGTTATGGAACAGCCGACCTTCGATCCAGGCCTGACTCAGAAATTCACCGGCACCTTGCGGCGAGCCATTAACAAAGACGGCAGCTTCAACGTCCACCGCCGCGGGACCACGTGGCGCGACGTACATCCGTACCTCTACCTGATCAACACCCATTGGTGGACTTTTTTCGCGCTGATGTTCCTGGGGTACGTGGTGATGAACACGCTCTTTGCGCTGGTGTATTATTCGCTGGGACCCAATCAACTGCAGGGCGCCGACGCGCCAACGGACTTCGATCACTTTCTCAACTCGTTCTTCTTCAGCGCCCACACGCTGACTACTGTGGGATACGGCAGCATCTCTCCCAAAGGGATTGCCGCAAACGTTGTGGCGGCGATTGAGGCCATGGTCGGCCTGATGGGTTTTGCGCTGGCCACCGGACTGCTGTACGGGCGGGTATCCCGGCCGTCGGCGAGGCTTGGATATAGCCGGAACCTGCTGATCGCGCCTTATCAGGACGGTACCGGCCTGCAATTCCGCGTGGTGAACCAGCGCGCGAACACGATGATGGAGCTGGAAGCCTCAGTCATGCTCATGACGGTGGCGGGCCCGCCGGGCCAGCGCCGGCGGGAATTCACGCCGCTCAAGCTCGAGCGCCGTTCGGTTTACTTTCTGCCCGTGACCTGGACGGTCGTGCATCCCATCGACGCGCAGAGTCCTCTCTATGGGAAGACGCCGGCAGACCTGGAGCAGATCCAGGCCGAGATTCTGATTCTCATCAAGGGATTTGACGACACCTTCAGCCAGACGGTGCATTCGCGGTACTCGTACATGTACGACGAGATTGTCTGGGGCGCGCGTTTCGCTCCGGCGTTTACGATCGATCCGGCGGGAGACATCGTGCTCGAAGTGAATCAGGTGGGAGCGCTGGCAGCCGCGGATGGGTCGAAAGATTGACGATTAAGGCAACGAGAACGCGACGTAACTGCCGCCCGAGGGTTCGCCTGATTTTCCGCCGCCGGCGGCGATGACTACAAACTGGCGTCCGTTCACTTCGTAGGTGGCGGGCGTGGCGTTGCCGCCGGCAGGCAAAGTGGTTTCCCACAGGAGCTTTCCCGTGGTCTTGTCGTAGGCGTGGAACTTGCGGTCGTGGTCGGTGGCGCCGATGAACAGCAGGCCGCCCGCGGTGACCACCGGACCGCCATAATTTTCGCTGCCGGTGTTGCGGATGCCCTGAGCGACCAGCTCCGGAAATTCACCGAACGGAATTTTCCAGTCGATTTCGCCCGTGTCGAGATTGATGGCGTTGAGCGTACCCCAGGGCGGTTCGACGGCGGGGTACCCTTCGGGATCGAGAAACTTGTTGTAGCCGTCACTCGTGTACTTCAACCCGAAAGGCCAGGGACTCGACGGCGCATGCACATCAACCGCTGTATCTTTGCCTGAGAGCAGATATTGCACCAGCGCCTGCATGGTGTCCCTGGACAGTTCTGCGAATGCAGGCATTCGGCCGCGGCCCTCGCGGATGACGCTGTGCAATTCCTCCTCCGACAATTTCCTGTCAATGCTTGCGAGTGAAGGAAAATCGGGCGGGCTGCCGCGCAGATCCGGGCGGTGGCAGTTAGCGCAATTGGCGAGATAAATTTCACGGCCGCTGGTGTGCCCTTCGATCCTGGGCCGCTCGACCAGGCGCAGAATCCAAGGCATCTCGTTCGAGTTGACGTATAGCAAGCCTGTCGCGGGATCGAAAGCGGCGCCTCCCCACTCGGCGGCGCCATCGAACCCCGGGAAGATCACGGTGCCTTCAAGGCTCGGCGGGACAAACTGGCCTGCACTGCGAACCTTCCGAAAAAGATCGAGGACCGCCTGGTGCGCCTCGGGCGTCCGCTGCGTCAGCATGTTTTCGGTCAGTGCCTGGCGGGCGAAGGGCGGCGGCTTGAGCGGGAACGCTTGCTTTGGCGCGGTGACCTCGCCGTCCACCTCCGAACGCGGGACGTCGCGGTACTCGATGGGGTACAGCGGCTTGCCGGTCTCACGCTCGAAGACGAAGACCACACCGGCCTTGGTGGTCTGGGCGACGGCATCCACCAGTTTGCCGTCTCGCATGACCGCCACCAGGTTCGGGGGTGCGGGGAAATCGCGGTCCCACAGGTCGTGTTTCACTGCCTGAAAATGCCACACGCGCTCGCCGGTCGCGGCCTTCAGGGCGATGAGGGAGTTTGCGAACAGATTGTCGCCGAGGCGATTCGCGCCGTAGAAATCGAATGCCGCGGAGCCGGTGGGCACGAACACCAGCCCGCGCTTTTCATCCAGGCTCATGCCCGACCAGTTGTTTGCGGCACCGCTGTATTTCCAGGCATCTTTCGGCCACGTGTCGTAACCGAATTCACCGGGGTGCGGGATAGTGTGGAAACTCCAGCGAAGTTTTCCGGTGCGAACGTCATAAGCCCGGATATCGCCGGGCGGGCAGGGCAGGTCTTCGCTCATCAGACCGCCGAGAATCAACAGGTCCCGATAGATGATGCCGGGAGTGCTGGCCGTGATCGAAATCTCACGGGGATCGCGGCCCAGTCCTTCGCGAAGGTCGACGCGGCCCGAATCTCCGAAGCGCGGGACGAGCGCGCCGGTGCGGGCGTTGAGCGCGTACAGGTAATGGCGCGCTACGAAAAGAATGCGCTGGTCCTGGCCGTTTTCCCAATAAGTGACGCCGCGGTTGCGCACCCCGTGCGTGATCTTCGTACCGTTGTTCGGATCAAAAGCCCAACGAAGGCGCCCTGTGGCGGCGTCGAGTGCGATGACGCGCAGTTTGGGGGTGGTCGCATACAGCACGCCGTTGACGACGATGGGATTGCACTGCATTTCGGAGCCGCCGAAGGCGTCGCCGGTGTCGAACGTCCAGGCGACCTGGAGCTTTTGCGCATTGCTGCGGTTGATCTGGTCGAGATTGGAGTAGCGGATGCTCTCCGGGCCGCCGCCATAGACCCTCCAGTCGCGATAGCCGGCGGAAGGAACATGGCGCTGGTTCTTTTCTGCGCCGCCAACGACCGGAATGACGACAAGCGAGACGAGGAGAGCGGAGAGTTTCAATCTTCCAATATAGCTGTGAATCTCTGATTCACGCGCTACAAGTTTGCTAGAAGCTCAGGCGAGCGCTCAACTGGATCTCCCGGCCGGGTGTGGCGGCGTCCGTAATGGTTCCGAACTGCGGCGTATTCACAAAACGGTTGGGCGTGCCGAGGTTAATCTGGTTCAGCGCGTTGAAGAACTCGCCGCGAACCTGAAAGCGCCACTTCTCTGACAATGCGAACTGGCGGACCAGCGCCAGATCCATCGTCTGCATGCCTGGACCATAGACCGTGTTGCGGCCGACATTGCCGAACGTGTAGGCCGGCGGCGCAAGAAATGCCGCAGTGTTGAACCATTCCTGGGCCGAGTGTGTGCCCGGCCCGTAGAGAGGCAGCCCGTCGTAGTTGGCGCGAATCGGATTTTCCCCCAGGACAGTGCCTGCATTGGCGGTGTCGCCAAACACCGAGATGGTGAACGGAAAACCGCTTTGAATCTGGTAAATGGTGGAGAGTAGCCAGTTCTGGGTTACGCGGCGGCTCCATTCCGACCGGCGGTACGCGGGAATCGCATAGACCGCGCTCAGGGAGAACCGGTGGCGGATATCGCACCCCGGCCCCTTCTCGGCATTCAGATCGTTATTGTTCTGCGGCACGCTCGATTCGAACATGGGTGAGCGGAAATCCGGGGCGTTGGTCAGGTTCTTGGCGTAGGTGTAGTTAGCCAGCAGGCTCAGGCCATGTGAATACCGCCGGCGAATGTTGACGTAGCCGGCGTCATACCAGCTTCGCGCCGTGTTCTCCAGCAGATTGACCGTGCTAACGGGAAATGTCGTGCTGAATATGGTGATGTTCGGGGGAAACACGGTTCCGTCAACGAAGCTGGCTGTCTTGTACGGCCGGCGTGGCTGAATCGGGCCCGGGCCGGGAAGGGCGTTGTTGATGAGATGGGCCCTCTGCAGATGAAGCCCGCGGTCTCCCAGATAGCCGACCTCCAATACCGTCGAGTGCCCCAGACTCTTCTCCAGCGATGCGCTCCATTGCTGGACATATTGAGGCGGCGCGTGCGGATCGAAGCTCGCGTAGCTGACCACCGTCTTGCCTAGTACGGCGGGGTTGAAGTTAAAACCGTTCAGCGAGGGGATGAAGTTGTCGCTCTGGTTGGTCTCCGCGAACACCAGCGGGGGGTTGTGCAACTGGTTGCACCAGGTGTTCATGTCGACCGGCGTATAGAAAATTCCGTAGGCCATGCGCCACACGAAGCCGGAATTGCCGAACTGGTGAGCCAGGCCCAGGCGTGGCGCGAAGCGCAATTTGTTGGGGTAAAGGAGTCCGCGCGGCATGCCGTTTTGCCCGCCGATATACACATTGAGCCGGCCATTTTCGATCAGCAGATTCGACCAGTGTCGCGCCACGTCGGTGAGCGGGCTCATGAATTCGTAGCGCAGACCGAAATCGAGTGTGGTTCGCGGCGTGATGCGCCAGGTGTCTTGGGCGAACGCGTCGGCGTACCACTGCCGGAGATCCATGCTGGGGATTCCGGCCTGCCGCTGACGCACGGCCGGCAAGCCTAGCAGAAAGCTCGCCAACGCCGAACCGGTCCCGTCATTCGTCGCGGTCTGCGTGGTGAAGCTGCTGGTGAACTGATAGTAGCCGCGATTCTGGAAGAAGCCCCACATGGGCCAGATGTACCAGCGGTAGCTGGCGCCGAACTTCAGGCTGTGCCGCCCGTGCTGCCAGCTCAGCACGTCGCGTCCTTCAAGGATCGTGTCCCAGGCATGCATCGGCGTGGCCAGGAAGCTGTCGCCAAATCCAGAGTAACCTTGCACATTAAAGAAAGGCGCGCCGTAGGCTCCCTTGCCGCCAAAGCCCACGCCCTGAATGCCCAACTGCGTCACGATGTCGTTGCTGTCGTTGTTCTCCGAGAAGCGGTGCATGGCCAGACGCGAATAGGCCACGCTGGCGGTATTCAGGAGACTTGGCGTGATCACGCGGTTCCAGGTGATATTCGAATTCTGCGACAGGTTATCGTGAAAAGCGCCGAATCCCGGAAGGTTCTGCGGCATGAATCCGGTTTCGCTGCTGACGGAATAGCGCGCGAAGACGCTGTCGCCCTTGTCGAAGACGCGGTCAACGCGCAGGGACCCCTGATCCTGCTGGTGGCGCTCGTCGCGCACGTCGAGATAGTTATTGGAATCGGTGCCCGCGCCAAAAACCGAAGGGGTTCCCATGGCGCCGCCGATTCCCAGGCCCATGTTGGAACCCATGTTCGAGCCCATGTTGGCCATATCGCCCATCATGTTCGGCATCGGAACGTATTGGTTCAGAAATGTCGCGGCCACCGGACTCAGGCGCGCCGCCGGAATGACGTTGTTTGGAAGGGGTCACGCAGGATCTGCGGGTTCTTGGGCCCGGCGGGTTTTGAGGGGTCGAAATTCGGATTGGGATGCGCCGACGCCGGATCATACACGGTGGTCCCGCTCGCCGTGAAATCGCCGCCGGCTTCCTCCATGCTCGGCACCGTGTCGGTCATTGTCATGGACTGGATCAGCCGCAAGCCTTCGAAGTTCGCGAAGAAGAATGTCTTCTTTCCTACCAGCGGTCCTCCCAGCGACGCTCCGTAGTTGTTGCGTTGCAGGCGGTTGTCACCGGACATTTCGTTGAACGTCCGGGCGTCCATGACGTTGTTTCGCAAAAACTCATACATCGTGCCATGGAACTGGCTGGTGCCTGTGCGTGTCACGATATTGATCTGGCCGCAGCCAGCGCCGCCGAGTTCTGCTGCATAGCTCCCGGTCTGCACCTTGAACTCCTGCACCATGTCCGGCGACAAGCTGATGTTCTGCGTGTTGAACGTGGGGTCGGTGTTGGTGACGCCATCGACAAGGAAATAATTCGCGTTCGGCCGGCTGCCGCTGATGCTGATCGCAGAGGCTTGCCCGGGACGCCAGTACAGAGGATTCATGTCCCCTGCCTGCGCGCCATGGCTGTGATGTGCTCCGGGCACGGTCAGGGCCAGATCCAGCAGCATGCGTCCATTGAGCGGCAGCTCTTCGACCGACTTGGTCTCCACCACTTCGCCCAAACTCGCATCCGAGGTTTTGAGTACTTCGGCACGCTCGACAATGTCCACAGTCTCACGCCGTTCTCCAACGCTTAGCGTTAAGTCCAGGCGCATCTGCTGGCCCACTTCGAGCTGTATTGTGCGCTGAACCGTTGCGAACCCGGACGCGCGGACTTCCAGTTGATATTCCCCAGGCTTCAGCCCGGCGATTTCGAAAAAACCAGCCGCATTCACGGTGGTACTGCGAGATTCACCGGTGGCGGTGGACTTCAGCGACAGCGTTGCGGCGGTTACCGGCCCGCCTTGCTCATCTTCGACTGTTCCGCTGACTGTGGAGAGATTGCTCTGCGCCGAAAGCGATGCGCAGGCAAGAAACACAAGTAACGTTAAGACCCCCAACCTCATGGGGCCGTATTGTACGGGAATTGCCGGACGGAACGAAATAACGAAAAAATACTAGAACGCCGAGATCGGTTTTACGGAAGTTAATGCGTTCATCGCGTGCGATACTGGCACGAGCATGCCGCGCGCCGGCGCCCTCTGGCGCGATCGCGAATTCTTAAAGCTGTGGAGCGGGGAGACTATTTCTCAGATCGGCTCGCGCATCACGCGGGACGGCTTGCCTTACACGGCGCTGCTGATGTTGCATGCGAGCCCCTTGCAGATGGGGTGGCTGGCGGCGTTAAGTGGAATTGCGGCGCTCGCTGCCGGACCGCTGGCCGGAGTTCTGGCGGATCGTTATCGCCGCCGCCCCACGCTGATCTGCGCCGACCTTGGCCGCGCTGCCGTGTTGAGCTTGATCCCGCTAGCGGCATTGTCGCACCGGATGCAGATGTGGCAGCTTTACTGCGTGGCGGCGCTCGCGGGCGCGCTCACGATTGTCTTCGACTCGGCGTATCAGGCTTACTTGCCGGCGCTCATCCGCCCGGAACAACTGCTGGAAGGCAACCGCAAGCTGGCGCTCAGCAGCTCCACGGCTGAAGTTCTGGGGCCGGGCATGACCGGTTTGCTGGTAAAGGCGATGACCGGACCCATTGCGATTCTGCTGGATGCGGCGTCGTTCGTGGTTTCCGCGGTTTCGATTCTGGCAATCCGGCGGCAGGAACCTGTTGTCGAGCGAACGCACCATGAGCCAGGCTGGCACGAGATCACGGCGGGGTTCCGCGCCATTGCCGCTCATCCGCTGCTGCGGCCGCTGGGATTACGGACGGTGACGGCGGCATTCTTCGCCGGTTTTCTTGCCACTCTCTACATGCTGTTCGGCATCGAGTATCTGGGGCTCGGTCCGGCGGTGCTCGGCATCCTGATTACGCTGGGAGGTGTCGGCAATTTCTTCGGAGCGTGGATGTCGGAAAGGATTGTCGAGCGGTTCCCACTGGGTAGGGTGATGATTGGGAGTCACGTGGCGGTGGGACTCATGTGGCTGCTGATCCCGCTTGCGCACCGGCCGTGGTATGTGGCCGCAGCGTTCCTCGGCGCCGCGCAGTTGTTCGGCGACATGGCCTATCCGCTCTACGACATTCACGAGGTGACACTGCGACAGTCCGTGACGCCGCCTGAGGTGCTGGGCCGCGTGAATGCGTGCATGCAGATGCTATTTAGAGGCGTGGTGCCAATTGGATCGGTCGCAGGCGGGCTCCTGGCGCAGCGTTTCGGCGTTCGATTCACGCTGACACTGGCTGCGCTGGGAATTCTCGCATCGTCACTGTGGCTGATATTTTCTCCGGTGCGCGCGTTGCGAGGGCACGCGCACGCGGTCGTTGCGGGGCTTCCTACGCAGCCTTGCGCTTGATCGATACCCCGCCGTTGGTGGTGACGGCGCGGATGAGCGGGCCGCCGGAACCCAGATCGATGGAGAGCTGACGGTTGATCTCACCGTGAACCGTTACCGGGAACTCGACGTTGATGTGGCCGTTCACGGTTCCGGTCTCGAGATGCGCAGAGTAGTTGTCGGGCACGGAGACCGAAACTCCGCCATTGGTGGTTCGGGCATCAAGCTGGCCGCCCTCCCAGCGTTCTCCGGCAAGCTCAACCGAAAGGCCGCCGTTGGTCGTGTACCCATGGACCACACCCGCGAGGCGCTGGAGGGAAACGCCGCCGTTCGTGGTTTCGAATTCGATCTGGCCACGAATGTCGGCAATGTGGATGCCGCCATTGTGGGCTTTCAGATTCAGGTCCATCTTTTGTGGGACGAAAATCTCGTAGCTGACAGACCAGCTTTCGTGGTGGCCCTGGGACGGGCCGTCGGCGATGATCCGGCCGCCGCCGGTGTGGATGATGACCTGCCGTGCAATCGTTTTCGCCTGGTCGTCCGAGTCAGCCTGGGTTTGAACGCGCGCCCGCACCCGAACCTCGTTCCGCTGCCAGCCCTTGAGCGTCATGCCGCCATTCACGCCACCGTCGACGCTCAGGCTCGGTGTGGCGGGAATCGTCATTTCGTTGATCTCGCAATGGGAAACCCGATCGCTCTGCCAGTGGTCGTCACAAGTCATTTCGCGCTCCTGCGCCAGGACCAGGGCCGGCAGGCAGCTCATCATCAGAATCGTCAGTCGAGTGCAATTTCGCATGGTTCCTTCCGTTCATCCCTTAGACGACGGAAATCGGCGGCGGTCGCTCGGGAATTTGGTTGATGCCCGAATTCCACAGTGTCGGCGCGCCGCCAACATGATGCGCGCCCGCCGTTCGAAATTCCATCGCGCCAGCAACGGGTTAGGAACAGGCCGCGTGTGGCGGCTGAGTTGCGGAGTCCGACCGCATGAAGGGAAGGATCCTATCGTTGCTGATCCACGCAGGCGTGATCGCCTCGCTCCTCTCGACCTCATCGCTGTCCATACGCAAGCCGGTGGTCGCACCGGGCAGTTCACATTTCACGCGGCTGGCATTTCCGTCGATGCGCCACGGAGGGGGCGGCGGTGAGCGGTCGCCGCTTCCAGCCAGCCTGGGCCGGCTGCCGAGATTCGCGCGGCAGCAGTTTACGCCGCCTTCGGCCACGCGGCGCGCCGTGCATGCAGTGCTGCTAATGGAGCCCACTTTGATCGGGCCAACGAACATGCAGATGGCGCACATCACCTTGCCGCAGTTCGGTGATCCTTTGGGACGCGAAGGTCCTGCGTCCAGCGGTCCGGGGAGTGGCGGCGGCATCGGAGACGGCCGGGACGGCGGAGTCGGCGGCAGGCGGGGTCCGGGCTACGGATCGCGCGACGGCGGAGGTTTTGACGGGATGGGCCTTGCCGGTAGTCTGATCGCTCCGAGCGTGCTTTACAAAGTGGAGCCGGAGTTTTCCGACGAAGCGCGCAAGGCGAAATATCAGGGCACGGTGCTTCTGACCATCGAAGTGGGCGAAGACGGGAAACCGCACAAGCTCCGCGTGCTGCGCGGTCTTGGACTGGGCCTGGATGAGAAGGCGATCGAGGCGGTGTCGCGCTGGATATTCAGACCAGCGCTGCGCAATGGGCATCCCATTCGCGCAGCTGCCACGATCGAGGTGAATTTCCGGTTGCTGTGAGGGGCGCGGTTCAGCGGCCCTGTTGCGCGAGCTCTTGCGGGCGGCTTTCTCTGGTCCAGCCGTAAAACGTGCCGCCACCGGCGGCGAGCCGCTCGATCAGCGGGGCGGGGCGCCAGTAGTCGCCGAACTCGGCACGGTAGCTTTGGACGCGATCGAGAACGGTCTTGAGGCCGACAGTATCGGCGTAATACATGGGTCCGCCGCGATGGCGCGGAAAACCGAATCCGTGGACATAAATTACATCGATGTCTCCGGGGCGCAGGGCGAAGCCTTCGTCCAGGATGTTGGCGCCTTCGTTGGCCAGGGCCGTGGTAATGCGAGCGATGATTTCATCCTCGGTCATGGCACGGCGGGCGATGCCGCGTTCGGCTGCGGCCTTTCGTGACAGGTCATCGATGAGTGGATCGGGAATAGGTGTGCGGCTGCCGGCTTCGTAGCGATACCATCCAGCGCCGGTCTTCTGGCCGTAGCGGCCCATATCGAAGAGCCAGTCGGGCACGACGGATTGGGGCCCTTCGGAGCGCTCCTTGCCGATGGAGCGCAGGTACTGGCGGATGCGCGCGCCCACGTCGATGCCCGCGATGTCCTGCATGCCGAACGGACCGACGGGCATACCGAAGCGGACCAGCGCCTGATCGATCTGCTGCACGCTCGCGCCTTCCTCCAGCAGCAGATACGCCTCACGCATGTAGTAGGCGACCATCCGATTTGCGACGAAACCGAAGCAGTTGCCCACCAGCACGCCGATTTTGTTCAGTTTCTTCGCGAGCTTCATGCAAGTGGAAATAGTTTCTTTTGACGTATCGCGCCCGCGCACCAGTTCGAGCAGCTTCATAACGTTCGCGGGGCTGAAATAGTGCGTGCCGATCACCTTGGCCGGCCGGCCGCTGGCGCGCGCGAATTCGTCGATGTCGAGCGTCGATGTGTTGCTGGCCAGAATGCAATCGGGCTTGGTAACGCGGCCCAGTTCCGCGAAGGTGGCTTTCTTGAGATCCATGTTCTCGAACACGGCTTCGGTAACGATATCCACGGCGTCGAAACCGTCGAACGTGAGGGTCGGGGTGATCAGGCTTAAGGCGCGGTCCATCTGCTGTTGCGAGATGCGGCCTTTGGAAGCGGAAGACTGGTAATTTTTGCGGATGATCGCGATGCCGCGGTCGAGCGCCTCCTGAGTAACTTCTTTCAGCAACACCGGAATGCCGGCGTTGGCGTAATTCATGGCGATGCCGCCGCCCATGGTGCCCGCGCCGACCACAGCGCCGGAGCGGATTTCCATTGTGGGTGTGTCCTTTGGAACGTCGGGAATTTTCGCGACCTCGCGCTCGGCAAAGAATAACTTGATCATGGCGTGCGATTCGGTGGAGAGCACGCAATCGGCGAAGATTTCGATCTCGCGCGTGCATCCTCGGTCGAAGCCCAGCTCGATACCGGCCTGAATCGCTTCCACGGCTGCGTAAGGAGCGCGAGCGCCGCGGGCCGTCTTGCCGAGGCCTTCTAGCGACCTGGCGCAAGCAGACAGCGCATCCGCGCGAGGCTGGATCTTCTCCTCAAGCTCCCGAGATTTGCGGATGCCGCCGGATTGCGTCTTCTCGATGGCGAACGCGATGGCGCCGGATAACAGGTCGCCGGTAATGATCCGATCAATGATTCCCTCAGCCAAAGCGCGCTCGGCGGGAACATGCTGGCCGAGCGTACACATTTCAACAGCCACTGCGGCGCCCGCGAGCCGGGGAAGCCGCTGCGTGCCGCCGGCGCCGGGAATAATCCCCAGCAGCACTTCGGGCTGCCCCACCTTGGCTGTGGGCACCGCGACACGGTAATGGCAAGCCATAGCGAATTCCAGCCCGCCGCCCAATGCGGTGCCATGAATCGCAGCGACCAAGGGCTTAGAACAATTTTCGATGTGCAGCAGTCGTGTGTGAATGGCGTGCGAGCGTTCGATGGAAGATTTGCGAGTGGCGATGGTCTCAAAGAATCGGATGTCGGCTCCGGCGATGAACGTGTTGCCGGCGCCGATGAGCACTGCGGCGCGAGCTTCCGCATCTTTTGCGGCGCGCGCCACGGCGGATTCAATCGCCTCAGGCACTCCGGGACTGAGGGCATTCACGGGCGGATTGTCGACCGTGATGACAGCCACGTGATCGCGAATTTCGTAGTGAACGAGTTCGGGCATGGGGTCCATCTTACCGTGGATGCTGGTGCTTGCGGCTCAGCGAGGGCCGTCATGCTAGGATGGATGATTGCCAGGTTCCGGGCTCCGTGCAACGGGCGGCTGCAAACCCCGCCAGGTCTGGAAAGAAGCAACGGTAGCGGTTTAACCCGTGTGCCGCGGATCACCCGGGGCTTGGCTTTTCCCGCCGAATGTATCAGGTTATCGCGCGTAAATACCGGCCCCAAACGTTTGCCGACGTGGTGAGCCAGGAGCATGTTAAATCGACACTCGAAAACGCCATCGCGCAGCAGCGCATCGCCCACGGCTACATTTTTTCTGGCCAGCGCGGGACGGGGAAGACAACGGTGGCCCGCATTCTGGCGCGCTGCGTGAACTGCGTGCAGGGTCCCACGGTGACGCCGGACGGAGTTTGCGCGAGTTGCGTGGAGATCGCGCAGGGCAACGCTCCGGATGTGATTGAGATCGACGCGGCGTCGAACCGCGGCATCAACGAAATGCGTGAACTGCGCGAGAACGTGCGCTATCGCCCGGTCCGCGACCGCTACAAAGTTTTCATCATCGACGAAGCGCACCAGATTACCAGCGAAGCTTTCAACGCGCTGCTCAAGACCATCGAGGAGCCGCCGTCGTGGGTGATTTTCATCCTGTGCACGACGGAGGCACACAAGATTCCGGCGACGATCGCGTCGCGCTGCCAGCATTTCAGCTTCCGGTCGGTGGATTTCGACGAGGTGATGGCGCGCATGGAATGGATCTGCCGGCAGGAGGGAATCGAAGCGGATAGTGAAGTTCTGTCGGTCCTGGCGCAGGCGGGAGAGGGAAGCATCCGCGATTCGCTCTCGGCGCTCGATCAGGCCATCGCCTGCTGCGGAACCAAGCTGGACGCGAAAGAGGTGCGCGCGCTGCTCGGCGCGTTTTCGATGGATGCGCTGGAGGCGGTGACGCAGTCCCTCGCAGCATCGGACTCGGGGCGCATGCTCGCGCTGGTTGACGAACTCGAGCGTAACGGTCACAACCTGCAGCACTTCAGCCGCGAGCTGGCGCGTTACTTCCGCAACCTGCTGGTGGCGAAGATCTCAGGATCGGATACGCGGTTGATCGCGGCATCGGCAAATGAGCGGGCGCGCTTTGCGGAGATTTCGGGGTCGTTTTCGGAAGAGGATCTGACGCGATACCTGCAGCTTTCGCTGGATTTGTTCAAGGATTTGCAATCCTCGCTGCAGCCACGGTTTCACCTGGAGATCGGGCTGGTGAAGCTGGTGCAGGCGGGGAGGCTGACTTCGATCGAAGAGGCGCTGGCCGCGTTAAAGGCGGATGGGGGGATGGGGAGACGGTGGGATGGGGAGACAAAGCCGGACGCGGGGGCGCGGCGACACGCGGGTGAAGCACCAGTCTCCGGCGGCGACGCGGCGCAAATGCCAAATCCTAAATCCCAAATCGCAAATCCCGCGCGACCGTCACCTTTCGAGTTGGATCGGGCCAAGAAGGCCGGTCGCGGGGAGCCGCACTCCATCGGAGCGACGGCGCTCGCGCCAGAGCCGGCAGCCGTACCGGCCGGCGCCATCGACTGGCGCGAAAAGCTTCATGCGGCTTTGGTGGAACTCGAGATGCCGTTTACGGCCGACGCCGTAGAGCATTCGCGCGTAACCGAGGCGGGCAATGTGCTCGAGTTTGTGACGCCTAAAGAGTTCATGCTGTCGATGCGGGCGGAAGACATATCAAAAGCCGTCCAGCGAATCAGCTCTCGGCCGTTCAAGATCAAGGTCACGGCCGGAGAAGTGGCGCCAGCCGAGAAGGCTGCCGCGCCCGCGGGTCAGAAACCGGACGACGCCGCGCAACGCGCGCTGGAGAACCCTGAGGTGCAGCGGTTTCGCGAGGTCTTCGGCGGCGAAGTCCGCGCCGTTCGCGATTTGAAAAAGGTAGAGTAGGTATTGCCGCAAAGGAGTGTGACGAGATGAAGCTGCCGGGAAATATGGGCGCCATGATGAAACAGGCGCAACAGATGCAGGAGAAAATGGCCCAGGAGATCGCGCAGATCCGCGTGGAAGCCACGTCCGGCGGCGGCATGGTGAGCGTCAAGATGGATGGCAACAAGAACCTGCTCAGCGTGAAGATCGACCCCGAGGTGGCCGGCGATGTCGAAATGTTGCAGGACATGGTGCTGGCTGCGTGCAATGAAGCCGTGAAAAAAGTCGAGGAAGAGGCCAAGCAGAAAATGGGCGGGCT
>Ga0335077_10003963_pt1 | contig 18003 bp, 14 predicted proteins | sample Lox_Sample_31_FD_207151 | JGI IMG/M metagenome (GOLD analysis project Ga0335077, IMG submission 207151) | Soil microbial communities from Loxahatchee National Wildlife Refuge, Florida, United States - Lox_Sample_3.1 | ecosystem: Environmental > Terrestrial > Soil > Wetlands | place: USA... | reverse complement strand
ATCGGCCGCGATCCCCGCGATGCGTGGGCCATTACCGAGCGCGTGTGCGGCGTGTGCACCACGGTGCATGCGCTGGCCAGCGTGCGCTCCGTAGAGGACGCGCTGGGCATCGCCGTCCCGCCCACGGCCGAGCTCATCCGCAACATCATGATGGCTACCCAGTACGTGCAGGATCACGTGATCCACTTCTACCACCTGCACGCGCTCGACTGGGTAGACATCGTCAATGCCCTCAAGGCCGACCCGAAGAAAGCCGCGGAACTTGCCGGCTCCTTGTCCAGGTGGGACAAGAACACGCCGGCATATTTCAGCGGCGTGCAGGACAAGATCAAGGCGTTCGCCGCCAGCGGCCTGGGCATCTTCGCCAACGGCTACTGGGGCCACCCGGCCTACAAGCTGCCGCCCGAGGTCAACCTGATCGCGGTGGCGCATTACCTCGATGCGCTCGAGTGGCAGAAGGAGGTTGTCAAGATCCACGCGGTGTTCGGCGGCAAGAACCCGCATCCGAATTACCTGGTCGGCGGAGTTCCCTGCTCCATCAACCTGGACGAAGTGGCCGCCATCAACACCGAGCGCCTGAACCTTGTTTCGCAGCTCATCGCGCAGGCCGACGAGTTCGTGAACCAGGTCTACATTCCGGACCTGCTGGCGGTGGCGTCCTTCTACAAGGATTGGGCCAAGTACGGCGGCGGCCTGAAGAACTACCTCAGCTACGGCGAGTTCCCGATCAAGGGCTACAACAATCCCGATTCGTTCAAGTACGCCCGCGGCGCCGTGCTGGGCCGCGACCTGAGCCACGTTTATCCGGTGAATCCGCGCGATAACCAGGAGATCAAGGAGTACATCGCGCACTCCTGGTACACCTACGACGGCGGCAACGAAGTGGGCGTTCACCCGTGGGCGGGCGAGACCAAGATCGCTTACTCGGGTCCCACGCCTCCATTCGAATCGCTGGAAGGACACGACAAGTACTCGTTCCTGAAGACGCCGCGCTGGAAGGACCATCCCATGGAAGTGGGCCCGCTGTCCCGGCTCCTGGTCTCGTATGCCGCCGGCCATGCCGACGTGAAGGAAACGGTGGGCATGGTGCTGGGCAAGCTGCAGGTTCCGGTGGATGCATTGTTCTCGACGCTGGGCCGGACTGCCGCGCGCGGCATTGACGCGGCCCTGGCCATGATCTGGCTGAAGGACTTCTTCGCCGAACTGATGGGCCGCGTGAAGACGCGCGAGACCTCGACGTTCAACGGCGAAAAGTGGGATCCCAAGAGCTGGCCTGCGGAAGCAGAAGGCGTGGGCCTCGTGGAAGCTCCACGGGGTTCGCTGGCGCACTGGATCAGGATCAAGAACGGCGCGATCGAGAACTACCAGCTCGTGGTGCCGACTACCTGGAACGGCTCTCCGCGCGACGCCAGATCGGTTCGCTCGGCGTTCGAGGAGTCGCTGGTCGGCACGCCGGTGGCGAACCTCGAGCAGCCGGTGGAAATAATCCGCACCCTCCACTCCTTTGACCCGTGCCTTGCCTGCGCCGTACACCTGTACGATCCGCAGGGCCGGCACCTTCACCAGGTTTCATTCGAGTGAGCTTATGAGTACGTTTGGCATCCGAGCAAATCACGTCACTCCTGCGCGCGGCTCGAATCCCATGGACTACAAGCGGGTCTATGTGTGGGAACTGCCGGTCCGCGCCTACCACTGGATCAACGCCATTGCGATGGTAGCCCTCTGCATCACCGGCTACCTCATCGGCGCGCCCATCCGTGCTTTCTATGCGAACGAGGCGTATCAGCAGTACTGGTTCGGCACGGTGCGGTTTATCCACTTCCTCTTTGCATATATCTATGTCTTCAACTTTCTGGCCCGGATCTACTGGGGCTTTGTCGGCAACCAGTACGCACGGTGGAACAATTTCTTCCCGCTGACAAGTGCCCAGCGCGCGGAAATGGTGGACGTGATCAAGACCGACGTGCTGCAGACCAAGCTGCACGGCGCCATCTCCACGGGCCACAATTCGCTGGCGGCGTTCATTTACTTCCTGACCTTCCTGGCGTTCGTCGCGCAATCCATCACGGGGTTCGCGCTGTACTCCAGCATGAGCCACTCATTCATCCCGAGGCTGTTCACGTGGGTCGTGCCGCTGATGGGCGGGGAGATGGGCGTCCGCTACTGGCATCACTTACTCCTGTGGTTCTTCGTGGGCTTTATTATCGTCCACATTTACCTGAGCTTCTATCATGACTACATCGAGGGGCGCGGTACGATCTCCTCGATCGTAGGCGGATGGAAGTTTGTGCGGGAGAAGAGTGATAAATAGAAACAGCGATAATTCTAGAGCGGGGTCCCCACGGACAGGTCTTCGTCCGTGGGGTGATAGAACCCTGGTCCTGGGGCTCGGCAACGTGATTATGGGCGACGAAGGTATAGGAGTACACGTCGTTCGGGCCCTGGGCCAGCATGCCCTCCCTCAAAATGTCGAATGCCTGGACGGCGGCACGGGCGGATTCATTCTGCTCGAGCCGCTGCAGCAGGCGGGCCGGATCTTTCTGATCGATGCGACGGCTGACGAGAATCCCACAGGCACCGTCGTGCGCACCACTCCGCAGTTCTCGCGGGATTACCCGCCCACGCTCACCGCGCATGATATCGGGGTGAAAGATCTCCTGGACGCGTTCTATATGCAGGGCGGCAATCGCGACGTGATCCTCTACGCAATCACCATCGACCCGCACCAGAAGATATCGATGGAGCTTTCGCCCGCCGGCAGGGAGGCCGCGGACGAGGCTGTCGCTCGAATTCTGGCGGAGTTGAATTCGGACGCTGCCGGGCGCGTCTGAAAATCGGAACGCCAGGGCACGGGGCGCAAATGTTGTCCACAATGGTTACTAAAGGATTGACGCCCGCACGCAAATCTGAATCTCGCCGGCTGGTTCGCGGCCGGTTTCGGGGTAGACTTGTGCGCGATGAAAGCCGCTCCACTGGAGTAGAGTAGATAAAGCCTTACCTTTGTTTCTGGGCCACAAATCCCCCCGGATCCATTACCTGGAGCTATGACTCGTGCCGCGCCGCCAACGGTACAACGAAGAGGAATTCCGAGCATTGCCACTCTGACAGGATGGCTGATGGTTATCCTGTCCCTGGTCGTGCTGGCCGGCTGGTTTTTTGACCTGCCTGCATTGGAGAGATTTGTCCCTCAATCAGACGGCATGAAGGCCAACTCGGCCGTCGCAATGATGCTTGCGGCTGTTGCATTGTTGCGCCGCGATCATCGTGATCGACACATTTATTCGATACTCGTGATTCTGATCGGAGCGCTCAGCCTCGGCGAGTATTTCTGGAATATCGATTTCCGGATTGACCAGTTGCTCGTTCGCGACAGGAACTACTTCTACTACCCCGGGCGAATGTCGCAATACACGAGTACGGGTTTCGTGTTTCTGGGATTCTCTCTCCTGTGGCTGAAGTCGCGGACCCGGATGCTGCGGGAGTTTTCCCGTGTCCTTGCCACATTGACAGGAACTCTGGGCCTCGTCGTACTGGCGAGCCATGCTTACGCCACGCCCTCGCTGCACCGGATTGGCCCATACAGGAATGTGGCCGTGCCTACCGCCATTGGTTTCACGATAGGCGCCATCGGCGTGCAGTATGGGAATCCATTCGAAGGATTCGTTCGTCTGCTGTATGCAAAAAGCGCCGGCGGGGCGATGCTGCGACGCCTTCTTCCGACCGGGCTCATCGCCTCCCTGGTGCTCGGGTTCCTGGTCACGAGTGCGCACAAGCTATACCATTGGGAACCCGGCTTCTCCATGGTGCTTCTGGCAGCGGTCGTGGCTGCATGCCTGGTCACCGTGATCCTGCTTACCGCGGCAGGACTGGAGCGTGAGGATCTTGCGAGGCGTGAGACCGAGCAGCGTTTCCGGTTGGTTGCGAACTCCGCGCCCGTGATGATCTGGATGTCGGGCACCGACAAGCTCTGCGATTACTTCAACGACCGATGGCTGCAGTTTACCGGCCGGACGCTGGAGGCAGAACTCGGCAACGGCTGGGTGGAAGGGGTCCACCCTGACGACCTGAAAGAGTGCCTGTCGACCTATGTGGACTCCTTCGACCGGCGTGAACCCTTCCAGATGCAGTACCGTCTTCGGCGCCACGACGGCGAATTCCGGTGGATCTTCGATACCGGAGTGCCGAGATTCATGGACGACGCATTCGCCGGATACATCGGATCGTGCATCGACGTCACGGAGCGCAAGCTCGCCGAGGAAGCGCTGGCCGACCTGCCACGACAGGTGTTCTATGCCCAGGAGGAGGAACGCTCACGGATCGCGCGCGAGCTCCACGACGATATAAACCAGCGAATTGCGATGCTGGTCTGGGAGTTGGGGGCGCTGGCTCAGAGGAGTCCGGATTCTGAATCGGGGTTGCGCAGCTCCCTGGATTCCGCCAATGACCAGCTTCGGAAAGTTGTGTCGGACATCCAGGCGATTTCGCGGCGACTGCATGCGTCAGATCTCGAATACCTGGGCCTTTACGGAGCGGCCCGGGCGCTTTGCAGAGAGACGGCTGAGCAGCAGAGGGTGAAGATCGACTTCAAGTGCGACCCCGCACTACCCCGCCTGCCGGCGACCACTTCCCTCTGCCTGTACCGCGTGTTGCAGGAGGCCCTGCAGAATGCGATCAAGCACAGCGGCGTGGGTGCGTTCAAGGTGGAGATCATGGGGAACACAAGCGAAATACGGCTTAGCGTCATCGATCGCGGAGTGGGGTTCGATACCAGAAACGTCGGCCAACACCGAGGGCTGGGCATGATAAGCATGCGGGAGCGGATGCGATTGGTGCGCGGCGAATTCGCGGTGGACTCGCAGCCGGGGCGGGGGACGACGGTCAGGTGCACGGCGCCGGTCGAAGACGACGATCCCAAGGAGCACGCGGAGTACGACATAGAGAGCGTGTGATGGACACTACGGACAGCCAAAGGCGCTTCGCGAGGATCCTGGGCTGCCTGGAACTCGCAGAGACTACGAAACCAACCGCCGTCGCCAATCCGAAACCGTGAAATGCAACCGCGGACCCTTCGTGGCGTCCGGGGGTGACAAGGTAAGCGGGTTTAAGGAAGTCAGCAATTCACGCGAGGTCGACGAAAAAAGGGCAGCCCGTACGGGCTGCCCTTCGTGATGCATACAACAATCCTCAGGAGCGAATCAACCGCGATCTACTGGGCCGGGCGATGGGCGGGCGCATGATGAGCCGGAGCCGGCTTCTTCTTCGCTTCGGGGACGTACTCGCCGTCGCGCAGCACAATCACGGCTGACTGGGCGGTGGTCGGCGTTGCAGGCGTCTGCGTGTAGCTGTCGTAGGTGCCATCCAGCTGGGCCGCTGGCTGGGTCTTGAATTCGAACCCGGGCTGGATCAGCTTCAGGTCGGTGTCTGTCAGCGGCTTCTTCAGGTTCACCACGAAGTCGGCCGTCTTGGTGTCCTTGGCGTCCTGGGTCACGGCAACTTTGACGGTGTTGGCATCGGCCTCAATCACAATTCCGGGAACCTGCGTCGTCTTATCCTTGAGCAGGGCCCAGAGCTTGTCGGCGTCTTCCTTTGAGCCGAGGGCCAGAACCGTTTCCTTATCGGCGAGCGCGAGGGTGGTCAGGTCGGGCGTGGAAGCGATGAGGTCATGGATCTGCTCGGCCGGAGTCTTTGCCTGCTTGATCATCTCGTTGATCGTGCCCGGGGGCAGCTTCTCCCCACTCTTGGCCTGCTCCTTGAGCTGATCCAACCCGTCCAGGCCGCCGTGGTACTTCTTGTAGTAATACTCGAGCTTGGGCTCGATCTGCGCCTTGTACTGCGGCGGCGCGTACGACCACACGCGGGCATACAGGTAACACGCCTTCGGCAGGTCCTGGGCCGCGCCCGGCTGGCTGTAGGCCTGCGCCAGTTGCAGCGTGTCCACCAGCCCCTGCGACTTCGACTGTTCCTCGGTGTACATCTGCAACTCGGCGGTGTACTCCTGCTGAGCCAGCTTGAAGTCCTTCTTGCTGAGGGCGGCATCAAGCGCAATGGCGGAGTGGAAGTTGGGATAGGCCACGGAGGTCATCTTCTTCCAGTCGTCATCGGAGGTATCCGCCGGCTTGGGCGCCTGCAGGCCTTTCTGGGCGAGACCCGCAGCATCGTCGCAGGTGGCCGCATCGCTCTTCTGCCCGCACTGCTGCTTCTTGATCAGGACCGAATACAGGATCGCTTTCATGTTGTTCGGGTCGATCTGCAGCAGCTTGTTGGCAGTGTCGATAACTTTGTCGGGATTCTGGGTGGCCTGGTACGCGTCAAGAAGCGCGTCGAGAACGGGCTTCTTCACCACGCTCTGGGGATACTTGTCCAAAAACGCATCCCCGGCCGCGATCTTTTGCTTGGGATCGGTTTGGGTGGTGAACATCTGGTAGGCGTTGAACTCGGCCGGATCCTTGATGGTGATCTGGCCGCCCTGATCCTGGGCTTGCAGCGTAGAACCGGCAACGAAACCCACGCTTGCCAGCGCCACCACAGACGCAAAGACTAACTTCTTCATTCAATGCTCCTGGGAAATACGGAAATGGAGATCAATCTTCAAGCACTCGCTCGCGGAATGAGACAACCGTTTCAGTCGATGCGGTTGAGTACCGAGGTTCTTAGGAAAGCAATACCACGGCTTCCTTGGCAGTGTTGGAAGGATTATAGAAACCCCAGCCCCCTGTGACAAGCAATGTTGCATAAGAAAAGCGGTTTTGGGCTGACCCGGATCAACGAGGAGCCGGACGGTCCTGCATCCGGTCGAATGCCCGCTATCAAGTGTATCTCCGCCCACTTGGAGCAGGCACGCGGCACGACCGGTTGCCGGCCCGCGATTCAGATCCGTTTCGCCGTTCCCCCGCATACTGGCTCCCGCACACGGGCGTTAGACACCAAATCCGTAAAAAGTGTTCCTATGCCGATTAGATGCCGGCCGAGGCACCTCGTTACAGGGGGACTACTGGAGCAGGCGAACAAGCTCCGCCTGTTCGGCAAGGAACGCGTCGTGGCCGTGGGCGCTGGTCATCTCGCGGTAATCGGCGTCCACCCCGGCTGCCCGAATCGACCGGGCAAATTCGCGCACCGAGCCGGGCGGGAACAGCCAGTCGGAACTGATGCCGACGAAGCTGAGCCGGGCCCGGATGCACCCGAATGCCTCCTCCGGCGACAGGCCCCCGTGCAGCGGATCCCACGTTTCCATCGTGCGCAGGATGGCCAGGTAGGCATTGGCGTCAAATCGCTCGATAAAGCGCCGGCCCTGGAGGTCGAGATAGCCGGCCACGTCGAAGCGGCCGCCGATCAGCCCTCCCCCGTTATCATCGAGGCTCCAGGGATCTTCGCCGTTACGATTGGGATTGCGGGCATATCGCTCATCGAACAAGTCCGCCGACTTGTAGCTGATCGTGGCGATCTGCCGGGCCAGCGCCAACCCGTAATGCGGCTGCTTGTGGGGCAGGTAGTTGCCGCCTTCCCAGTCCGGATCGCCCTGGATCGCCTGCCGCTGGAGGTGATTCAGAGCCAACCCCATCGCCGAGAGCGGCGCCACGGCGATGATGAGGCCGCGCTCCACGCGATCAGGAAACCGCATGGCCCACTCCAGCGCCTGCATACCGCCAATGGAGCCGCCCATCACCAGCCGCAGCCGGTGGATGCCGAGCGAATCCAGCAGCCTGGCCTGGGCCCGAACGTTATCGTGCACGGAAATAAGAGGAAAATCCGAGCCGTAGATCCGCCCTGTTTCGGGGTTGACCGACCCGGGGCCGGTGGAACCGTAGCACGAGCCCAGCATGTTGATGCAGATCACAAAATCGTGCTCGAGGGAAAGCACCGCGCCGGGAGCGAACACCTCCGGCCACCAGGAACCCACCAATGCCGAGCCGGAAAGCGCATGACACACCAGGACCGCGTTGTCACGGGCGGCGTTGAGCCGCCCGTACACGGCATAGTGCAGGGTTACCGCGCCCAGCGTCCTCCCGCAATCGAGAAGGAAGTGCTCATCGAGCACAAAATCGCCTTCATAGGTGGGCTCCGGAACCATGATGCGAGCAGGCTTTTCGGTTCCCGAGGCTGGAGTCCCGGGTTCGTTCATTACACTCATTGTGCAGCACGACCCGCAGCGGCGATCGTGGCCGTGGCTGCGGCGGCTCCCGCAAATGTGTGGCCATTGGCCGCTTCAATGGCCTGGTCGAGGTCGGCAAGAATGTCCCGGATGTCCTCGATGCCCACCGACAGCCGGACCAGTGCGGGCGTGACCCCGGTATCGGCCTGTTCCTCCACGGAAAGCTGCTGATGGGTGGTCGACGCGGGGTGAATTACGAGCGACTTGGCGTCACCAATGTTGGCCAGCAGCGAGAAGAGTTCCAGCGAATCGATCAGTTTCTTGCCCGCTTCGTAGCCGCCCTTGATGCCGAAGCAGATGATCGCTCCCTGACCGTTGGGCATGTATTTTTTCGCACGCTGGTAGTAACGGCTCGACTCGAGGCCCGGATAGTTGACCCACTCCACGCCGGGATGCTGCTCGAGATGCTTCGCCACCGCGAGCGCATTCTGCGAGTGGCGCTCCATGCGCAAATGGAGCGTCTCGATTCCCTGCAGCAGCAGGAACGCATTGAACGGCGAAAGCGCCGCCCCGGTGTCGCGCAGGCCCTGGATGCGCGCCTTGAGAATGAACGCCAGCGGCCCGAATGCCTGCACGTAGGAAAGGCCGTGATAGGACGGGTCGGGCTCGGTGAATTCCTTGAAGCGCCCGGAAGCGGCCCAGTCAAACTTGCCGCCGTCGACGATGACGCCGCCAATAGAGGTACCATGGCCGCCCAGGAACTTGGTGGCTGAGTTGACCACGATGTCCGCACCATACTCGATGGGCCGAAACAACGCGGCCGATGGAGTGGTGTTGTCGATAACGAGCGGCAGGCCGTTCTCGTGGGCGATGGAGGCAAGCGTCTCGATGTCGGACACGTCGTTCTTGGGGTTGCCGAGGCTCTCGGTGTAGATTGCGCGGGTTTTGTCGTTCACGGCCTTGCGCAGGCCGTCGAAATCGTCCGCGTCCACAAAGCGAACGTTGATCCCCAGGCGAGGCAGCGTGTAGTGAAAGAGATTGTATGTGCCCCCGTAAAGCGATGTCGTCGAAATGATCTCCTCGCCGGCGGATGCAAGCGTGGTGATGGCCAGCGTCTCCGCCGCCTGCCCCGAAGCCGCCGCCAGGGCCGCCGCGCCGCCTTCAATCGCAGCCACGCGCTTCTCGAACACGTCCGTGGTGGGGTTCATGATGCGCGTGTAGATGTTGCCGAACTCCTGGAGAGCGAACAGCCGGCCGGCATGATCCGCATCCTGGAAGAGATATGACGTGGTCTGGTAGATGGGGACAGCGCGCGAGCCGGTTGTGGGGTCGGGAACCTGGCCGGCGTGGACGGCAAGAGTGGCAAACTGCTGCTGCTTGGGTTCGGACATGATCGCTCCTTCAGGGATTCGGGTCTTCAGTCGGGTCGAAGTTCAAGCCTATCGTGTTTGAAAAACTGAAATGTCTCGAACTCGTCATGGCTGTGTCAACCATGTCAACGCGAGCAGAGACATCTGTCCAAGACCAATAAAAAAGCAATTTCGCAAAGGTTGTAAAAAGCAAGCGGCCCGAATCCTATTGGACCCGGGCCGCTTGGTTCAAGATCGGTTGCGCCTGGCGCATTCGCCGTTCAAGAGCCGGACACACGGGTCGGCAATGGCATACACATGGCCATGGCCCCCCGTCCGTACTGGCGCCCTGTCGGCATCAAGGGCAGTATCGGGGCTCCGCCGCGTCTGTGTCAACCAACAACTGACTTGGCGCGTCCCCATTGCCCGCGGGACTATGCAGATTCTTGTTGCGCCCGGTTTTCCGCAACCGATGACTTCTGCCAGATTTCCTGTATCGGGCGGCAATTGCCCTTCGCAATGCTTTGCGAATGTCGCTTGCAGGTCGCGAAGGAGAAACATTGCGATTTCCCGAATCAGCGATGGCTTGTTTTGCAGCGGCAATGTCGGTCGCAGTCGGCGCTTCTCAATAGAACAAGCCGGCCACGGAAACATTCAGAGCCTGTGCGATTTCGATGCAGGCTGTGAATGCTGGGCATTGTTTTGCGATCGAGCCACCTCTGTAGAATGCTGCGCGGGCAGTGAACGTATTCGGCCAATGCCCCCACATTCCCATCCGCCACCTCCTCAAGGTATGCAATGAAGTTCAAATGAAAGTGCTCGCAAGAGGCTTCCGGAGTGAAGTATCGCAGCATGGCCATAGCTCGCCAATTCGATCGGCACGCCGCGGATCCGCTCATCCTGAACTTCAGGCCGAATGTGGCGCGTTCGCAAAAGGGCCATGACGTCCGTCAGACACCCCGTTCTACGGCAATATGCTTGGGAAAATCCTGACCGTATCCGATCACGCGCGGTTTGGCGTAGATCGGAAGTTGCATCGTCCCTGCAGTTCAAGAATTTACCGGCATTGGGCCGTAAAGTCATGCTTTCCAGGCAGCAAAGATATGCTTTACGTCACAGAAGATTTGGCAGGCATTTTGGAAATGTACGATGTCGGTAAAGAGATCCTGGAAAGGGCTGATGCACACGAATAAGCACATCGAAAACGCCGTTTATGGATTGAATAAGGAGTCGTCATGCCAGAGAAGAGCTCTGCCGCCCGTATCGTCCTGACAACTACGGCCAACCTTGATGAGGCCGACCGCCTGGGTCGGATTCTCGTTGAGGAGCGCCTCGTGGCCTGCGCCACGCTCATCCCGGCCGTGGAATCAATCTATTCCTGGAAGGGCAAGGTCGAAACATCGAGCGAAACCATGCTGATGCTGAAGACCGGCAGCGACCGGCTGCCCGCTCTCGAGGCGCGGCTGAACCAGTTGCACAGTTATGAAACGCCGGAGTTTCTCGTACTCGGGGTGGAAGCAGGCAGCCATCCATACCTCGCCTGGATGTTCGGCAGCCTGGCGACTCCGAAATAAGCCGGCGCGATCCTGACTCCCTCCGTGCGTTGGCTTCTGTTCCCTCTCTCCCTTGGTCCCGCCTTCACACTGCCCGTCTGGTATTCTTGGCTTCAGCGGTTTGCCAATTGTCGAGGCCTTGAAACGCTACCCTGAAAAGGCTGGTTGCAAGGTAGTGGATGGTCATTCTTATGCCACGCCGTTTACAACGTGATCGCCCGCGAGGCCAATTCATTTGGAGAAGCGTTTCGACGCCCGATGCGCTGGTTAATGATTGTTCTGATCGTTTCGGTTTGTGCGCTCGTTGCTGTCTCGGGCGGCCTGGCCCTGCATGTCTGGCGGCAGCATAAGAGGCCTGCGGGTCTGTCCGGAACCTCGGTGCGCGAGGAGGGTGACGTTGAACCGGAGGAAACACCATGAGCAGTGAAACCCGCTTGCATGCCTCGTCTGCGATAGCTTTCGCGGCAGGTCCACTGGCATGGTTGCGCGCCGCGGGAGTTGTCCTGTTGGCCAGCGCCTTTGTCGCTGCATGCGCCCACATTGCGCTGCCGCTGTACTTCACGCCGGTGCCGCTTACCGTGCAGCCCCTCGCGGTGCTGCTGGTGGGCCTGCTGCTTTCTCCTCGTCTAGCTGGCGCATCTCTCATCGCCTATCTCGGCGAGGGTGCGCTCGGGCTTCCGGTGTTCGCCCCTGGCCCGGCGAGCGCACCCGGCATAGCTCATCTTTTCGGACCGACAGCCGGCTATCTGTTGGCCTATCCGCTTGCCGCAATACTCATTTCCCTGCTCTATCGTCGCAGCCGGGGTGGATTTCTCCCCGCATTGCTTAGCGCAGCGGCCGGCAACCTGCTCATTCTGTCGACCGGCGCTCTGTGGCTCGGGATGCTGACCCATGCGCCGGCGCCGACCGTTCTGATGCAATCTGTAATTCCGTTTCTCCCCGGCGATGCGCTCAAGGTAATTTCGGCCGCAGCTATGGCTTCCGGATGGCTCCGCTTGCTCCGTCGCAACCCGCGTTTCTCTGTCACTCTATAGGTTTTCGTCGAAAGGAATCCTGCATTCCGTGAGTACCCAGCACTTTGAAGCGGCCCCCCCCGCCTCCATCCGCGAAATCTCGATCGCCCACAGCCCCGACTCCGATGACGCGTTCATGTTTTACGGGCTGGCGACCAACAAGATCCGCGTGCCCGGCTACAAGTTCACCCACACGCTGTGCGATATCGAGACGTTGAACCGACGCGCGCAACAGGAAGCCTTTTTCGACGTCACAGCCATCAGTTTCCACGCCTATCCCTATGTCCAGAACAACTACACTCTCATGGGCTGTGGAGGCAGCGTCGGTGACGGATACGGGCCAATGGTCGTCTCGAGCCGGCGGCTCACGACCGACGACCTGACCAAGGTTCGTGTCGCGGTTCCCGGTACGCTCACAACTGCTTACCTGGCGCTGAAGGTATTCAACCCCAACGTGCAAACCGAAACCGTCCCCTTCGACCAGATCATCCCTTCGATCATCGCGGGGAAGTATGACGCCGGGCTCATCATTCACGAGGGACAGCTCACGTATAGTTCGAGCGGCCTGTACCGGGTCATCGATCTCGGCGTATGGTGGCGCGAATCGACCGGCCTCGTGCTTCCCCTGGGGGGCAATGCCATCCGGCGCTCGCTCGGGCCTGAAGTGCAGAAGATCGTCTCGAAAGCCCTGCGCGACAGTATCCAGCACGCTCTCGATCATCGCGACCAGGCCCTTGAATACGCCATGCAGTTTGCGCGCGATCTGGATGCGTCGCTGGCCAATCGATTTGTCAGCATGTACGTGAACGAGCGCACGCTGGATTACGGCGCAGACGGCCGCAAGGCCATCCGGAAACTGCTCGATCTCGGACACGAGCGTGGCATCATCCCCATCGCACCGCTGGTCGACTTTATCGACTGAGGAAGTCCACGATGGCGGGAGTCAATCGGATTCGGTTACCAGCGAGCATGTTTTAGCGCCGCGAGTAATTACGAATGCCTGAGAAACCCCGCTCCATTTCCTAAAAGCCGCTTCCCTCGCTGGCCCTGGAACAACCCCTTTGCTTGCAATTCGACCGGCCTTTGGCCTGTTGAGTCATCCGTGCGTGCTCATCCAAAGTCTTCGCGCGTCCCGCTTTCGGCGAATCGAGGATCCGAGGTCCCTGTCAACGTCGAAGGATGGCTGAAGGCCTAGGTTCCCTCTCAGCCCGCCTGCTTCCCATCCATTTCCCCACCTCTGCGCAATTACGTGCACATTTCCAACCGACGCGCCATTTTTCAGCCGAAAATCAGGGAATCCTTGTGGCCCAACGATTGCACTCTGCTATGGCGCCTGCCCTGTTCGATTTGCAAGCTCGTGGCTCACTGCTCGAAAGACGGGTAAACAGGAAATGAGTTGTTTGGTTGAAGGGCCTTCATCTATGACTCGATCGCGGAGTAATTCTGTTTCGAAAACGGACACCTGCATGAAACAGCAGGCATTCGAATCGCCACAAAGCGACCTTCGCCGGAGCAAGCGTTTTAGTATTCAAGCGCCTGCCGTTGCACGGATCAGGAATCGCGAGATTTGGGCGTTCACCCGGAACGTAAGCACCTGCGGCGCCTATTTGAGTGTGGCTGCTGACGAGGAACTCCCAGACGTAGGAGAGATTCTCGATCTCGTGATCAAAGTGCCTCCAACCATAAGCGCCGCCAGACCCTGTTTCATTGTCGGGCGGGGAAGGATCATCCGCACTGTCGAAAGGCAATGGGACGAATCAGGAATCGCCGTGGAGATTCTCGATTTCGCCATTCAAAGCAAATCCAGTTTCGGATTCCGGGACCCCGCCGAAATCACCGATCCCGGGACACACGGGAGTTTAGATGTTGCGTAGCCCCAGGACCCGAAACTCCTTCATCCAGCTCTTCAAAACATAAACCAGGCGATTATTGCTGCCGGGGTCGGTCGGCCGGATGAAAAATCCGGGATCGAGCAAAAAGCGGATCGTGTTGTGGACAAGCCCTTCCATCACTTCACCATCGAGAAACTCAACCCGAATCCAGATCCCGGGGACTAAAGGGGCACGTTTGTAGAACTGAAGGTCCTCGCGCTGTCCGTCCCCGTCAAAATCCTTGACATAAAACACGGCTTTGGCGTTCTCTATAGGCACCTCTTCAAACCCCTCAGCACCCAGCCGCCGAATTCTCAGGAACGGAGGCATTCCGTTCGTCACACTCAGCAACAGGGCATCGAGTGTTTCCGTCTGATTAGCTTCAAGGAATCCCTTGATCACCTCCGACTCCAGGTGAATCACTACCTTTTCCCAGTCTGTGTCAGCGGCTGTCCCGGATGTGATCGTCATATCGCCTCTTGCGGCGAAAGATGGTACTGCTTGATCTTGTAAAGGAGAGCCTTGTAGCTGATCTGCAAGTCGGCCGCCGCGGCTTTGCGATTCCACTTGGTGCTCTCTAGCGTTCTGGCGATCAACACTGATTCGGCGTCCCCCTTGACTCCCCGCACAACTCGCTTCAACCCTCTCGTTGTGCACCCATCATCCGAAGAAGATGAAGCCAAACCGAACCCAAGTCCTGGATGAAGTTCATTGATGATCGACTGTTCGTCTGCCAGCACCAGGTACCTCTTCACTGTGTTTTCCAGCTCTCGAAGGTTTCCTGGCCATGAATAGCTGTTTAGCGCCTGCATGAGCGTGGCGGAAAACGGCAGAGGGGCACGATCGAATTTGGCGGCGTTTCGAAACATGAAGTACTTCGCCAGGATCGGAATCTCCTCTCGGCGCTCGCGCAGTGGAGGTAGGTGGATCGAAAAGCCGTTGAGCCTGTAATAGAGGTCTTCGCGAAAGGTCTTCCGTGCGATCGCTTCCTTGATGTTGATATTTGTCGCCGCGATCACTCGTACGTCTACCTTCATAGTCAAGCGGCTTCCGAGCCTCGAAAAGCTGCCGTCTTGCAGCACCTGCAGAAGCTTTGCCTGAAGCGCGGTCGGCATCTCACCGATTTCATCCAGGAAAATAGTTCCGTTATTGCACAACTCGAACTTTCCTGGTTTGGACTTCACTGCCCCGGTGAACGCGCCTTGTTCGTACCCGAACAGTTCGCTCTCAAGCAGGTCCAGGGGCATTGCGGCACAGTTAACCTTCAGAAAATTGCGACTGCTCCGGGCCGACATCTTATGGATGAACATGGCCGCGATTTCCTTGCCGGTTCCGCTTTCTCCCAAAACCAGGATCGGAATGTCGGTCGAAGCGACAAGGCGGCAATGTGCTTCAACTTCCCGCATGCGCTTACTCGCGCGCACAAAGGAACAATTCTCATCCAGTGGGATTTCCTTTGTATCGAGCTGACCTTGGTCGTCTTCTGCCACGTGTTGACGCAGAATGAGTTCGATGTCCCCTTTGTGAAATGGCTTGAGAATAAACCCGACTGATCCCAGTTGACTGGCGCGGATGAGTTCCTGCACATCGCCCGAACAGGACATCATCACAACCCGCACGAATGGCCAGCGCCTTCGTATGTCAGCGAGCAGCGCCAGTGCGGCAGTCCCGTAAGGGCCATCTCCCAGGTGGCAATCAATCAGGGCCAAATCAGGCCCAGGAACATCTGCGAGGCCCTCGAGTGAGTCTCCTGAATGTGATAACAGATGAAGGTGCGCACGATGATCCAGAACCTGGCGGATGTAATCCAGAACGACCGGATCTTCATCAATGACCACGACATGGGGGAGACGTTGCTTTCGGCTTTCTGCCGCTGCGAGAACTGGTAAGGATGTCATCGTCCAATCCTTTTATGAATGGGTCCAGCTTTAGCTTTGGAAAGGTTGACCTGGGAACCGGCGCCATGTTCGTTCGTCCTTCGTGCGAGAAGACGCATCCGGATATGCCGATCGTGAATCGGACAAAACTCTGTTTTTTGACCTGTGCGGTCCAGTATAGGGCGGATCGTAGCTAATTGGAGAAATGCCACTGCAAAATATCATCCATTAGTGTGTGAAAAAAGTTACCACATTCTTCCCCGTGGCTCAATGCGCGGACTTTGGAGTGACAGAGACTTACACCAGGGGTCCATGGCTTCCGGATTGACTTAACCGTCAAGAAAGGTCCACTAACCATCCCGTTATCCACTTGAAATAGGTAACCATCGAAAATTACTGCACCCGAGGCGTAGGTTTGGTCACGTGGTTGCAGCCGCGAAGTTGGATTCAATCATTAGTACTGTGCAGAAAGAGGACAACGGGGCATGACGCATTCCCCTCTCGATAAGCTAGCCGGGTTGCCAATCCTACCCCCGGAAGATGTCCTGTTTGGCCGCTCGAAAGAGATGGCGGTGGCGCGCGCAAAGCTCATCTTAGCTGCAGGTACCAACGTACCCGTGCTCCTGCAGGGGGAGAGTGGCACGGGGAAAGAAATCATGGCGAGATTACTGCATATGCGCTCGCCCCGGGCGCGTTTTCCCTGGATCAAGGTAATCTGTCCCGCCATTCCGGATTCATTAATCGAGTCTGAACTCTTCGGCTTCGAGAAAGGCGCCTTCAGTGGCGCACACACCACCAAGCCCGGCCGGGTTGAATTTGCGGACCGGGGGACCCTGTTTCTCGATGAGCTTGGCAGCCTCGATCTCTCGGTACAGCCGAAATTGCTGCAGCTTCTCCAGGACGGAACTTTCATGCGCGTCGGAGGTCAGGCGACCCGCCAAATCGATGCACGGATAGTCTCCAGCGCAAACGTGCACCTCCAACACCGGTCCGCGGATGGCGGCTTTCGCCCTGATCTGCTCTATCGCCTGAACGCCGTAACGATCGATCTGCCTCCGCTTCGACGGCGGATTGAGGATCTCCCGCTGCTGGTAGGGTATTTCCTTTCCACCTACTCTCGATCACTGCAACGCACTCCACGCCCCCTGAGCAGCGAAATGATGCGCATGATGCGCCGATTCAGTTGGCCAGGCAACATTCGTCAACTGGAAAACATGATAAGAAGCTACGTTTTGATCGAAGACGAGGAGGTTTTGGCCGCTGACTTTGTTTCGCACGTTGCCGAGGACAAATCTTTCGAGATCGATCTCGCGCATCCTATCTCGCTCAAGCAAATCACGAAATCGACTACGGAAAGACTGGAGCGGGAGATCATATTCAAAGTTCTGCAGGCAAATGGAGGAAGTCGGCGCAAGACCGCGCAATGGCTGAATATCAGCTACCGCTCGCTGCTGTATAAGCTCGAAGAATCCCATTCGGCCGGATATCCGGTCCCCATTAGAGCGACTCGTTCCTAGGCTCCCTCGCGCAGACCTCGACACTACGCTAAAGGAAAAACCGGAAATCAGACGCCCATTGTCTGACAAGGATTGTCGATCATCGACGGGGATTCGTCTCTCTGGTCAACCCGATGCCACAACTGATCGTGTGCCTCACTTCGTTCAGGACATTGGAGGGAACTTGCATACTGGAGGACTGCAATATCGCCGTATAATCTACAAATCCGATCAGATGCCTGCCGATCCGCCGGGAGGCTTGAACTCCTTCAGATACAACCGTTTCCATGCACATGGCGTGCACGGTACGACACCACGTATTCAGGGTGGCTTGGCCTTGGCTCCTGCGATTCCATTTCCGAGTGGAAAGACTTTTCCTCAGGGCGAGATAGATGAGTTCCCTTTGCCGGATCAATGAAACCGTGTGGATCTCGTTTTCACCAGAACCGTGGGACGCGCCCACACCTCAACCGCCGACTCGCGTTTTACTCTTTTTGAACCTGAACGGGCTTGAGGTCAAAGTTATGAACATCTGTTGTGATCTCTATCGACGAGTCGCTGATGAGCAGAGACCGCGAGAGCCTCTGCAGAAGTTTTGCATGGCGCGGATGATTCTTACTGGCATTCCATAGTTTGGCGGAGAGGATCGAATACGCCGCGGCAACTCCGAGCGAATATGAGAGGGCGCCTGCGTCGCTCTTGAACACAGGGGTCATGTCCAAACCGAAGAAACGAGAGCCCTCGCGGTAACACAT
>Ga0335077_10003962_pt1 | contig 18004 bp, 17 predicted proteins | sample Lox_Sample_31_FD_207151 | JGI IMG/M metagenome (GOLD analysis project Ga0335077, IMG submission 207151) | Soil microbial communities from Loxahatchee National Wildlife Refuge, Florida, United States - Lox_Sample_3.1 | ecosystem: Environmental > Terrestrial > Soil > Wetlands | place: USA... | reverse complement strand
TCCAGCGCGGGAAACCCGAGTCGAAGGATCTTGGGTTTACGCCTTTGGGACACAAAAAGGTCCTGCGCGCGCCTTGCATTCAGGGCCGCACGATATGTCGTAACTGCTTGCATCTACAGGAAGTTATTCACAGAAGACTGCCTGCATTATAGCATGTCCAGGAACGGAGTTTTCCTACGGCACAATGAGCCGGCTGCCGGCTTCCGTGGGCGCGACCACGCCCGACTTCTCGGGAAACTGCTGGAACAAAAAGTCCAGAAACGCGCGCGACTTAGGACGGCCCGAGGTGCGCCCGTGGGCCATGCGTACCAGAAACACGAGGGCTTCGAGCGCTTCGCTGTCTTTCAGCGTGGCGTATCCCACGTGCTTCTGTTCCAGCTCGCGATACTGGACGATCATCTTTTCCAGCTCGGCGATGATAGTCTGCTGCGGCACACTGGTGACCGCAGTCTCGCAGTAGAGACCCGAGCCAGTGAGCGTCTGATACTTCTTGGCCAAAGCGGTGATAGCGGCAATGGCGTCGCGATCGTTGAGGGAGCGGTCAGCACGTGCCACCTTGACTACGCCAAAGCTCAAGCCGACGATCAGCGGCTCGCGGTCATACACAAAATTCTTGCGAACTTCTATTTTGGGAAACAGCGTTTCCTCGTCGAGTTCGGCCATGGGCCGCGGCCGCTCGTTGCGGCGCGCCTGTTGCAGGTATTCGCACGCCGACGGACAGTCGAGCGACACCTCGCGTTCGCGCCCGCAGCAGACCGGGCAGATGCGGCCGTGCACCGCCGGACAGAAACGCTTTTCTTTGCGGATTTCGCAGATGGCGCAAGCCATAGTCGCCGTTGGCCGCTGGTCGTTATTCGTTGGCAGAATCTCACAGCCGCTCGGCTAACGACCAACGGCTACCGACCAACGACCTTACGATAACAGCTTTCCCCGCTTCCCGCGCGGGTTCGCAGGTCGCACCATTTCTTGTGCAAATCCGGAAAATGTGGAAAACCCGCTAAAAATGCGGCTCCGGCGCTTCTCTTTCCGCGCGCGCTTGTATATGATGTCGGACTTGAGAGGCACTGCTACTCCACATCTCACCCATTCGAAGGAGGCATCATGGCAACAATGACCAAGACCCAGCTCGTGCGGCATCTGGCCGCAGAGCTCGAGGTCAACAACAAGGCGGCGGCCGCGTTCCTGGAAACGCTGGCCAACACTGCTATCAAGGAAACGAAGAAAAACGGCGTCTTCGTGCTGCCCGGCCTGGGGCGCCTGAAGAAGGTTCAGCGCAAGGCCCGCATGGGACGCAATCCGCAGACCGGCGAACCCATCAAGATCGCGGCCAAGACCACCGCGAAGTTTTATCTGGCGAAGGCAGTGAAGGACTCTATTGCTCCTAAGAAGTAGCTCACTGTTCGCAGCAGATCAAAGGCCGGCTCCCGCAGCCGGCCTTTTCGTTTTGAATCGCCGCTTGCGAGCGCGTCTATACTTCACGGCGATGCGAGAGGAGAATAATCCATGAAGCGCCTTGTCCTCATCCTTGTGGTGGCAGTCGCTGCACTCCCGGCTGGTGCGCAAACCTCGACGCCACCGGCCCACGATCACTCCCAGAGTCAGGCGCACCACGAAGAACCGGTGCCGTCCGCCTGCCAGCAAATGATGCAACAGCATGCGGCCGAAACCAAAGCTATCTCCGAGACCCTGGCCAGCAATCTGGCGCAATTGAAAGCCATGCTGCCTCTGATCGATAACCTCAACGAGCGCAACCGCTGGCAGGCGAACATCGCGATGTGGCAGGCGATGGCCGACCATTTCAACCACATGGCGAAGCACGCTGAGCATATGCAGGCGACGGGAATGGGCTGCGGCATGATGATGGGCCACGGGATGATGACCATGGAGCACGGCGCCAACGATGGCCACGATCACTCCGCGCCCCCGGCCAAGCCGCAGTAAGGCTGAAAATCCTCGCACCGCGGAATCGCGAGGAAGTGTGCCAGACGGCACGGCAGGCGCCGGCGTTTGCCGGAGTTCTGTTGCGGTGGTTCTCGAAAGGCGAGACTGTGCAGGTGGGGCTGGGGGCGAAGCGCGGCCGGTCAGCAGCAGGATGCGTTGGGCGCGAATCCGCCCTCGTCATGCCCAGAGGGCTTGCTGCGTCAGCTGCTCCGTTTGTTTTCAGCCTGGGCTTGCAGCCGCTCGCGCTCGTCCACATGGTTGTGCTGACCATTGGCCAGTTCCGCGTGGTTTACGTGCTGCCGGCACCAGAAGCATATGACTCTCGGTTCCATGACCACTAACCTCGGTGGTACGAACTGATCATCGTCTCCTTTGCCCCTTTGGCCAAGTGACACGGGTAATTCCACCGCATTACCGAGGGACAAAGGCGAGGGTACCGGAGTTTGCCGGTGAGATAAGCAATCTTGGGCCGCGGCCGATACGAGGTCGACGCTAACCGCTCACCCCCAGCAGCAGATTTCCTTCGGCGCGGGCCGCGTAGGTGATGGTGGCACGCTTGCCTGCGGGCAGGGCATTGCGCAGATCGCCGCTGAACACCAGGGTCTTGCCCGGCCCGCCGTTGACTGGACGCAGAGTCACCAGGGACTTGTCTGGCCGACCCACTTCGGTTTCGTAGAAAGCCACCGCTTCCACCACGCCGCTCTCGACGTGGGTGCCGGGGGCGGTGCTGACGATGCGGGAGGCGCCAGCGACGGTCGTCCCGCCCGCACGGCCTGCGGCCTTGCGGCGCCCTAGAAGCTCCAGCGCGATGTTCAGGAAGAAGATCCCGGACATGGTCAGCAAGATCAGGCTCATAAACAGAGCATCCACGGTAAGCCCGGCCTGGCGGATATTGCTGCTCGCCAGGATGTAGGCGATGCCTAGCAGCGGCAGCACTCCCAGGATGCCCGAGATCAACAACACGGCCATAGTCGCCTCGCCAGAACGGTCACGAATGCAAAAAAAGTGAATGCTTATACCCATTCACCTGCCTGAATCTTGTACCTGAGCTACCCGCCGGATGGCAATAGCTGTGGGCATTCCACGAGAATGGAGGCTCCGCCGGTGCTGCGGTGGCTCAGCGAGGGGGCGATTGCGTGCCCGGGGGTGGTTTGTGGAAGACCTTGCGCCGGATGTCCGGCCAGAATTCCTGCAGCAGCCCTCCGACGCTGCCATACCCCAGCGCGATCACCGAGCGGCTCATGGTGAGTCCGAAGCCACGGTCGGTCGGGGGGTAATAAACATTGGAGAGCGAGCCCGCAGTAAACGCTCCCAAAACGTTCGAGAAGTTGAACGAACGCCCGCCCTTGTCGGTATGGCACACGAACTCCTGCTCCATCGCGTAAACGATGCGATGCTTGATGGGACCCTCTCCGCTGCGGAAATAGCGAGGATCTTCCTTGAGCAGCGAGGGATAGAAGAAGTTGCTGAAGAATTGGCCGGAAGCCTGATCGGCGAAGGTTGCGCCGTAGCGCTTGCCATATCCGGCGGCGCCCTGTCCGTAGCCAGGAAACTCATTTGTCGCCTGCGCCAATCCGGCCTGCAGGCCGGCGACCACGAAGGTGAAGGGATCGGTTACCTGCTTCGCCATCAAATGAAACTTCTCGCTCGTCGTAAGCGGGGGTGCGTCTTGCCGGTTGGTGACCGCAAACATGGGCAACACACCCAGTACCCGCTGGGATTGCTCCCGTTTCTGGATCTGTTGTTCGGGAGCATTGGGCAGCTGCGCAGTCTGGCCCTGGGCGGCAGGCTTCGCGCCGCCTGAAGCCTCAGGCTGCTGCGCTGCGCTCGAAGAGCACAACCCGGCAACCAAAACCAGCGAAAGAATTCGACCCCAGGAGACCATCAGCCCTTTCTCGATTCAACCCGACCCCGGCGGCTAACCCTCCAATCTACATGCATTTGATGCTGCGCGGAAGGCCACGGGAAGATCCCCCAGTGTACCGATTCCGTCCAGCCGCGGAATTGGGACATCCCTCTGGCTGGACTTTGGAGAAGTGGTGCGGGGGCTGCGGCCGGGATATATCTCTTCCCATGCGCTCAACCGAACCCCGCGTCTTGGTCACCTGCCAGGAGGGCCACGAATGGTGGGTCAAAGTCCGGCGCGACAGCCCTCCCCAGCCTCAGCTTGTAGTCTGCCCCCTGTGCCAGCAGAGCCACGACGTGCTCCTGCCTATGATCGTGAAGGTCGAAGCGCTGCTGGCAACCGAGCGATAGCTCCTCAGCTCTTCACTACCTGCAGGTTGTTGGTCACGGAAAAAACCCCGGAAACGCCATTGGCGCGAAGGCCAGCCGTATCCTTGTCGGTCTGGTTGTCAACCACGCCCTCAAGCGTGACGTGCCCGTTCTTCACGATGATTCGGATGGGCTTGATGACGCCCATATCGTATTTCTGCAACGAGGGGAATCCGTAGATGGCGCGGAACAACACCCTCCGCAGGCGGTTGTCCATGGGGGAAGGCGGCAGTACCTCGATCTGGTTGTCAACCTCCTCCACTCCCTCGATGCTTTTCACCGCCTTTTCCGCGTCGTTCTTAACCACAGGATTGGTCACCTGCCCCAGTAAGGTCACCTTGTAGCCATCAACCTTGTAGGCAAGATTGTCGAAGACCGTCAGGTAGGGCAGCATCCGCAGTTCGTGAAGAACCTCTTTCTGGATTCGCTGGACGGCACGGTCCGACACCTGACTCTGGCCCGCCGCTAGAATCGGAGTGGCAAAAACCGCAAGCATGAAGAGAAGTCGATATCGCAGCCGCATCGCAGCCTCCACACCAATTTGGAAGTCGTGCCGGCGTGGAAGGATACTATTTTTTCTTTCCGCCGAGGAGGCCTCCGAGCTTGCCGCCGACCGGGTTCTGCTGCAGCGGCTTGGTAATTGTGCCTGGAACCGCACCCTTCATCATGCCACCCATATCGGGTTCGAACGTGGGTTGCGAAGTCGTCCCTGCGATCTTGAAGGGAATTCCGCCCTTCCCTCCGCCCAGCGCGGACACGCCCTTGGTCATCCCTCCCACAACGCCGCCCGACACATTCGCCACCATGCGAAAGTCCAGCGCATGGCTGCTGCTGACGGTACCGTTGCCGGTCAGCGTTCCAATCGAAGGAACGACGACATTAATATTGTCGGCCTTGATGCCTTCCGGCGCCACCCTCACGTTGGAACTCAGATTCTGGATCAGCGTATCGGAAGGGCCGCTCTTCAGTCCCGCCAGCGAGCCCAGCCCCTTCATCTTAGAAGCCAGGTCGTATCCCTTCAGCTGAGTGTTTGAGACCTGCACCGTGCCGGTTGTGACCAAACGGTCCACGGGACCGTCCAGAGCCAGATTAATGTTGGCGGTACCGCCCTCCAGAGAAGCCCCCGACGGCAGGCCCACCCCCACTGCCGGGAGAATTCCTACTATGTCGTTCATCGGCAACTGCGAGCCGTTCACCTTCATGTGCGCGACAGGCGATGTGCCGCGCTGTTCGTAATTGCCAGAAAGATGGATCGTGCTGCCGCCGATCACAATATCGCCCTTGGTGAGGGTGCCGGTTTCACTCTTCAGATCGTAGTCGGAGGCATAGTTCAGGCTGACCGGTACCTTAGCCGGAGATCCCGCCGGCACCACGCGCAGCTTGTCCACCTTCGTCTGCCCTTCGGCATGCGCGCTCTTACCGTCCGACTTGACCGACCCGTTGTATGCGACCACACCCTCGATCCCGGAAGCCGGATCGACAAAGCCGGTGGCAGCCAGGTTCAGATTGTCGATCGAGACCTGGGCCTGGAGCGGCGTGAGCGCGGCATCGGCCTGGTTGATGGGACCCGCTGTGCCCTCGACCTTCAACTTGCCGCCGCCCGGCGTTTTTGCCTCCATGGTGAAAGGAATGGGCAAATTATAGGAAATGCTGCTGGCCGACAGGTTCACGTCCTCATAGATCGAAGGCTTCCCTCCCGGCTTCTCCACCGTCACCCGGCCGTTGGTGATCTTCAGTTTCTCCACCGAGAAGCTGCCGCCCGCGGCCGGCGTGCTGGAAGTCGACGATGTCTTTCCGCCCCCCAGGCTCGAGAAGTTCCATTGCCCGGAAGGCGCGTGCACCAGCGTGAGTTCTGGTTTGCTGATGGTTGTACCGGTCACTTGCAGCGAGCGCGAGAAGATCAAGGGCAGCAGCTTGACCCCGACGGTAAGCGATTGCGCCTTGAGGAACGGGCCTTTGTTGAATGCCGGATCGTCGCCGATGGCAATGTCGCCGGCCGTGACTCCGCCCGCCAGTAACGACAGACTCAATCCGCCGATCGATACCTGCCGTCCCAGCGAAGACTGCAACTGCGTCTGGATGGTGGGACGGAAGCGATCCGCATTCACCAGAAATGGGATCAGTATGATGATCACCACGATCACACCCAGAACGATGAGAACAGGAAGGAGCAGGCGATTTTTCTGCACTGGGAGCCTCCGGGAGGACATGCGCACCGGGCGCGACAGACCGGCCCGCCTGACGAAGAGCGGGGAAATGCTAGCACCAGGCTCAGAAAGGGTGCAATGCTGGCAGGCGCGCCTTAACTGTTGCTGGCCGCCGCCGCGCGCGCCGCACGAACCAGCGCCAGCGTGGTGACGTCGTTTTCTGTTTCCTTACGCCGCCACGAACTCTCGGTAAAGGTTTTCACCGCGCCGAGCACCTGGGTGCAAAGGTCGTGGGCATCCTGGAAAGAGGCCTTGGAAACATACTCCTTCAGGCGATCGACGCCGTATTCCTTGGAACCCGCCTTGGACTCCACCAGTCCGCGAGAAACCAGCAGCAGGGCCGCTCCCGGCGGGATGGCCGTGATCAGCGCGTCATGTGTGGCATGGGAGAACAGGCCCAGCGGGAAGCCGTTCGCCTCCAGGCTCGTCACCCCTTCATGATCTTTCAACAGGGCGGGGGTATGTCCGGCGTTGATATAAGTGAGGGTGCCGAACTCCTCCTCATAGGAGCCCAGAAATGCGGGTGCGCAGCGTACCCCGCCCGCCGCCTGCATGATGACCCGGTTCAATTCGATCAGCAGCATGGGCAGGACATCCGCCTCATTGACGTCTTCAGTGCGAAGCAACTCCGCCGCCAGGGGATGCATACGCTCCTGCACTGCGGCGGCAATGTCCAGCGCTTCCTCGCGCTTTCCCGCCACGTCCAGCAGCAGAAAGACGAGGCGACGCGAATCGGTCACCAGAAAATCGTAGAAATCGCCGCCCACTCTGGCCGCACAATATACGGCGGAAATCGTCGAACTCCCCAACTGGGGAACCGGAGTAGGTTGGGGACGCCGAAGGGTACGCTGCGGGGCGGTGGTCTGGAATGGCAATTTCATGGCCTGGTGCCCGGAAGAAGTCGAGCGTACCACAATTCGCGCCCGTGTCAGCGGGCGAAACGCGCCGGCGCACACGGCGTATTTCACTCGGAGAAAGTGACAAGAGTTCCCGGCAGGAGCATGCTATAGCAGATGCGGGGTGCGTTTTTCACATCGGTCCTGTTGCTGTCCAGCCTGGTGGCGTCGGCTGGAGTTCCCGAGAATCCCGCCCCAGCGGTCGAGCTGTACCGACAACTGCGTGACCCCGGGCTGGACTCCTCGCGGGTGTACAAAATCCGCGACGCCGGCCTGGACCGCGGGGAGATCCACATCACCCTGAACAGCGGAACCATTGCCTTCAGCCAGAGCGTGGCCGGCCGCGTGACCGGTGCGTTTTTTGACGGCGATGGCGAAATCCTGCTAGTCCCGCCCAACCGGGTGGAGCGCACCTCGATGGCGTTGTTCCTTGGCACACCGATCCTCGAGGAAAGGTTCTCGACCGCGTTCCTGCGCTTCAGCGACGACACCTTCGAGCGCCTCCAGCCCTCGCTTCGCCCGGCGGAGGACGCGCAGGAGTTCCTCGCTCGCTGGGCGCCGACCTTCCGCGAACTTGGCGTGACCGACGCCTTCGAGCTGCTGCACTTTCTGACCTGGCAGGGAAAATCACCTGATGCGACCCCGGGGATATTCTGGCATGCCCGGCTCGGCGGTCTGCACCTGGGGCCATTCGACCTGTTTTTCGACACGGAAAAAAGCGAGCAGGTCCTGGTGGGCCAAAACAATTACGTGAACGGCGCGCCCATCTTCGACGTCTGGACTTCATTCGCCAGCCGGGCCGCCAGCGCCGTCCGATCCGGAGAACCAGATGCCGCCAACGAACTAGGCCAAGGCAATTTCCGCATAGCTTCCTGCCGGATCCGTACCCACATTCTGCCGTCGCGAGACCTGCAGGCCGAGGCGCAGCTTACGCTGGAAGCCATGCGGAGCGGGGCCCGCACCCTGGTCTTCGAGTTGTCGCGCTATCTCAAGGTCAGCTCGGTCGAGGCGGGCGGCACGCCGGTGGAGTTCATCCAGAATGAATCGCTCGAGGGCGGCGACTTGGCCCGTCGTGGCAACGATCTGGTGGCGGTGGTCCTGCCGCAGCCGCTGCGCGCTCGAGAAAAGCTGGAGTTGCGCTTTCGCTACGCCGGCGGCGTATTGTCGGAAGCGGGAGGCGGGCTGATGTACGTGGGCGCGCGCGGAACCTGGTATCCCACGCTTGGCCCCGCCATGGCGGATTTCGACCTGGAGTTCCGCCATCCCGCCGGCTGGACGCTGGTGGCAACCGGCAAGCGGGTTTCGTCAGAAACCGCCGGCGGAGAGCAGGTGTCGCGCTGGGTTTCGGAGCGGCCCATCCCGCTGGCAGGCTTCAATCTTGGCAAGTACCAGGCGGTGCGCGCCCGCGCGGGTGAAACAGAGGTCGAAATCTTTGCCGCCCGCGGGGTGGAGAGTTCGTTCCCCGAAGCCGCCTCCAAGTCCATGAACGGGCCTCCCATGCCGCCCTTCATGCGCAGCGCTCCCAACATGGCTCCGCCGCCACCCACGCCTTCCGCCGAAGCGCAAGCGGTAGCCCGGCGCTCCGCGCGGACTTTGGAATTCTTCTCGCGGCACCTGGGCCCCTTCCCCTTCAGTTCGCTGGCGGTCACGCAGATGCCTGGTCCGCTCAGCCAGGGATGGCCCGGGCTGGTTTTCCTTTCCAGCTATTCCTTTCTCAATGCCGCAGAACGGGAGCGGCTTCATCTGACCCGTTACGAGAACCTGCTATATAGCGAATTGATGGAAGCGCATGAGTCGGCGCACCAGTGGTGGGGTGATGCGGTGCTGTGGAAAGACTACCGCGACGTGTGGCTTTCCGAAGCTCTCGCCAACTACTTCGCCCTGCTCGCTCTCGAACAGGAGAAGCCGGATGCCGTTCGCACCATCCTGGAACAGTACCGCCAGGACCTGGCGCGAAAATGGCACGATGGCCCTCCCATGCAGGACGCCGGACCGGTCACCCTGGGCCACCGCCTGACCTCGTCGCGGATCCCTGAAGCTTACGAGGTGGTGGTTTATGGCCGCGGCACCTGGCTGCTTCACATGCTGCGGGAAATGTTCCGCGATGCCGACCAGCAGAGCCCCGATCCCGATGCGCGCTTCTACCAGGTCCTGCGCAGTGTGCGCGAGCGTTTCGACGGCCGCGCCTTTTCTACCCAGGATTTCCAGAAAGCCCTGGAAGAGGCTCTGCCTTCGTCGCTGCGCTATGAGGGGAAGAAATCTTTGGCCTGGTTTTTCGACGAATGGGTAAACGGTACAGCCTTGCCGCGCTTGCAACTGTCAGGAGTCAGGTTCACGCACAGGAACGGCAAGCTTGTAGTGAGCGGAACCCTCCTGCAGAAGGATGCTCCCGAGAGCCTGGTGACTTCGGTGCCGCTCTACGCCACCGTGCCGGGCAGCAAGCCAATCTACCTGGGACGCGTCTTTGCCGACGGCGCGGAAACCGAGTTTCACCTCCCTGCACCCGCCGAAGCGCGCGGGCTGGTAATCGATCCCCACCAGACGGTACTCACCCGCCCGTAAGCCAGATTGAACCCTGCAGCTCTGCACCTGCGAGTTCCGGTTATAATGGCAGTGCCCACGTTGGTGTCCGCCCGCCGGAGAGGTGGCCGAGTGGCTGAAGGCGGCGGTTTGCTAAACCGTTATACGGGCCAAAACCTGTATCGAGGGTTCGAATCCCTCCCTCTCCGCCATACCTTAAAACAAAGGCACTTAGCTTGTCTTTTACTATTCACTTTTCAGACAACAATTCTCTTTTCGAGGCCGATAACAGGAATACAAACTGTCCGATAAGAGGAGGAAAGTCCCATGGGACAGGATCTGACTATTGCCGGCCCCGCTTCCACCTATGATTTTTCGGGCAACGACCCTTCCACTGAGACCGTAGTTCATGCCAATTCGGGACAAAGCCTTGCGGAGATTGCCGAAACGCTGCACGTCGATCCAAATGCATTGGCCAAGGCAAACCCCCTGATCCACGACCCCAGACAAGCCCTCAGTCCTTTTCAGGAAATCCGTGTGCCTCAGGATTTGAAGCCGCAGTGGCCCGAGGCCCCCGTGCCTTACGAGGACCCTCGTTCCGCAGACCAGACTTCGAAATCTTCTCTGCCCCCGCAGCCCCCGGGAGTCTCCGCGGAGGCGAGTGCGATGAAGGCGACCTTAAAGGCAAAGGCTCAGCCCGGGGGTACACCAGTCGCCGGGACCAAGCCGCCCCTGGGGGCCACGGTCGCCGCGGGAGGTGCCGGCGGCGCAGGTGTTGTGGCTGCTGGGGCTGTTTATGCAGCGCCGCTGTCCGCTGACGAAGCTTTGGACTTGGCCGAACACGGGGATATTGGCCTCGTGGTTAGGAGTCATGAAGGCCACCAAAAGATTTGGGAATTGAACGGCGGTCAGGGCGAGGCCCCAGCCGTGATGAACAGAGATGGCCGCTGGCCCGTCAGATCACGAACTATCGAGATAGGCAGGGATGGATCGTCCAGCGTGACGGCGGACTCCGGCAAGCAGACCGTCGAAATCGACTTCGACAAGCTGAGTCCTGAGGAGCAGAAGCGCGCACTTGACTTGGTGCGCGCTGAGGACGTAGCCAAAGGCGGAAACGTCGACGAAAGGCCCGGCATTGCCGAAGACCAAGGCGCTGCGGAGGAAGGCGCTGAGGCTGCGGAAAAAGGCGTTACGAAGAAGGGCATGGGCGTGGGTGACACTGTCGTCGACCGGGCGGGGAAAGGTGCGGAAGCGGCAGAAAAAGGCGCAAGCGAACTAGGGAAAGGCGCACGGATAACCGAGAAAGGCATGGGTGTTGCCGAGGAGGGAGCGAGCGCGGCTGGCAGAGCTGCTGTAGAGGCGGGAGAGGAAGGCGCGGCTAAGGTGGCCGGCGCCGGGGTGGCTGCCGGGGAAATCTTGGGGTTTGTTGGTTTCATGCTGGAACCGTTCGAGATGATGGGCAGCTACTTCGGCACCTTTGAAGAAGTAAAAAATGCCGTAAAGAGCCGCGGCTACACGGACGGATTTTCTGAGGGAATAGCCGCTGCCATGAAGGGAGTCCCGCAAGATCAGGTCCGCGAAAAGTTTGGCAGGGAGGTGGCCACCGACAGCATTGGCACCAAGGTGGGAGGTGCTGAGGGAGTGGAGGATCGCTACCACAACAAGGGGCTGGTCGACGGCTACAAGTACTTCCAAAGCCTGCCGCCTGAAAAACAACAAAAACTTCGCGATGCCGCCCAGGCCAACGGCTGGGATCTAAATAAGGACGACGTGACACAGCTGGAACGCGGCGTACGACCCATGGTTGTCGACATGTTTGAAAAGGCCGCGGAGGCGGCTAAAGAAGCGGCTGAACGAAAGGCGGCCGAGGAAGCCGCTTCTCATTCCGAATGGGAAGGCGATTCCTTTTAAAAGAAAGTACGAATCTATGGAAGGGATCGGGCAGCACTGTCCTGATCCCGCTTCTTTTTACTTCTGGTGCAGTCCCTCGTTTCTGCGCGGCGTCTCGCATCATATTTTTCTAGGGTACCTGAGTAGGTAAAGGAAGAAGAAAACGGGCCGATCCCGGGATTGACGAGCGTAAACAGGGCTTCACGTAACTTCCGATTTCGCACAGGGCGTGGGGCAACTCCGCAAGCTCACGACGAGGCGATTTTAGGCAGCGTGATATGCTGCTCTCTCCGTACGTATGTCACTACCAAACGTGGACATCCGTCCGCGCCGTTCCGTGGCGCTTTTTGCCATCCTCGCAATCCTGATGGTGGTAGGGTCCTATTTCTTTATCCTGCTTTTGGCGGCCACCTGCGTTTTACGTGCCGTATCTGATGGCATTTAGTTCAAGCTCCCCAGGTACCCAGTCCGTATTGCTGCTGATCTTCGGAGTCGTCGTCGCGGGAGCGATGCTGTGGTCACTGGTCCCCCGGCGTGACAATTTCGGGCCGGTCGGGTAAAACCTGTCGTTCACCGGACTGCCAAGGTTCTGCTTGCACCCCAAGTATCGCTCGGTCGTCTGGACTGAGGAATGCCCTAGCAGAAATTGGATTTGCTCCAACTCACCCCCGGAACTGTGGCACAGCTTGGCGCAGGTTCGGCGCAGGTCATGTGGGGCGATGTGTTCCACTCCGGCCCTAGTACATCTCTTGTTCACCACGTGCCACACTACATTTTCGCTGATGCTGCTGCCCCAAACCTTGCCCGTGCTGCTGATCGCCCGGAAGAGGCGTCCTTTGGCGATTCCAGCCGCTGATGTCCAGGCATCAACGGCGTCTTTGACCCATTGCGGGATGGGGACGGTGCGGATGTGACCACCCTTACCGATCAGGTCAACAATGGCCCAATGTCCCTGCCGAATCTGGACGTGATCGGTCTCAAGTGCTGCGAGTTCGGCGCGGCGCAGGCCACAGCCCACAAGCATACTGATCATTGCGTGATCCCGCCTCTCGCGCAGATCGCTACCCGTGACCCCGTTCAGTATCTTCGAGCACTGTTCCAGGCTCAGCCAGTTTCCGGAACGCCGGCCCAGTTGCTTGACGCCCTTAACGTGGCGAATCCCTGCTGCCAATTCAGGACTCAACAGGCCGCAGTCCGCGGCTTCATACGCGAGCCTTCGAACCGCGGCCAGTCTCTGGTTGATGCTGGAGGCAGCAAGCGCGCGGGCTTCCAGGTATGACCGATAACGTGCTACAACAACGCGATTGAACGCGAGGCGAGGCTCGGAGCAATACCACGTGATGAACTCGTCGATGGCGAACTCATACGCTCTGCGGGAAGCGGGAGAACCGAGGCTGTTGAGAATGACAGACTTGGAATGATCGAGATCACGGAGCCGGAGCACCGTCCGGCGTGGTTTTGAATGCTTCTTTCCCATGCTGGCGGCCTCCATGCCGCAGCAGGGCTTTATAGGGCATCCGCGCTTGATCTGGTTCTTTGCTGTTTTGGCAGACGAGGGTTCTTGAACAGCCACGCCTGTTCCCAACAACGACGCAGGAGCACAATTGTGAATGCGCAATTCGTAACTCGATCCTGCTGCCGGCGTCTGAGACTTATTTACGTGGAAAAGTCGAGGAAGCCCCCGGCTGTCCCGCCGCGCAGCGGCGCTCGTCCCATGGGCTCAAATCCGAACCAGCGTGTAGTTTTCCGAGTTCTGCGCGTCCCCGTTTTTCCAGACGATTTCCAACTCGACGTGTCTTTCGTCCACCATCTTGTAGACGATCCGCTGCACGTGAGGCGCGGACGGGCCGGCGAGGTTGGTGACGTCGAAGGTCTCAAATTCGAATCGGCCGCCGGCGCTGCCTTGTTTCAGTCGGAGCCGCGGCTGATTGCCCGCGTTGCAGAAGTGAGTCATCACCAAACTCTCGCCGTCCCGGTAGAATACGGAAAGCTCTTTGCCGAATTGCTCTGTGACGATGGATCCTTTCGAGCCGATGTCGTAAACCATCTCGATCGCCAGCATTTTCCCGTTGGAATGGATGGCCCACCGGCCTTGAAGACCCTTGAAGGCGTCCAGAGCGGCCGCTGTATCGGCATGGGCGGCCGTTGCCGTTGTGGCGGCGAGCAGCAAGGCGCACGCCAGCAACTTCAGGGCCCGGTCGGCGGGGATCGAGGGCGTGGGGTTGGGCACTTCGCGCCTCCAGGCCGAATCGGTCGAGTCTTTAGCTTATACCTTTACTGATAAACGAAACACAATTCGGTGAAGGTTGTTCTCTGCGATGCCAACTGCCAGTTCGTGATGCAACGAGACTTCCGTGAAGCCCTGTTTACAACAACTACAGATTTCCTGACAAATCTCCTACGTTTTGTGACACTTGGTCAGCCTATGATGAAGGCGATTGCCGTTTTGCCTCGGGAGGAAGCCATGAAAGTCGCGCTTGTTCTCGTCCTTGGTGCGCTATCAGCCTGCGCCCAAGATCCGTCTGCGATTTCTGCCGCCTTAGCCGCGTGCGGTCCGAAAGGCGTCCGATTCGACGTCAGGTCCAACAACGGTCAGCATCCTGCTCCGAACCCCGAACCTGGCAAGGCGCTGGTCTATGTCGTCGAGGATCAAAGAAAGGATTTGAAGGCCTGCATCGGGAACTGCGGCGTCATCACGAAGCTCGCCCTGGATGGAACATGGATCGGGGCGAACCGAGGCAGTTCATATTTTTCCTTTTTCGTCGGACCGGGCGAGCACCATCTTTGCGCCGCCTGGGAGAAAGGTGCCGAACGACCGCAAGACCGAGCCTCGCTTGCGAGCTTCACGGCGGAGCCCGGACACATCTACTACTTCAGGGTGAGAGCTACTGTTATAACTGCTATAGGGCTACTCTTCTACTCGCTGGACCTGGAGCCCATGAATCAGGACGAAGGCCAGTTACTCGTCGCCGCCTCGCCGCTCAGTACATTTGATCAAAAGAAGTAGGGTAGTGGACCTCGGTATGCCCCCGAGTAACTGTTGTGAAATCGCGTTATCACAAGTGAACCGTTGCTGGTGGCTATGTTTTCTTCCGGTGCTTCGTGTCACTGGGAGGTACGTCCCAAATACTGCGCCAGTTGAAAACTGCTCCCAAGACCATTAGGACCCCAGCAACGATAGCTACTGGTGCGAAGACGAGGCCGCCGAACCAATTGTTATATGAATAATCCCCCGCCAGAATGGGGTGGAGTCCCCACGAGAAAGCCACTACGCCGACGATTCCGCAGAGAATCCTGAGATACATCTTCTGCTGAGGGCCACGTATCATTTGCGTTTTTGGCTCGAAGGGGTCAGGGGTCTTTCAGTGTGATTTCAATCAGATAGTCTAGCAAACAGTGTCCCACTCCGTGTGGCACATGGCGCGTCGTCCGGGCGGTACGGCCTGATAGTTGGCGTAAAATCGCGTTCACGTAAGTTTCGCATTTTGCACCAAAGGCAGTGCAGGTTCGAGCCGCCGGGTTCTTCAAGATGGTTTTTACTGTTTTTACTACAATTGCCTGCTCTGAGGTGTGACACCCTGTTGCAGACAGTGGCGGTTTGTGGAAGCAAATATTTGGTTAACGGTTGCAATTCCAGTGGATTAGAATGGTAAGTGTCGAGAGACAAGGGAGTTGAGAAAGGGTACGGGTTAAAATCCCTCCCTCTCCGCCAGTAAAGCTAAGTCAACGCGAGAAGCAGCGCTCAGTGCGCAGCCAAAAAAAAGGCCCCGCTCACGCGGGGCTCGGGAAACGGTTCTACGCACAATTTCCGGTTGAGCGGCGGCGATGCCGCCGTCATGACGATGTGGACTTCAGGAAGGTAATGCCATCGAGCGTAGATGCTACGCCTGTTCTTTCGCCTTCGGTCTCCACCCGCACCACCCAGCCCTTGCACATAATGCTGATATTTCTGGCGGGTATGGTCTCCAACGGCAAACTCATCCGAAATTCAATCCTGGTTTCCTTCAGCGGCCAATCTTGCACATAGAAGAAGACGCCGGTTGAGCTTACATCCCGGGTCAACCCCTGAATTTCTTCGGAGGCAAGATTGTGGGAGACGAAGATCGGCAGTTGACTCGGAAAGCGCTGCTTAGCTCGGCGTTCGCGATGCCACATGCTTTTGACTTCCCGAGAGGATGAATCCCTTGCACGGCCGCCCTGGGTGAGTGGTTTCAGTCGGCTGTTCGCCATGGCCTGGCAGGTTCGCGCAGGCGTCTGCGCCAGTCATTGCTGTACGCAAGCGGCTCCGCCGGCGGGCCGCCTGGTGCTTTAAGCGGCAAGTGCCGCGACTTCAATCTCCGAGCTTCGCCGAGCAGCTCCAGCAGGTCGCGGGCAAGGCGGCCACACTCGTGGCGCACTCCTGCCGTAGTTTCTTCAAGATAATTGCCGGTGATCGGGCGCACGCCGAGCCGCTCGATTTCAGCCAGGTCGTTGAAGATTTGCACGCTCCCTTCCAGCGTACACTTGGATTTGAGTTGCTCGGAAAACGGCGTGCGGTTCAGGAGCGCAAAATCGAAGATCCTGCGCCTGGCGTGACGATAAATCGCGCCGAGGTGGCTGGCCGCCGTCAGCCCCGCGCTCTCGTTGCGCTCGGTCATCAGGTTGCAGATGAACACCTTGATTGCGCGCGAGGAAGCTATGGCTTCGGCGATGCCAGGCACGAGCAGGTTGGTGATGAGGCTGGTGAACAAGGACCCCGGCCCCACCGTGATCAAGTCGGCTTGGGCAATCGCTTCGAGTACCAGAGGCAGTGGCCGGGCATCGGCTGGTACCAGGCGAAGCTCGGCGATCCGTCCGGCGCGGGAGGTGATCTCGGTCTCGCCCTGCACCCGTGAGCCGTCCGCCATCACCGCCTCCAGGACTACATTGGCGGAGGTCGCGGGAAAGATATGGCCGCGCGTCGCCAGCACCTCGGACGAGAGCTTTACCGCTTCGGCGAAGTCGCCGGTCAGGGCCGTCAATGCAGTTACGAACAGGTTGCCAAAGGTGTGTCCTTCCAGCCCCAGCCCTCCGGAAAAGCGGTATTGGAAGAGCCGTGCCAGCAGCGCTTCGTCTTCCGACAGCGCAACGATGCACCGGCGGATATCGCCGGGTGGAAGGATGTTGAACTCCCGGCGCAGGCGACCGCTTGATCCGCCGTCATCCGTCACCGTGACCACGGCGCTCAATTCGCCGATCACGGCCGGTGCGCCCGCAGGCTTGGCCTCGCCCGGCCCGGCCACGAAGCGTTTCAACCCTTTGAGCAGGGTGGAAAGGCCCGTGCCTCCGCCCATCGCTACTACACGCAGAGGCCTGGTGTCTTCCACAAAACCGACTTGGTGCGGGTTTGCCACGGAGTTCCTTGTTGGCGCTCAGGAGGCATACCCTCCTTTGCGCGATTCGCCCTCAAATCCGAGCTACATCTGTTGCTATCACGCGCTGTGAAATCGCCGCCATTCGCTCTCTGTCCTCCGGCTTGATCGCGGCGACGATGATTTCGCCGAGAAGGCTCAGGCGGAACGCATCAGGAATGCTGAATCTGCGTGGCTGGCTGGAGAAAGCTTCAAGCAGTCCAATCACCTCTCGCCTTGCCACGAGCGGCACGGCCACCATGGAACGCGCGCCCAGCTCACGGCAAGCCAGCGGGTCGACGCGGCCGTCGTTCTCGACATCATCGCAGCGAACAGTGCGTCCGGCACGCAGGCAGGCGCCTGAGAAGCCTGAGTTCGGATCGATGCACGACGATGAATCGGGCACGATGACCCCCGCCGATACGCGGCAGACGATGGCATCGCCTTCCGGCAGAGCAATGGCGATTCCCTCGGCGCCCGTGACCACCAATGCCCGTTCAGCGATTACGTGCAGCGCTTCGTCAACCACGAACTCCACGTCCGCCGGGAGCCTTGATTTAGTCTCGGTGTTGCCCTGAAATTCGCCCAGGCGCCATCGCCGTGCCTGATGGCAGAGATAACCGAACGTGAGCAGCGCCCGCAGCACCTCGCGCGGCTGGAGTTGTGGTCTGGGCGCGCCAGCAACCGCTCCCGCTGGCGGGCGGGGCCGCGGACTGCCGGAGCATGTAGTCTCAGACAAAATGTTCAGACTGTGCTCGCTACTGCTCGTAGGCGCCGATGTCGATGTTGTTTCCTTGCACTCGCGCATTGCCCGCGAAGTCCAGCGTGCCTTCGACGGCGGTTCCCAGGTTGGTTCCGGCGTTGACTGCGGGCGAAGCGGCCGGAACCTGCAGGTTCGGAATTGTCA
>Ga0335077_10003961_pt1 | contig 18004 bp, 14 predicted proteins | sample Lox_Sample_31_FD_207151 | JGI IMG/M metagenome (GOLD analysis project Ga0335077, IMG submission 207151) | Soil microbial communities from Loxahatchee National Wildlife Refuge, Florida, United States - Lox_Sample_3.1 | ecosystem: Environmental > Terrestrial > Soil > Wetlands | place: USA... | reverse complement strand
CGCGCAGTTCCCGGTTTTCATCCTCCAGCCGCGACAGTTTCAGCGCATTCTCCACCGTCAGCAGCAGCTTGTCCGTCGACAGCGGCTTCTCCAGAAAATCCAGCGCGCCCAGCCGCGTCGCCTTCACCGCCATCTCGATATTCGCTTGCCCGGAAATCAGCACCATTGGCGTCTTCACGCCCGCCTGCTTCAACTCTTCCAGCAACTGGATTCCCGTTTTCCCGGGCATCACCACGTCGGAGAGGATCACGTCGAACGCTTCGCTGCGAATCAGCTCCACAGCCTTTGTCGCGTTGTCGCACACCGTCGCTTCGTGTCCCGCCATGCGGAACGCGCGCGCCAGTGACGCCAGCGTGTTCGGATCGTCATCAACTAATAGAAGGTGAGCTTTGCGTGCCACGGGTCCTCGGTAGCGCCGTGCCTTCAGGCCGGCCGCTTCCTCACTGTTTAATCCAACGCCGCCGCCGTGCGTTCCGATTCCGCCGCGTTGGCCGCCGCTGCCGCCGTCTGCGCCTTGCCCACCGCGCCGGCCTGCCGCTTCGGCAGATGAATCACAAACGTGGCGCCGTGTCCCTCGTCACTCGAAACCGAAATCGTCCCGTGATGATCGGCCACCACAGACTGCACAATCGCCAGTCCCAGCCCGGTCCCCTGCTGCTTCGTCGTGTAATACGGCGTGAACAGCCGCGAACATTCCTCCGGCGTCAGTCCCTTCCCGGTATCCGCAACTTCGATCCGCACCGTATCGTCGCCATCCGAGGTTCGCAGCGTCAACGTCCCCCCTGCCGCCATCGCGTCCAACGCGTTCAGCACCAGATTCTGAAACGCCCGGTGCAGCAGGTCCGCGTCCGCATCAATCTCCGGCAGCGATTCCGTCAGAAAATATTCCGTGGTGATCGACGGCTTTCCCACTGCCGTGAATTGCGGTTCGAACAGCCGCACGGCGTTCCGCAATGTCTCGTTCACGTTCACTCGTGCAAGCTGCGGCGCGGGCATCTTCGAAAAATCGCTGAACCGCCCCACGATGGTATTCAGATTCGTCAGTTCCGCCTTCAACGTTGCCGTCGCCTCGTTAAACACTTCCTGGAATTGCGTCGGCCCCAGTTGCCGCGCCCGCTGCAGATTCTCCAGCGTGATCTGCATCGGGAAAAGCGGATTCCGCAGCTCGTGCGCCAGCCTCCGCGCCAGTTCTCTCCACGCCGCCACGCGCTCCGTCTGCACCAGTTTCTCTTTCTGCGCCGCCAGCGTTCGCGTCATATCATTGAAGGCGTTCGCCAGTTGCGCCACCTCGTCCGTTCCCTTCACGTCGATCTGCGTATCCCAGCGGCCCGACGCAACATCCCGCGCGCCGTTCGCCAGTTCTTCCACCGGCCGCGTGATCCGCTTTGACACCCACCAGCTCACCAGCAATCCGATCAATAGAGCCGCCAGCGCCACCGTCGCGGCCGTCTTCAAAATTTGCCGCCTCAGTAGCACCAGCTCCCGCTGCGGACTCCCCAGCAACAGCACACCCAGTAACTCGTTGTGTCGCCCCGTCAGCGGCATCGCATGAAACGTCTCCGCGCTCGCCGGATCGCTCGTCCATTGAATGGTTTTCACCACTATTTCCGGCTGCGTCTGTTTCCGCACCTCCTCGATCAAGGGCTGGAACTGTTCCGCCTGTTGCACCGCGCCGCTCGCATCGCTCAGCGCCGACCCCACAAAATTCGCGTCTAGGTTTCGATACAGCAGCGCGCGCATCCCCGTGGGCAGCACCAGCGATGCCAGGAAATTCTGGTCTAGCGGCCGCCCGCCAATCACATACAGCACCTTGTCGCCCACCGCTTGCGTGCGCACTGCCGTCAGCGCCAGCGCCATTCCGTCCGGCAATTCTTCCCGCCGCAAGAATGCCGGTGTTCCGTCCCAGTTCCTGTTCGCTAGCACCCAATCGTTCTTGTAACCAACTCGCGCCGGATATTGCGCCGACGAAATCAGCACTCCATCCGAATTCACGAACTCCACGAATTCCAGATTGTGCGTCTGCGCCGTTCCGTTCGCGTCGTGCACCCACAGCGAGGTGTCCGTATTCGGCCGCGCCAGGTCGATCGCCATCCTCACCGTCACTTCCGCGTTCGTGATGTTCTCCACCTGCTGGACCACCATTTCCCCGCGCTGCGCGAATTCTTTCCTGAACTGCGCCACCAGTGCTTCCGTGCGCTGCCCATCGATCTGCTCAAACGACTGCTCCGTGTAGTGCGTCACCCCGTAGGTCACCAGCGATACCGACGCCAGCACCGTCACCAGGAAAATCAAAAACACCTTGTTCCGAAAACTCATGGATGCACTCCCCGCGCCGCGTTCGGCTCGCCGCTGCCGTCTCCGTTCGACGCCGTACTTTCCGCCGTATCCAACCACACGTCCGCCAAACGCCACTCCCCCGAAGGCGCCACCGACCAGTTCCTCACGTTCGAAGCCATGCCCACGTATTCCGGCAACAACACCAGCGGCAGCAATTGCCTCGTTTCCAGCAGTTGGAGTTCGGCGCCAAACAGTTTCTCGGGATCCCTGGGCTCACCCGCCTCCAACGCTCCCGCTTCCGCGTGCAATTGCTGCGCCATCTCCTGCAGCGCCACGCGCGGCGACAGCGAGTCGTAGTGCCACGCGATCAAATGCAGCCCCGTCGCCGGCGCAGGCCCGCCCGCGCCGCTCGCCGTGTGCGACACCGGTTGCACCGACAGATTTGCCTGCCGTGCATTCACTGCCACGCGTTCTCCCAGCACCTTCATCAGATCTCCAGTCGCATCCACGCGCATGCGCAATGGTTCTGTTCCTCCCGCGACATTCGCCGGAAGAGCCGCCCGCAATTCCTTCGCGCGTTCCAGATTCATCGCATCGCCGAAGAGAAAAGCATATCCCGAGAGCCACTGTGGCAAAAGGCCCGCTGCGGGTTGTGCTTGCCTTTGTAGCAACACGTTCGCCATGGTCTCGCGGTCCAGCGCCAGGTCCAGCGCCTCCCGCAATCGTGCATCCTTCGTCGCGGCCTGCGCGTCATCAAACCGCAGCGCCAGCAGCGTCTCCGGAGGCGAACTCCACACCCGCAGATTTTCCTGCCGCGCCTTCCTTACCAGGTCCGGCGGAATATCGATGAGTTCCGCCCGCCCCACCTGCAAATTCAAAATCTGCCGCAACGGCGGATCGCCCAGCGTCACATCGATCGCGTCCAGAAACGGCCGCCCGGCCCAGCAATCCTCGTTCGCCCGAAACTTCATCCGCGCCGGCTTCAGCGCCCAGGAATTCGCTTCCGACGGCGTCGGCGGCGTGCTTTCCGCCAGCACAAATGGCCCGGTGCCCAGCAACGGCGCGTTTCCGCTCTGCGCGCGAAATACGAAGGTCCTTCCGGACGCCAACTGCTCCAGCAAATCCGGCACAGCGCGTTGCGCGCGAATCGTCACCGCGCCCTCGCCGCTCGCAATCGTTAGCCCCGCGGGTATCAGCGGCTGCAGCGCCGCCACTACATCCTTCGCCGTCAGCGCCGTTCCATCCGAGAATTTCACTCCCGCCCGAATCTTGAATTGCCAGTTCTTGGCCCCGACATCGTGCGACCACTCCGTCGCCAGCCCAGCCTGAAAGCGCCCGTATTCATCCAGCGTCACCAGGCGGTCGTATACCAGCGCCCCCAGCCGTTCGCTGTCCGCCGCCGCTACCGATCCCGCCTTCCATTCCCGTGGATCCAACGACAAGCTCGCCGCGCGCAGTTGTACCCGCAGCGTTCCGCCATACCGCGGACGCTTCGTCGACTCAGCGCGCAACGCCGCCGCAAGCGTCAGCGCCACCGCCAGCGCGCTAATTCCCGCAAGCCAACGTGATTTTGTACACCTCATAATTCCCTGTCCGCAGATTCCGCGTCACCACCAGCGCACTATCCTCGTTCGGCTCTCCGCCCGGACTCACGCTCAAGATCGGTCCCGGAAAATTGCTCAATAGCGCCGCGCTTCCCTTCCTCGCGCTGCCCTCCGGCACCACCTGCAGCAACTCCGGCGCGAACCAATCCGAACCGTCCGCAAGCAATTTCCATGTACCGTCTCCACACCGCGCCTTCAGCGCCGTCGCGGCCCGCCGCGCACTCTTCGCCGCATGGCAAGATGCATCGGGCGCGGTCCACGCCATACGACACGCCTTCCCCGCAAACACCACACCAACATCGTTCGCGTGCAATTGAAGTTCTCCGTCGTTATCCCGTGAAACTCGCGCGCCCGTTCCCGCCAACGAAACCGCCTGCCTGATTTTCCCCGCGCCGTCCACCCGCAAAACCGACAGTCCGGCGGCGCGGTTGGCCAGAATCACCAGGCCCGGCCCGGCATCATCTGTGGGAAATGCCGCATCCAGGATTCGATCTCCGCTTTGATACACCATCTGCTGATCCACGCGGATCGGCGAAACCGGAACATTCGGGATGGCGAACGCCGCCCGCGCCAGCGTCACGATCCGCACTTCTTCTCTATCATTCAGCCGCACGCCCGCCGAAAGCACCACTTCCGTCGGCGTCTCCGCCAGACCCACGCGGAGCAGATTCGCCCCCGCATCTTCCGTCACATTAACTCGCAACTTCTCCAGTTCCTCGCGAAACATATCCTGCCAGTCCTTACCGGTTTCCGTCGCGAAGCCGGCCTCCTGGAAATACCGCACCCGCACCGGCCCGCGCAGGTTCGGAATTCCCGCCACGCGATCCGCCAGTTGCTGCACTGCCGCGTCTAGTGTCGCGGTTGCGTCGCCCGCAGCCACACTCTGGCCGAGCGCGCACGGCGCGGCCAACAATAGAATCAGGAAAATAGAGAGAGCAGAAAGCGGAGGGCAATCCGAATTTTGTCGCACGGCGTTCTGCCGTCATGATAGCACGCCGCCAGCGCCAGCTCTGACCCCACGAATTCTCGGTGCTGGCGCCGAGGCTTTAGCCCGGCACGCTTTTCGTCGCCTCTCGACCAAAGCCGCCTAATGGCTCCGGTACTCCTGATAAAGGTCCAGCCGGTTCAGCATCCCGATCATGATCTGCGTGTACGCCAGATACTCCGAAAAACTCTCGTCCGACACGTTGTACAGCGCCTTCCGTCTCGCCTCGCGGATCGTCGCAAAGTCTCCCTCCTGCAACGTCGCCATCGCGCTCGTCAGGAACGCGCTGTGATCGGCCACGCCGTAAATCGGCAGGCTCTCCGCCACCGCCTCCGCAATCTGCTGCTGCGTCGCCTTGGTGTCGCGCATCTGCTTGTCGAACGCCGCGCCTTTCGTCGCCATCACCTGGTCAAATTCCTTCCGCGTGTGCGGCAGCCCAGCTATCGTTTCCAGCACCTGCTCGCGCGTGAATTTCGCATGCCCATAGTCCGCAGGATTCGGCGCTTTGTATTTCATCACCGCCGTAATGTCGTTCCGCCGGAATTCTTCCTCCACCTCGTATAAGCCGCTCCATTTGCTCAACGCGCGGAAGCCCTCGTCCGTCATCTCTTCCGCCAGCAGATGCGCCGCCGCCGACCTCACAAACGGTTCCCCCGCCTTCAACAATTCAATTAGCGCATTGCTCGCCTGCACCGGATCCATGCTCCCAAAGACGAACAGCGCCGCCGTGTCTGAATCCAGATCCAACGAATGCTCTGAAATGTGGATCGTCGCATTGGGATACAGCAGTAGCTTCGCTCCCAGTGCGGATACGTTGACGCCCGCTTGGCTCAAACCCACCGCCAACTCCAGATAATTCGCCGGGTCCGACTCCTGAAAATCCGTCTGCACCAGCGCCTCGCGAATCAGTTTCAACGTTTCCGGCGATTTATCTGCCGCAAACAGCATCTGTGACGCATCGAACTGAAACACGTGGTCTGTTTTCTCTTCCGCCAGCAGCCCCCGAACGCAACTCACGCCCTCCGGCCCCGCCGTTTGCACTTGTTTCCAGAACGCATCCAGGTCCCTGCTCTTCGCTTCGATCTGCTGTTCGTTCATTTCCGGCAGGTGGTATCCGTACACCTTCGCCTTCTGCGCTCGTATCGCATCGCACGCCGGCGAAGCTGCCGCCACTCCGCGAGCCGTCATCACACTGATCGCCGAAACCACCGCCACCCCAAACACAATCCGCCGCACTCGTCACCTCTCCGAACCGTATGCATGCTAACACTACCTCCACATAGATGCCGGGCGGCTTGGTCAGGGCCGCCCGGCCGGTCAGCGAGTGTAGCTCTGTTGTTGCTCGCTTGGTGAAACTCACTACCGCTAATCCGCCCGAACCGTAGGCCTCAGCTTGTACAGAATCGCGGCACCGCCACCCTTGGCTGCGCTTCCTCAATCCAACGTTGCCCGCGTCACGATCTCCACTTTTTCCGCCACCCAGATCATCCGCTGCAGCGACCCAGCCGTCGGCATCAACCACGCAAAGCGCCGCAGCGTGATTCGGTACCTCCTCAATCCGTCCAGCGAATGAAACGTGTAGATCGCCACAGTCCTTTCCCGGTGCTCCGGTTCCACGGGAAGCCACGCCGCCTCCACCCCTTCCGGTTCCTCGGCGATCCGCCGCAGCGTCGCGCTCGCCACCAGTTGCGGATCGCGGCACCACGCATCGTGTCCCGCGTTCACCCATTACTGCAAATTCTCCGCCTGCGCGCGATCCACCGCGAAGGTATATACCCTCTGGTGTTCTTTTGCTGGCTCTGCCGCCAGCTTCACCGTCATCCCGCTGCCCAGCGTCCACAAAATCAGGCTCACGGTGATCCTCAGCATCACCGGCAAAACGGTTCGAATGTCTCGCGCTTCCGCCTTCGCAATTCGCGAATTCATTGCGTCCTCCTGGCAATTCATCCTTCCTACTGCCATATCTGTCATTCCGAGCGAAGCGCGGAATCTCTCTTCCTGTCCCGCCTCCCAAGCACGATTACAACGGCTGTGCCCTTTCTTTCTTGCGCCCCACGGGTGGCAGGGAACGCCTCGCGATTCGGAATCCGGCCACTCGCAAACCGAGCCAAGCGCGGCGGTGCTTGCCTTCTTGTTCCTCATGGCCTTCCTCCTTTCGCAAGGCGAACCGGGCCACCCGTTTCCGGGCTTCCAGGGAAGCCGGCCTTGCTCTAACCAGCCTCCCCGAAATTCGTCGCGACTAGACAATCCTTGCTCCACCAAGCCGTTCATCCCGAGCGGAGCCGGGAATCTCCCTTCGATTCCTGCGTCACCGCTTCCTTTACGGCCGTTTCTTGGCGTTGCGCTGCGCCGTGGCTGTGGCCACCGGCGCCGCTGCATCATCGGAATCATCCGGCGTATCCGGTGCCGCATTCGTTCCGCCGTTGTTCTGGAACGCCGACCGCATCACATCCGACGCAAAGAAATTCTTCCCGTCCATCGGCACCATCATGATCTGCAGCTTGTCCGACAAACGTTCCGCGATGATCTTCTGGATCAGCATCGGATTCTGCTTCAGTACGCTCGCTTCATATTTCATCCGCTCGGAATCCGCTGCCGCGGTAACTCGGATCCGGTTCGCCTCCGCATCGGATAAGTTCTTCTGCCTCTCCACTTCCGCCTTGCTGTCGATGATCTTGGCCTGCGCCGCTGCTTCGGCGTTCTGCAGCGTGGCTTCCTTCCGCGCTTCCGCTTCCAGCTTCGTCTGTTCGATCTGCTTCTGCTTCAGCGGCAGCGTGTACTGCATGGCATCCGCCTCCGCCTTCGCTTGCAGCACGCGCACCTGCGCCTGCGCTTCCGCCTGTTTTACCTCCCGAGCCTTTTGCGCGTCCGCCTCCAGCTCCGCAATCTTCACTTCCTTCAGCTTGATGTCCTGCTCGGTTCCGAGCCGTTCGTTCTCCTGCTCCTTCAGCAGCAGTCCTTCCAGTCCGCGCGCGTATTCCGGCGGCAGTTGAATGTCGCGCAGCAGCACTTCGCGCACCACGATCCCGTCGCTCGCCAGCCGCGTCTTGATCTGTTCCGCCGCCTGGCTCCGCAGCTCTTCCCGCTTCACCGCGAAAATTTCCCGCGTCACGTAGTTCGGCGCCAGCTGCCGGTATGTCGACGACACCACCGGCCCCACCACCTCTTCTCCCATCGGTTGCGGCAGATTCTGATGAATCGATGTCAGCTTGCTGGGGTCCAGCCGGTACCGCACCGTCACCGCCAGCCCCAGGTTCAATCCTTCCCGTGCCTGCACCGTCAGCACTTCGTTGCTGTTCTTCGTGGCGGCCGGCCCGGCGCTCGCTGCCGTCGTGTACACCTGTTCCCGCGTGTCGTACAGAACAATTTCGTCAACGAGCGGCGCTAGAAAATGCACGCCCGGATACAACGTACCGGGGCGCGCGCCGCGGAACTGGCTGACGCGAATGCCGGCGTACCCGTCGGGCACCACGGTAATGCTCAGCGCCAGCAGCACCGGCAGCACTCCGGCCAGCGCCAACTGTTGCGCCAGCCGCCAGCGCACCGGCCCGAAAGGGCGTTTTTCCGCCGGCCCTCCTTCCGCTCCCGACTGCTCCAGCAACCATCGCAGCCGCGCGGCGGTATACACGTCGTACGCCACCACCGCCAGCGCAGTTCCAAACAATCCAATGCCCACTGCCATCAACAAAAACTTCAGAGCAAGCATGATCTTTTCCTTTCTTTCAACTCCCGGTTGCGCTGCCGCTCAACGACCAGACGCGGCTTGCTTCTCCGGGAAAACCGCGCGCCTACTACCGCGCTGCCCTCGCGTACACCCGCGCCACCATCCGCGCTCCGCGTTCAATCGGCGCCCTCCCCGCCGCCCGCCGGTCCGCCGTCGCCGGCTGCATCAGCTCGAACGCCGCCTTCAGCAGCAGTCCTTGCAGTGCCAGCGCCACGAACAGCGACACCAGCGTCGCCAGCACCACTGCCACGAATCCAAACATCGTTTCCATCATCGTTCTCCTTGGGACTGCCAAATCCTTCTCTCCGCGTTCTTTTCTGTAGCCCTGGCTTCTTGCCCTGAACTTCGAACGGTCATGCCGGCTCTTTGCGTTATCTCCAGACAATCCGATCTACTTCTCGCCGTTCGCCTCGTCGCTGGCTTCGTTCTTCGCCACCAAACTTTCGCTAGCCCTGGCGTTCACCGGCTCGCCGCCAAACAACCGCGCCACTACTTCCGTGCGCTCCGCAATCAACGAAACCCGATCCCCCACCCGCACCCGCGCGAACAAATCTTCAATGTCGCGGTTCCGCAAACGGATGCATCCGTGCGACGCGTGCTTCCCGATCGACTCCGGCCGGTTCGTTCCGTGAATCCCGAATCCCTTCACGTCCAGTCCGATCCAGCGCGGCCCCAGCGGATTGTCCTTGCCCGGCCCGATCACCACCCCGGGTTTGTAGTACGTGGGGTTCTCCAGCCGATGCGCGATTCGAAATTCGCGGTTCGGGCTCGGACTCACCGGCGCGCCTACCGCCACGTTGTAAATCTTCACAACGCGCTCGCCTTCCAGCAGCGCCAGCTTGTGATCGGGAATGCTCACCACGATCCGGCGTTCCGGCTTTACCTCATTGCTTGGCACTTGCTGGGCGGTCTGCGCGGCCGCACCGCCGGCAGAGAAAATCAGGGCCGCGAAAAGGTAGGTGATTTGCTTTCGGAGAGCGGCTGCGCTGGGCTCGTTCATGGTGGTGGCTACCTGTTGACGTTCGCCAAAAGGGATTGCACACCATGAACCAACTGTAACCGACTGATACTAAATACCTTAATAAGTAGCTATCACGCACAAACCGTGTGCCGGGACACACTGTCGTGTTGCCCCAGACGCACGCCATCCCTGTGCTCCACCCGGGAGTCGGGCCGTAGCGCCGTGCCTGTAGCCCGGCAGCTTCGTCGCAACCGCCGCGAATCGGGACCGCCGCGTTCAGCTGATGCACCGCCTGTGACTTACACGTTTTGCCCTTTCCCGCCGCCGCGTTACTCTAGACTTGCCTTAGAAGAGAGGACCATTCATGCCCCAGTCGCAAGGGATTCGAATCGGGCGAATCCTCGGCATTCCCATTTTTCTCGACGTCAGTTGGCTTCTCGTATTTGCCCTGTTCACCTGGTCCCTCTACACCCAGTTTGGCAGCGAGGAGCACGTCCATTGGAACCCATCCGAAAAATGGACTGTCGCCCTGATTACCAGCCTGCTTTTCTTCGGCTCCGTCGTCTTTCATGAACTCGCCCACAGCGTCGTCGCCCAGCGTTACAAGATCAAAGTTCTCTCCATCACACTTTTTCTGTTCGGTGGACTCGCCCGCATCGCCCGTGAGCCCAGCAAGCCCATCCAGGAATTCAACATCGCCATCGCAGGTCCCCTGGCCAGCGGCTTTCTCGCAGGTTTGTTCTACGCCCTTGTGTTCTCCGCGCCGTCCGAAATGGTTCGCAATTCAGCGGGCATTCTTGGCTTCCTGAACGGCACGCTGGCCCTCTTTAATCTCCTCCCCGGCTTCCCTCTCGACGGCGGCCGTATCTTCCGCGCCCTCGTCTGGGGCGCCACCAAGGATTTCGGCCGCGCCACTCGTGTCGCTGGGGCCAGCGGCAAACTCATTGCCTACATCATGATCGCTCTCGGCATCCTCTCCTTCGTCGCGGGACGCCAGTCCGGCAGTTCCTTCGAATGGGTTTCGCGCTTCGGCGGCCCCTGGCTGGCCTTCGTGGGTTGGTTTCTGCTGGTCGCCGCGCAAGCCAGCGTCGCCCAAGTCACCATTCGTGAAACGCTCGCCGGCCTCACCGCCGCCGATGTCATGAGCCAGGAAGTCCCCACCATCCCCGGCAATCTGAGCCTGCCGGAATATTCCGGCGAAGTGCTGCGCACCGGCCGCCGCATCCACATCGTTACCAATGACGACCGCCTCGTCGGCCTCATGCACGTGGCCGCACTCAACACTGTTCCCCGCGATGAGTGGGATATGAATTCAGTTCAGGCTGTCATGGTGCCGCGTGAAAAAATTCTCTGGGCTTCCCCCGAAGAACCACTCCAGCGCGTTCTCGAGCGCCTCATGGCCGCCGACGTCAACCAGATGCCCGTGGTCAGCCACTCCGACGACGGCGCCGCCCACATTATCGGCATGATCACCCGCGAGGCCATCCTCCGCGTTATTCAGACCCGCAGCGAACTCGGCTCCGCCCTCAATAACCGCTAGCCCTTTCGCCCTCTTGTTGGGACGGCCGTCTGTTTACCCTGAGTTTCGAAGGGCCGCCGTCCGCCACTGGGGCCAGGCACTGCTCGCCGAAGCAGTGGGACGGTCCTAGCGCACCATCGGGCCCACCCGCCGCAGCGCCGCCGCAAACACATCCGCGTTGTAAGCCGAAGGATTCTCCAACTCCTGAAATAGCGCATTGATCGCCGCCCGGATCTCCGCATCATTCGCCGGCTTCGTATCCCTGCTGTACGCGATGTACAGCGAATCCACCGCCATCGCTGCCTGTTCCGCCGCGCGTTCATCCGCCAGCGCGATCGCCTCCGCATTCTCGCAAACGCTCTGCAGCGCCCGCAGCGTCATCGCACGGTCGTAAGGCATGGTCGCCAGTCGTCCCGCCAGCTTCTGCGCCGTCGCTCCCGCAGCAACCGCCGCATTCGCTGCTACCGCGCGGTCCGGATTCAGCTTGCTCATCTCCGTCGACACCGCCCGCATCTGCTTCTCTAGTTCCTGCGCCGTCCCCGCGTCCACCTGTCCCGCAAAATAGCGGAACACCGCGTACCGCGACGCGTTCCAGGCCGGATCCCCCGGCCTTCTTCCCTCGTACCCATGTTCCTGCCGCCAGCTATCCTTCGCAGGCCCCAGCGAGTGATGGCACGCGAAGCATGAAAGCTCCCCATACTCCGGCCACGCATCCTTTTTATCCGCGCGTTCGCCCTTCGCACGCCACGCCAGCCGTTCCATCGACGCGCCGAGTTGCACCGCCTGCCCCGTCGCCCAGTCCCTCACGCCAGACCATGCCGCATCCTCTATTGGTTTTCCCGGCGCCGTTTCGCGCGGCACCTTCCAATGCCTCGGCATCACCGCCGAAAACGAATCCAGCTCGAAGTACAAATCCGGATGCCCGGCGGCAATCATTTCGTGATCCACGAATTTCTCCCGCGTCCCCAGGTGGCACTCCAGGCACAAATTCGTCCGCACCATCACGTTCCGCGTGTCCCGCATTCCCAGCGCCACCGACTTCTCATGCGCCCAATCCCGCGTCGTGTGCGGCCCCAGCCACGCCGACGCCGGCCCGTGGCACGACTCGCACGACACCCCTTCGGAAATCTCGAACGCGCGCCCGCGCTGCTCCGCCGTCGTATACAGCGCGTGGCACGCCAGACACTTCGGCCCTTCTTCCGCCTTCGCCCCCAACTCCAGGATGCGCGCCATCCGCTCGCCCACCTCGCCCGTCAGCGCCTGGTACGCCTTGCTGTGCTTATCCTGCAAAATCCACGTCGAATATTCATTTTGCGGAATCCGGCTGCCCGCCACCGGCTTCACGCTGCCGTGGCAACTCGTCGCCGCGCACGAACCCGGCCCAATGTACTTGATCGGCTCTTTCGTGTCCGGAGCCGGCGAAGCCACCATCGCCAATCCTAAAATTGTTGTGCACAGATACAGGGCGCGGAGCGAGTGCGGTCTCATGATCGGGAGCGGCATGCAGTGAGGCGCAAAAACTTCTGCTAGCTTATAGCGTCCAGTTTCAGGGCAAACTCCACTCTCCGCCCTGCCCTTTTTCCGCCCGTTGCGCGAAAAGACAACGCCCCGCGATTTTCACCACGCTTCGCCTCTCGTCTGTGCGGAAATAGCCTAGACCCATTTGGCGCCCGCGGCTTGACGGCCGGTGCGCGCTCGTGAGCCAACTGACCTGTGATCTTCGACGAACTGCGAGCCATCCAGTCGCGTTGCGGCTATCTGCCTAAGGCCGAACTCGAAGCGCTTTCCCACCGCACGCAAACTCCTCTCTACCAACTCCACAGCGTCGCTAGTTTCTATCCTCACTTCCATCTCGCGCCGCCCGCCAACGCCGAAATCCTGGTCTGCGCCGACATGAGTTGCCGTCTCAACGGCGCCTGCGAACTTCGCGCCGAACTCTCCCGCCGCTTCGCCAGCACCAGCCCTCGGGAGTTCCAGATCCAAAGCGTCAGCTGCCTCGGCCGCTGCGATCGTGCGCCCGCTGTCTCCATCAACGACGCCATCTTCGACGCCGCCTCCGCCGATCAGATCGAACAACTTGCCCGCCGCGCCGCTCGCGGTGAACAGTTGCGTCCCGATCATCCGCAAACTACGCGCATCCGCTGCGGCTCCGACCCTTATCCCGACAACGAAAAATACGGCGCCCTCCGCAAACTCATCGCCACCCCCGATTTCGACTCCGTCCTCGCCACACTCAAAGATGCCGAGCTTCGCGGCATGGGCGGCGCCGGCTTTCCCACCTGGATGAAGTGGGATCTCGTCCGCAAACAGCCCGGCCCAATCAAATACATCGTCTGCAATGCCGACGAAAGCGAGCCCGGCACCATCAAAGACCGTTTCATCCTCAGTCATCTCCCTCATCTCGTCGCCGAGGGCATGATCCTCGCCGGTCTCGTCACCGGCGCGAATAAAGGCATCCTCTATATCCGTCACGAATATCCGTTGCAGCAAGAGATCTTCGCCGAAGAAATTCGCCGCTGCGCCAAGGCTGGTCTCCTCGGCAAGAAAATCCTTGGCAGCGATTTCGACTTCGATCTCGAAGTCTTCGTCAGCCCCGGCGGTTATATCTGCGGCGAGGAAAGCGCGCTCCTCGAAGCCATCGAGGGCCATCGCGCCGAGCCTCGCAACAAGCCCCCCTTCCCCGGCCAGGCTGGCCTGTTCCAGAAGCCTACGGTCATCAATAATGTCGAGACCTTTGCCAATGTCCCGCAAATCCTGGCTCGCGGTGTGGACTGGTACAAATCCGCCGGCGCCAACGGCTCTCGCGGCCTCAAATTCGTGGGCGTCAGCGGCCACGTCAAGCAACCCGGAGTCTTCGAAGTCCCTCTCGGCGTCACTCTGCGCGATGTCATCTTCAATAATGCTGGCGGCATTTGCGGCGGCCGTCAGCTCAAGGCCTTCGCGCCCTCCGGTCCTTCCTCCGGCTATCTCCCTGCTTCCCTAGTCGACGTTCGCCTCGACTTCAATGCACTCGCCGATGCCGGTTCCATGCTCGGCTCCGGCGCCATCGTCGTTTGCGACGACTCCACCTGCATGCTCGACATGGCTCTCACCGCCGTCAAGTTCTATCGCAACGAATCCTGCGGCAAATGCGTTCCCTGCCGCATGGGCTCGCAAAAAATGGTCGATCTTCTGACGCGCTGGACCCAGGGCAACCTGTCCGACTCCGCCTATCGCGCCGACCTAGCCCTGATCGACGAACTCTCGCAAGCCATGGCGCTCACTTCCATCTGCGGACTCGGCCAGATCGTTCCCGCTCCCGTCCAATCCGTCCTCAGACATTTCCGCGCGGAAATCGATGCCCACGTTCTCCGCGGCCAATGTCCCAGTGGAATCTGTTTTTCCGCCGCCTCCAAAATGCCTGAACTCGCCCGCGTGGGAATTCGACCCTAAATGAGCGTCGCGCCCCAACTCGTCGAACTCACCATCGACGGCAAGCCCGTCCAGGTTCCCGCCGGCACCACCGTCTTCGACGCCGCGCGTCTCAACGGCATTCCGATTCCCACTCTCTGCCACCTGCAAAGCCAGACTCCCGTCGGCGTTTGCCGCCTCTGCGTTGTCGATACCGGCGCGCGCGTCCTCAGCGCTTCCTGCGTTCGCCCCGTCGAGTCCGGCATGAAGGTCAGTACCAACTCTGACAAGGTTCTCGCCGCGCGCAAAACTCTTCTCGAACTGTTGATCGCCGATCACCCGTCGCCCTGCGCCCGTCAGCAGCATTCCGGCGATTGCGAACTCGAATCCCTCGCCAGGCAAGCCAACTTGGGCACTCCGCGTTTTCCCCGGCGCTTCACTTCGCGCGGCGCGGACGATTCTTCTCTCGCCATCGCCGTCGATCACGACGCTTGCATCCTCTGCGACCGTTGCATCCGCGGCTGCGACGAAATCAAGAACAATTTCGTGCTCGGCCGCATGGGCAAAGGCTATTCCGCCGGCATCGCCTTCGATCTCAACTCCCCCATGGGTGATTCGACTTGCATTTCCTGCGGCGAGTGCATGGTCTCTTGTCCCACCGGCGCGCTTACCAACAAAGTCGCCGCCGGCACCGTCCTCGCTGCCGATCAGACCGCCCAGCCCCTCGCTGCCGAAGAGCTCCATCGCATGCCCGTTTTCGCCGGTGTTTCCGGCACTTTCCTCGAACTGAACCGCGGGGCCATCGTCAAGCGCCGTTTCCGCGCCGGCGAAGTTATCTGCCGCGAGGGCGACTTTGGCTCCACCGCCTTTTACATCCTGGAAGGCCAGGCGCAGGTCGCCATTTCTACGCCGATCGCCCACGTGCAAACGCGCGGCGGTGCGCAGGGCTTCTTCAAACGCCTCACCAGCGTTCTCGTCGGCCGCGAAGAAGACCAGCGTGACGAGGAAGCCCGCGACCGCACCATCCCCATCGACGCTTCCGTCGATCTCTCCTACGGCAATCCCGTCGCCGAACTCGGCCCCGGTGATCTCTTCGGCGAAATGACCTGCATGAATTTCTATCCGCGCTCGGCCACCGTGCGCGCCAAAACCGATGTCCTCGCGTTTGAAATGCTGCGCAACGTCCTCGACATCATGATGAAGAACAAATCTTTCCGCGCGCAGCTCGACGAGAATTACCGCCGCCGCGCCCTGGAAACCCATCTCCGCGGCGTCCCCATGTTCGCGGAACTCTCCCTCGACTTCATCGATCACCTCAAAAACAGTGTTGAACTCATTCGTTACGCTCCCGGCCAGATCATCGCCCGCCAGGGCCACGCCGCCGACTGCTTCTATCTCGTCCGCATCGGTTTCGTGAAAATCGCCGAAGACTATCCCGGCGGCGAGCTCGTCCTCGCCTACGTTTCCCGCGGCGATTACTTCGGCGAAATCGGCCTGCTCGGCGGCGGCGTCCGCACCGCCACTTGTACCGCGCTCGATCACGTCGAACTCGTCAAAATTTCCGGCGACGATTTCCGCGAGATGGTCGCGCGTTTCCCGAATGTCCGTGCTGGCCTGCAAGCCGTCGTCACTGAACGCCAATCCGCCAATGCCCAGCGCCTCCAGATGCTTCAAAGCGTTCCCATCGACCAGTTCCTCTCGCAGGGCCTCATGGAAGCGCAAAGCCTGCTCATCCTCGATCTGCAGAAATGCACGCGCTGCGATGCCTGCGTAAACGCCTGCGCCGATGCCCACGAAGGCGTCACCCGCCTGGTCCGCGACGGCCTGCGCTTCGAAAATTTCCTGGTCGCCACTTCTTGCCGCCAGTGTCGCGACCCGCTCTGCATGGTCGGTTGTCCCGTCGGCGCCATCCGCCGCCGCAATTCTCTTGAAGTCATCATCGAAGACTGGTGCATCGGCTGCGGCCTTTGCGCGCGCAACTGCCCCTACGGCAACATCAATCTCCATCCTTTCGATGTCCGCGTTGACGACCTCGAAAATCCCGGCCGCAAAAAAGCCGTCGTCCAGCAGAAAGCCACTTCCTGCGATCTCTGCACCCACCTCAAGGAACCCAGCTGCGTCTACGCCTGCCCCCACGACGCCGCGCATCGCGTCGATCCGCGCGAATTCTTCACTTCCCTCTCCGCACCGGGGCCGCGCGCATGAGAATGGACCGCACCCAGCGCGGCTGGCTCTTCGCCTCTCTCGCGATTCTCGCTTTCAGCGCCATCGTTTACACCGTCTACGCGCAACCATCTCCCCCCGGCCCGCGCGGCGGCAGCGCCATCGGGCTCACCTTCGGCATCCTCGGCTTCGCCTTCATGGTTTTTGCCGCACTCCTCGGCGCGCGTAAGCGCGTTCCCACCTGGCGGCTCGGCCGTGCCCAGGCCTGGATGCGCGGCCATCTCTGGCTCGGCTTTCTCAGCCTCCCGCTCATTCTCTTCCACGGCGGCTTCCATTTCGGCGGCACTCTCACGCGCGTCTTGATGTGGCTCCTCATCATCACCGTAGCCAGCGGCCTTTTCGGTGCGGCGTTGCAAAACTACGTTCCGCGCATCATGACCGCCGATGTGCCCCTCGAAACCATTTACGACGAAATTGGAAGTGTCCGCAGCGCCCTGCGGGAAGAAGCGGACCGCGCCGTCGAATCCATCTGCGGCGACATGGGCCTGCGCAAATCCGACTCCCAAGCCCGGCGTGCCGGCGGTTTCACTGCGCTACGTCCTATCGCCGCCACCTCCGCGCCCTTGCGCACTTCCGCGGCCGTCAGTGCCGGAGCCAGCGCCGCTGTTGCTCCCGCGCTCGAAACGATTCTCCTCACCGGCGAAGAAGCCGCTCCTCTCAAGCGCTTCTACCTGCAGGAACTCCGCCCTTACCTCGATGAACCCGCCCGCCGCGGCCGGCGTCTCGGCCAGTCCGTCGAAGCGAAACTCGCCTTCGCGTCCCTCAAGACCCTTCTCCCCGCCCACGCGCATGACACTCTGCGCGATCTCGAAGACATTTGCGACGAAGCGCGCCAACTCGTGCTTCAGGAGCGCCTGCACCACTGGCTCCACGGCTGGCTCCTGGTCCACATTCCGCTCTCGCTGGCTCTCATGGTCTTAGGTGTGGTTCACGCCGTCATGGCGTTGAGGTATTAGGGTTCTGTAGCCCTGGGCTTCAGCCCGGCATGTGCCGGCGAAAAGGTGGGCACGCGCGAAAGGTTCTGAAGGGGCGCAATATTTTGTGCCCCATGTCCGCAAGATCGATCGCGGGCGGGCAGCTCGGTCTTAGCGGATTGCGGAAAGAGCGATGATTCGTCATTCCCGACGAAGTGAGGAATCTCTCTTTTCTTGGCTTTTCGAATAAGAGGTTTTTCGCCGGCAGAGGAAGAAGTGCCACGCACACGCACAACGAAAAAACTCGCGCAGCGCATTGACCTGAATTATTTCAAGCGCCCCACGCCCTTCAAGCGCGCCAAGCTGCTGCTCAGTCTCCTTGTGCCACTGCTCGCCTTCGCATGGAT
>Ga0335077_10003960_pt1 | contig 18004 bp, 23 predicted proteins | sample Lox_Sample_31_FD_207151 | JGI IMG/M metagenome (GOLD analysis project Ga0335077, IMG submission 207151) | Soil microbial communities from Loxahatchee National Wildlife Refuge, Florida, United States - Lox_Sample_3.1 | ecosystem: Environmental > Terrestrial > Soil > Wetlands | place: USA... | reverse complement strand
ATCCCCGAGACGGACTTCGCTACCATCTCCTTGGCCGCGGCGCCGTCCACCGGCTTGGGGCCGCCTCCCTGAGCAAAGTCCTTGCTCCCCCCGCCCGAGCCTCCGAGGGCCTTGGACAGCTCCTTGACCAGGGCGTCGGCCGCAACCCCTGCCTCCTTCGCCTTGGGGCCGACGAAGCAGACTATCCTTGTGGAGTTACCTCGAGGAGAGATTGTTACGTCCACTAGGGAGGGCTCGGCCTTTACCAGCTTCTCCCCTAGGCTAACAATAAGTTCGTCGCTCAGGTCGCCGTCGACCGACACATAAAGCATTGCCTTGCCCCGCGGCCCTTGGAGCGCGGTGGCCGAGGAGACCAGCCTCGGGACGGAGGCCTCGATTAGCTTCTCGCCAAGGGCCTTTTCTCTCTTCTCGGCGTCCTCTAGCTCCTGCTTCATCGTTGAGATGACCTTCACCACGTTCTCCCTCTGGGTCCCAAGGACGGCGGAGGCCTGTTCCACTGTGGAGTCCATCTTCTGGACGTAGTCGACGGCCGGGTAGCCCGACACGAAGACGAGGCGCTCGACGCCGTCCTGGATCCTCTCGGTCCGCATGATCTTGATGAATCCGACCTGGCCAGTCGTGTCGGTGTGGGTGCCCCCGCAGGCCTGGATGTCCCAGTCGTTGATGTTCACTATCCTGAGGGTCCTCTGGGGGACGACCCCGCCCTGGAACAGCCTGAACCCGTACTTGGCCTCGGCCTCCTTCCTGGGTATCAGGGAGATCTTGACCGGGTAGTCCTTCATCACGACGTCGTTCGCGACGTCCTCTATCTTCCTGACCTCCTCGTCGGTGAGCTTCGCGAAGTGGGTGATGTCGAGCCGACCGTAGTCCTCCTCCTTGAAGGCCGAGTGCTGCCAGACCCAGGGGCCGAGCACCTGCCTCGAGGCCCCGTTGACTATGTGGGTGGCCGTGTGGATGCGCCGTATCTTCTGCCTCCGCCTCGAGTCGACCCGGCCCACGACCTTCGAGCCTTCCTTGGGGACGAGGCCCTCGACCTTGTGGAGTATCACGCCGCTGTCCTTCTCGATATCGACCACCTTCCTGTCCGCAATCGTCCCATGGTCGGGCTCCTGCCCTCCGCCCCTCGGGTAGAAGGCTGTCTGGTCGAGGACGACGTAGCCGCCGGGGAAGGTCTTCAGGACCTTGGCCTCGAACTCGAACAGCTCGCCGTCTTCGTAGTAGAGCGGCCTGGTCTCCGGGAGGCCGGCGATTTCGAACTCCTGGCGCTTCTCCTCGACCTTCTGGGAGACGTGCTTCGCGACGACCCTCTGGTAAAAGTCCTCGGGGACTGCGACCCTCGCGCCGCCCTCGACTAGCTGCTCGGGCGTTATCCCGTCCGAGTCGTAGAGCTTGACGAGGTCGGCGACCGTGATCTCCTTCCTCGACGCCGCGAGTGAGGCGACCGTCCTGGAGACGCGCTGGACTGTGGCGGAGTAGCGGGCCGACTCGACGGCGAGGACCTTCGAGACGTCGTCGCGATGCTCCTTGAGCTCGGGGTACATCTTCTGGAGCTGGTCGATGTGCCAGTTGACCACGTCGACAATCTGGAACTTGAACCCGTGATAGTCGATGAAGGACTGGGCCCTCCTGAAGAGGACGCGGAGGTTGTACCCGCCGCCCACGTTGGACGGGGGAAGGCCGTCGGTGACCGCGAACAGCAGGGTCCGGGCGTGGTCGGCCACCGCGTACATCGCCTGCATCGGGCCGAGCGCCTTTGCCAGGAAGTCGGCGTCTACCCCGAGGCTCTTGGCGATGACCTTCCTGGCGTCCGAGAGAGTCGGGTACTCGTCGAGGTTCATCGCGCCGGCGAGCTTGGAGTACCTCTCGAAGAGCTTCTTGTCGTATTCTACCTTCGACCTCTCTGTCATCTGGGCGAGGACGGGCGCGAAGCACGTGTCGTAGTAGGTCGGGGTCCCGGTCGTGATCCACGAGAGGCGCTCGAGGCCCGCTCCCATGTCGACCACCTTCTCGGGCAAATCGCGGTAGCTGGCCGGGTCGCCCTCGAACGCCGTGAAGACGGCGTTCCCTGCCTCAAGGCCTCTCACGAAGTACTCGAGCGAGTAGCCGAAGGCCCCGGCCCCCACCCAGACGCTCTCGATGAACGAGACCTCCTGCTCGGGGATCCCGAACTCCTTGGTGAGGAGTTCGAAGTCGAGGTCGATGCACCTGTCCTTCCAGTAGCCATCCTTGTTTGCGATCGCCGTCTGGCCTATCATGCAGAAGGAGGTGCCGTGCTTCCCGCTCACCCCGACGCTGGGGACGTCGTTGAACCTGAGGCACATCTGCGGCACCACCAGGGGGTTGGTGGGGAGCTCGAACACGACCTTGCCGTTCTCGATCCGCTGGAAGTCGACGATCGAGGCCACCGTGAAGAAGAGGTCGGGCCTCCACCTGGCGACCACGGGGTACCTGGGGATGCTCGCGTGGCCGTTCTTGACGAAGAACCTCTCGACCACGTCCCACGCCTGGGTATAGTCCAGCCTCTTCTTGGTCGGCGCGTCGCCGATGAACGCGTAGGGCGAGCAGGTCGAGTCGTCGCAGAGCTTCCGGTCGGGCTTGAGGGTCCAGAAGTGCTTGCCGCAGTTGGGGCATGTCTTCCTGATGAAGCCCTTCCGCCGGAAGAGGTCGACCGTATAGTACTTCTCATAGTCCCCTGAGAACCTCTCTTGGAGTATCTCCTTGGGGCTCGGCAAGCGTTTCTGCCCCGCTACCTCTGTCCGAAGGTAATAAACGAATTTTGGCCCCCGCGACCGGGGACGGCGGGGCCCGGCGAACGCCCTCGAATTCTCGAAAGGTATAAAAGCGGTAAAGGGGCGGCGGGCCTGCGAATTAGCGATGACGGACAGTTACATGTATGCGGCTTTGGCGATTCACAAGGCGGGGAAGAAGGTCGATGAGGCGAGCCTTACCAGCGTGGTAAAGGCGGCGGGCGTCGACGTGGACCAGGTCAAGGTCAAGGCGTTGGCTTCGGCCCTGAGCGAGGTAAACATCGACGAGGCCCTGAAGAACGCGGCTTCGATGCAGATGGCGGCAGCGGCGCCTGCGGCGGCAGCCCCGGCGGCCAAGGCGGAAGAGAAGCCCAAGGTAGAGGAGAAGAAAGAGGAAGAGGCGCTAGCAGGGCTGGCATCGCTCTTCGGCTAGACTCCAAGCAAATCACCTGCACGGCAATTTCTCGATGCTAGCGTAAGCGATTCGGCGAGCCGGTTATTACCCGGCTTCGCCATTTAGGAGGCATGCTAATCGGAGTCGGTTCTGTTGCGGTCCTCGTGAACGACGCCGACAAGGCGGCGAGATGGTATCGGGACAAGCTGGGCTTCGAGATTGTGGAGAACAAGGGCCACGCAGTCTGGGTCAGGCCGAAGGGGACCACAACTCCTTTGCTTCACCTCTGCGAAAGGTGCGACGACTGGGGGGACGACAAGCCCGGCGGTCGGACCGGAATCTGGCTCGCGTCGGGGAAGGTCAGGCTGCGAAGGGACAAGAAGTCTGGCAGGATATTGCCGTCGAGCAATCCTCGGGCCGTGGAGAGGACCTACAAGGAGTTGAAACGGAAGGGCGTCGAGTTCTCTCAGGAGCTCACCAAGACATCTTGGGGGAAGATGGCAATCCTGAGGGACTTGGACGGGAACGAGTTCGAGATCTCCTAGTTGTTGTTCATGTCACAAGCGGGCTTCCGCTAGCCTCAAATCTCGGTTCATGCCCACGTTTCCGATAGCAAACTGAAGCGGACAAGGCTGGCGGCTGGGCTCGTATTGGCGCTGTTGGTCGGGGCCGGCGTGATTTACTTCGGCGACGTAGTTGGAAGCAAGACGAGCACGACTCAACCTACCTCGGCCGTTTCCTCGTCGGGGTCCACGACGACCCCAACCAGCGCCTCGCCTTGCTCGCAGGTTCCTCTGCGCCAGAGCAGCCGCAACTCGGTGCTTCCGAACGGGACGGGTTCAGCCGAGATAGACTACCCAGTGTTCGCGGTCGCGCCTGGGTCGACTGTGACCGTCTGCTTTAGCTACGTGAACACTTCGAACGCTTCTCTTTCCGCTTTCCCAGTTACGGCCTACAATTGGGAGAACACGCCCATTCCATCGAACCAAATCTCGATATCTGAGAACCTCTCAAACCAAAGCATCCCTCCTCACTCGAACGCGACGGCTGTCTATACGATGAAGGTCTCGGACTCGGCTGCAGGTGCGTACGACTTCGGGCCATACCTCATGTTCGGTGAGAATGACGAGTGCTACCAGAAGCTGCTGGTCACGACCAACTCGTCATCCGCAAGCTTTTCTGACTTCCCGGATCTCTTTGGCACCATCACCGAGGAACCTCCCGGCCCCTTCTGCTTCTCCACCGCACCGCAGATCTCAGCGAACCTGACCGGGTTCGGCGGCATGAGCATGCTCTATCTCAAGTACAATATGCGGTTCTCCATCCCGTTCCACGAGACGAGCAGGACGATCCAGAGCACTGTGTTGTCCCCCACCGAGCAAAACATCACCGTGAAACTGGGAATCGAGAGCTTTGGCATCCCAGTCACGGTGGAGTTCCTGACGAACCCCTTCAAGGACTACGCCTACATGGTGCAGTGGGCCAACGACCCTCAGGAGAGCCCGGTGACGGGCGACCCCTGCGACTGGAACAGCAGCAGCAACCTAAATCCCGACAACGAGCTCTCCGTCCCTCTATCCGGTGTGACGGTCAGCGCGCCCACGCTCAACCTGCAGCCCTACTCAAACGGCACATTCACCTTCTCGGTGTTGGTTGACAATCTGACGCAAGGCTACGCAGGGGGGATAGGGAGCACCAAGTATGTCATCGGCGGATACTATGCGGCGTTATTCAGCGCGTACGCTAACTGGGGGGAATCGGCCACCTACGCCGACCTGGCGCTGACTTCGTATTTTCCCGTGGGACCAATCGGCCAATCTGTCAGCGGGGCGTGCCCCGCGCCCTCCGAGTCAAACTTCACAAATCTTCCCTGGTACCTCACGGGTTTGCAGCCGTACTAAGGGCCCCCGTGTCGGCCGCTTGGGAGCGGCCTAGGCTGGCTTGTCTGAGTAGCCCTTCTCTTTGGCCTTCATCATCACCGCGGCGGCCTCCGCCTCGGCCTTCCCGAAGATCACGGGCGCACTCTCCTTCGTGACCTCTCCAGCTTCGACAGAGACGGCGAGAGCTTCTCTGTAGGCCTTTGCGATTATCTCCGGCGCCGTGTCCTTTGTTAGGTACCCGACGAACACGGCGAGCGCCCTTGCCGAGGCGTAGCCCTGCACAAGGTTCTCGCGGTACTTGTCTAGGTCGATCGCGACAGCCTCGGCCCCGTAGATTAGGCCGCCCTCGAGAGCGAGCGCTATGGCGAGGCCCGCCCTTATCGGCTTGATTCCAAGCCTAGAAAGAAGGCTGGCCAACTTGGGCGAGATGACCGCCCCGGTCTTGGCGACGACCGAGTCCTCGACGACCTGGATGCTCCCCGCCTCAATCTTGGTCTTGATACCGGCCTCCCTGAACTCGCTGAGCACCGGCCCTGCCTGTTGCCCGGTGTTGCCCGCGGGGACGACGATGTTGGAGGGGGCGATGTCCCCAGCCCTGGCCCCGAGGTTGACCCTGTTCTTCTCAAGGAGGAGGAAGAGCTTGAAGGGGTCGAGCTTTGAGAATATCAGCGCGTTCTGCCCCTCGAGGTTCTTCAGGAGCTCGTCAGCGTTCTTGATGCCCGAGCGCTTGAGCCCGATTATGGCGAGCTTGTTCTTGACGACGACTATCTCGGCCTGGCCACGGAGGACCTTGCGCACGGCCATGAGCTGGGCCGACCTGACCTTGGAGAGCTTCGTTATCGCGAGGACGGGGTAGGCCTTCGACAGCTTTGTGATCTTCTCGACGGCCGCGACCTTCTCCGGGCTGGGCTCGCTCTTATGGACCTGGACCTGCTTGCTCAACTCTCTTCGACCTTGGCCTTCGTCAGCTTGCCCATGCTCGTCTTTATCGCGACCGTCCTGATGTTCTTGTCGCCGTTGGGGAGCTTCTTCTGGACGGCCGCTATCATCGCCGCAACGTTGTCCGCGATGTCTGTGTCGGATAGCTTCCTGTCGCCCACCTTCGCGCCCACTCCTAGCGACCCTCTGCTCCTCACGCGCACCGCGGTCCTCGTCCTGTTGATCATCGCCTCTATCGGGGCGTTGGGAGGGACCGGTTGGGGGATCTTCCCCCTGGGGCCGAGGAACTGGCCGAGTATCCTGCCTATTCTTGGCATCAGCGCGGTGTCGGCTAGGAAGAAGTCATACTGCCTAGAGAGGTCTTTGGCCTCCTTCTTGTTACCGGCGTAGCTCTCTAGCTGGGCCGGCTCGATAGCGCCGTCCACTTTGGCGTTCTTCGCCCTGAGGAGGAGGTCGCCTGATCCTACGAAGCACACCGAGGCCTTGTGCGCGCCCGGGTGCGGGAGGTATACCATCTCGTTGATGTTCAGGTCGGTCTTCTTGGGGTCGACGTCCCTGAACGTCAGGAACGCCTCCACCGACTCGGGGAACTTCCTTTCCTTCGACTCTTTCCCCTTCTTGACCAACTCCGCTATCTGCTGGTTCGAAAGCAAAGCGTATCCCTGGAGCCTGCACGAGCCTCTGGGTTCTTCTTAAAAGAGTTTCGTAGCGCAGGGCCGGTTTTGGGGGCCGGCCTAGGCAAGGAAGACGGGGTCCCCGACGGACGCGACGCCCATCCTCTCCACGCTGCACATCACGCCCAGGTTGCCCCCGTTCTTCTCGGTGATGGTCTTTAGGATCCTTTCATCGGCCCCGAGTCCGAGCTGGGGCAAGGTGGTGACCACGCATCTATCGTTGGGCTCCTCGACCCTCAGGACGGCGGTCCCGACCCTTAGCGACCGGCCGGTCCACCTCTCCTCCGAGCCTTGCGGGTCGGCGAGGGAGAGGACCATGTTGGGGCGGAACCGCCTCACGTCAAAGTCCCCTCCGGGGTACGACTCCTTCATTGCACGTAGGGACTGCCGGGATATCAGGTGGATTGCCCTGCCGTTCTGGGCCCTCGTGGCCAGCTTGGGGTTTGCTTCGAGCCTGACGGAGACTCCGATCGCGGCCTCGAGTGTCTGAGAGAAGTGGCGGTCGTCTGAGGAGGTCGACATGCCCTCGGACTCTATCACCACGGCGCCGTCGCGCGTGGACGCCCGGAGGTTGAGGGCGCCATTTTCAGAGTGGCGGGGGATTGAGCCGATGATCTTGCCGTCGGTGTCCCGCAGATGGTATGCCCGGTCTCCCACTACACCCTGCTCAACAATCTGGGCCGTCTTGAGGGGTTCGCCTTGCAGACCCACCACGGGGTAGCGCCAGAGCTGATCGACGACGCCCGAGCGGGCCATCACTGGGGAATCGCCTGAGGGTCTATTTGTTGGCTTCGAAGGCCGCTATCGGCTTGTCCCACTTGCCGCTCTCGACCTCTTTCATGAACAGGCGGGGGTCGGTGTTCTCCACCCTTACCCCCATGCTGACGCAGCTCCCTACGACCTCCTTGACTGCCGACTTTATCGACTTGGCGTAGGAGTCGCCCATCTTTATCTTCGCTATATTCAGCACCTTGTCGAACGTCACGTTGCCGGTGAGGTCGGTGTTGGGCTTGCCGGACCCCTTCGGGACGCCCGCCTCCTTGACCACCAGGGCGGACGTGGTGGGCGTCCCCACCGAGACGGCGAACGCCTTGGTCTCTTGGTCTACCTCGATCTTGACGGGGACACGCATCCCCTTGAAGTCGGCGGTCACCTTGTTGATCTCGTTGACTATGCCCAGCACGTTGACGCCGAGTGGGCCGAGCTGGGGGCCGAGCGGAGCTCCCGCGGTCGCCTCCCCGCCCATGACCAGGACCGACACGACCTTCTTCTCTGGCAAACTCCGCTACCTTGTTCCGCCCCGCCGTTGGGCCAGAGGATTAAAGGGTTTGCTTCGTCCGCTCGGGCTCGATGTTCAGCTGGAGGTACGCGAGGCACGCCCTGACGTCCGCGCTTGCGAACCCCGGGGCGGTCTTCTCGTCCCTGAGGGGCGGAAGCCCCGGGGCGGCAATCAACCACAGCAGGATGTCGCGGTGGGCCAAGACCCGGCAAGAGTACGCTGGGAAGCCCAGGCGGACCCTTGGCTTTGGGATCTACCTCAACCCGGACGACATGTCGCAGATTTCCGCGATGATAGCTACTTCCGGGTGGCTCGACCCGCCGGTCACCTGCCTCATGATGGCCAGGCTGAGGCCGGGGATGGCCGTCATAGACGTCGGCGCGAACCTAGGATACTACAGCCTCCTCGCGGCCAAACTAGTGGGGGCGTCAGGGCGGGTCTTGTCGTTCGAGCCCGAGCCCCGCAACTTCCAATATCTGGAGAGGTCCATCCGGGCTAGCGGTCTCGGCAACGTCGAGGCGCTGAGGATGGCCGTCGCGGACGAACGGGGCACGAAGGAGCTGTTCCTTGCTCCCGATTCCGAACCAAACGCGCATACGCTCAGCGCAGACAGGGGGATGGGCTCCGTGGAGGCGCAGACGACGACCTTGGACGAGTTCTGGGGGTCGAGGGGCTCGGGGCGCCTGGACCTGCTCAAGGTGCATGTCTTCGGGGATGAGCCCGTGGTCTTGAGCGGCGGGAGGAGGGTCCTCGAGGACGAGAGGCCGATGGTCCTCACCAGGTTCGGGTCGCCGAGGTGGTCTGACTTCACCGGACTGCTCGAATGGTTGTATTCTTTGTACCGGGTCTACGAGTTCGTCGAGTCGCCCCGGCTGATCAAGCCTGTATCAATGTCTGCGCTGGCGCCAGGGACGCGGAAGGGGATATTCCTAGAGCCTAGGGAAGGCCGCTAGGTCGCTCAGGCCTTTTCGTCGGTCGGGGCGTGCTTGGCCTTCTCGACCACCTTGACGTAGGCTGCCGAAAGGGTGATCGGCATCTGGTAGGGAGTGTCCACAAGTACGAGGGTGATCTCCTGCTTGGCCTGCTCGATTCGCGTAATCTTGCCGCGCATGGTCTTGAACGGCCCTGCGACTATCTCGACGGTATCGCCGTCACCCAGCTCGGCGACCATCGACTTTGTCACGAGGAACTTTTCGATGTCCGAGAACTGCATCATGCCTGGAATCTTGCTCCTGATGTGTTTGAACCCCTGGATGCTCTCGTCAACGACCTGGGAGTTGGGGGCCTCGAAGAGGACGTAGCCCTTCCAGGTGTCGAGGGCGAGTATCGAGTAGATGGGCTTGTTCTTCTGTTTGGCCCGCTCTGCCACGAAGGTAGCGACCGTCCTTTCCTGCCCGCCAGTGGTCTTGACGGGGTAAATCGATGTCTGCCTCTGCTCTGTTGTCGCGGTCATCTCTCCCACTCTCCTAGCCGAATATCGTCGGCAGCGCCGTGGAGATCAGCTTCACGAGGAAGCCGATGATGCCTACCACGCCGAGGCCCAGGATCACCAGTTTGAGGTAGAGGAAGAACTCTTCCCTGTCGCTCTTCCTGGAGAGCTTTATCACTGAGGCCATCGACCTGATAAAGTCGCGAGTACCCAAGTTGGTTACTGGGAGCCACGGCTCCTGAGGTGTTTATATGGCTTGTTGAAGCCGTAAAGGTAACGGGTTCCGGGCCCGGGTCTGGGGCCACCCTTCCTCACGAATCATGGGCGACCTTCTGTCGCCGCTCAAAGTCGGGGAGGGAGTGGTCGGGCAACCGAGCGGCGAGCCGGCCGCCTCGGGCGAGGGGGAGCACGAGATTGCGGTGTGGAGCTCGGCCGACACTATTCCAAGGAGGAGGAAGTACTCAAGGCTCTTGCTGGTCGTCATGTAGACGTCTGCTTGGATGCACATGCAGACCACCACGCCCTTCTTGTACTGGTGGACGTACGAGGCGACGACGACCCCGGAGGCGTTGGTAAATGTGGCGACCACCGAGGTCTTGGACGTGTTCGTCAGCTCGTCCTCCTCTCCGGAGAAGTACTGTTTGAAGACCTTGTCCCCGAACTCGGCGTAAAGCGCCCTGCCCATCGCGTTTGTGGTGCTCGGCGATGCCCCGGAGTAGGTGCGGCCGTAGCAGCAGTGGGCGTGAGAGCTGCCCACCCAGTTGGTGTTGTTCTCTTCCCAGGCAGCGAAGACGTCAGGGCGGGCGGAGACACCGTCGAAATCCCAGCCGTGCCCCTTCACGAGCGTCTCCATGCCCGTAGTCGCGTTGTAGGAGATTCTCACGAGGAGGCTCCCCCCGCCTGTCATGATCAGTGTCCCGCCCTCCGCCACGAACCGCTGATAGGAGGTGTACTCGTCGACGGTGACGTACTCGGAGAACGGCATGATGACAACGTCGAATCTCGCAGACCCGTTGGAGGGATAGAACAGACCGCCGCTGGACACCTCAGGGTCGTCCAGGACGTGGAGGTTCTCACCCATGACCAGCCCGCAGTTTCTCGCGACCTGGGAGGTGAGGAACAGGTAAAGCCAGTAGCTTAACCCCCATCCGTCGTTGTAGCTCTGCGCCCTCGAGATGTTTGAGCTGAGCATCCCTATGTTGGCGGTCGTGTTGCCGGTGACATTCCCATCCAGCCGGTAGAAATCGTAGAACGAGTTGTTGCCTCCCATCGAATATGGAGTCGTCGTGAAGACAGGCTTGACGACCGCCGTCTGGACGAGCTTGGCCGCGCCGGGGATCAGCGAGTCGTCGACGTCGTTCTCGCTGAAGCAATCCCCCACCGCCGTCGTGCTGGCGGCCGAGGATGTGGAGAAGTTGGTCGCGCGAGACCTCTGGCTGGCCGTGGACGACGTTGGCGGAAGGACGCTGCTCGAGGGAGAGTCCCCTGCCGTTGCGGAGGTGGCCGAGGAGGTGGCCGTCGCCGACTCGGCATCGAGGCTTGACATGATTCCGTAGAGCGGCACCCCCATCAGGAGGCCCAGGACGAGGACCATGAGGACCGTCCTTCGGGAGGGCAACCTTGGTACTTCCGAGGGTAGTGAGATTTTAGAATATGCGCGAATCTTGGTCTGACCTCACCGTGGAGATTCGTGCGGATTCCAAGTCGGGCTTTGCCCTCCGAGGAAGGCTACCCCGACAAGCATTTTCGACGGAGGGAGAGGGCGGACTACGCGAGCCAATGACACCCCAGGGAGCGGCTTCGCCGACGTTCGTCCTAGTGGCGTCTTCGAAGAACCCGGCCTCGAGGACGATAGCCTCGGCCCTCCTGCGCGAGCACGGCTTCAAGTCAACAGGTGTGAGGTTCCAGTCGACCGACCTCTACCAGAGCGGCTCGGTCATCCTCGCCACGATCGATACAGAGATAATCTACCCGCCCGACCTCGACGCCTACTTCAGGCCGCAGGCGTACGTCTTCCTCTCCACCCACAGGGCCGAATCGGGTATCCCCTCACTGACGGTGCACACCACGGGGAACTTCACCGACAAGGAGGTGTTTGGCGGGAGGCCGAGGGAGGTGGGGGTGATCGACCCCGACCTCCAGAAGAACTACCTGATCGCGCTGAACGAGCGGAGGTCGCAGCTCGAAGGTTACGAAATAACCATCGAGGCGACGCACCACGGCCCGACCTCGCTCCACAGGCCCGTCCTGTTCGTCGAGCTCGGATCTACCGAGAGGCAGTGGGGCGACGAGCAAGCCGGCGGCGTCATCGCGGACGCCCTCATGGCGTCCCTGGCCTCGGGGAAGAGGTGGGATAGGGTGGCGCTAGCGTTCGGCGGGACCCACTACCCCCAGAAGTTCAACCAGGTCCTCCTCGAGGGAGACTGTGCGCTGTCTGCGGTAGTGGCCAAGCACTCCTTGGAGTGGATCGACGGCGAGATGTTCGGACAGCTCATTCAGAGGACGTCGAGGTTCCCCAGTCAGGTCATGGTGGACTGGAAGGGTGCAGGCCCCCACAAGGAAAAGATAATATTGCTCTCCAAGCAGTTCGCCCTGGAAGTGGTTCGTGTATGAAGCCTCTCAGTTTCAACCAGTCTGTGTACGCTATGGCCGCACTCGTCCCCATGGGGAAGGTGACCACCTACGGGGCGATCGCGAAGGCGATAGGATCCCCAAGGGCGGCCCGTGCGGTCGGGAACGCCCTCGGCGCCAACACGAACCCGATCGTCGTTCCCTGCCACCGAGTCGTGAGGGCTGACGGGGGACTCGGCGGGTACTCGGGCGGCGACGGGCCCGCGACCAAGGCAAAGCTCCTCGGCCGCGAGGGAGTCAGGGTCTCTGCCGGCAGGGTAAGCCTCGACCAGTACCTCTTCACAGACTTCTAGCGGGATTCTCTAGTTCACGAGCGAGTCGGCGAACGACTTGGCATCGAACCGCTCCAGGTCATCGTAGCCCTGCCCCACGCCGACGAAGAGAATCGGCCTCTTGGTCGTGAAGGCTATCGACAGGGCGGCGCCGCCCTTGCTGTCCGCGTCGACCTTGGTGAGGATGGCGCCGTCGAATCCGGTGTACTTGCTGAAGAGCTCGGCCTGCGAGACCGCGTCGTTCCCCGCGAGCGAGTCTCCGATGAATATCTTCAGGTCGGGGCCGAGGACACGGACTATCTTGGACATCTCCTCCATCAGGTTCTGGTTGGTCTGCATCCTGCCCGCCGAGTCGACGAGGACGACGTCGACGTGGTGGCTCTTGGCGTAGAGTACGCCGTCCCTCGCGACGGCCGCGGGGTCGGCGCCGTACCTCTGGGCGACGACCTTCGCCGAAATCCTGTTGGCGTGCTCGGTGACCTGCTCGATGGCTCCCGCCCTGTGTGTGTCCCCCGCCGCTATGACGACCGAGAACCCGTTCTTCTTCAGGTAGTTCGCGAACTTCGCGACCGTGGTCGTCTTGCCCGTCCCGTTTATCCCCAGGAAGAGCATCTTGAAGGGCTCGCCCTGGGCCTTCCTCGCGCGTATCCTCTCGAGGACGTCGATGTCGCCCGCCCGGGAGAATACGGAGAGCACCTCGCCCCGGAGCTTCTCCTTGACCACGGCCTGGACGTCCTTCGAGCGCTCGACCGACAGCCCGAGGAGTTGCTTCTTGAGGTCGCCCGTCACGCCCTCGACCACGTTCTGAGCTACGTCGCTCTCCATGAGTGCGAGCTGGAATTCGAAGAGCGCGTCGTCGAGGTCCTTCTCAGAGAGCTTCTTCTCGGAGACGGCCTTTGCTAGGGAGGAGAAGGCCCCCCTTAGCTTCTCGAACATCGGTTAGGCCGACCCGGGCCTGGACTGCTGCTCCTGCTCTTGCCTGTCGATGTAGGCCTGCAGGGTCCTTCGGTCGAGCTCGAGCCTCTGCGCTATCTGGTTCCTTTGGGTGAGAATCGCCACGACGTTCTCCTCGAGTTCCTTGGAGCGCTGCTCGAGAATCTTCTCCGCCTCCTCCTTGGTCTTCTCGACAACGACGCTCGCACCTATTCCGACCAGCACCTTGTCCGACCTTGGGGGTGGGGCGCGCATCAGCACGCCCGCCCCGACCGGGATGAGGACCTCTCCCGTGGTGGCGGAGCCTATCTGCCTTATCGTGTCGAGGGAGGCGCGGCTCTCGATCAGCATCCTCTCGAGCATCCCCTGCCTGTTGGTGAGCTCGTTGTAGGTGGACTCGAGGACCCGCGACTCGATGATCAGCCTGTTCATCCTCTCTTCTTCGGAGCTCAACTGGCCGCGCGGCCCTACCCGGGTTTTTAAAGGGTGAGTGCCCGGTCGCGAGCGGGCCTAGACGTTGAGGGCGCGGGTAAGGAAGACCAACTCTGGCCCGGTCGTAAGATAGCCTGCGACGGCGTTCCTCGAGTTGGCCACGGCGCCCGAGGCCGTGAAAGGTATCCCCCCGTTCACCGACGAGGCGGAGACCTCGACCTTGAGGATTCTGGCTATCCCAGCCGCCTCCTCCTCCGTGGCGTTGGGGGACACGGCGGCACCGCCGTTGGTGGCCAGCACCATTGCCCCGACCTGCGCGAACTCCCCGACTGTGGTCGTGAAGGTGTCTGTCCCGAGGACCGCCCTGACCTGCTCGACGGCGTGGTGCTCCAAGATGGGGGAGACGACGGCACCGTGGTCGTTGGCGGCGACTAGGTTGCCCACCGCGGTGTACCTGGACTGGAGCCGCTCGACCCTGAGCCCGGTCTTGGAGGATATCTCTCGAATCTCATAGTCCTCTATCATCCTCGAGGCGAGCGCCCCCTTGTTGTTCATCGCCACGAGCGGGCCCAGGAGCCTCGTCCCTCCCACGGATGAGTAGCAGACCTCCACGCCGAGGTCGGTCGCAAGCTTCTCCGCCTTGGTCGCCGCGATGCCCTTGGGCACGAGGACCGTCCTGTCGTTGGCCTTGAGGAAGATTCCTATGTTCGGGCTTCTGTAGATGTCGACTAGGTGTAGGCCCAATTTAGGCGGACTCTTCGGAAGGCGGGAGTCTGACCGAAACCACGCCGTCCTCGTCTCTCTCCATCTCGAGCTTGATGCGCCGCGGCGGGTTGCCTATCCCGCGGGACCAGAGTTGGAGGTTAACCTCCTCGTCTATCTTGACCTCGTTCGCCTTCATGTGGCGGGTCGTGAACTCCTTGATTATCCTGATGGCGACCTTGGTCCTCCTGTACTTTGGGGCCTCGAATGCGCGCCTGAGGGGGACAACGTGCACCCTCGTCAGGGGCTCGACGTTCGTTGAGGACATACTTTCTCACTCTTGGTCAATCGCGTACTGGAGGCCTACTTTAACCCTAGCTTGGTCCGTCTCCAGATCCTGTGCTTCTTGTTCTGCCTGACCTTCCTGTTCGACTTGGCTATGACCCAGGTCGGGACCGAGGCGTTGGCCTTCCTCGCCTTGACCAGGCGGTTCTTCTTGGAGGCGTCCTTGTTCCTTCCCATGCTCAGATCCTCCTGATCTTGAACTCCCTCTTGCCCGTCCCCTGAATCGTGGTGAGCAGCTCCTTGAGCTGGTCGTCGTCGATTGTCCTCTTGAGCCTGCCCGACGTGACCAACTGGATGATGTACTCCTCGATTGCATGTGCGACGTCGGGCTTGACCATCCTGACGTTGGCCAGCCTCTGGCGGGCCTCCGAGGTGAGGGCGACGCGCATGATGTTCTCGCGCATCGCGCGCTTCGAAGCATCGTCTTGTCCGCCCGCCCTCGGCTGAGCGTCCTTGTGCTGCTCGTCCATCATAGAATCAACTGTACCGCTCTAGCGCAGGGTTCTGCTTCGCCTGGTCCTTGAAGACGTCCTTGCTTATCTTGTCTAGCAGTGCAACGCCCTTGGGGGTCAGGACCCTCCCCGAGGTCCCCTGCTTCCCGACGAGCTCGGCCCGCTCGAGGCCCTTGAGTATCTTCCTAACCGCGGAGCTCCCGGCGTCCCTGTGGTGCTTGGGGAAGTACCCCACCTGCTTGCTCCCTCCGTACGCGCTCTCTAGCCTCTCCACTCCCAGAGGGCCCTTGAGGTAGACCTTCCTCATCACCGAAGCGGCCCTGACATACCACCAGTCCTTGCTCTGGGGAGGCCTGTCGGCGTGAGAGCCGGTCTTTACGATGGACGCCCAGGCCGGGGGCTCGATCTCGGGGACCCGCTTGAGGTGCGTCGCGAGCTCCTCGATGAGCTTGTCCGCGGGGACGTCGTTGACCTTTACCAAATAGCGATCTTTCTCCGATTGGGTAGAGTCCGAGCCCTTCCCTGTTAATATTTAAGGCTGTGGAAGGTTCTTCCGGTTTACGCGCCCGCAGTTGGCGCAGGTTGTCAGGACCTTGCCTCCCGCGACCCTGACCCTGGCGTTCACCCCGGGGACGATGAGCTCCTTGCAGCCGTGGCAGTAGAACCTCTTCAGGTCCCAGCCGAACCTAACATTGTACTTGAGCATCAGGCTCCTGGCGAGGGCCGCCTGCCGCTTGGCCAGCGGCAGGTCCTGCTGGGCCGTGGTGGTGGAGAGCTCTATGATGCGCCTGGCCTCGACCGCTGCCAGCTTCCTGGTCTCCTTTTTCTTGAATGCCGGGAAGCTCCCACCGGTCGTGCAAACTATTTAGTCGCGACATAAGGCTTCCCGCCGGTTCCTTGAGGCTCCACTTCGTCGTCGCCGAGGCGGCCCTAGAGCTCATCCCTGCCGAGGCTCTGAGGGACCCGTCCGTCAGAGCCGACGCCGAAAGGCGGGGCAAGGAGCCGGAAGGGATTCTCCTAGACAGGAGCCTGCACCACCCGGCGCTCCTGAGGATGAAGGACGGGTACCGGAGGGGTAGGCCCGACCTCGTGCACCTCACCCTCCTGAGCGCGACCAGCACTCCGCTACACCAGGACGGGGGCCTCGTGACTTACATCCACACAATAGACGATGTTGTGCTTGCCTTCCGCGAGCGCGCCAGGCCCCCAAAGAGCTACGCCAGGTTCAGGAACCTCGTCGAGAAGCTCTTGGAGGAGAGGCCGGAGGAGGGGGTCGTAAGCGTCCGGGAGGCGACCCTTCCGCAGCTCCTCCGCTCTGTCGGGACGGACTACGTCCTAGGCCTCTCGGTCCAGGGCGCGCAGTCGAGCCTCGAGGACCTGGCAGGGCGGCTCGTTGAGAGGCGACAGCCTGCGGTGGTGGTGGGCGGCTTCCCCCGGGGGCACTTCCTCCCCAGGGACATCAAGGCGTTCGACCAGATGGCGAGGATTGGCGACAGGCCTCTGGACGCCCACGTCGTGACGGCCAGGGTAATCTACGAGGTCGAGCGTAGCCTCGGCCGAGACCAACGGTAAAAAAGGAGCGAAAACGAGGTCAGCGTTCGCGCGGTCGTCGTCCAGTCTGGATCCTTCGGGAGGACAGTCTAGGACTTCAGCCCTCCAAGCTGGCAATTCCGCCATGAAGCGGGACCAGAGACCAGGGTTCAAATCCCTGCGACCGCACCTTCAATCTCCATAGGTTGGCGGCCATGCAGGGCGTCCGGGTGAGGAGGTGCGAGAGGCGCGACCTCCCACAGGTGCTGGCGATCGAGCAGGCGTCTTTCACCGACCCGTATCCGAGGGCGATGTTCGAGTGGCTCCTCTTCAGGATGGGAGGAGGCTTCTTCGTCGCATGCCGTGGTGAGGTGGTCGTCGGATACGCAGTCTGCGCGGTCACCCTGAGAAGGAAGGGGCACCTCGTCTCGATTGCGGCTAGCCCAGGGGCGAGGCGCTCTGGGGTCGGCTCGCTCCTTATGAGGTCTGTCGTGAGCTACCTCGAGGACAAGGGTGTGTCTGAGGTGGTTCTCGAGGTCAGGATGAGCAACCAAGCCGCCATCGCGTTCTACCAAAAATTGTCGTTCGCCGAGTCAGGGAGAAAGCCGCAATACTACAGTGACGGTGAGGACGCGGTCGTCATGCGACGGCGGATAGGCCTGGGTTCATCTTCGGGAGTGCTTCTTTGAAGACCGTTTGTGGTTCTTCATGCGCAGAATTTGGCAACGCTGCGTCATAACGCAGATGAAGCTGGAATGTTGAATTGGGTTCGCCCCAGGAGCTGACCGGCTAGCTCCCGGGGAGGGGAATAGTGGCCAGGGTCGAGAACGTCGAGAGGTCAGTGGCCATTACCTCGCTCGCCGAGATGGTGTAGAGGCAGTTCCCGATGATGATGCTCCGGTCGATCTGGAGGTTGGGGTTCGGAGAGTCTCCGTAGGGCATGCTGGCAGGGTACTGCGAGACCATTCCCAGGAGTGTGAAGCCAGAAGCGTTCACCTTCAGGACATAGTCCCCCTGCCACACCGGGTTCCCGTACGGCGGGATGCCTCCCGGCTCGGTGGTCTGGCTCCCGCTCACCTTGTAGAGCAGGACCGGGATGGCGGTGACGTTGTTCGCCGAGTCGAAGGTGAAGGCCAGGTGGTCGGTCAGGGCGGGGGAGTCGGTCCCGCGGTCGCCGATGTAGTAGTCCTGGACGTCGGACGAGGAGCCGTTGGCTGCCACGTGGAAGAGAGAGAGCTTCAAGCCGAGGTAGTAGGCGAAGTTCCCGTTGGACGACTGGACCGTGTCCTTGCCAAGGCCAACGAGGTACCCGGGGAAGACCTGCTGCAGGTAGTCAGAGTAGCCATTGACCTTGAGCGCGCTCTC
>Ga0335077_10003959_pt1 | contig 18005 bp, 6 predicted proteins | sample Lox_Sample_31_FD_207151 | JGI IMG/M metagenome (GOLD analysis project Ga0335077, IMG submission 207151) | Soil microbial communities from Loxahatchee National Wildlife Refuge, Florida, United States - Lox_Sample_3.1 | ecosystem: Environmental > Terrestrial > Soil > Wetlands | place: USA: Florida... | reverse complement strand
CGAGGTGTGGTACGCCCCGGCCACCAAGACCAGGAACAAGTCGGTGGACCTGTCGCTGTTCGGCTCGTTCCTCGGCGCCGACTTCACCTCCGAGCCCGGGCTGACCTGGGACGTACTCAGCCAGCCCGCCCCGGCCGTGCCGGGGCAGGGGACCAAGTACTTCGATCTGGAATATCTCGGTATCGGACAGCACATCACGCTCCGCGACACCGCCAGCCTGGCCACGCTGGCCCAGATCATCCAGGCGCTCGAGGGCTCCTACCAGAACGTCGACCCGGCCAAGAACCCCCTTACCGAGCTGACCACGCTGAAGTTCGACGCGTCCTCCGGCTGGCTGTTCGGCGCGAAGTTCTCCGCGCTGGAGACCGTCACCCTGGCCGCCGTGTTCAACGACCCGGTGCTGTACGGGCTGCGGCTCGCGCTGGACGGCAAGCGGGCCGGGGTGCTGGCCGGCCTGGACTTCGAGATCCTGTACCGCAAGATCAGCGACAACCTGGGCGTCTTCCACATCGAGCTCAAGCTGCCCGACGCGCTGCGCAAGATCCAGGCCGGCGAGGCCGACATCACCTTGCCCATCATCGACCTGGACGTCTACACCAATGGCGACTTCCTGGTGGACCTGGGCTTCCCCCATAACCTCGACTTCTCGCGCTCCTTCCAGATCGACCTGATCGTCTGGGCCGGGCCGATCCCGATCCCGGTCTCGGCGGCCGCCGGGCTGTACTTCGGGGTGCTGTCAGGCCAGACCGCGACCCAGGTGCCGCAGGTCACGAACGGCAGCTTCGCCCCGGTCATCGTGGCGGGCTTCGGCGTCGAGGTCGGGCTCGGCAAGTCCGTGTCGATCGGACCGCTCGATGCGGGCTTCTTCGCCGGGTTCATCGGGATCCTGGAAGGCGTCCTGGCCTGGTTCCATCCGGACTCCGACCAGGGCTCCCAGGCCATCTACTACAAGGTGACCGGCACCGTGGGCATCCAGATCCACATCTGGGGCACGGTCAACTTTGCGATTCTCCAGGCCAGCCTGGACATCGACGCCTACGCGACCGCCACCGTGATCGTCGAGAGCTATCAGCCGATCGAGGTCAGCTTCGAGGCCGGGGTCTCGATCTCGCTGTCGGTCAAGGTGCTGTTCTTCTCCATCACGCTGTCATTCAGCGCGACCATCAGCGAGTCGTTCACGATCGGGCAGGCCGCGCCGACCCCGTGGGTGGTCGCCGCTACGCCCTCGGCTCCCGCGGTGACACCGGCCGCGGCCCGGGCCCTGGCCCTGGCTCCGGCCCCGGTTCCGGGACGGCCGCAGCTCACGGCCCGGGGCATCGTCCGCCGCACCGGCGGGGTGGTGCAGGCCAGCCCGGTGTTCGCGCACGTGCTCGAGCACGGGATCAGCTGGCACGCCGATCCGGCGCTGGCCGCGGCGGCGCAGCCTGCACTGACCCTGGGCGTCTACCTGCAACCCATGCTGACCGGCGGGTTGGCCGGCGACCGTCCCGGTCAGCCCCTGGGGTCACAGCCGCAGCCGCAGCTCGTCGCTGCCTTGTTCGTCGCCGACCGCGGGCAGCTCGAGGGCGCGCTGGCCGTGGCCAACGCGGATCAGCCGCTGACGCCCGGCACCGTGCTCACCGGGCCTTCCGGTGCCCAGGTGAGGACCAAGCAGGGCGACACGCTGCGGACGCTGGCCGGGGCCAGCGGGGACGTGTTCTCGCTCGGCTTCGTGAACCGTGGCGTGCCCGGGCTGCTGCCCGTGAACACGAAGGTCACCCCGCCGGACGGGACGGTGATCCTGCTACCTGACGGGACTGTGGCGTCCGGCGGTGAGTACACGGTGACGTCCGCCAGCGAGACCTTGTCCTTCATCGCCGCGCAGATGCTCCCGCCGTTCGAGCAGCTCACCTACGAGGCGCTGCTGTGGGCTCTGGAGTCGGCCCAGCTCAGCGTGCAGCAGGCGCAGGCCGCGCTCGGCGGCCCGGCGGCCGAGCCGGCCGTCCCCGATCCCAGCACTCCGGTGTCGGCCAGCCAGCTGCACGCGCTCTACGCCGACCTGACCGACCCCGGCACGCCGTTCCCGCTGTCCCGGGTGCTGGACTTCCTGACCAGCCGGGCCGTCACGTTCGACCTGCGCCCCATGCCGTCCGCCGCGCCGCAGAACCCGTCGTTCACCGTGTTCCCGATGCTGCCGTACGTGCAGCTGACGGCGGACGGCACGACCACCGACTTCGGGACCGGCCCGTACCAGGCGACACCGGCTTACCAGCAGTACCTGGCCCAGTACTTCCAGGAGCTCGCCGCGCCCGCCCCGTCCGCCGGGACCCCCGGGTCTTCCGGCGCCGCGTCGGCTCCCGGGGGCGTCCAGGCGGCGGCGGTGCCCGACGGCCAGCCCGGCTCGGTCGCGGCGGCGCTGTTCACCGACTACTTCATCTTCATCCTGCGCCAGCTGGTCCAGGCCGCGCTCGACGTCTACCAGCCGTACACCTACCAGGTGCCGGTGGGCAGCACCGACAGCCTGGCCGACATCGCCGTCCGGTTCGGGATCGCCGAGGCGGACACGGCCGAAGCGGCCGTGAGCCAGCTCGCGGAGGCCAACAAGGGCTCGGACGCGTTCTTCGCGTCCGGGACGCGGCTGGCCATCAACCGGCGCAGCACCCGGGTCGCCGCCGGGGAGACGCTGCGGACGCTCGCCGCGCGGCTGCAGCTGACGCCGCTGCTGGTCGCGCTGGCCATCCACGGCGACACCGGGGTGCTCGCTGTCGGCAGCACGATCCAGGTGACCGGCGGCAGCTACGTGGTCGGCGACGGCGACACGCTGAGCTCCATCGCGGCCCGGCTGGCCGCCCCGCTCGACACGGTGACCACCGCGGCCGCGGCCGTGCCGGGGCTGCTGAAGCCGCTGACCACCCTGACTCTGCCGGGCGGCAGCTACGTGGTCCGGCCGCCCGACACGCTGGCCTCGATCGCGGCCGCGAACGGCATCACCCTGGCTGCGGTCGGGACGGCCGCGGCCGACGTCCCCGACCTGCTGTTCGCCGGGGTGAGCTTCCCGCTGCCCGGCACCCTGTCCTGGACGGTCGCGCCCGCGAGCAGTGCCGATCCGGCCACCGCGGAGAGCCTGGACGCGATCGCCACGCGGTTCGGCACCACACTGGCCGCCGTGGTGGCGGGCGCCAACGCCGATGCCCTGGCGCTGCGGGCGGGCGCGCCGGTGGCGTTCGGGCTGACCGCGCAGACCCGGTCCGGGGAGAACCTGGCCCAGCTGGCCGGGCGGTTCGGGCTCGACCCGGCCGTCCTGGCGGTCGCGCTCGGCGACCAGGCCGGGCTGCTCAACCCCGGCGCCACGCTCACGGTCAACCCCGCGCCCATCGCCGCCAGCTACGTCATCAAGCGCACCGATACGCTGGCGTCGATCGCGGCGAGCTTCGGCACCAGCCCCCAGGCGATCGTGGCGGCCAACCCGGACGTGAGCTGCCAGCCCGGGGCGCCGTGCTGGTACGCCACCCCCGGCGCCTCGCTGCCGCGCCCGGGAATGGGGATCTCGGTGCCGGCCGGGCTGCGCATCAACCTGCCGTCCGGCCTGACCTATCAGGCCGGCAGCCAGGACACGCTGGCCGGGATCGCGGAGCGGTTCAGCCTGGGCGTGGCCGACCTGGTCCAGGCCAACGCCGACATCCCGCTGGCCCCGCAAGCCACGGTCGTGCTGCCTCCGATCACCTACACGGTCGTGGGCGGGGACACGCCGCTGAGCATCGCGGCCCGGTACGGGCTCACCGTCGAGCAGCTGGTGCTGGCCAACACCGGGGTCGGCGTCAAGACCGTGCTCGTGCCCGACGCCGAGCTGCTGCCGCTGGGCACGCTGGTCACCGCCCTGGCCCGCAGCGGCAGCTTCGGCCAGCCGGCCGGCAGCCTGGCCCGCTTCCTGCTGCACGGGCTGCGCCTGCCTTCGCCCGCCGAGCTCCCCGCGCCCGGAGCCGACCCCGCCGGCCAGCGGCTCTACCCTCTGTACACGGTGACCGGGCAGCAGCTGTCCCCGCCGGTCCCGCTGCCGGACGACTATGGGCTGACCCTGGGCGCGAACAGCGTCTCCCCCCGGCCCGCGGTGACGTTCGCGGGCGGCGCCGGGCCGCTGACCGTTCCGCTGTCCCCGGACGACACGGCCGCATTCGCCGGTATCGCCACGCAGCTCAACCAGACCCCGCCGATCGACCTGGGCGTGCTCGCGGCGACCCGTTACCCGCCGTACGCCGTCGTCCCGCGCCAGTACGCACTGGGCAAGCCGGTGCCGTGGCAGGCCGCGGCTCAGCCGCCGCTGCGCTACGATCCGGCCAGGTCCAGCGCGCCGACGGCGTCCCAGGCTGCGGCCTCGCCGCCCCCCGGCGGTCAGCCGACCCTGCTGCCGTTTCCCGACGCGCTGCGGAGCCAGGTCGCGGCTAGCGCGGGCGCCGGCCCGCAGACCGGGCCAGGGCTGCGGGTCGGCCTGGCCAGCGGGTCGAAGACGAGCCCGACCGCCCCGACCCAGACCACGACGATCGGCGGCTTCGGCTGGGCCACCAAGGCCGACTTCGGGCTGCGCCAGGTGCCGGACCCCAACACGCCCGGCCAGTCGCTGCCCTGCGTGTACGAGGTGTACGGCGTGGACCAGGACGCGTCCGCGGACCTGCGGCAGCTGCTCGACTACGCCCGCGGGGCAGGCGGCTCCGACCTGCTCACGCTGGCGCTGCTCTACCCGCTGAGCACCGCCTCCGCCGTCGGCCCGGCGCTGCAGTCCGACCCGGTCGACCCGGCGGGCGTGCTGCTGGTCAAGGCGAACCTGTCCACCCGGTCCAACCCGCCGGTGGCCGCGTCCGCCATGATCCGGGCGCAGGCGGTGACACAGGACGGCGCGGTGATCAGTGCCGCCACCATGTCCCCGGCGGACGCCCGGACCTTCCTCACCCTGCTGTGGGAGGCGACGGTCACCAACACCGGCGGGTACTACCTGTACTACCGGGTCGGCCAGGACGGCGCGGGCCTGCCCGCCGGGCTGTTCAACCAGGACCCCACCGCCACCGTCAGCCTGCTGGTCACCGCGTTCCCCGCGGCCGGCGGCAGCTCCACGATCCCGCTGTACACGTTCCACAACACCGCGCTGGTCACCGACAACCTCGCCGATCCGAACGCGGTGGTGTACGCGGCAGCGCCGCCGCTGCCGCTGCCGTCCGGCATGGCGACGCTGGCGGGCCTGGCCACCAGCCTCGGGACCTCGCTGACGTCGCTGGGCGCGGCCAACGCGACCACCGCCAACCTGCTGGTGCCTTACCAGACGATCACGGTCGGCAGCACGTCGCACCAGGTGCAGCCGGGCGACGACATCCTGACCGCGGCACTCGCCCTCGGCGTGGACACCGACGCGGTGGTGCAGGCCATCGGCGCCGACGCCGCGTATTTCACCCCGGGCGCGCTCGTCGAGATGTACCCGGAGTGGCTCACCGCCCGCGGCACGCTACAGCCCGGCGCGGCCGGGTTCCGGCTACTGCGCACCGACCCGGACCCGGCCGCCAGCGACCCGGAGGCGCCGCAGCCGGGGCTCGTCACGCCGCAGGATCCCAAGACCCGGCTGGAGGTGCTGTTCAACCTGGTGGGCTACCAGCTGGTCAAGGCCGGAGGGTTCCAGGCCAGCGCCGACGGGCTGCCCGCTGGCCCGGCCCGGCCGACCAGCGGCCCGCTCAACTACCAGCTCACCGCGGTGGCCGGCGCCGAGCCGTGGATCTACGCCAAGCAGCTGCGGATCGACCGGTTCGCGACCAGCCAGCCGGCCGCCACCCTGGACGGGCAGCAGGACCCGTACGCCGGCGTCGGCACCCAGGCCCGGTTCGGCTGGCAACCGCAGGACGTCTTCGGCAACCGGCTGCTGGCCCAGCAGGCCATCGACCTCGACGTCGGCTACACCGACGACCTGGTGGCCCTGAGCCAGTGGCCGTCGGTGGTCACCGGCTACCAGTTCGCCGTCCCGGCCGACCCGGCCGGCCCGGCCACGGTCCAGGTCGGCATCGCGCTGGACACCAGCGTCTACGTGGCCGCCCCGGGGGATGTGTTCGCGCCGGTGGTGGCGCCCGGCACGACCGGCCAGCCGGTCGGGGTGGCGGCGCGGGCCACGGCGCACCGGGACCGCTACGCCGCCATCTTCTGGCAGCTCTCGCACGACCTGGCCGCCGAGGTGACCACGACCGTCGACGGCGGGGCGCCGCATCCGCTCGAGGCGGCCCAGCTGGCCGCGTTCGCGTCCGGCGCCTGGACCTACCTGGCCACGGTCGCGGGCACCACCCAGCTCACCGCGGCCACCGCCCCCGGCGACACACTGGCCAGCATCGCCGCCACCTACCAGGTCCCCCCGGCCGAGCTGGCCGAGGCCAACCGGTCGGCGGCGCAGAATTTCGCCGCCGCCAGCCTGTTCACCCCGGGCACGGCGCTCAAGGTCGAAAACTACTCCACGGTGGTTCAGAACGACACGCTGGCCGGGATCGTCCAGCGCGCTCGCGCGCCGAAACCGGCCGATTCAGCCGGGCTGGCCACCGTCAACCCCGCGCTGACCCTGCCGTCGTGGCCGGCGACACGCTGGCCGGCCTCGCGACCGCGGCGGGCCTGGACCGCACCCAGCTGGCCAGCGTGAACGGCCCGGTGACGGGGCTGCTGACCCCCGGGACGGCGCTCACCCCGAGCTACCCGGTGGCCTCCGGCGACACGCTCGCCGGGATCGCGGGCAAGCTGGGCCTGACCCTCGGGCAGGTGGCCGCCGCGGTCGACGCCGTGGGCGCCGCCGCGCTGGTGACCGGCACCCAGGTCGTCGTCCCGGTGCCGGTCCACGTGACGGCCGGGGACACCCTGGCCAGCGTGGCCGCCCGGTTCGGGGTCAGCGTGGACGAGCTGGGCGAGACCAACGCGGACGCGAACGTGCTCAGCGCCGGATCCCCGATCCAGCTGCCGGACGGCAGCCAGGCCACCGTCGCCGCCCAGGACACACTCGGCTCGATCGCCGCCGCGCACGACCTCACCGCGGGCGCGCTGGCCGCGGCGAACGCGGACGCCGCCGGGCTGCTCAGCCCGGGTGCCGTCCTCGCCTCTGGCTACCGGGCGCGGGCCGGGGACACGCTGGCCAGCGTGGCTGCCGCGTCCGGCGTGACCGCGGCCGACGTCGGTGCGGCGAACGCGCAGGTGCCCGGCCTGCTGGTGCCGGAGCAGCCGGTGCTCCTCGGGCAGACCTCCTACCCGGTGGAGGACGACACGTTCGCCTCGGTGGCCGCGGCCACCGGCGCGACGGTGGCCGGCCTGGCCACGGCCAACGCCGACGTCCCCGGCCTGCTCGCCGCGGGGCAGACCATCGCCCTGCCCCGGCACGTCGTGCTGGCCGGCGCCGGTACCCACCAGGCCGCGGCCGGGGACACGCTGGCCGCGATCGCCGCCCGCGGCGGAGTGCAGGTGACGGCGCTGGGCAGCGCCAACGCCGACGTCACGGGCCTGCTGGCCAGCGGGGTGCAGCTCAGCTACACGCCGCCCGGCGGCCCCGCCCGCGGCACCACCACGACGCCGCACGACACCCTGTCGACGGTGGCGCTGCGGCTGCAGGGGATGCTCGCGAACGCCGGGGTCGCCCAGCAGGTCACCCCGGCGCTGCTGGCCGAGGCGAACCAGACGGTGCCCTGCCTCACGACGGGAGCGGCGCTGCTGGTCCCGCCGGCCGACGTGGCGCCCAGCGCCCCGGTCACCGCCAGCAACCCCGCGGTGGTGTTCGCGCTGGAGACCGCGGTGACGCTGCGCCGCACCGCGAACGTGGACCCGGCGCTCCTGGACCCGGCGCTGGTCGCGGCCGGCGCCGACGGCGTCAGCTCGGTGACCACCGCGCTGGCGCCGGCTCTGCCCGAAGGGGCGGCCGGGCAGGCCCTGGCGCTGGGGCAGTTCGCGGCCACGTTCGAGGCCGCGTTCAGCTCGCCGCAGCTCAAGCTGGCCACGACCGGCAGCGGCAGCTCCGGCACCCAGGTCCAGCAGCTGTTCGCCGTCCAGTACCGCACCGCCGCGCTGAACTACGCGATCGGGGACGGCACCCCGTCGTTCTTCGCGCCGCGGCCGCTGAGCACCGCGCTGTGGAGCTCACCGGCACCGGTCCCGATCCGGGCCTACACCCGCGGCCAGCCGCTAGGGCCGGCCCAGCCGACCTCGTTCACCGGCGTCGACCTCGATGGGTGGGCGCAGGCCTTCCTCGCCGAGCTCGACCTAGTGCTGTCCAGTGACTACGCGGTGGCCGCCTATACCCTCGACCCGGCCGGCTACGCCACGCTGGTCCAGGCCAAGCAGGATCTCGCCGCCGCCATCCGGGACAGCGTCGCCGCCGTGGTCCAGCCCGGTCCGGGCGCCACGCCGGACCTGCCCGGCGCCCAGGACGCGCTCTACCAGCAGCTGCTCATCACGCTGTCCGCCGCCTACCAGGTCGACACGATCGTCCAGCTGCCGGTCACCGTCACCGCCCCGGCGGACTGGACCGGTGACACCGCCCCGCGGCTGCGCGGGCAGCCGGTGGCCGCCACCTACCCCGTGCCCGCCGGCGCCACCCTGCGCTCGGTCGCGACCGGCTTCCAGGCGCCGCTGGAACTGCTGGCCACGACGCTCGCCGACTACGGGTACCTGCTCACGCCGGGCTTCCTGATCCCGGCCGGAGGGCCGCTGCCTGCCTACACCGTGGCCAGCGGGGACACGCTGGCCAGTATCGCCGGGAACCTCTCGGCGGCCGCACACTCCCCGGTGACCGTGCCGCAGCTCGGCGACGCTGTCGCCGACATCACCGGCCTGCTCCAGCCGGGTGCCGCGATCAACCTGGTCCGGCGCACCTACCCGCTGGCCGCCGACGACACCCTGCTGGCCGCCATCGGCTACCTGGCCCTGGACGTGTCCACCCCGGCCGCCCTGGCCAGCGCGGTGGACAACTTCACCGCGATGAACGCGACGCTGCCCGGCCTGTTCACGGCGGGCACGACCCTGCAGGTGCCGCCGCCGGTGACCGTGGCGGCCGGTGACACGATCGCCAGCCTGGCCACCGCGCGCGGGCTGACCCCGCTCCAGCTGGCGACCTCGATCGCGGCCCGCACCGACGTGCTGGCCGCGGGCGTGCCGCTCACGCTGAACGGACAGCCGGTCACGACTCGTTCCGGTGAGTCACTGGAGGAAATCGCCGCCGCGGCCGGCCTGCCACTGGCCACGGTCAGCGCGGCGGTGCAGGACGTCGCCGGGCTGCTGGTGCCGGGGGTGACCATCGCGCTGCCCGGCGGCCAGGTCAGCCACGTCGTCACCAGCGGCGACACGCTCACTACGATCGCCGCCGCGGTCGGCCAGGGCGCCACGCCATCCTGGATCGTGACGACCCAATTGGAAACCATGCAGGTGCTGCAGGCCGGAACGGTCGTGGCCTACCTGAGCCGGATAGCCGGCTTCTCGCTGTCCGACGCGAACATCACCCTGGTCGACAGCCAGCACGACCCGTCGCCCAACTCGCTGACGTTCCTGTTCCAGACCGCCTCTAACACCGCGTTCAGCAACCTCGCGGTGCAGCTGAGCTACCAGGTCAACCAGCTGGAGTACGGCATCGAGGACGTGCCGTGGGCCAGCGGCTACCAATCCTCGCAATGGCTGACGTTCCTGCAGCCGCCGCCGGACACGCCGATCGGGACCGTCGACGTGCCGATCCCGCTGCGCGCCCAGCCGGTGCCGCCCAGCGTGACCAGCCAGCAGGCCACACCGGTCACCGCCAGCCTCGACGTCGGCCCGGCCGACACGATCGCACGGGTCGCCCGGCTGGTCGGCGCGAGCACGTCGGCCTCGGCGGGCAACCTGCTGCGGCCCGGCGCGGCGCTGACGCTGCCCGGCCCGGCGCTGGCGCTGCCCGGCCCGGGCGATCCGGTGACGCACCAGGTCGCCGCCGGGGAGAGCCTGGCCGCGGTCGCGGGCCGGCGCGGGGTGGAGGTGGGGCACCTGCTCGCGGTCAACGCCCACGTGCCCGGGCTGGTCCAGGCCGGCGCCCGGATCGCTGCCGTGGACGGCCCCGCCGGGCCGACCCTGCAGGAACTGCGGCGCTACGACTACGACTACACCTTCAGCGCCCAGCGGGCCGCGCAGGACAACCTCTCCACCAGCCAGCTGCAGAACACCACGCTGACCACCGGGCCGTCGCTCAGCGCCCAGCCGACCGCGCTGCCCGCGGCGCTCGCCCAGTACGCCGCCGTCCGCGGCGCGCTCGAGCAGGACCTGGCCATGCTCACCCAGGTCGCCCCGGTAGCGCCGGTGACCATCAGCGCCACCACCGGGGACACCCTGGGCGGTATCGCCGCCCGGCTCGGCGTCAACGTCGGCTACCTCGGCGGGGTCAACGCCGGGGTCGCCGGTCTGCTCCAGGCCGGAGGAACCCTCACGGTCGACGGGACGCCGGCAACCACCACGGCCGGCGACACGCTGGCCGGGATCGCGGCCCGGCTCGTCGTGGACGTTGACCAGGTCGTCACCGCGGCGGCCGGCCTGCCGCTGGCCGTCGGCGTCGCGCTGACCCAGCCGCAGCCGGGCAACGCTCTGGCCTGGCGGGCCCTGCAGGTGTTCACGTCGCTGACGGCTCAGGTGGCACAGGGCTGGACGGCCTGGGTGACGGGCACGACCGCCGCGCCGGCCGCCTCCGTGGCCTCCTCCTCCTCCTCCTCCTCCTCCTCCGTCGGCGCGGTACCCCGGTACGTGCCGCGGTACCAGGTGCGCCGCGGCACGCTGGCCACCGGCGAGAGGACCGTGCACCTGCGTCCCGACGGCGTCCCGGCGGCGGTGCACGCCGACGATCTCGTGCTCGGGCTGCGCGGCCACGTCCCGGTCAGCGGCGCCGGCCACGCCGGGCGGGCGCCGGTCGCGTTCACCAGGCTGGCCCGGCCACAGGCCGCCCCGTCCAGTGCGGCGGCCTCGTCCGGCGCGACCGGCGACCCTGCGCCCGGGGCCGACGAGTTCGACGTGCTGGTGCCGGACCAGGACGTCGTCACGACCCAGAACATCTGGGGCGAGGTGTCGATCACCCGGAACGCCAGCCTGCTGCCGAACCAGCCGACGAACCCGGCCTTCATCTACGCGGTACCGGACGTCAAGGCGGCCACCCCGGCGGTGCCGCTGATCACCTGGACCGACCCATTCGACCTGGCCGCGGTCCCGTTCGACCCGCCGTCCGCTCCGCCAGGTACCGGCCCCGCCGCCGACGGGACCCGCCCGCTGGCCGACTGGCTGATCAACTTCTTCGACGCGCTGCTGAACCGCTACGCCATCCTCGACGCGGACACCCTGGCCAAGATCGCCATGCGCTACGATCTGACGCCAGCCAGCCTGGCCCCGGCCGTGGCCGACGTGCCCGGGCTGCTGGTCACCGGCGCCGAGCTTCCGCTGCCAGTCGGCACTCACCAGGTGGCCAGCGGCGACACCCTGGCCAGCGTGGCCGCGGCGAACTCGATCCAGGTGGCCGACCTGGTGCAGGCGGCGGCCGACGCCACCGGGCTGCTCACCGCGGGCGTGCTGATCCGGCCGACAGCGGTCTCGCGCAACCTGCGGGTGGCGGTCGACTACGGTTTCCCGGTCGCCATCGCCCCCGGGCAGGACGGGCCGGGACAGCAGAGCGAGATCGTCTCCCGGCTGCCGGTACGGCTGTGTCCCATGTTCCTGTTCGACTCGGCGACGGACCTGCAGCCCGGGTCGGGGTTCTGCGCGTCGCTGGCCCAGCAGCTGACCGGGTGGGCGACGGGCCGCGGGCTGCCCGCCGGGGTCGGCCGGTGGGTCCTCGACGTCAGCCTCTACACCACCCTGCCCGCCGCGGCCGGGGCACCGCCCGCCCAGGCGCCGCCGCTGCTCGAGCTGACCGATGTCCGGCTGGACCGCGGCCTGGTGCAGGCCAGCCCGGCACCCGGTGCGGCCGCGTCCGGCGCCGTTCCGTCTCCCGACTCCGGAGGAAGCCCATGAGAGGGGATCGAGCTCGCCACTCGGGCCGGCGCCGGGCCGCGCTGGCCATCCTGGCGGCGGGGGTAGTCCTCGCCGTGGCCGGGATCGTCTTGCCGTTCATCCTCGGCGCGGCGTTCGTCAGCTACCCCGGCGGTCCGGTCGACCAGTCCATCCGCGCCACCGGCACATATACCCTGCTGGTCAACCCGGCCACGCTGGTGCCGCAGTCGCCGCAGCGCCAGCCGCTAAGCCTGGAGCGCAGGTTGCGCACCGTCGAGACCACCGGGAACACAGTGATCATGCAGCAGGACGACTCGGAGAAGATCGGCCCGCTGCCCCCGCTGGTGTTCAGCCAGCGCTACGCCATCGATCAGGATTCGGTGCGCAACGTGGCCAGCCCGCAGGCCTACGCCTATGCGCCCGGCAACACGGTCGACCGGTCCCCGGCCTACTCGGTCAACCTCCCGCTCGGCACGGGCAACGGCCCGTACCTCCTCTGGGACGACGCGACCGGGCAGACCTACCCGCTCACCGCTCAGGGCAGCGTCACCCGCGACGGCCTGCAGCTGCTCCGCTTCCATGGTCACCTGGCCGGCGCGCGGGTGTCACCGGCGTTCCTCACCGCACTGGCCCCGCTGGGCCTGCCCGCCACCGCGACGCTGACCGATCTCACCCCGCAGCTCACGGCGGCCGGGGTCGACGTCACCCAGCTGCTCAGCGGCCCGCTGCGCCAACTGGACAGCACCGACCAGAACGTGGTCAAGGGCATCATCAACGCGCCGATCACCGTCGGCTACCTGCTGACCACCGACGTCACGCTGCTGGTCTACCCCAAGACCGGCACGATCGTCTCACTCGACCACGCCAGTCAGACGCTGGCGATGCGGCCGGAGATCGCGGGTATCGGCCGGGTCCTGGCCATCCTCAGCCAGGCCAAGTACGCCGCCAAGCCGGACGTCGTGGCCGCAGCCGCCCAGGTGGCGAAGCTGATCACCGCACCCCCGACTACCCCGCTGTTCACGGTGAGCTACGCCCAGACCCCGCCAACGGTCGCGAGCGTAGCGGCGTTCGCCCAGTCGCGCGGCAACGACATCGACACGCTGACCGTAACCATCCCGCTCATCGTCGGCCTGGTCGGGCTGGTGCTGATCCTGGTGGCAGTGGCCGAGCTGACCTGGGGCAGGCGGCGAGCCCGGCGTCAGCACGCCTGACGTACCGCGCCGCCGCCCGAACCTTTACTGGGCGGTTCGCGTGGCGGCGGCGGGCCGGGGCGGCGCGGTCAGGGCCGCCTCGGCGGCGTCCCAGAACTTCGTCAGCGCGCTGGCCGTCGTGCAGGGCGCCTCCACGGCCGGGGAGTGCACGGCCGCGGGGATGCACAACCGGCGGGCGCCGAGTCGCCTGGCCATGTTCTCCTGCGCGGCCGGGGCCCAGGCGTTGTCGTCCTCGCCGTAGATGACCAGCATCGGGATCTGCTCGAGCCGAGCCAGTTCGGCCGTCCGGTCCGGGGCGGTGAGCATGTGCCTGGCCATCAGGACCAGCCCGGCCGGGTCGTTGCCCCGCATCCGGCGGTCCAGGAACGCGACGATGTCGCCGGGGACTCCGGCCGTGACGGCCTGCGACTCCAGACGGGCCCGCCAGAGCTCGGCGATTCCGGCCCGTAGCACGGCCGGATCCAGTGTGCCGCCGTCCCGGCCATCCCCGGCGCCGAGGGCGGTGAGCATGGCGTGCAGCTCCCTTGCCCGCGGCCCGGTCAGCGCGCCCGGGCCCGAGCTCATCAGCGTGAACGACGTGATCTCGGCGTCGGCGCCCGCCGTGGCGAGCACGGCCTCGCGGCCGATCAGACCGCCGTAGGAGTGCCCGACCAGGTGTCTCGCGCCGGTCGCGTGCATGATCGCGACGATGTCGGCCCCGAGGGCCGCCGCGGAGTAGCCGCCAGGGTCCTCGGCGCCCGGCGTCTCGAACTGGCCGCGCATGTCGATGGCGGCCACCTGGCGGCTGCCGTCGGCCAGCAGGTCCAAGATGGCGAGGAAGTCTTCCTTGCTGCCGGTGTAACCGGGGACGAGCAGGGCGGCCTCCCGCTCACACACCCCCGACGCCGGTACCGCCTCCAGGGCTGCGAACAGGCCGCGGGCGGTGCGGATCGTGGTGCGCCGGACCCCTTCGGGCAGGTCGAGGGAGGTTGGGGTGCTCACAGTGGCGAACCTTACCTGGCGACGTTGAACAAAACCTCTGCGTCAGCTCCGTGAACCAGCCGAACCGGTGGAGAGAACCCTGATCAGGAGGCCTTACGCCGGGTTGCCTCGGGCTGGTTACCTCCTCGCGCCGCCGCCCGCCGCTTACCGCCGAGGCGCGCAGCCGGCTTCTGGGCCGACGGCCCCGCGCCGGCCTGCCCAGCGTCAGCCTGATCGGTGCTGAGCCGCCGCTCCGCCTCGCGGGCCGGCTGCTCGCCACTGATCTCACGACCCGCCCTGGTCCGGCGCCGCCGCCGCGTCCGGACGGCTTCGCCGTCCGCCGCTGCGGTCCCGTCGCCCGCGTTCTTCCGCGTCTGCCCCGAACCGCCGCGGGCCGCCGCGCCGCGCCGCGAGCCACGGCCCGCCGAGCCCCGCCCGCGCCTGGGCCGGGGGGAGCGGATCCGGCCGGTTTCGCCGATGTCCTCCAGGGCCTCGGCCTCGAGCCCGGCCCGGTCCCGCATCGCGCGGGGCAGCGTTCCGGTGGCCTCGCGCGGAATGTCCAGCTGGGCGTACAGGTGCTCGGAGGTGGAGTAGGTCTCCTCGGGCTCGGGCCGGCCCAGGCTCAGCGCGTCGTTGATGAGCTTCCAGCGGGGCATGTCCCGCCAGTCGACGAAGGTGATCGCGACGCCGGCCCGGCCGGCCCGGCCGGTACGGCCGGTACGGTGCACGTAGGTTTTCTCGTCGTCCGGGCACTCGTAGTTCACCACGTGGGTGACGTCGTCCACGTCGAGCCCGCGGGCGGCGACTTCGGTGGCGGTGAGCACGTCGACCTTGCCGCTGCGGAACGCGCGCAGCGCGCGTTCCCGCTGGCCCTGGCCCAGGTCGCCGTGGACGGTGGCGACCGCGAAGCCCCGGCTGGCCAGCGCGGTCGCGACCTGGTCGGCGGCCCGCTTGGTCTGGCAGAACACCATGGTCAGGCCGCGGTTCCTGGCCTGCAGCACCCGCGCCAGCACCTCGATCTTGTCCATCTGGTGCGCCCGGAACACATACTGCTCCGTGCGGGGGGCTGACGCAGGCTCGTCATGGCCCTCGGCCCGCACGTTGGTCGGGCGGCGCATGTGGCGGCGGGCCAGCGTGACGACGTCGCCGGGCATGGTCGCGGAAAACAGCATGGTCTGCCGCTGCTCCGGGGTGAGCCGGACGATCCGCTCCACATCGGGCAGGAACCCGAGGTCGAGCATCTTGTCCGCCTCGTCGAGTACGAGGGCGCGCACCTCGCTCAGGTCCAGGTGGCGGCGCTCGGCGAGGTCGAGGAGCCGGCCGGGGGTGCCGACCACGATGTCAACACCCGCCGCCAGCGCGTCGATCTGCGGTTCGTAGGCCCGCCCGCCGTAGACGGTGAGCACACGCACGCGCAGGTTTACCGCCGCGGTGCGCAGATCGTCGGCGACCTGGATCGCCAGTTCCCTGGTGGGCACGACCACGAGCGCTTGCGGCGCGCGACCCCGGACCTCCGTGACCGAGTCTCGGGCAGCCGGGCCTTCTTCGATCAGGCGCAGCAGCGGGATGCCGAACGCGAGCGTCTTCCCGGTGCCGGTCCTGGCCTGCCCGATGATGTCCTGCCCGCGCAGCGCCAGCGGCAGGGTAAGCGCCTGAATGGGAAAGGTGGTGAAGATACCCGCGGCCTCCAGGCCCGAGCAGATCGCTTCGCTGATGCCAAGATCACGGAACGGGACGGCGAGCGCCTCGCCGTTCGCCGAGGCTCCGTCGTCCACTGGGGTACTGTCCCCCGCCGGGCCGACGTCACTTCCGGGCTCGGCGCCCGGCTCAGCCGTCACGGACAGAGCCGTCACGGACCCGGCTGACCGGGTCGGCGTCTGCGTCCCGTCCCCGTTGAAAGTTTGAGTTGTCAGGGGTTCCATCCTTCATCGTGGCCCTCCCAGCGGTTCCGGGACCGGGCCAGTCGTGTCTGGCGGCTGCCTGCGGTGACCCGCCGCGACGCGAGCTGCGACCTAGAGGCTGACGTCGCGGCACCTGTCTGGCGCGACGACGGCCAGGGAGCCCGCTACCGTCGTTCGGGACACTGCCGTTTACTCGGGATCCCCCCCAGGGACGCCGGACACGACGCCCGGTGTAAACAGCAGCCGGTTGGACAACACGACCTATGGTTATGTCATTCCATTGACCAGTCGGCACCAAGTGTACCAGGAGCAGGCCCAGCCCACACGGCCGGACCGCCGGAGACTGGAGAACCCGCGGAGACTGGAGAACGCCCGGCACGATCGGGACCGCGTCAGGCGATGTTGCTGAAACCGACCCGGCGGGCTTCCGGAGCACCGAATTCGACGTAGGCGATTTTGTCCGCGGGCACCAGGATCTTGCCGCCCTTGGCCACCGCGAGCGCGAAGACGGAATGCGTGCCGTCGGCCAGCGCGCTGGCCAGTTGCTGCTCAATCTCGGCCGCCGGAGTGTCAGTCTCCACGATCAGTTCGCGCGGCACGGACTGAATTCCGATCTTGACTTCCACGGTGCTCCTTTTTACCGTCGGCCAGTATCGCCCGACCAGGGCTCAGTGTTCGCTGCGGGGCCAGCCGCTGATGCCGCGCCAGGCCAGCCTGGCCACCAGTTGCTCGGCGGCCTCGCGCGGGATCTGGTCCCGCGTGCTGAGCCAGTACCTCGCGGTGACCTGGGCCATGCCGACTAGGCCCACGCTCAGCAGGTGCGCCTCCTCGTCGGAAAGCCCGGCGTCCTCCCGGACCGCCTGGCTGACCATGTCGGCGCACTCGCGCTGAATCCGGTCCAGCCGTTCACGGACGGCCGGCTCGTTGCTCAGGTCGGACTCGAACACCAGCCGGTAGGCCTGGCCCTTCCCGCCCACGTACTCGAAGTAGGCGCCGAAGGTGGCGGCGACCCGCTGCTTGGGGTCGGTGTTGGAGCGGAGCGCGTCCCGCACCGTCTCGGCCAGGGTGTCCACGCTCTCGTCCAGCAGGGCCAGGTAGAGCTCGAGCTTGCCGGGGAAATGCTGGTACAGCACGGGCTTGCTGACGCCCGCGCGGTCGGCGATCTCATCCATCGCGGCAGCGTGGTACCCCTGGGATACGAACACCTCTAGCGCCGCGTCCAGTAGCTGCCGCCGCCGCTCATGCCGCGGCAGCCGGTTGCTGCGCGGCCTGGTATCGGACGTTGCAGTCAAAATTCGGTCTCCGGGATGGTCGCGCGCGGCTGCTTCTCCGCGCTCGCCCCCATACTAAGCCGCTATCAGCGGTAGTCGTCATCGTCGAAGCCGACCGCGCGCTCCTGTTCCGCCGCGTCCGCCTCGTTTACGTCGTACGGGAGTTCGCGCCGCAATCCGGTCACGGTCTCGTCGGCGACTACTTCCTGGTGCTGCTCAACGGCGTCGCCCTCGGGCGTCTCCATGTCCAACTCGCTCAACGGTCCGATCCCCTTTTCCTTCCGGTCGGCCATTACCGTGCTCTCCCCGGTTCCCGCCAGTTCTCGGAGCGCTGTCTCAAGTGCTTCCCCGTAGGTGGGGAAGGCATGCACCACGTCGGCGAGTACTGCCATCGGAACCTTGGCCCTGATGGCGAGGGTAACCTCGCCCATCCAGCTGGCCGCGTCCGGCCCCACCGCGACCGCGCCGGCCAGCACTCCGGATTCCGCGTCCACGTAGAGCTCGAGGCAGCCGAGATCGTCCTGCCCCAGGTGAGCCCGGGCGGTGTCGCCCAGGTTGGCCCGGGCCGTGATCAGCCTCGCGCCGCGGGGGCTCTCCGGCGGGTTCGCCGCCGCCGCGACCGCCGCCGCGGCCTCGGCCTCGGCCCCGGCCTCCGACGGGATCTTCGCGATCCGCAGTATCCCCCGCGTCCCGACACC